>R03__coassemble_1272_pt1 | contig 12022 bp, 9 predicted proteins | sample R03__metabat2_high_PE_045 | metagenome-assembled genome bin R03 | reverse complement strand
GCATCTATCTCGCGGAACATTCTCCTGATGACATTGCCCTTGCCCTGCTGATACTCATGGCGGACTACGGCGCCGGCCTTCTCAGCAAGTTCAGCCGTGTTGTCAGAAGAATTGTTGTCATACACATATATAGTAGCCTCCGGCAGGACAGCTCTGAAATCGTTGATTACCTTCTCGACTGTCTGTGCCTCGTTATAACAAGGTATAAGTACTGCTATTTTGTCCATGGTGATTCCTTCCTTAGTTCTATTTCTGTTACAGGTCCTGAAGGATCAGGCCTCTGTTTTTTATCTTATTATATATCAAAATGATCTGCAGTATGCACTGGATCCCCACCGCTATGATCTGGGCGTATACAACGCCGATCATCGAAAACTGCTTTACGCAGATCAGGGCAGCCAATATCGAGGCGATTATCCCGACTATTCCTACAATATACTGGGCAGTGATTATCCTCATCAATGTACAGATACTGGTAAGCACCACATTGAGCGCTATCATGATCGTCGCAAATATCACGGGCACGAAAAGCCATATATATGGATCTATGCTCTCCCCAAACAAAAGCTCCAATCCCCATTTTGCCAAAAGCTTCGAGGCCACCAGGCAGAGGATTGACAGGGCAAGCACAAACAGGAAAAATTTTTTCAGCGTAGCCAGGAATTCATCCATCCTGCCGCTTCTGAAGTTCTCAGTGAGTGGCGGGATGAGCGGGGCAAATATTGTGGTCGCCGCCAGCTGAACCACCAGCGTGGGCGAGGCGACCGAATTATAGTAACCCATTATCTCGGACCCGTGGAAATATTCCAGCATGATCTTGGGCAGATGCACCGACAATGTATTGCAGAAGCCTACCAGTGCCAGTGGGACGCATATCCTAAGCAGGGTCCAGACCGCGTTCTTCTGATCCTTGAGAGCAGCATCCGCCTCCTGATCCAGCCCCAGTTTCTTCGTAAACGGAATATCATAAACCAATATCACCAGCATAGAGACCGCGGCGATTGCGATCATCCCCAGTGCCAGACTGTCGGTCAGTATCATAGTAAGAACAAAAGCGGCTATTATCAGGATTCCCCTGACAGCCTGGGAAATGCCGGTGACATCCAGCCTGCCCCAGCGCTGCTCGATCCCGTAATAGACATCGGCGTAGCCTTCGCTTATTTTAAAGAGCATAAAGAGCAGGATCACCACTGCCTTCTCGCTGCTGTAGCCTCCCGCCAGGACCATGACTGCACATATCACAAATGACAGGATATTGGTTATCGTTCTGGACCTGAGGTAGACCGCCCTGGTGTACTCGCCATCAACATCGGAAACCTGGTAGTTTCTGACGTTGAAGAGTCCTATAACAGCCGGTGCCGCCGTGATCGTAAAGGTCAGTGACAATATACCTGCTTTTTCATATCCGGATATATGCACTATCACCACCTGCATAAACCACTGACAGACATAGTATATGAGTGCTCCGACCGTATTGAAAAGCATGCTTTTCGGAACTGATTTTCCTATGGAATTGTCTTTTATATCCTGCTTATCACTGTTCAATTATCTTACCATTATTTTAAGATATACATATGCCATGAAGCATCTTATCTTTCTTAAGAATACCGCAAGTTCTATCTGTCCGTCGGATAATTCGAGATCAGCCTGATTTTTCTTAAAGAGTCTCACATGCTCATCTATGTAGATCGCTGTCTTTTCCTTGTCTCCGCCCATCACCTGTCCGGTATTGGAATCCGAACGGACTCTGAAGCCGTTTAAGGCCTCTCGAAGCACATATACATCTCCAAGTTTTGCTATCCTGATAAAGAAATCGTAATCGACAATATAGGTGAACTCCGAGCTGAAATCACCAACCTGCTCATATACTTCTCTGGGAAATGTATTAGCCTGCGGCGCGCCGAACAGGTCTCTGGAGAAGAAGCCCCTCTTGATTATTTTCTTGCCGGGGGTTCTGCCCTTCTTTATATATCTCTTGTAAAAGCCCTTATTCCTTCCGTTCAGATCTATAAGCTGAGTGTCGCTGTTTACCAGGACTATTCCCGGATTCTCCTCAAATATCTGAAGTTCCCTCTCCAAAAGATTGGGGGCCAGCAGATCGTCTGCGCAGACAAGCTTGATATAGTCTCCCCTGCTGAGTTTCAGGCAATAGGACCAATTTCCCGACATTCCGAGATTCTCCTCGTTGTGATAGACGTGCACTCTCGAATCCTTTGCGGCGTATTCGCTTATGACCTTATAGGTGTCATCCTTCGAGTTGTCGTCGACTATTATAAGTTCCAGATTATCATGAGTCTGGGCCAGTATCGATTCAATTGTCTCGCCTATATACTCGGCATTATTGTATGCAGGAATACATACACTCACTAATGGATTCATGCTCTAAGCCTTCTCTATACTCGCCTCCGAGAACATGTCGTAGTAGCCTACGGCATCCTTGTCGGAGATAACTGTAATGTTTAACAGGTCATACAGCCTGTGGTAAGCGTGGAACTCGCCGTCCAGATAGCCCGTACAGCTGATGGACATGAGATATTCACCGCCCAAAAGCGCCATGTCCTGGGTGAAGCTGACTATGTACTCATCCCCCGGATAAGCGGTGCCTATATCCACCTTCTCATACATGGTATTGGTTCCGGTGATGGTTACTCCGTATACATTCTTGAAGCTGTAGGTGAATATGGGATTCTGGATCACGCTGTTGAAGCGCACCTTGTATTTTATTGTAAAGGACGTGCCCTTTTCAATAGTCGTCGTAAAATTACCGTTCTGATCGACCACTGCGAAGTCTGTTATCTCGGCGTCGCCGTCCCCATACGGATTTACATTGGGATTGATCTGGAAATTGCTCCTCCAGCCGGCATTAGCACCTTCTGCGCCGGCAGTCGATACTCCGTGATCGATAGGCCTGCCCTCGTCGTCGACCTGGTTGACCAGGTACTTCTTGTAGAGGTCTATCGTATCCTTAGGTGCCCCCTCGAAGACCTTGTTGCCCTTGTTCAGAAGTATTGCCCTGTCGCAGTACTTCTGTATGCTGCCCAGGTCGTGGCTTACGAATATGATGGTCTTGCCTGCAGCCTTGAAATCCTCGAACTTCTTATAGCATTTTGCCTGGAAGAAGACGTCTCCTACCGAAAGGGCCTCATCGACTATGAGTATCTCAGGATCGATATTTATCGCGACTGCGAAGGCCAGCCTTACGAACATACCACTCGAGTAACTCTTCACCGGCTGATAGACGAAATTGCCTATGTCGGCGAAATCCAGTATGTCCTGCATCCTGGCGTCCACTTCCTCCCGGCTGAAGCCCATCATAGTCCCGTTCAGGTAGATATTCTCGATTCCGGTGTATTCATTGTTAAAGCCGGCTCCCAACTCCAGCAGTGCCGAGATCCTTCCGTTGATCTCTACATCGCCGTCCGTCGGGCTTAATACTCCGGTTATGATCTTGAGTATCGTGGACTTTCCGGCTCCGTTGGTCCCTATGATGCCGACAGCCTCGCCCTTTTTTACGTCAAATGATACGTGATTGAGGGCATAATGCTCCTTGTAGAGCTTCTTTTTTCCGCTTAAGCTAAGAGCGTCACGCACCCTGTCCCTGTTGCGGTCATAGAGCTTGTACATCTTGCTGACATCCATAACGCGGATGGCGTAATTATTCGATTGATCATTAGTGTTAGTGATTGTTTCGTTCATATTTATATAAAATATATCCTATCCTAGATCACATCGGCAAACTGCGGTCTCAGTCTGCTGTAAATGGTCGTTCCCAACACGAAAAATATCGCCGTGATGACCCAGTAGTATACGGTAAGCCCCGGCTTCTCCCAGAACCATATGCCGTTAAGCATGGCGTCCCTGTAGCCGGCGACTATGTAGTAGAGGGGATTCAGCTTCAGTATACCGATAAGCACCGGCGATACACTCTTCATTCCGTCTATGTTCCACATGATGGGCGTAGCCCAGATTCCGACCTGCAGCACTATGTTGACCACCTGTGACAGGTCCTTGAAGAATACTACTACCGCCGAAGTCATATATATAATCCCCATCGACAGCATGATGAGTGCGAAGGAGTAGTATATTATCTGCAGCATGTGGAGGTCCGGTGCATAGCCATAGCAGGCATACAATAGCAGCATGAATGCTATAAAAAACACATGGGTGAAGAGGCTTGATATGATCTTCACCACAGGCAGCACGCTTATCTTGAACACTACCTTCTTAACCAGATAGCTGTATTCGAGCATACAGTTGGTCCCGGCATTTATTACCTCTGAAAAATAAAACCAGGGAACAATTCCGGCTATCAGCCAGAGTACATAGGGTGCCTCTATGCCGGCCTTTGTCGACTGGGTTCCAACGTTCAGAGCCTTCTGGAATACGAACCAGTATATGAAGACCGTCACTATAGGCTGAACGAAGGCCCAGACTATGCCCAGGTATGACCCGGCAAACTTCTGCTTGAAGTCGTTTTTCGCCAGTGAAAATATTAATTTCGGATTGGATGCTATGTCCTTCGGTACCGAAGTCCATGATGTCTTTTGTTTACTCAACTTTATGTCCTTATTCGTAATACGGGATCATCAATGTTCCAATAGTCGCAAAAACTGTCGCTATCAATATCGTCATGCTTATAAGATCCAGCGCCGGTTTGCCCTTCTTGATGGCTATCCCGCCTCCGGTCAATATGGCCAGACCCGGATACAGTACCGGTATTATGTATCTGTTCTGGCAGCCCATTATCTCATCGGCGCCGACATCCGTATAAACCAGATACATGGTGCTTGCACACAGAGCTATGGTCCCCAGAAACAGTATAAGCATAGCCAGCCTTGTCCATACCGGATGCGCTCTCCTGTCGCATTCGCCCTTGTCAAACAGAGTCGCCAGAACTATAAATACCTGGAATACAACAGTAAATTCGCCTATGCCGATATTGTTCATGTTGGATATATATCTCTCCATCTTATCCGGTGACAGATAACCGATCATGAACCTGACCAGCATAACTATATAGCCCGGAAGGTCGGCAAATACGCCCATAAGCTGTTCCATAGGAACTATATTGGTGCCTGTCGATGTGGATACTATATCCCTGTCAGTCAGGTTTATCACCATATTTACGCCCAATATTACCACTATCACGGCTATCGCGGCAACGCATAGGCCATAATAAAGCTTTTTGTTGTCCAGCTTCTTCGGGTTGACGAAGAAGGGGATAAGCATGAGCGCCAGATAGATTGATTTCGGGATGCAGGCCAGCATAAAGCAGGTGATCATTATGATCAGATCCCTCAGGTCTGCCTTTTGATCCTTCTCCTGGGCTATTCCCACAAAATAGGCCATTCCCATCATCGCGAAGCCTGTCAGCCAGAAGTCATAACTGTAATTGCAGGCAATAAATATACTTGTCGGAAAAAGCGCTATCGTTGCATATAGTATCTTGCCGCTGTGCAGCCGCTTCATTCCCAGATAGCACACGATCGCATATATTATAAAATTCGGCACCTTACCCAGGGTGTATACCCAGTAAAAGCTGAAGCCCAACATTCTGACAACCGCCAAAGCAATTCCCGATGCGAACCTGGAGATTGAGAATGAAAAAGCAGCCGTATCCATATAGCAGTCATAGAGCTCGTTAAGCTCTGCTATAGTCTTAGGTACCAGATCTCTCGGAATCTCATAATTCGGGAAAAGCGATGATTCGTATATTGAACCGATTATAGCAGAGTCTGCAGCTGTGATTTTAGCTCCCAAAAATGACGATGTCTGTATTGCTCCTTTGAAGTGATAGAAGATATCCCAGCCTGCCTGATAAAACGGCAATAAAGCAGTTATGGCCACTCCCGCAGCCAGCAATCCAAATAGGAGCAGTATCTCCGGTTTTTTTGCTGCCGTCCTGATATTGACAAGTATGAAGCCTGCCACGGCCGTTATGCACATGGTAAAAATCTCAATCTGCACCGATGGGTCAAACCCCCGGCCAAGCCAGATCATTTCGTAAGCAAAATGTCCGGCGACAGCTGCCGCAATAACAGCAAGAATCTTCAGGCAGCCGATCGCGGTTATCTGCGGAATGCTTCTCGCCAGGCGGTCTATCAGTCTGAACCTGATTTCCAGTACTATAAGTAATATGAGCAGCGCCAATGCAAGGCCAAGCCCGTAATATATACCCCTATGCGCTTCGGGCTGATAGGTCTTTTCTATATGAGCCCCCGTAGTGTATATATCTATGCTGTCGATCTTATAATCCCTGTAGATTCTGAGCCTTATCGCTTTTATTGCCCTCGAATCGATTGTGGCATATATCTGATCCTCACCTGATTCCAGATGATAGTTCAGCAGATATCCTTCATCAAATCCGTCACCATAATCGAAGAAGAGCTCGAAATCCGTCCTCTCCTCAAAAGGCTCCGCGAAATTTATTATAAATATGCTTCCGCTTATATCCAGATCGTTGATCTGAATATAAGCGCCCTCTACAGGTTCGAAGACCGAGCCCTGTCCGTCTGTCTTGCAGTTATACGCTTCATCTATATCGCTTCCGTCTATGGATGCCTCCAGAGTAAAACCGTCACTAACGTGCTCCCCCGAATATTCATACTGGGGAGCCCAGAATAAAGCTACGCAAATTATCGGAAGTAAAACTGCTATCAGACTCCAGCATATTATTTTTTTCACAAGTATCGAAGTCTTACTCATCACATCAAACATTCAAGCATGGGCACATCGAACACATTGATGTGGCAGTGCTCGCTTACCGCCCTGCGTTCCCCGTAGGAGTCGTCTATAAATATCGCATTCTCTGCCGTTACATATCTGTACTTGGGCTCGCTCCTGTCGAGCCTGATCACCTCATCGAAGATGCCCTCTATGCGAAGGGCCTTCATGTCGGCCATAAGGTCTCCCTCATGACGGGAGATCAAAACCAGCCTCCTGCCCTCTCCCAGACACTTGTAGAGAAAAGCAATGACAGTCGGATTGACCCTGTCGGTCATCGGATCCTGCTGTGCCGCATTGATCTGGGTCGGGTCACCATGTATCACCAGCGTATCGTCATAGTCCACATAGACCGTGTCATACTTAAGTTCTGTCCTGTAGCAGTTACCCAGGGCCCTGTCCAGCTCGATCTCGTAGTCGTTGACTATCACATCGTCTACGTCCATGCCTGCGAACGTGTTGAGTGTCAGAAGCGGCAGGTTGACTCCCACGCAGCGCTGTATTCCCGATGTGCCGGCTATTCTGGAGGCTATCTCTAAGAGCTTGAGTGAACCGTCTTTTGCCTCCTTCAGCTGGAAGAACCAGGCTCCCCGCTGGTTGAGGTTATCGTTTATTGTGTTGGCAAAGCTTTCGAATTCAAGTCTGTCCTCGAAGACAGCGTTCACGCTTATGCCGCCCTTGATGCGCTTTCTCTTTCTGCCTTGAAAATATACAAGCCTGCCTGCATTGTTGGTAAAGCAGTCTATGGTGAACTCCTCTCCCGGCAAGAGCTCCAGAAGCATCTGGCTGTCATCATTTCGCTTAAGCTGCTTTAACTCAGCCTCATCATGAATGACTGCCGTTCCGGACGAGCCCTGGCCCACATCCGGCTTCATGAAAACCGGATAGTCAGCCGGCTTAAGTTCCGCCGCTGACTCATATTCATGTGGAACGGGTATGAGCTTCTCAAATCTGCTGTAGGACAGGCGCTTTGACCGCGTCACCTGACAGGTCTCATAATCAGGCGCCACAACAGTAGGAGTGAGCAGATCTTTATATTTGGCAAATACGGTTATGACACCATCCATAACGGGATAGATGAAGTCGAAGCCGTAGCCGCCTATGGCCTCATCGAAGGCTCTGATCTCCTCCGCGTCGCTCCTGTCGGTGATAAAGGGCAGGTCATCTATATGCTTTTTGTAGACAAATCTGCCATGATCATAGCTGCAGGAGCCGCCCCAGATCTCATAGTGTATATCGTTTTCAAGTGCCCTGTAGACCTCGAGTCCTATCTCGGTCCCGCAGGGATATACCAGTACTTTTTTCATGTCATCCCTCTAAACGCGACAAAAGCCCCGGACTACTGCCAGGGTCTCTGCGCCAGATTTTGAAGTACATTTATGGCTATTGGAACGATAGCCAGATTCTGCCAGGCCAGAAGCCTGAGCGTCCTCGGATTCTCCTCCTCGTCGGTTCCGTAAACCAGAAGCGCCGAAGCGAATATAGGCAGTATATATCTGCCGGAGAGCTGGAGCACATCGGTGTCTATCGGTGTGAAACGGACCATACACCCGAAGCATATGAGGAGCATGGTCGCAACCAGCGTGATGTTCCATATGATGCGGCGGCGTCTGTCGATCATCTTACCGTGTAGCCAGGAGGCCCTCATCTGGATCATCATTATGGCAAAGAGTATTACTATATAATTCTCCGGCACCTCTATCTCCAGATTCAGATTGGCCAGTTTCTCGCCCAGCATCAGTCTCACATAGTAGAAGCCGAACTGGCCGAAGGTCTGCCACCAGAGCATAGCCGTGGCATAAGGATGCTTGACCGCGTAGCCCAGAGTCCAGGCCAGCCTGGTCGGATCCTGCTCTATAACTGCTCCGGTATCCCTGAACATTGCCCGGAAATATCCGATAAAATTTCCGGACAGCTTAATCCCGAGAAGCACAACCAACACCACAAAGACAGCAATAATTATTATCATGCGTTTCCTGCTGCCGCAGACCCGCTCGGCAAATGCCAGCCACCTCTTGATCGGCACCATGAAGAGCATAATGGCAAATGCTATATAGACGCCCTTGTTCGGTATCAGCAGGATAAAACTTATCATCAATACCAGCACATCCCATATTCGAATCTTAGTCTCCTCCTGCGATAAATGCAGGCAGTAGGCTGCGACAAATATACATAAGGTATTGCTTATCGCATCATAAGAAAGTGATGCCGTCTCCTGTATGAAGAGAGGTATCATGGCTATTGAAACCATCTGCATCCTGCCAACCGGTAACAATTTAAGTGCCAGCAGGCCCAGCAGGAGGAACATGATAGTGTTCATCAGTCTTCCCAGGTAGATGGTGGGCGTAAATCCCAGTCCCAGCAATCTGCCCAGGGCTATTCCGATACCGCTCGGTATATACCTGATCCACATCTTATAGTAGGTCATGTTGGCAACCATGAGCTGCTGATTGTCCTTGGTCGCGAAAAAATCGCTTCCCGACAGCACCTTGTAGGAGTCAGGGTATTTGCAGTCGACGTCAACCCACTTGAGGGCATCCTCATAGCGCATTACCAGGCCGTCTTCGACATCCTCGTCACCCGGAAGTCCGGTCGTATCGGTTGTTCCCAGGATCATATCGGATACATAGTAGGCGCAGCCGTAATGCATGTGCTCGTCGGTTCCCGACACCGGCGGTATGATCATCTGGTAGATCAGCGTCCAGCCTATAGTAACCACGACAAAAAGCATGGAATAGGTGAATTTCTTCTCTCTGATGACCATAAAGGTGAAGAAGCCGATCATGGCCAGCAACATGGCCAGTATAACCGCAAACCAGGCAGTGGTGCGGGCCGTTGTGGCATATGGAAATACTCCCTTTATAAACACCAATATGGCAGCACAGGTCACCAGCGCTGCCACAATGATATATAATTTTTTTGCCTTTTTTTCATCTATAAGATTCAAAAGACTCATCACTTACCTCTGGCTCATGATCATTCTCGCCATCTCGAAATCGAGGGCGTGATCGATATCCACGGAGTCCTCTGAGGACATCACGTAATTGATGGTGTTGTCGCAGTAATAGGTGCGCTCATTCTTAAGGAGCTCGTAATCGAGGATGTATATGGCTCCGTTCGGGATATAATATACATCGTTGAGCTGACGGTTCTTGACCACGTTTCCTGCATCAAAGCCGGCGTTCTCAACACAGCCGTTTGCGTTCTTCTTAAAATACCAGCTGGGCGGAGTGTCTGCCTCCTTCATGGAAACCAGGGTTGTGGCGCCTGCTTTTACGAATTCCTCGTAGGCAGCATCGATATGCTCTGCCCGTCTCAAAGGACAGGTGGCCAGAAGGACTATGAACTTGCTCGTATCCTCGCCCTCGACATCTCTCATATAGTCCGCAGCGTGCAGATATACATCGATAGCCGAAGAGGTATCCGAAGCCAGGTAATCGGGCCTCATGAAGGGCACCTCGGCGCCGTATTCTCTCGCTACTGCCGCTATCTCCTCATCGTCAGTCGTGACGATGACCCTGTCGATGCACTCGGCCTTAAGCGCCCCCTCGATCGCCCAGGCGATGAGAGGCTTGCCACAGAGATTTTTGATATTTTTGCCGGGAAGGCCCTTGGAGCCGCCCCTTGCGGGTATGAATGCAATCATTAGAAATCTTCCTTCTGAATAATCTCGTCAAATGTTATGTCACGCTTGGCTTCCTTGCCGATCAGAAACTCGTAGTACTTAGGCGAAATGCCTGTTCCCGGACGCCTGAAATCCAGATCCTCCTCGGTGATGATGTGGCCCTTCGCTATAGGACGCTTGGCCACGATGCTCCTCTTGAAGGCGTCACGGCGCTCCTGGTTCTCATTTACCACCTTGTTGGTAGTGCCAAGCATCTTGTAGGACACCTTGGCCGCATCGCAGATAACCTTGAGTTCTGCCGGATCTGCGGATATTTTGTGGTCCCAGCCGACCATGTTCTTGTCCAGTGTGAAGTGCTTCTCGATGACGCAGGCACCCTTGGCCATAGCCATGATAGGTGCGACTGTTCCGATGGTGTGATCCGAATAACCGACCTTGCAGTTGAAGGCCAGACGGAGCATGTCCATGTTGTTGAGCTGGACCTCCTCGTCCTTGGGCGGGTAGATCGATACGCAGTGAAGGAGGATGAGCTCCTTGCAGCCGTTTGCTCTCAGCACGTCTACGGCATCCGATGTATCAGAAAGGGGACAGAGGCCATTCGACAGGATGACCGGCTTGCCGGTCTTTGCGATGTACTTAAGGAAGGGGATGTTGTCCAGGTCCATGGAAGCGACCTTGATAAATGGCACGTCCAGATCAACCAGCATATCCACCTCTTCCTCTGTAAAAGGAGTCGATGCGAAATCGATCCCGACCTTGTCACAGTATTCCTTGAGCATGAAATGCTGGTCGCGGTCAACCTTGTATTTCTCGATGATGGATTCCAGGGTATAATCCGTGCGGTTCCTGTAGTCATCATTCAGAAAATAGTTGTCCTCGAAAACCTTCTTGGAGAAGATGCTGCGGGTCTGGAAGCTCTGCAGCTTGATAGCGTCGGCTCCGCACTCCTTTGCAGTGTCGATCATCTTCTTGGCCAGGTCCATGTCTCCGTTGTGGTTGGCGCCGAGTTCGGCGATGACATATGGTCTTCCGTATTCCTTGATATCGTCATAATTAAACATTGTCTTCCTCCTTGTGGATGATATCCCACCAATACATAAGCTTATTCGGATCCCCGGTCACCTCTTCCGAAGCAGGATCCAGCTGCTCATAGATGTCCAAAAGGCTCTTGTAGCAGTCCTTCAGGCTATTTCTCTTTTCTTGTATATCTGCAGGCGCACATACACAATCTATTGTATCATACATGAGCGCATAATGCCTTATTTTAACATCAATTTCTTTGCGAATGGCTTCAGGAGTCACTTTGGCAAGTCCCGCCTGGTTGGACTCGTGGATCCTGTAGTAGGTGCTGGCTTTGGGCAGAAGCTTTGCCGGCCCTCTCTCTGCTATTATCCTGCTGCACAGATACCAGTCGAAGGCGAAGGTCCTGCCCTCGTTAAGAGTGGCTATGAACTGAGCATCCAGATAATCCAGGTCTATGGCGATAGTGGACATGCCCAGAAAATTGCACTCCATTATGGCCGATACATCGATCATTTCAGCAGGAAGCGGCGGCATGACTGGCTCTCCCTCCCAGGACAGAAGCTCATTATAGTAGAGAGAATGCATACCATCAAGGCCAGCCTTTAAACCTAGACCCCGTTCTACGAGCAACGGTAATACCAGGAGCCGAAT
>R03__coassemble_1267_pt1 | contig 12043 bp, 4 predicted proteins | sample R03__metabat2_high_PE_045 | metagenome-assembled genome bin R03 | reverse complement strand
GAATTATCGCAGAACTGAGAAGGAGAGGAAAAACCATCTTCGGCTCGATCATATGGGAAGGAAAAGAGGAAAGGTTATGTGTTCAATACTGGGTTTATCCAAGGAATCATACGAGGCGGCCAAAATAAGGGCAGCATTTGAAAAGACGACATCAAGAGGCCCCGACATGCAGAAGATCATACGGGTAGGTGATGGAGTGCTGGGCTTCCAGCGTCTGTCGATAATGGGCTTGTCCCCTCTAGGCATGCAGCCCTTTGAGCTGAAGGGCAATTATGTGGTCTGCAACGGCGAGTTATACGGCTTCAGGCCTGAGAAGGAGGCCCTGGTCGAGGAGGGATATACCTTCAAGAGCAATTCCGATTGCGAGATAATCCTGCCTATGTATGAAAAATACGGGCTTGATATGTTTGCAAGGCTGGATGCGGAGTTTGCCTGCATTATCTATGACGCAAAGCGGGGCTCGCTGGTGGCGGCCAGGGATCCGATCGGAATTCGTCCCCTCTTTTATGCTTATGACAGTGAGGGCAATATCATGTTTGCCAGCGAGGCGAAAAACCTTGTTGACCTGTCTGATAAGGTCATGCCATTTCCGCCGGGACATTATTATGCGGATGGTAAGTTCACCTGTTATGATGACATAGCCGCCAGACAGGAATATTCCAAGGACGATCTTGAGACCGCCTGCAGGAAGATCCACGACAAGCTTGTTGCAGGAGTAGAGAAGCGGCTGGATGCCGATGCGCCGGTTGGCTTCCTCCTAAGCGGAGGCTTGGACAGCTCCCTCGTCTGCGCTATCTCCCAGAAACTTCTCGACAGGGAGGCCCTGGCCGCAGGAAAACCTATCAAGCCCATAAGGACATATTCGATAGGAATGAGCGAGGATGCCATCGACCTGAAATATGCGAAAGAGGTTGCCGACTATCTGGGAACCGACCACAAGGAGATCATCATCAACAAGGATATAGTGCTTGAAAACCTGGAGAAGGTTGTGAGCATCCTTGGTACCTACGACATCACCACCATCCGTGCCAGCATGGGTATGTATCTTATATGCAAGGGCATAAAAGAGGTGGATCCGGATGTCAGAGTCCTGCTCACGGGCGAGATCTCAGATGAGATCTTTGGCTATAAATATACTGACTTCGCCCCAAATGCCGAGGAGTTTCAGCTCGAGGCAGAGAAGAGGCTGCGCGAACTCTACATGTACGATGTGCTTCGTGCTGACCGTTGCATATCGGTCAACTCCATGGAGGCCAGGGTGCCCTTCGGCGACCTGGATTTCGTCCGCTATGTCATGAGCATCGATCCGGCCATGAAGATGAACACCTACAACAAGGGCAAATACCTGCTCCGTCACGCCTTCGAGGACGGAGAGTACCTGCCTTACGACATCCTTTTCAGAGAGAAGGCGGCCTTCTCGGATGCGGTAGGACACTCGATGGTTGACTACATCAAGGAATACGCCGAGAGCCTCTACACTGACGAGGACTATGAGGCAAGACGCATGAAATATACTTATGCGACTCCCTTTACCAAGGAATCACTCCTCTACAGGGAACTTTTTGAGAAATATTATCCGGGTCAGGCTGAGATGATCGCCGATTTCTGGATGCCCAACAAGTCCTGGGAGAACTGTGATGTCGACGATCCTTCGGCCAGGGTGCTCAAGAATTACGGGGACAGCGGGAAGTAACATTTTTCGCTTCCACGGAAGCGAGATGTATTGCTTTGGATGAATGAAATTCATGAAAAAGATGAAAAATGTTCTTGACATGCTCGAAAAATAGGTTTATAGTATCACAAGTAAAGCAAAGGCGCTTTGGTTTCGACCAGAGTGCCTTTTTTTATAAATCATAATTATGTAAAGCAAAGGGGCTTTGAATCGTACAGGTTCAGAGCCTTTTTTTGTAAGAGTAGACAGGGCATAAGCCCTGCGAGAGAAGGAGGAAAAAGATTATGACAAACATACCTGAGATTTTCGGAAGCAAGGTATTCAACGATGCCGTGATGAAGGAACGTCTGCCGAAGGATGTCTACAAGGCAATGCACAAGACCATCGACGATGGAATGCATCTGCAGATGGACCTGGCAAATGTCGTTGCGGCTGCAATGAAGGATTGGGCTATCGAGAACGGGGCAACGCATTTTACACATTGGTTCCAGCCTATGACAGGGGTTACTGCAGAGAAGCATGACAGCTTCATCGCACCGGAGCCGGGCGGCAAGGTTATCATGGAGTTCTCCGGCAAGGAGCTGGTAAAGGGCGAGCCCGATGCGTCATCATTCCCGTCAGGCGGAATCAGAGCCACATTCGAGGCCAGAGGCTACACAGCCTGGGATCCGACATCATATGCCTTTATCAAGGATGATACTCTCTGCATCCCGACAGCCTTCTGTTCTTACGGCGGCGAGGCGCTCGACAAGAAGACACCTCTTCTTCGCTCGATGCAGGCACTCGACAAGCAGGCAGTCAGGATCCTTAAGATCCTGGGTAATACAGATGTAAAGAGAGTAATCACCACAGTGGGACCCGAGCAGGAATATTTTCTGATCGATGAATCGGTTTATTCGAAGCGTCCCGATCTGATCTACACGGGCAGAACCCTCTTCGGAGGAAAGCCTCCTAAGGGACAGGAACTTGAGGACCATTATTTCGGTACCATCAAGCCGCGTGTATCAGAGTACATGAAAGAGTTAGACGAGGAGTTGTGGAAGCTTGGTATCCTTGCAAAGACCAAGCACAACGAGGTAGCACCTGCGCAGCATGAGCTGGCTCCTATATTTTCAACGACAAATATAGCCACTGATCACAATCAGCTCACCATGGAGATGATGAAGACAGTAGCCGGAAGGCATGGGATGGCATGTCTCCTTCATGAGAAGCCATTTGCAGGAGTTAACGGATCCGGAAAACACAACAACTGGTCTATATCGACAGACACCGGAGTCAACTTGTTAGAGCCGGGAGCTACTCCTTCCCAAAATACTCAGTTCCTGCTCTTTTTGGTCGCAGTCATCAAGGCTGTTGACGATTATCAGGAGTTGCTCCGCATGTCTGTTGCAAGTGCAGGAAACGACCACAGACTCGGAGCCAACGAGGCGCCACCGGCAATCATGTCAGTATTCCTCGGAGACGAGTTGACAGCAGTGCTTGAGGCTATCGAGGCGGGAGTTGATTATACCGATCAGGAAAAGACCATGATGTCGATCGGCGCTATCGTACTTCCACATATTCCGAAGGACACCACAGACCGTAACCGTACATCACCATTTGCCTTCACGGGAAATAAGTTCGAGTTCAGGTCTCTCGGATCATCAGCGTCTATCGCAGGCCCGAACATCGTGCTCAATACCATCGTTGCCGACGAGCTGTCACAGTTCGCAGACGAGCTGGAGAAGGAAGCAGATGTCGAGACCGGAGTATACAAGCTGGTTAAGAAGGTGCTTGCAGACCACAAGAGGATCATCTTCAACGGAGACGGATACTCGGACGACTGGGTTGCTGAGGCCGAAAGACGAGGACTTTCAAATCTCAAGTCTACGGTAGATGTACTGCCGACCTTTATCAAGCCTGAGACCATTGACCTCTTCACCAGAAACGGCGTATACACAGAGGCTGAGATCAATTCGAGATACGATATCCTCCTGGAGAACTACTACAAGGTTATCGATATCGAGGCACTCACAATGATCTCCATGGTCAAGAAGGATATCATGGGTGCTGCAACAGATTATCAGACGATGGTCATGGATGCATATACAGCTAAGGCAGCTGCAGGCCTGGATCTGGATCTTACCGTTGATGCCGAGAAGGCTAAAAAGGCAGCTTATCTTGCTTCAGAGCTTTCAGTAAGGCTTGCGGCTCTTGAGAAGGGCGAGGCCGATGAGGCATCAATCACTGAAGTATACGAGATGGCAAAATATCACAGAGAGACCATCCTTCCTCTTATGGACAGCTTGAGAGAGATCGTGGATGAACTCGAGGCAATCGTACCGAGCGATATATGGCCATATCCGACATACGCAGAGATGCTGTTTTCTGTGAGATAAGAATTTATAATAACCGGTGGACGAGGGTGGTACTCTCCGAAAAGCGGAAGCGCGAGGAGAGTTCCCCCGAGGGTTCCGCCGGTTGAAATATATTAAATATAAAAACAACATGTCAGCAGGGCACAAAGGGGTGCTTCCAGGAGGAAGACTCTCAAGTGCCCTGCTTCTACATTTCCACAGATATTGTATGGGTGGGTGGAAACAAAAAGAAGAAAGATTACTAATCAAGGAGGACAAAAGTTATGGGAATAGCAACTGAAGTAATGGAAGCTATTAACAGCGAAGTCTATGGCGTATGGTTCCTCATCGGAGCCGCCTTCGTATTCTGGATGCAGGCAGGATTTGCAATGTGTGAAACAGGTTTCACCAGGGCAAAGAATGCCGGCAACATCATCATGAAGAACCTCATGGACTTCTGTATCGGTACTGTAATGTGGTTTATCATCGGAGCATCTCTCATGATGGGAGACGCAGGTGATGTGGCAGGCTTATTCGGAAAATTCTCATTCAGGGTATTTACCGATTATGCTAATTTCGATTATTCGAGCTTCGTATTCAACCTGGTATTCTGTGCTACCACGGCAACCATCGTATCCGGAGCGATGGCAGAGAGAACCAAGTTCTCTACCTACTGCATCTACTCGGCGATCATTTCGGCCATCATTTACCCGGTTGAGGCTCACTGGGTATGGGGCGGTGGCTTCCTGGCACAGTGGGGCTTCCACGATTATGCAGGTTCCAACTGTATTCACATGGTCGGTGGTATCTGCGCCCTGATCGGAGCATGGATGCTCGGACCCCGTATCGGAAAATTCACTAAGGACAAGGATGGCAAGATCACAAAGGTCAACGCTTTCCCGGGACACAACATCCCGATAGCCTGCCTCGGAGTATTTATCCTCTGGCTTGGCTGGTATGGTTTCAACGGCGCTGCAGCAACAGACATCCCAACCCTGGGTTCCGTATTCCTTACAACAACTGTAGCACCTGCAGTCGCAACAGTAGTATGTATGTTATTTACCTGGATCAAGTATGGCAAGCCTGATGTATCGATGTGTCTTAATGCATCGCTTGCAGGCCTCGTAGCGATCACAGCTCCCTGTGATGTAACTGATTGCGCAGGTGCAGCGATCATCGGCGGCGTTGCCGGACTTCTGGTAGTATTCGGCATCTGGGCACTGGACAACTGGCTCAGAGTTGATGATCCGGTCGGCGCTTCGGCAGTTCACCTCTTAAACGGTGTGTGGGGTACTATCGCAGTCGGACTTTTTGCAACAGATTCTGCTCCGGGATTTGCAGTGGCAGGCATCAAGGAAGGCCTCTTCTACGGCGGCGGCTTCGAGCAGTTAGGCAAGCAGCTTGGTGGTATGGCTATCACTATCGTATGGACAGTAGTCACCATCACGATCGCTTTCCTTATCTTAAAGAAGACTATCGGACTTCGTGTATCTGAGGAGGAGGAGATCACCGGTCTTGATGCAACAGAGCATGGTCTTCCGTCAGCATATGCAGGCTTCCAGATCATGGATGTCACAGACGGCATGATGGATGTGAACGAGAATACCGATCTCGGCGTATCGGAATATTCTGCAGCATCGCCTGCAATGAGGGATGCAGCAGTCAAGGTGGTAGATACTTCAATGCCTGCAGCATATTCAACAGGCATGCACAAGGTTGTCATCATCGCAAAGCTGTCTCGTTACGACAAGCTTCGTAAGGCAATGAACGACCTGGGCGTAACCGGCATGACAGTGACTCAGGTTATGGGCTGCGGAATCCAGAAGGGCGCCGGCGAGAGATACCGTGGAGTCGAGATGGATGCAACTCTCCTGCCTAAGATCAAGGTCGAGATAGTCGTAAGCTCTATCCCTGTTGATTCAGTCATCGAGACAGCCAAGAAGGTCCTCTACACAGGACATATCGGCGACGGCAAGATCTTCGTTTACGACGTGGCACAGGTTGTCAAGGTTCGTACAGGCGAGGAAGGCGCGGCAGCACTGGCTGATGTGGAATAATGATTATAAGTGCCGGGACCAAATCGCGATTGACTTATGGGAAAATGGCGCTTATAATTACATCGTTGAGAAGCAAAGGCGCTCCGACCTGATGGTCGGAGTGTCTTTTTTTTGGTTCGTGCGCCATAGGCGCACTCTATGGCCTTAAGGCGGCCGTGTGTATTGCAATTGTAAAAAAGTGCGACTATTACAAGAAAGCAAAAGGAGCTCATATGCTGACTGACAAACTCCACGAGGAATGCGGCGTATTCGGAATATGGGACAGCGAGAAACAGGATGTGGCCCACGATGTCTATTATGGGCTGACAGCCTTACAGCACAGGGGCCAGGAGGCCGCAGGGATAGCATCATGCAACAGCTTTGGCCCGAGGGGCAACCTCAATTTGCACAAGGGGATGGGACTGGTGAGCGAGGTCTTTGACGCAAGGCAGCTTGATGCCATGCCGGGAAATATCAGCGTAGGCCATGTCAGGTATTCCACGACCGGAGACAGCAATGTGCAGAATGCCCAGCCGGTTGCCTGCTATTACCAGAAAGGGACCATGGCTTTGGTTCACAACGGGAATATAGTCAATTGCGAGGCTATCAAGCAGGAACTCATGCTCGAGGGCTTTACCTTCCACGCGACCACGGACACGGAGGTGATCGAGGTGCTCCTGTCCAAGATGAGAGGACAGACCGGATCGATCGAGGAGGCTGTGAAAAAGACCGTGCCTAAATTGTACGGAGGGTACGCCCTTCTCATAATGAGCCCGAGAAAGCTTATAGCAGTCAGGGACCCCTGGGGCTTGAAGCCGCTCTGCTTCGGCAAAACGAAGACGGGCTGGGCATTCGCCTCCGAGAGCTGCGCGCTGGATGCTATAGGCGCTGAATTCGTAAGGGATGTGAAACCGGGAGAGATAATAACCATATCAAGACACGGTATCAAGATGGATGGAGAACTCTGCTCAGATGAGACAGAGAAGGCTCACTGCATATTCGAATATATATATTTTGCAAGGCTTGATTCAAAAATGGATGATGTCAGCATATACAGCGCCAGATTCAGGGGCGGAAGGGCATTGGCCAGGGCTTATCCTGTAGAGGCTGACATAGTGACCGGAGTGCCGGAGTCGGGGCTCACTGCGGCTGCCGGCTATGCGGCGGAGGCAGGCATTCCCTATGTGCAGGCCTTTTACAAGAACAGCTATATAGGAAGGACATTCATCAAGCCGACCCAGGCCGAGCGAGAGACAGCAGTCCATATGAAACTAAGCGTGCTCGAGGATGTGGTGAGGGGCAAGAGGATAGTCCTGACTGATGATTCCATAGTCCGAGGCACGACAATAGCCAACCTGATAAGGATGCTGAGAAAGGCAGGAGCCACTGAGGTTCATGTGAGGATAAGTTCACCGCCATTTTTACATCCCTGTTATTATGGGACGGATGTGGCGGACAATGCCCAGCTTATTGCCAACAATTACAGCGTCGAGGAAATATGCCATATGATAGGGGCCGACTCGCTGGGCTATATGAGGTTGGAAGACCTTGATGATACTGTAGACGGCCTGCCGCTCTGCAAGGCCTGCTTCGACGGGAAATACCCGACACCGGTCTGAAAACCGGCAAAAGCTGAAAAAGAAGAATATTTTCTCAACTTAAAGATGAAAATATACTCAACTTGTTTGACATACGGCTAAATTCAGCATATAATAGGCAAAGTTGAGAAGCAAAGGCGCTTCGACCAAGTGGTCGAAGTGCCTTTTTTTATGTAAAAAATTGCAACAAGGTTAAAGGGAAGGAAAAAAGATGGTTAAATACGTATTCGTGACAGGTGGAGTAGTATCAGGACTCGGAAAGGGCATAACGGCAGCATCCCTCGGCAGACTGCTTAAGGCGCGTGGATATCATGTGACCATGCAGAAATTCGACCCCTATATAAATATGGACCCGGGAACGATGAATCCCATCCAGCACGGCGAGGTCTTCGTGACGGACGATGGCACCGAGACGGATCTGGATCTGGGGCATTATGAGAGGTTCATCAATGAAAGCCTTGATAAGAATTCCAATGTGACGACAGGAAAGATATACTGGTCAGTCCTCAACAAGGAACGTCACGGTGATTACGGCGGAGGGACCGTGCAGGTCATTCCCCACATTACCAACGAGATAAAGGACCGAATATATAAGGCCAAAAGCGAAGATGAGGAGACCATCTCCATCATAGAGATCGGTGGAACGGTCGGTGACATCGAGAGTCAGCCTTTCTTAGAGGCCATCAGGCAGTTCCAGGCAGAGGTGGGCAGGGAAAATGCAGTTCTCATAGAAGTAACTCTGATCCCCTACATCAAGGCTTCGGGTGAGCTTAAGACCAAGCCTACCCAGATGAGCGTCAAGAGCCTGCAGTCCATGGGACTCTGGCCTGACATACTGGTCTGCAGATCAGACTATCCCATAGATGATCATTTGAGGGAGAAGATAGCCCTCTTCTGCAACGTGAAGAAGGAGCGCGTCATCCAGAACCTGGATGCCAGATCCCTCTATGAAGTTCCGCTGATGATGGAGGAGGAGAACCTGGCCAAGGCGGTGCTGGAATGCCTCAAGCTTCCCTGCCCGGAGCCTGATCTTACAGAGTGGAAGCAGATGCTCGATAATCTCCACAATCCGCAGCACAAGGTGACCATAGCCCTTGTCGGAAAGTATGTGGCTCTGCACGATGCTTACCTGAGCGTTGCCGAGGCCTTGAGGCACGCAGGAGCGGCCAACAGGACCGAGGTAGAGATAAAGTGGCTCGACTCCGAGGAGATAAACGAGGCGACGGCAGAGGATTTCCTGGGTGACGCCGATGGCATACTGGTTCCGGGAGGCTTCGGCACCAGGGGAACCGAAGGAAAGATACTGGCTGCCAAATATGCCAGAGAACATGGAATACCATACCTGGGCCTCTGCCTGGGAATGCAGCTTGCCATAGTCGAATTCGCAAGAGACGTGCTGGGACTTGCCGATGCCAACAGCATAGAGCTTGATCCGGATACAACCAACCCTGTCATCCACCTCATGCCGGAGCAGGAGGGCGTGGAGAACCTGGGCGGAACCTTGAGACTGGGATCATATCCATGCAAGCTTAAGGAAGGTACCAAAGCGGCGGCTCTTTATAAGAAGACTGATATAGCCGAGCGTCACAGACACAGATACGAGGTCAACAATGACTACAGGCAGGCCTTTGAGGAGGCGGGTATGGTCCTTTCGGGACTGTCGCCTGACGGCAGGATAGTGGAGATGATAGAACTCAAGGACCATCCTTATTACCTGGCGACTCAGGCTCACCCGGAGTTCAAGTCGAGACCGGATGTGCCGCATCCGCTCTTTATGGGGCTGATACAGGCCGCACTTAAGAATCAATAGAAAGCGAAAGAAGAGACTGCAGATAAGACGGGACAAAAACTGCAGGGAGGACATATATATGGACAATCAGGGATTATACAGGTCACAATTCGAACATGATAACTGCGGAATCGGAGCCGTTGTCAACATCAAGGGCAAGAAGAGCCACAAACTGGTGGATGATGCCTTGAAGATCGTCGAGAATCTCGAGCACAGAGCCGGCAAGGACGCTAAGGGCGAGACCGGAGACGGAGTCGGGATCCTTACGCAGATCCCTCATAAATTTTTTAAGAAGATATGCAAGGCAGAGGGAATAAACATAGGCGGGGCCAGAGACTATGCCGTCGGCATGTTCTTTTTCCCACAGAACGAGCTCAAGAAGAAGCAGGCCCAGAAGATGTTCGAGGTCATAGTCGAAAAGGAGGGGCTTAACTTCCTTGGCTGGAGGAGCGTTACGACCTATCCGAGCGTTTTGGGACAGAAGGCCATAGACAGCATGCCGGTCATCTGCCAGGGCTTTATAGAGAGACCCGAAGGCCTTAAAAGCGATATAGAATTCGACAGGCAACTATACATTATAAGGCGTGTATTTGAGCAGAGCTCGGGCAAGACCTATGTGCCGTCGCTGTCCTGCAGGACGATCGTATATAAGGGAATGTTTCTGGTTGGGCAGCTGAGGACCTTCTTCGGAGACCTCCAGGACGAGGACTACGAGTCAGCCATTGCCATGGTCCACTCCAGATTTTCAACCAATACCAACCCAAGCTGGGAGCGTGCCCATCCCAACAGGCTGCTCGTGCACAATGGTGAGATAAACACTATCAAGGGAAATGCCGACAAGATGCTGGCCCGTGAGGAGACTATGTATACGGGAGCATTTTCCGATGAGGATATGACAAGGGTTCTTCCTGTCATATCACAGTCCGGTTCGGACTCCGCCATGCTTGACAACACACTGGAATTTCTCATGATGTCGGGCATGGAGCTGCCCCTTGCGGCCAGCATACTGATTCCCGAGCCATGGGCTCACAACGATACTATTTCACAGGAAGGCAGGGACTTCTACCAGTATTATGCGACCATGATGGAGCCCTGGGACGGACCGGCCTCCATCCTCTATTCAGACGGAGATGTGATGGGCGCTATCCTGGACAGGAACGGCCTGCGCCCGTCCAGATATTATGTCACGGATGATGACAGACTGATCTTAAGTTCCGAGGTGGGAGTGCTGGATGTGGATGAGGCTCATATTGTGAAAAAGGAGCGCCTGCATCCCGGCAAGATGCTCTTAGTCGACACTAAGGCCGGAAGGATAATCTCGGATGAGGAGCTGAAGAGCAGGTATGCCTCTAAGGAGCCATACGGAGAGTGGCTGGACAGCAATCTGATGACATTGAAGGAGATCAAGATACCCAACTGCAAGACGCCAAATTATGGTCAGGAAGAATTCTTGAGGCTGCTCAAGTCTTTCGGGTACTCCTACGAGGAGTATATGGAGGAGATCCGCAGCATGGCATTGAACGGAAGCGAGCTCATCGGCGCCATGGGCACGGATACGCCGCTGGCTGTTTTGTCTAAGGAATATCAGCCTCTGTTTAACTATTTCAAACAGCTCTTCGCTCAGGTCACTAATCCGCCTATCGATGCGGAGAGGGAGAAGATCGTAACATCGACCACTGTTTATATCGGCAAGAATGGTAACCTGCTGGAGGAAAAGCCCGAGAACTGCCATGTGATCAAGGTTGAGAATCCTATCCTCTCAGATCTGGACCTGCTCAAGCTGTCTAAGATGAACAAGCCCGGCTTCAAGGTGTCCAAGGTGCCGATCATCTATTACAAGAGCACACCCATGGACAGGGCGCTCGACCACCTCTTTGTCGAGGTGGACAGGGCCTACAATGAGGGAACTAATATATTGATACTGTCGGATCGCGGAGTGGATGAGAACCATGTTGCCATCCCGTCACTTCTGGCTGTCGCCGCAGTGCACAGGCACCTGGTCCAGACTAAGAGATGTACGGCCATGTCATTGGTGCTCGAGTCAGGAGAACCGAGAGAGGTCCATCATTTCGCTACTCTTCTGGGCTTCGGAGCCAGCGCGGTAAATCCCTACCTGGCTCATGCTTCCATTGCGAAGATGGCAGAGGAGGACCTTCTGGACAAGGATTACTATGCCGCTGCGGATGATTATGACAGGGCGGTATTAAAGGGTATCGTCAAGATAGCTTCCAAGATGGGAATATCCACCATCCAGTCCTACCAGGGCTCCAAGATGTTTGAGGCCATCGGCATATCGCAGAAGGTAATAGATAAGTATTTTACCGGTACAGTAAGTCCGGTCGATGGAATAACCTTAGAGGATATTGCTGAGGCTGCAGACCTGCAGCATACCAAGGCCTTTGACCCGCTCGGTCTTAATTCCAATATGGCCATAAGCTCTGTCGGCATGCATAAGATGCGCTCACAGGGTGAGACCCACAGATACAATCCTCAGACCATACATATGCTGCAGAAGTCGACGAGGGATGGCAGTTATGAGGAGTTCAATCTCTATACGACTATGGTCGATAAGGAGGAGACCGGATATTTGAGAAGCCTTATGGACTTCAATT
>R03__coassemble_1249_pt1 | contig 12192 bp, 9 predicted proteins | sample R03__metabat2_high_PE_045 | metagenome-assembled genome bin R03 | reverse complement strand
TATGAGAACTATCCCTACTGGGCGACATTTTTCAAGGAGCTGGGCTTCGCAACGATCCTGTCACCGCGCTCGACCCGTGCCGTGTACGAGCTGGGTATCGAGTCCATCCCATCGGAGTCGGAATGCTATCCGGCCAAGCTGGCTCACGGGCACGTCCAGTGGCTTATCAACAAGGGCAATGTGGATTTCATATTCTATCCCTGCATTCCATATGAGAGAGAGGAATTTGCCGACTCGGACAACCATTACAACTGTCCTATTGTTACAAGCTACGCTGAAAATATCAAAAATAATGTGGATGACATCACCTCGGGCAAGGTGAGATTCCTCAATCCCTTTATGGCCTTCACGTCCGAGGAGATCCTGACTGACCAGCTGGTCAAGGTATTTGCGACGGAATTTCCGGATATACCCGCTGAGGAAGTTAAGGCCGCGGCCCATGCAGGCTGGGTTGAGCAGGGCAATTTCCGCAAGGATATGCAGGATCAGGGCGAGGCAGTCCTCAAGTTTTTGGAGGAGACAGGCCGCAAGGGTATAGTTCTCTGCGGAAGGCCTTACCATGTCGATCCGGAGATCAACCATGGAATTCCGGACATGATCAATACCTATGGAATGGCAGTTCTCACCGAGGATTCCATATCCCATCTGGGTAAGCTGGAGAGGCCGCTCATAGTCCTGGATCAGTGGATGTTCCACACCAGAATGTACGCGGCAGCCAATTATGTGAAGACGAGAGATGATCTGGAGGTCATCCAGCTCAATTCCTTCGGCTGCGGAGTCGATGCGGTAACGACTGATTGTGTTGCCGACATCTTAAACGGCTCACAGAAGATATATACCTGCCTCAAGATCGATGAGGTCAACAACTTAGGGGCGGCCAGGATCCGTCTCAGATCCCTCATTGCAGCTATGCGTGTCAGGGACAAAAAGAAGCTTGAACGAGAGATAAAGCCCGCTAATTTTAACAGGATAGAGTTCACGGAGAAAATGAGGAAGAATTATACCATTCTCTGTCCTCAGATGTCGCCGATACATTTTGAACTGCTCCAGCCGGCCTTTTGCGCGGCAGGATTCAACCTGGTGGTTCCGGACATATCGACAAGAGACTGTGTTGACACAGGACTGAGATACGTCAACAACGACGCCTGCTATCCGTCGCTTATAGTGGTAGGACAGCTCATGGCGGCCATTCAATCCGGCGATTACGATATGGACAGGACGGCCATTATCATTTCCCAGACAGGGGGCGGCTGCCGTGCATCCAATTATATAGGCTTCTTCAGGAGAGCCCTGCAGAAGGCGGGATATCCCAATGTGCCGGTGATATCACTCTCTGTCCAGGGACTGGAGAAGAACTCGGGCTTCAAGATCACGCCCAAACTCCTGCAGCATGCGCTGTACGCCCTGATCTTCGGCGATATCTTCATGAGATGTACCTACAGGGTGCGCCCCTACGAGGCTGTGGAGGGATCAACCGATGAATTGCACGACAAGTGGCGTAAGAAGGTAATAGAATTCGTAACGAGGGACGGCATGCTCTCACACAGTGAATACAAGAAGATGTGCCGTGAGATAATACGCGATTTCGACAGGCTTCCGATAAAGGATATCAAGAAGCCTCGTGTCGGAATAGTGGGAGAGATCCTGGTCAAGTTCCTTCCGGCGGCCAACAATCATCTGGCAGAGCTTCTTGAGAGCGAGGGCGCAGAGGCAGTAGTTCCGGACCTTACGGACTTCCTGCTCTACAGCTTCTACACTGCTAATTTCAAGGAGGAGAACCTGGGCGCAAGCAAGAAGTCCAAGCTTTTGTGCAATATGGGTATCAAGGCATTTGAGTGGCTCAGGTCTGCAGCCCATGACGAGTTCGAGAAGAGTGAGCGTTTCACGCCGCCGGCCTATATCTGGGATACGGCAAAGCGGGCTGAGGACATAGTCTCACTGGGCAATATGACAGGAGAGGGCTGGTTCTTGACGGGAGAAGTGTTGGAACTCATCCACGATGACGTGCCTAATGTCGTCTGCATACAGCCTTTCGGCTGCCTGCCTAATCATATAGTGGGCAAGGGTGTCATCAAACAGGTGAGAAAGACTCATCCCAAGGCCAACATCGTGGCTATCGACTACGATCCGGGCGCTTCGGAGGTTAACCAGCTTAACCGTATCAAGCTGATGCTGTCCACGGCCAATAAAAATCTGGCTGCTTTCGATATCGAGGACGAGGATGAGGGTGAGCAGGAGTAAAGCGCAGGATTAACGCAGAAAAATAACCCGCATCAGGCTTATCAGGAGAATAATATGTTAGAAAAAATGGAAAGAAAGCTGGGCAGATTTGCCATACCCCATCTGATCGTGTATGTGCTGGCCGGTTATATCATAGGTTATCTCTTCTATTTCGGAACTCAGATAACCGAAACTAATTTCATCAGCCTCATGACGCTGGAACCCTATTATATAATCCACGGCTTCCAGTTCTGGAGGATAATAACCTGGGTCATGATACCGCCGTCGACCAATGTGCTCTTCGTGGCGATAATGATGTTTTTCTATTATCAGCTGGGCACTATACTCGAGCAGCAGTGGGGGACCTTCAGGTTCAACCTCTTCATATTCGGAGGAATAATATTTACCATCATAGGTGCCTTTATACTGTACGGCGTCTATGGCTTGCTATCAGGAGCTCAGGTCGTGGGAATAGGCAATTATTTTTCGACGGATTATATAAACATGTCGATCTTTCTGGCCTTTGCTTTGTGTTACCCTAACATGGAGGTCAGACTCTATTTCATCATTCCCATCAAGATGAAATGGATGGCGGTCATCTATGTGGTGATCGAGGCCTTTAACTTCATCCAGTCGGGCTGGGGCGGAAGAGTGGCCCTCATAGCATCGCTGCTCAATGTGATAATATTCTTCTTCGCGACCAGAAATTATCGCAGCATCGATCCGCGCGAGGTCCACAGAAAGCAGGCCTACCGCAAGGCTACTCAGCAGACAGGACGGGCAGGACAGACAGAGCAGAGGACCTATCGCGACGGGACGCCGATCGCCAAGCACAAGTGTGCCATCTGCGGCAGGACAGAGGTGACAAATCCGGAGCTTACCTTCAGGTTCTGCTCCAAGTGCAACGGCAACTATGAGTACTGCCAGGACCATCTGTTCACGCACAGGCATGTGGAGTGAAAATATATATTTTTATACCTAAAATTTACCTCCGGCGTATGATGTCAAGGCGTCGCTGGCTCAGGAACTCACTACCCTCATTTCGCTTCGGCTCCATTGGACTCGCCTCTGTCGGCGATAGGACCTTTTGCCTCCGCCGGCTCGCCAGGATCTCGCGAAAATCGGTCGTTCGCTATTCGCCTGCGACGCATTGACATCATTCTGCCGGACTATGTTTTTTCTATATAAAGAAATGTATCGGACAGGCTAACGGAATATGTCTGTTTGCAATCATCTGACATGCGAGGCTTCCGTTGCAAGATGCACGCTAGCAGCCGCCGCAGAGCCCACTGTCTGAGGCGAAGGAACTTAGCTTATGCCGAGCCGGAGCCTAAGAAAGGTGAGGCGACGGCAAAAGCTTAGGGAGTTCGCCGAGTTTGGGTGAACGGCGGCAAATCAGCGCGTGCGTCGAAGCAGGAAACGCAGCCTGCAGATGATGCAAATTGACATATTCCGTTAGCCTCATACATTTCCATATAATGTCAAAAATATATATTTTTACAAGCGTAAGCCTTGTGATATAATCATAGGAACAAAATCTGAAAGGACGCATCTTTCATGGAAAACGAATCAAGAAATTTTATCGAACTGGAAATAGACAAGGACTTAAGGGAGGGCGTATACGACCATGTGTGTACCCGATTTCCGCCGGAGCCCAACGGATATCTGCATATCGGACATGCCAAGTCCATCCTTCTTAACTACGGGCTGGCTCAGGAGTACGGCGGAGAGTTCCATATGAGATTCGACGACACCAATCCGACCAAGGAGAAGGAGGAATTCGTCGAGTCAATCAAGGCCGACATCCAGTGGCTGGGAGCAGACTGGAAGGACCATCTGTATTTTGCATCGAACTATTTTGAACAGATGTATGAGGCCTGTGTCAAGCTGATCAAGGAGAACAAGGCCTACGCCTCCAACCTGACTGCAGAGCAGATGAAGGAGTACCGCGGTACTCTGACCGAGCCCGGGAAAAAGGATCCCAATTCCGACAGAACTCCGGAGGAATCACTTCAGATTTTCGAGGACATGAAGGCCGGAAAATACGCCGATGGCGAGTGGGTCATCCGTGCAAGGATCGACATCAATTCACCTAATATCAACATGCGTGACCCCATTATTTACAGGGTTGCCCATATGACTCATCACAACACAGGTGACAAGTGGTGCATATATCCCATGTATGATTTTGCCCATCCTATCGAGGATGCCATCGAGGGAATTACCCATTCCATCTGCACGCTGGAATTCGAGGATCACAGACCGCTTTATGACTGGGTTGTCAAGAATGTTGGCTACGAGATGCCACCACGCCAGATAGAATTTGCCAAGATGTACCTGACCAATGTGGTCACGGGCAAGAGATATATCAAGAAGCTTGTCGAGGAGGGAATAGTTGATGGCTGGGATGATCCCCGCCTTGTATCTATAGCAGCCCTTCGCCGCCGCGGCTTCACACCATCGTCTATCAAGACCTTCGTTGACCTCTGCGGTATATCCAAGAGCAACAGCTCGGTGGACTACGCGATGCTGGAGTACTGCATCCGCGAGGACTTAAAGGCCAAGGATAAGCGTGTCATGGCAGTCCTGGATCCGATCAAGGTCATCATCGACAACTATCCGGAGGGACAGATAGAGTATCTGGATGTCCCCAACAACCTGGAGAATCCTGATCTGGGCTCCAGACAGGTTCCTTTTGCAAGGGAGATATATATCAACAGGGATGATTTTATGATCGAGCCGCCCAAGAAATATTTCAGACTCTTCCCCGGCAATGAGGTCCGCCTGATGAATGCATATTTTGCGACCTGCACTTCCTACGAGACAGACGAGGATGGCAGGGTAACAGTGGTACACTGCACCTATGATCCCGAGACCAGAGGCGGAGATTCCGCTGACGGCCGCAAGGTCAAGGGCACCATTCACTGGGTCGCAGTTCCGACCGCGGTCAGGTGCACCTGCAGACTCTATGAGAACATCGTTGACGAGGAGAAGGGCGTATATAACGAGGATGGCTCGCTCAACCTGAATCCTAATTCGCTGACCGTTCTCGACAACTGTTATGTGGAGCCCTCGGTCGCAGGCTCGGTTGCCTACGACAGCTTCCAGTTCGTAAGGACCGGCTTCTTCTGCGTGGATTCCAAGGATTCCGCACCGGATGCCCTGGTATTTAACAGGATCGTAAGCTTAAAGAGCTCTTTCAAGCTGCCGACGGCATAAAGCTTGATCATGATAGGGAGAGTATGAAAGTAGCAGTACTGGGCACATCCTTTATGGACATCAAGGGCTTCGCCCTGGATAAGTATATTCCGAACGGCCGCAATGCCGGGAAAATAGAATATGTCTATGGCGGAGTAGGCAGAAATGTAGCCTGCGATATAGCTGCAACAGGAGTTGAAGTCAATTTCGTAAGTCTCGTGGATGATTCAGCCTCAGGCGATGCCATGATAGGAAGCATGCGAGAGCACGGCGTGGGCACAGAATATGTCAGAAAATCGCCTGACGGAAGCGGGACCTGGCTTGCCATATTCGACGAGACAGGCGACGTGGTCGCCAATATCTCCAAAAGGTCTGATCTTATGCCCCTCTGTGATATCTTGGACGAGCAGGGTGATGAGATATTTGCCGATGCCGACAGCATTGCCGTCGAGATAGATATGGAGGAGGACATAATAGAGAGGATATTCAGGCTTGCCGAAAAGCACGAAAAGCCTGTATATGCCTTGATCTCCAACATTAGTATTGCATTGGAGCGAATGCCATATATCAAGAGAACAGCATGTTTCGTATGCAACCAGCAGGAGGCCGGGATGTTCTTTGCGGCAGTCGGTGATGGGGCTGTAAGCAATGCAGTTGTTGGCAATGAAGCTGAGAATATGCAGACTGCGGATCCGACGCCTGAAGAAATGGAACCTGCCGATATGCAGGAACTTTTGAGTACCGGACTTATTCAAGCAGGTCTTAACGCAATGGTAGTGACCATGGGTGAAAAAGGGGCGGTCTACGCATGTGCTGATGGAACAAGCGGTTTCTGCCCTGCCCAAAAGGTCGATGTGGTGGATACTACCGGCGCGGGTGATGCCTTTTTCGCGGGAGTTTGTTCAGGACTCACGCAGGGAATGAATATGGATGCTGCGTGCGGGCTGGGAAATGAATTGTCGGCCGAGGTAATAAAGAGCATAGGGAATATCTGCTGAAGATGCGGGCAATCTCCTTATGACATCAGATGAGATATCGCTCACAAATATCACAAAACAGATCATAATCAAAGGGATGCAGGCTGCTTTCCATGGTGAAGAGAAAACTCTCACCGGGAAGGCAGCCGTTTTTTATATACTGATTGATCTTGTAAGCAGCTTTTGCGGAGTAGTCAGGGTCATCCATCATACCGAAGTGCTCGAATATCCATTCCCTGCGTGTCCTTTTGTTCAGGATGGTAAAGTCGCTGTATACTGTACCCAATCCGTTTATATAGTGCGGATACTCGTATCTATATGGTATGCCCATATAGTAAAGCTTGTCAGCTATCATTTTCTCCGTTTTTGATCTTACCCGCTCACCACGTTCTGTCTCAAAGCACGAGTCGTGATCATAGATTGGTAAACCTGTGTAACTCTCACTTTGCCAGACTTCGGCGAAATCTTCGTCGGTTTGGCATGGCGCTTCTATAAGGGCTTTTCTTCCCGGAGATAGTGAATTGTATGTTTTTAGCATAAAGCAGTTTAGAGGAAGAGTAATGTCAGGATCTTTCTTTAACAGTTTCAACACTTTATGCAGAGATTCTTCCCTAGTGGCAAGATGTCTTGATAACTTGATATCAAAACTTTTCTGGGCCAGAGCCTTGATTAGTTTCATTTTCTTTTTACTCAGATAGTATTCGGAATCTTTTGGATTGTCGGGCATATGGTAATACTGATACTGCTGCTTGCATTTTGATATACGAAGACTGCCTTGTGGGGCTTTGCTTATGCGACGGCTGATCACAGCCTGAAGAGAAATTATTTTTTTGATCTCTGTGGTTATTTCTTTCTCAATGATGTTTTCAGATTTTTTGCTGCTATTATTGGTCATTTAAACGCCTTTCCGATGTTTGGGGGATTTATACAATATTCAGAACGAGAATATTGAAGAAGATTATAAGTAGATACTACTACATATTTGTGAAGAAATTGTGAACAAACTGGAGCTTTTGATTTTTATTTTTCTTGGCACCGCTGTGTCTTGTGAAATTGGTACTTGCAGCGGTGTTTTTTAGTAGTAGAAAAAGTCGAGTTACGAAAATCACCGCTGCAAGTTGGATTTTTTGTGCTTATAGCGGTGCGGGTAGTGAACGATTCAAAGGGCTTTTATCAAATCACACCGCTATAAGTGTGAAGATTTGAAATTATAGCGGTACAGTGAGATGGAGAAATTACAACAGCAGGTACAATTGTATTGTATAGTGCACCGCTATAACTTTGATAATCTGTGTTTGCAGCGGTGTATTTTGGAAACAAGGGTTTGTTGATAGAATTTCAGGCACCGCTGCAATGTGGATTTAGGGAAATTACGGCGGTGAAATTAACAGATCAGATTCCGAGGTCAGTCAAAAAAACGCCGGGGAAGGATTATCCGATATAATAAAAACAAAAAATAGTTCCCATTCCAATAAATCTGGTGTAAAATGAAAAACGGTGCGGGAATTTAAAGCGTTGACGCTTTAAATGAATAAAGCACAACCCGCGGGGAGGAAACAAGAAATGCCTGTAATAGAATATCTTGAGAGAAATGCCAGAATGTACGGCGACGAGGTCGCCTTAGTTGAACTGAATCCGGAGGAGAAGGATTCGAGAAGGGTGACATGGAAGGAGTACGAGCTGATCGAGGCTCAGAAATCCGCTCCCTACAGGAGGGAGATCACCTGGAGTGTCTTCAACGAGAAGGCCAACCGCTTTGCCCATCTTCTGATGGAGAGGGGAGTAAAGAAGGGGGATAAGGTCGCCATAATCATGTATAACTGCCTTGAGTGGCTGCCTATCTACTTCGGAATATTGAAGACCGGCGCCATAGCTGTGCCTTTTAACTTCAGATATGATGCTGACGAGATACTCTACTGCGCTGAGCTGGCCGAGGTCGACGTGATCGTATTCGGACCTGAATTCATCGGAAGAATAGAAACCTACGCTGACAGACTTTCAAGAGGAAGACTGCTCATATATGTAGGAGATAACTGCCCGAACTTCGCGGAGAGTTACCGTGAACTGGTCGCAGACCATTCAAGCCAGAACATAGGGATGGAACTGACCGATGACGATTATGGTGCAATCTACTTCTCTTCGGGAACAACAGGCTTCCCCAAGGCTATCCTGCATAAGCATCAGAGCCTGACTCAGGCCGCCCAGATGGAGCAGAAGCATCACGCCACCGGAAGAGATGACTGTTTCCTCTGCATACCGCCCCTCTATCATACGGGGGCCAAGTTCCACTGGATGGGATCCCTGGTCGCAGGAAGCAAGGCCGTCATCCTAAAGGGAACCAAGCCCGAGATCATACTCAAGGCTATCTCGGACGAGCATTGTACCATCGCCTGGCTTTTGGTACCGTGGGCTCAGGATATACTGGACGCTTTGGACAGGGGAGACCTGAAACTTTCGGACTACAAGCTTGACCAGTGGAGGCTTATGCACATAGGTGCCCAGCCGGTACCGCCGTCACTTATTAAGAGATGGAAGGAATACTTCCCTAATCATGCCTACGATACTAACTACGGCCTGTCTGAGTCGACGGGACCGGGATGCGTGCATCTGGGAATGGAGAATATCCACAAGGTAGGAGCAATCGGCGTTCCCGGTTATCGCTGGGAGTGTAAGATAGTCGATGAGGCTGATAATATTGTAAAGCAGGGGGATGTAGGCGAACTCTGTGTCAAGGGTCCGGGAGTCATGACCTGCTATTACAATAACCCGGAGGCCACGGCAGAGGTATTGAAGGGCGACTGGCTCTACACCGGAGATATGGCCATGCAGGATGAGGATGGCTTCATCTTCCTGGTAGACCGCAAGAAGGATGTTATCGTAAGCGGTGGCGAGAATATCTATCCGGTTCAGATCGAGGACTTTTTAAGGCGCCATGATAAGATCAAGGATGTCGCCGTTATAGGCCTTCCCGATCACAGACTGGGTGAGAAGACCGCGGCCATCATCGAGGTCAAGGACGGAATGGAGCTGACTAAGGAGGAGGTCGAGGACTTCTGCATGGAGCTTCCCAGATACAAGCGCCCGAAGGAGATTCTCTTCGAGGAGATCCCGCGAAATGCTACCGGCAAGATCGAAAAACCCAAGCTTCGTGAACGCCATGGAGCGAGCCGGCTTGTAGCCCAGGAGAACAGAGGTTAATTTCGATACAGAATATTCAATATACACAGATAAATATGTTATAATATCTCATGCAGGGTTTTCACTGAAGAAGGCCCTGCATGCTTGATATTATCAGACATGATATTTGGGGTTACCTGGGGGAGTAATGAATGTATCTTGTATTTTTCATTGCATGGATAATATTTAACGGGCAGCTGACGCTCGAGATAGCCATAATAGGGCTGATCGTGGCAGCTGCTGTTTTTGCGTTTGCCTGTCATTTTCTGGACTACAGCATCAGGGACGAGTTCTTTTTTTGGAAGAATGTACTGAAGGGTATCCGATATGCGATAATACTGGTCATCGAGATCGTCAAGGCTAATTTCTTTGTCGTAAAAATGGTGCTTACAGAGCGGGAGCAGATTGAACCCGCGCTGGTAAGCTTTACAGTCAATCTGAAAAATCCCATAGCCAGAGCTTTTTTGGCAAATGCCATAACTTTGACACCCGGTACCATCACGGTATCGCTCGAGGACAACCGCTACACTGTACACTGCCTGGACAAGTCGCTTGCCGAGGGGATGAATGAGTCGGTATTTGTCACTATGCTTACCGATATGGAACTCATCACTATGGAGCAGCTCCACCAAAAGGCTCACAGGAAGGACGCCGGCGCAGAAACATCAGAACAGGATAAGGAGGCTTAAAAGACAATGAATAATCAGATCGTGATCGGCTTCCTTACAGTACTGCTGATACCGCTTGCACTCATGCTGATCCTCTGCCTGGTCAGGGCGATAAAGGGGCCGAGGACCGCGGACAGAATAGTTGCCACCAATATGATGGGAACCATGACCATTGTTATCATCGCCATCCTGGCTCTTATTTTAGAGGAGGGCTATCTGGTCGACATATGCATCATATATGCCATGATAAGCTTCCTTGCCGTGATAGTATTGACCAAGGTATACCTGGGGATCTATCTCAAACAGAAGGAAGATAAGGCGGTGATAGACAAGCTGCATGAGGTGCATCAGGGGCCTACGGTTTATGAGACCCTCGATGGTAAAGGCGGCGAGATGGTAAATGTGAAGGAGGAGGAGATATGACAGTTGTAGAATGGGTTAGATTCCTGGCAGGCGCTGCATTTCTTCTGTTGGGACTCTTCATATTTATCGCCCAGATGATAGGAGTATTCAAGTTCAGGTATGTGATGAACAGGATGCAGGTGGCTGCCATGGGAGACACCCTGGGAATGGGCAGCATGCTGCTGGGACTTATGATACTGAGCGGTCTTAATTTTACGACGCTGAAACTGATGGTGGTAGTGATATTCATGTGGTTTTCTTCACCGGTCTCGTCACACCTGATAGCCAGGCTTGAGATCACAACCGACGAGGAACCGGAGAAGCATTATGAGAAGGAGGAGATATGTTAGAGATATTTAACTATATTTTGATAACCTTTCTCATAGTATGCGCAATAGCGGTGAGCTTTTCGAAGAATCTGCTGAACTCTATCCTGATATTTATGTCCTACAGCCTGGTCATGTCCATAATCTGGATCCTGCTGGAATCACCGGATCTGGCCATAACGGAGGCGGCCGTAGGCGCCGGAGTGACCACGGTATTGTTCTTTGTCACCCTGAAGAAGATCCATGCCATCCGTCTGGTCGATGACAATCCGGATAACGATACCATCAATGATATAGATGCCATGGAAGACAAGGAGGGGGATCATGAGTAGAAAACTGACTCAGGAAGAATACGAAAAGACCCTTTCCTGCAAGCTCCAGAACTGGCTGAACGGCAAGGACCCCTTCACAGGTGTCATCGAGATGAAACCGCAGACGGCCGAACCGGAGGAATCCGAGACCGAAAAGCAGGCCGAGGATAAGGCAGAACAGCAGCTTTTAGACAAGGTCTACGATACCGGACACAACAGAAGCCTTAAGCGTTTCAAAAAGTTCTACAATGTCTTCTCAATCATATTCTGCGTTTTTCTGGTGGCCATGCTGCTTATCGCCATATCATACCTGCCGACCTACGGAGACGCAGACAACCCGGTCAATAACGAGGTGTCAGAGAGGTATATAGAGAGCGGACTTCAGGAGACAGGCTCGGTAAATATCGTAACCGGTATGATACTTGACTACAGGGCCTTCGATACCTTAGGAGAGTCCCATGTGCTCTTCATAGCCACGATAGCCGTGCTGGCCCTGCTTCGCGTCGACAAAAAGAAGAAAGACGGCGGCGGCATGGAACTCGAGAACGACCGTGTGTATGAGCCGAAAAATGATGTCATACTTCAGACCGTGGCCAAGGTTTTAGTTCCTATAATCATGATCTTCGGAATATATGTGATCCTCTGCGGACATTTGGGACCCGGCGGAGGCTTCTCGGGCGGCGCCATAATAGGAGCCGGCCTGATACTCTATGTCTGCGCCTTCGGCTTCGCCAAGACGGAGCGCTTCTTCACGGCTAAGACCTACAAGATATTGAGCGTTGGAGCCCTGGGCTGCTACTGCCTGTCCAAGACCTATTCCTTCTACACGGGGGCCAATGACATCCACAGCATCATCCCTCTCGGGACGCCCGGCAATATCATATCAAGCGGCCTCATACTGGTCCTCAATATC
>R03__coassemble_1244_pt1 | contig 12231 bp, 9 predicted proteins | sample R03__metabat2_high_PE_045 | metagenome-assembled genome bin R03 | reverse complement strand
CGGTTGTCCTGCTTAAGAACGATGATGACATCCTGCCGCTCAAGCCCGGTGCTAAGGTTGCCGTGATGGGTGATTTCGCCAAGGTTCCGCGCTATCAGGGAGCCGGATCGTCTCTTGTCAATCCGTCGAAGGAACCGGAGTCCATTCTCGGCTGCATCAAGGATTATGATGTGGAGATGGTATCATACACCAGGGGCTACGAGAGAAACCATAAGCCGGTCCAGTCTCTTATAGATGAATCGGTCAAGGCAGCCAAGGATGCCGATGTGGTACTCATTTTCGGTGGACTGGATGAGATCAGCGAATCAGAGGGACTTGACAGGACCCATATGGAGATGCCTAAGGCTCAGAACATGCTTATAGAGGCTGTCGCTGCTGTCAATCCCAATGTTGTATTTGTCATGTCCTGCGGCTCAGTAGTGGAGATGCCCTGGTACGACAGTGTCAAGGCTATCGTTCACGGCTATCTCGGCGGTCAGGCGTCTGCGTCTGCCATGATGGATGTCCTTGTCGGCAAGGAGAACCCCTGCGGACATCTTAACGAGACATATCCCATGGCTTATGCCGATACACCTTCCTATAACTATTATCCCAGCAAGGAACTCTCTTCAGAGTACCGGGAGGGCCTCTATGTAGGCTACAGGTATTTTGATACCAAGGGTATACCGGTCAGGTTCCCATTCGGATACGGCTTAAGCTATACAAGCTTTAAGTATTCTGACCTTGCGGTAAATGATTCCGGAGTGACATTTACCGTGACTAATACCGGATCGAGGGATGGTGCGACAGTCGCTCAGATGTATGTGGGCAAGAAGGAAATGACTGACGCCGTATATCGTCCGGTAAAGGAATTGAAGGGTTTTAAGAAGGTATACCTGAAGGCAGGAGAGTCAGCTGAGGTAGTTATACCTTTCGATAAATATACTTTCAGATATTTTGATGCAAAAGACAACTGCTTTAAGATAGAGAAGGGCCTGTATCAGGTAACTGTCGGGGAGAATGCTGCAGACGCTGCTCTTGTTGATAACTATGATGTGCTGTGCGATATGTTCGGCTATAAGGCTGTTGAAGCAGGCATATCACTGAGAGAGGAACTTCCTTCATATTTTTCATGTGATATCAAGGATGTATCAACAGAGGAGTATAAGAAGCTTTACGGCCGCGAACTGCCTCCGTCAGAGTGGACCGAGGAGTTCGATATCAACAATGCTGTAGCCCAGCTCAACAGAGGCAAGTCGGTTATCGGCTGGATCTACTGGGCAGCCCTCAACGGAATGCTTAAAGTAGCCGATATCAAGGGTAAGCCAAGCCTCAATGCCCTGTTCCAGTACAATATGCCGATAAGGGGTTACGCCAAGATGACCGGCGGTATAGTTTCCATGGATATGTGCGCCGCAATTACCGAGATCTGTAACGGCCATAGGATCAAGGGAACCGGCCATCTGATCAAGGCAGCTATAAAGAGATATTAGAATCTTTATTGAATAATCTTTTTTCTTTACGGAGAAATTCTTATTTGCTACAATAAATCCAGTAGTACTTTAAACTGGATTTAAAGTTATAAAATATTTAAGGAGGAAATGGTATGCCAATGAAAATGGGGTGGCGCTGGTATGGCGAAGGCAATGACCCTGTTACACTGAACGATATCAAGCAGATACCGGGTGTAACAAGCATAGTATGGGCTTTGCACGACAAAATGCCTGGCGAAATCTGGGAAATCGATGAGATCCAGAAAGTGGCAGATCAGATACATGCATATGGATTCGATATGGATGTTGTAGAGTCTGTTAACGTTCATGATGACATCAAGATCGGACTTCCCACAAGAGATGCGCTTATTGAGAACTACAAGCAGTGCATCCGCAACTTAAGCAAATTCGGTGTCAAGGTTATCTGCTATAACTTTATGCCGATATTTGACTGGACCAGATCTGATCTGTTCCATCCGGTAGGAGACGGCTCGACAGCTCTTTTCTATCAGAAGGATATGATCCAGGATGACTACAAGGCTATGGCTGATTATATTCTCGAGTTCACTGAGAAATATAACATGACCTTCCCCGGATGGGAGCCTGAGCGTATGGCTAAGCTTGATGAACTCTTTAAGGCTTATGCACCGGTAACCAAGGAAAAATTATGGGAGAACCTTAAGTATTTCCTTGAGGCAATCATGCCGACCTGCCGTGAGTGCGATATCAAGATGGCTATACATATGGACGATCCGCCGTGGGATATCTTTGGACTGCCGCGTCTTATGGTAGATGAGGAGTCTATCCAGAGATTCCTTACCATGGTTGATGATGAGTACAACTGCCTGACACTTTGCTCCGGTTCGCTGAATGCCAATCCGGATAACAATGTGGCAGAGATAGTCAGAAAGCATTGCGACAGGATCGCATTTGCTCATATCAGAAACATCCATCACTTCCCGAATGGAGACTTCTCTGAGGCAGCCCACAGAGACTGCTGCGGAGAGACCGGAATTATCGAGATCCTTCGTGCTTATCACGACTGCGGATTCGAGGGTTATATCAGACCTGACCACGGACGCCAGCTCTGGGAAGAGGGACCGGGAGTGTGTCGTCCGGGCTACGGCAAGTACGACAGAGCACTTGGTATCCAGTATATGCTGGGAGTATGGGATCTGCTTGACAGACTCGATGAAGAGAAGAAGTAAGCAGGACTTGACTTTGCATATTAATATTTGCTAATATCTATGTCGGCGTCATAAGGCGCCGACATTTTGCAGGAGTGGCGGAATGGCAGACGCATCAGACTCAAAATCTGACGGGGGCGACCTCGTGTGGGTTCAAGTCCCATCTCCTGCACTTAAAAAGGATCTCGGAAGAGATCCTTTTTTTAGTGCAGGAGGAGATTGAATTGATTTAAATCTTTATGTTATACTTTTTTCAGAGGTAATATTATGAAATTCAAGAAGGTTGGCAACAATTCAATAAGGTGCCTTATCACTCCCGACGATATGTGGAATTACGGTATTGAGATGGACGATCTCATGGACGACCGTGAGAAAGCTAATGGCTTTTTAAGGGAGATTCTGGCTAAGGCTTACGATGAGGTGGGATATGTTACTTCGGGACAGGCCTTAAGCATTCAGATGGCAGTACTTCCCGATGGTAATATAGACCTCATGATCTCTGATTCATCGGATATGAAACTGTCCCAGATGATATCCATGCTCAAGGAGAAGTTTCAGAATCTGGGTAATCAGCAGTCTCAGACTGCACCTTTTGCCAATCAGCAGTCAGCTGATATGAGCAGGTCGGAGCAGAGCAAAGCTATTAAGGATTATATAAAGGCACGCATAGATGTGCCCTTATGGGGAGCCTTTGAATCGCTTGATTCGGCAATTGAATTCGCATCCAAGCTGTCTGTTCACGAGCAGATGCCTTCGTGTCTTATCCGATATAAAGATAAGTATTTTCTCAGACTTGAATGCAGAGATATGGAGGACCATATAGCCGATATAGTACTTACACTGGCTGAATATGCTTCAGAGATGTTTACAGAGGAGCAGGGCGTTATGTCAATACTCGAACATGGCGAGCTTGTGATCGCAGATGAGGCCGTTGAAAAGCTTTCTGATCTCGCTATTCCTGTATAGCCTTCAGCTTGTCCTTATATTCCCTTGGAGATATGCCGTATTCCTTTTTGAAGGCACGGTAAAAACTTGAATAGTCATGAAAGCCATACGTGAGTATGGCTTTATTTATGTCCTCGTTGGCACTCAGCGCGTCTCTGATCAAGGCCAGGCGTTTCTTCAGAATATACTGGTGCACGGAGATGCCCAGATTGTCCTTGAATATATGCGAAATATAATATTTGCTCGAGTAAAACTTGCGGGCAAGAGTATCCAGAGACAGCTCCTCATCAATGTGTTCCTCTATATAGGACAATATGCTTTCGTACAGTGTATCGGCCTCCTGGATCTCGAGCGGATTTTCCGACTCATATATGATCCTGCTTATAGTCAGAATAAGCTCATTGACATAGAGGGAGACCATGGAATTGCTTCCGTATCTGTGCGAGTGGACCTCCTCTATAAGGGCCAGCATCTTGGACTGGATTATATTGAAATCAATCCCCTCAAAATGGCAGATATATGCATTTTCATTGCCACAGTGGCTTATGACATATCCGTAATCCGCAGATGTGGATATAAGGCTTCCGGCAAAGCTTCTGCTTATCCAGAAAACCATCCTCTGATATGCTAAGGATTTGTCCAATATTTCCACATGGTGTTTAAGCCCGGGCGGAAGGAGTATCATATCGCCCGGGAGGAGCTTATGCGATTCCCCGTTGATGACCATTTTTACATTTCCATCCAGGAAAAAATAAAATTCGTAATAGTCGTGGAAGTGGTCACGGAGGTTTTGCATACCATAATCATTATAGTAGAAGATCTCGAAATCCTCCGATATCATATATTGTCTTGTGTTGAATGTTGACTGTAATTGTTTTCTCATAAAAACAGAATAATAGAAAACCGCAAGTTTTGCAATGTCTCAAACAAACTTTTCAATGTTAAAAACCGAAATTTATAGTATACTAGTAATTGTATGAATTGGTTATCAATATAACGTTTTAATAATTTTAGGAGGAGAAGTTATATGGTATTGAACAAAGAAGGCTTACAGGACAAGGCCGCATGGGAATCTAAGGGGTATGATCTCCCTAAGTACGACAGAGATGCTATGATCTCTGTTACGACAGCAGCTCCTACATGGATCCATTTCGGAGCCGGTAATCTGTTTCGAGCATTTCATGCAAATCTTGCACAGGATATGCTGAATGCCGGTTACACTGACAAAGGACTTGTAGTAGTCGAGGGTTTTGATTACGAGATCGTAGAGAAGAAGTATCGTCCTAACGATAATCTCTCTGTTCTTGTAACGCTCAAGGGCGACGGAAGCATTGCCAAGACTGTAGTCGGATCTATCGCAGAATCATGTATTCTCGATTCCGATAATGATGCAGAGTTTGGAAGACTTAAGGACATCTTCGGGGCTGATTCGCTTCAGATGGCTACGTTTACGATCACAGAGAAGGGCTACAGCCTGGTTGACGGCAAGGGCGAACTCCTTGGCGCAGTCAAGGCTGATATCGAGGCCGGACCGGAGAAGCCGGGCAGCTATATCGGTAAGGTTGCAGCATTATTATATGCTAGATATAAGGCTGGCAAGAAGCCTATAGCCATGGTTTCAACAGACAACTGCTCACACAATGGTGACAAGCTGTATGCAGCTATGAACGGACTGGCTAAGGCCTGGGTTGAGAACGGCACTGCAGAGGCAGGATTCCTTGACTATGTTAATGATAAGAATCTTGTTTCCTTCCCATGGTCAATGATCGACAAGATCACTCCGAGACCGGATGCTTCGGTTGAGGCTATTCTTAAAGAGGATGGACTTGAGGGACTTGAGCCTGTTATAACCTCAAAGAATACATATGTAGCACCTTTCGTTAACGCAGAGGAGACCCAGTACCTTGTAATCGAGGATGAGTTCCCGAACGGTAGACCTGAGCTTGACAAGGTTGGCGTTATCTTCACGACCAAGGAGACTGTTGACAAGGTAGAGAAGATGAAGGTATGTACCTGCCTGAATCCTCTTCATACAACACTTGCAGTTTACGGTTGCCTTCTCGGATACACTAAGATCTCTGATGAGATGAATGATCCTGAACTCAAGGCTATGGTTGAGCGTATCGGTTATGTTGAGGGACTTCCGGTTGTTGTTAATCCGGGCGTTCTTGATCCTAAGGAATTTATCGACACCGTTCTTACCAAGAGAATCCCGAACCCATTTATGCCCGACACACCGCAGCGTATCGCTACCGATACATCACAGAAGCTGGCTATCAGATTCGGCGAGACTATCAAGAATTATATGGCAACAGGCAAGGATATGGCTGAACTTAAGCTGATTCCTCTTGTATTTGCAGGCTGGCTCAGATATATGATGGCAATCGACGATGAGGGCAATACCTTCGAGCGCTCTTCAGACCCGCTTCTTGAGACCGTTACTCCGTATGTAGCGGGAATCAAGCTTGGAGATACCGATGTTGAGGAGGCTATCAAGCCTGTACTTAAGAACACGGCTATCTTCGGCGTAGACCTCTATGAGGTCGGTCTCGCTGATAAGGTTATCGGCTACTTCAAGGAGCTTATCGCAGGCCCCGGAGCTATCAGAGCCACACTTAAGAAGTACGTATAGTTTATTTATCGAAATATAATCATAAAAGAAAGGATAACAATTATGAACGCAGTATTAGAGCAGTTTGGTAAGCTGGGAATCATACCCGTAGTTGTACTTAACGACGCTAAGGATGCAGAGCCTCTTGCTAAAGCCATGATCGCAGGCGGCCTTCCCTGTGCTGAGGTTACCTTCAGAACAGATGCAGCTGAGGAGTCAATCCGCATTATGTCCGAGAAGTTCCCTGAGATGCTTGTAGGAGCAGGAACAGTCCTTACTACTGAGCAGGTTGACAGGGCAGTGGCAGCAGGTGCTAAGTTCATCGTCAGTCCCGGAATCAATCCTAAGGTCGTTAATTATTGTGTAGAGAAGGGCATCCCGATTACTCCGGGAACCTGCAATCCTACTAATGTTGAGACTGCTATCGAGTGCGGACTTGATGTGGTTAAGTTCTTCCCTGCTGAACAGGCCGGCGGACTGGCATACATCAAGGCTATCGCAGCTCCTTACACCAAGATGAAATTCATGCCTACAGGCGGTGTATCTCCAAGCAATGTAAGAGATTACCTCAAGTTCGATAAGATCATTGCCTGCGGCGGATCATGGATGTGCAAGGCTGATCTCGTAAAGAACGGACAGTGGGATGAGATCACCCGCCTTTGCAAGGAGGCTGTTGATATCGTAAACGAGATCCGTCCAAACCGCTAATAAGAGCTTTGTTTTAAAGCATTAGAATTTACTGATTAATTTATGTGCCGTGGACGAGGGTGGTGCTCTCCGAAAAGCGGAAGCGCGAGGAGAGTTCCCCCGAGGGTTCCGCGGCACACATAAATACAATAAGGAGAAGAATATAATGGATTTAAAATTAAGAGAAAACGCTTACTATGATGCCGTATCACTCGGCGAGGTTATGTTAAGACTTGATCCGGGCGAGGGGCGTATCCGTACTGCTCGTTCCTTCAGAGCATGGGAAGGTGGCGGAGAGTACAATGTTATCCGCGGACTTCACAAGTGCTTCGGCATGAAGACAGCTGTCATCACTGCATTTGCAGACAACGAAGTAGGACTTCTTATGAAGGATTTCATCGAGCAGGGCGGTGTTAATACCGATCTCATCTATATGAAGAAGACTGATGGTATCGGACGTATCTGCAGAAACGGTATCAACTTTACAGAGCGTGGATTCGGTATCCGTGGAGCAGTAGGATGCTCAGACAGAGCTAATACGGCTATCGCGCAGGCTACCCCTGAGGATTTCGATTTCGAGTACATCTTCGGTACTCTTGGAGTTAAGTGGCTTCATACCGGCGGTATCTATGCAGCTCTTTCAGAGCAGGCTTGTGAGACTGTTATTGCTGCTATTAAGACAGCTAAGAAGTACGGAACTATCGTATCTTACGACCTCAACTATCGTCCATCTATGTGGTCGGCAATCGGTGGCCTTGAGAAGGCTCAGGCAGTCAACAAGGAGATCGCTCAGTATGTTGATGTTATGATCGGTAATGAGGAAGATTTCACGGCCTGCCTCGGCTTCAAGATCGAGGGTCAGGATGAGAACCTCAAGGAGCTCAATATTGACGGCTACAAGAAGATGATCAACGAGGCTGTCAAGACATATCCTAACTTCAAGGCTGTTGCTACAACCCTTCGTACAGTTAAGACTGCTACAGTTAACGACTGGTCAGCACTCTGCTGGGCAGGCGGAGAGATCTACAAGGCTAAGCAGTATGACGGACTTGAAATCATGGATCGTGTCGGCGGTGGAGATTCCTTCGCTTCAGGTCTTGTTTACGGCCTTATGACAACAGGCGATGCTGAGATAGCAGTTAACTACGGAGCTGCTCACGGCGCACTTGCCATGACAACTCCGGGCGATACAACAATGGCTTCCAAGAAGGAAGTTGAAGCTATCATGGGCGGTGCAGGAGCACGTGTTCAGAGATAAGCTTTGCCAACAGATTAAAACAGGATAAGTGCTTATACAGCGCTTATCCTTTTTGCTTAATATTAAGGAGATATATTTATGAAACAGTTTATGGACAAGGATTTCCTGCTGGAAACAGAGACTGCTAAGCATCTCTTTCATGATTATGCTGAGGTTATGCCTATAGTTGATTATCATTGCCATCTCAGCCCCAAGGAGATCTGGGAGGATGCCAAATTCGATAACATAACTCAGGTTTGGCTTGGCGGCGATCATTATAAGTGGCGCCAGATGCGTACCAATGGCGTTGAGGAGAGATATATCACCGGGGACGCTTCCGATAGGGAAAAATTCCAGAAATGGGCCGAGACTCTTGAGATGGCTATAGGAAATCCACTCTATCATTGGAGCCATCTTGAACTCCAGAGATACTTTGGGTATACGGGACATCTCTGCGGAGATACCGCAGAAGAGGTTTGGAATATCTGCAACGAGAAACTTAAGAACTTGAGCGCAAGACAGCTCATCAAGGCTTCCAATGTCACCTGCCTTGCTACTACCGATGATCCGGCTGACAGCCTCGAGTATCATGAGAAGATCGCAGCAGATGAGAACTTTGATGTGAAGGTACTTCCGGCATGGAGACCCGAGAAGGCCATGAATGTTGAAAAGCCCGGATATGCGGATTATATCGCTAAGCTTTCCAAGGCTTCAGGCGTTAATATCACAAGCTACAAAGACCTGATGACAGCTCTCAAGGAGAGACTTAAGTTCTTTAATGACCGCGGATGCTGTATATCAGACCATAGCCTGGAGTATTGCCATTATGTTCCTGCTACAGACGAGGAGTTAGAGGCTATATTCGCCAAGGGCATGGCCGGCGCACCTGTTTCCATAACGGAAGAGCGTCAGTTCAAGTCCATGTTCATGGTTGAGATGGGACGCGAGTATTCTAAGCTTGGCTGGGTTATGCAGCTTCACTCAAATGTGCAGCGCAACCTCAATGACAGCATCTATTCCAAGCTTGGAGCAGACGCAGGTATCGATGCCATCAATTCATATGGATCGTCCATTGAGATGGGCCAGTTCCTCAATGCGCTTGCCAAGGATGATATGCTTCCCAAGACCATCATTTATTCACTCAATCCTGCAGATAATGCAGCTATCGGCACTGTTATCGGATGTTTCCAGGACAGCAGTGCTGTAGGTAAGATCCAGCAGGGGTCTGCATGGTGGTTCAATGATCATAAGACAGGAATGACAGATCAGATGACATCGCTGGCATCATTAAGTCTTCTCGGAGGCTTCATCGGAATGCTTACCGATTCAAGAAGCTTCCTGTCATATACCCGTCATGAGTATTTCAGACGTATCATGTGTAACCTGATAGGAGGTTGGGTTGAAAATGGAGAGTACCCGAACGATGAGAAGGCTCTCGAGAAGATAGTAAAGGGAATTTCCTATAACAATGCAGTAAGATATTTTGGATTTGATGTATAAATCCGAAACTTGAGCTGATGAAGTGCGTGCAATTTTGCGCGCACTTCTTTTTTTTATCTGTTTTGCCCCTGTACAGAAACGGGATACTTTTTGGACTTGTTTTTGAACTGAAATCGGGTATACTTATAGAGTACGTGTTAAGTCTTTGATTTAGTGCGTTAAAGTTTATGGGTTTATAGGTTATATTTGCTATTGGGAAACTCCCCGATCTGGCATTACAAGGGAGCGGTTATGAAAACACAATTTAATATGAACGATAAGAGAGTCATCAAGACCGAGAAGAGGATCCATGACGCTTATGTTAAAGTCGCTACTGACTGTGTAGCACAGGGTAAAAGCGTCTCGGTTACTGATGTGTGCGAAGAGGCAGGGATCAACAGGACTACCTTTTACAAACATTTTGATTCGATCGATGAACTCGACGGGCGTGTAACTCAGGAGATTAACGACGAGTTTCGGAGGAATCTTAAGGGTATTAATGAGATAGATAATTTTGAATATCTTGTCAAAATTATCGACTTGACCAAAAAGTATTTTAACTCATCGCTTTACAGCAGTGATTTCTATGTCAAGAATGTTTATGCACAGCAGTTATTAGCGGAAGCTCTTGATGTTTTTAAAAATTCATATGACTGCACCGCGATTGTTGAAAGTGGGATAGCAGATCTTGACGCCATATCCAAATTCGTTATAGGCGGTTCCACTGTTTTGATATTGCAATCTCTCTATGTTGATATTGATACGGATTCCGAGAGACTGGCAGAACAGGTAAACCTCTTTGCAAAGAGCTTCTTCGAGGGCCTATCTAATAATATGAAATAAATTATTTTTAATATATTATGCAGAATAAGAAGTCTTATATAACTTTATTAAATGTATTGTCGGCTTTTGCCGTGGTATATCTGCACGTTAATAACAGCTGCTTTGGTAATTTCAGCTATTGGTCCTACTGGCCGACGGCTGTTGTTATCAGGGCGTTTTTTTATTATGCTGTACCCATATTTCTTATGTTAAGCGGAGCCAACCTGATAGATTACAGGGATCGCTATACGACTAAGGAGTATGCCGTAAGGCGCGCGAAGAAGATATTGCCACCGTATTTGTTTTTTTCTCTTATAGCCTTACTTATATATATAAGGTTCGAAAATCCTTATTTTCAGATATCTATTTCATCAATATTTAATGGGCTTGTTAATTCTGATTTTATGGGAGCATACTGGTTCTTTATGCCCTTATTTTTGTTTTATCTGGCCGCACCCTTGTTCTCGGCTGTGGAGCGTGGGAAAAGGGTAAGGATCTGCACATATCTGGTGGTGGCAGGCTTTGTAGTGAATATTTTCATACCTTTTGCTATCAGTGTATTTTCGCTGCCTATATACAATGTACCGGAATTCGGACCGGTTGCCGGATATCTTATATATCCGCTCCTTGGTTATGTGATAGACAATTATGATTTTAAGAAGGCATGGAGAATAGCCATATATATCCTGGGAGTTGCTGCTCTTATTTTGGACATATTCGGGACAATATACACTTCGTGGATGACAGGCGTAATGAGCGACCTCTATTACGGATATCTTAATGTTCCCTGCTTTATCTACTCGTCGGCTGTGTTCCTCTTTTTTAAGCAGATCGGGCCGCGGCTTATGGAAAAGAAGCTGATAGTCAGGCTGAATGATTTTATGGCCCGCTATTCCTTTGGCATCTATCTGATGCATATGTATTTTGTGAAAAGCTTTGAAACGCTGGCTCCTTATGTGGGCATTAATTCGTATTCCCTGTCTTACAGACTGATAATGCCCATCGTTATTATCAATATATGTATTTTCCTGATCTGGCTTTTGAGGAAGATACCGGGAGTAAAGTACATATTGCCTTGACACTTAAATAAGGCACTGATATAATCAATTTTGTTGCAGATTTGTAACAAAATTGTAACATATTGTTTCGGAGTTAATTAATGCTTAAATATAAAAATATTCTCTGCACTGCTCTTACAGCAAGTATTCTTGTGACTTCATTGTCCATGACTGTACAGGCAGATGAAGAGAGTTATGATGCTGAGATTTCTACAAGTTCATCATATTCCGATTATTATCCAAGGGCCGGTGTATCCCTCAGCGTTGCCAAGACTCTGGCGGCCGCCGAGTGGGAAGCCGAGCCATACGAGAGCACGGAAGAGGAGGAGGCCTACGAGACCGCTGAAGCCAACAGGCTTGCCCCCGCTGATTATTCCAATGTTGCCATAGCCCAGGTTGACAATTATGTTAATATACGAGCCGAAGCCAATGAAGATTCCGAAAAACTGGGTAAGCTGTATAACAACAGCGCGGCTTTTGTTGAGGCAACTGAAGGCGACTGGTATAAGATTACTTCGGGAAGTGTTACCGGTTACGTTAAGGCGGAGTATGTTGTGACAGGTGATGCGGAACTTGCCGAGAAGGTGTCAAGACGTGTGGCTACGGTAAATACGCAGACTCTGTATGTCAGATATGAGCCCAGCACAGATTCAAAAGTAATGGGCATGGTGCCTTTGGGAGATGATCTTACAGTAGTAAGTGTAGATACTTTGTCGGATGGCTGGGTACAGGT
>R03__coassemble_1243_pt1 | contig 12237 bp, 13 predicted proteins | sample R03__metabat2_high_PE_045 | metagenome-assembled genome bin R03 | reverse complement strand
TCTGTTTTTTCTTTCCAAGTGATGATATAATCGTTGAGTTATGCAACAGATATTTGTAAGGTCTGACGCAATCAGATCAGAGCAGGACAAAAGAATAGTGACCATAACAGGCGAGGACTTCAGGCATCTGGCCAGAGCGGTCCGCATAAGGGAAGGCGAGACGATCAGAGTCTCAGTGGCCGATGAGGATACCTCGCTCGGCGAAGAGAATTATTTTGCCGAGATTGCTGCCGTGCTGGACGATCGGATCGAGGCTTTCATTATGGAAAAGGCGCCGGACACGGAGTGCCCCTGTGATATCTGCCTGTTTCAGGCAATCCCCAAGGGAGATAGGATAGAGACCATAATCGAGAAGTGCACGGAGCTTGGCGTCAAGGAGATCATTCTGGTTGAGATGAAGTACTGTGTGGTCAGGCTGGACGATAAGAAAAAGAAAAAGCGCATCGAGCGGTATCAGACCATCGCCGAGACGGCAGCCAGACAGTCCAAGCGCAGCAGAGTACCGGTGATCCGGGACGTTATGACGTTTGAGGAGGCTCTTGAGTATGCGTCTTCGATGGATGTGAAGCTCCTTCCCTACGAGAATGAGAATGGGATGGCGTCGCTGACGGAGGCTTTAGACATGGTTGAAGCCGGCAAAAGTGTCAGCATCATGATAGGACCCGAGGGAGGCTTCGCCGACGAGGAGATAGCGGCAGCCGACAGGATAGAGGGAATGCAGCGAATCTCGCTGGGAAGCAGGATATTGCGGACCGACACTGCGGCGATAGCGGCGGTAACGGCAGTCATGCTTAAGGCGGAGATTGGCAGAAAGTGACAGACATTTTACAAAAGTGACTGTCACCTTTCGAAAACGAGGTGTATATGGAAGCGTATTTGGACAATTCAGCCACTACAAAGTGCCGACAGGAGGTCATAGACCTCATGGTACAGAGCATGCAGGAGGATTTCGGCAATCCGTCCTCCATGCATCAGAAGGGGCTGGACGCGGAGAATTACATAAAAGAGGCCAGAAGCCGTATAGCCAAGACCCTGAAAGTCAAGGATAAGGAGTTATATTTTACCTCCGGGGGCACAGAGGGCAACAACATGGCCATAATCGGCGGAGCAATGGCCAACAAAAGGACCGGAAACAAGGTGATAACGACATCGATAGAGCATGCCTCGGTGGGCAATCCCTTTGCCTATCTTGAAAAGCAGGGCTTCGAGGTGGCCTATCTGCCGGTGGACGGGTACGGAGTGATAGATCTTGAGGCTCTGAAGAAGGAGATGACGCCTGAGACTATCCTGGTATCGATCATGATGGTCAACAACGAGATAGGAGCGGTTGAACCCGTAGAGGAAGCTGCCCGCATAATCCATGAGGCTAATCCCAACTGCCTCTTCCACGTCGATGCCATCCAGGCTTATGGCAAGATGCAGATCCTGCCTGCAAGATGGGGCATAGACCTGCTCACAGTAAGCGGTCATAAGATCCACGGGCCGAAGGGTTCCGGCTTCATATACATCAGGGAAAAGGCCAAGGTCCTTCCCCAGATACTGGGCGGAGGCCAGGAACTTGGCATGAGATCCGGAACGGAAAATGTTCCTGCGATCGCAGGCCTGGGACTCGCGGCTAAGCTCGCCTACGACGATCTCGACGCCAACGGGGCCCACCTGTATGAGCTGAGGGATGCCCTGATCGTCGGCCTTTCACAGATAGACGGGGTGACCATCAACGGCAAACTCGATCATGAAAACGCGCCTCAAATAGTCAGCGTGAGCGTTCGCGGAGTCAGGGCGGAGGTCCTGCTTCATGCCCTTGAGGATAAGGGCATCTACGTATCGGCAGGGAGCGCCTGTTCGTCCAACAAGCCTGCTGTCAGCAAGACTCTTAAGGCTATAGGCCTCGACAAGGAGCTTCTCGATCAGACGGTGCGCATGAGCCTGTGCTATTTCTCAACTATGGATGAGATTGATTACACCGTTGAGACGATGTCGCAGTTGGTTCCAATGTTGAAGAAATATTCGCGTAGATAATATTAAAGCAGACGAGCGAGATTTGTGATTAACTGCCGGTGGACGAGGGTGTATCCCTCTGTGGCCGGCATTCAGTTGCCGGCGAAGAGGGATATCCCGAGGGTTCCGCCGGCAGCGTAATTATAAAAGGAGATATTATGAAGGCTTATTTAGTTAAATACGGAGAGATCGGCATCAAGGGCAAGAACCGCTATGTCTTCGAGGAGGCTTTGGTCAAGCAGATCAGGTTTGCCCTTAAGGATATAGAGGGTATAACTGATGTCACAAGACCCAGAGGCAGGATATTTGTGGAGGCAGAGGATTCTGCCGATGATGAGGAGATTATCGAGGCTTTAAAGTGCGTCTTCGGTATCGTTTACATCTGCCCCTGCGTGGTCACCGAGGACAATGGCTTCGATGATCTGGCTGAGCAGGTCGTAGCTTATCTCAAGAAGGTTTACGGCGACAAGGAGATCTCGTTTAAGGTCCATGCCAGGAGAGCCAGGAAGAACTATCCCCTCGATTCCCAGGAGATCAACATGGAACTGGGCGGCCGTATACTGGATGCCATGCCTAATATGCGGGTTGATGTGCATAATCCGGATATTTTTGTAAATGTGGAGATCAGGGAGCTTATCAATTTCTACACTCAGCAGATACCCGGACCCGGCGGTATGCCGGTAGGCACCAACGGATCGGCGATGCTGCTCCTGTCGGGCGGAATCGATTCGCCTGTCGCAGGCTATATGGTGGCAAAGCGAGGCGTAACCATCGACGCGGTCTATTTCCATGCGCCGCCCTACACATCGGAGAGGGCCAAGCAGAAGGTCATCGACCTGGCTAAGCTTGTTTCGAAGTATGCCGGCCCTATCAGACTGCACGTGGTTAATTTTACTGATATCCAGCTTTATATTTACGAGAAATGTCCGCATGATGAGCTTACTATAATCATGCGCAGATATATGATGAGGATAGCGGAACATTTCGCCAAGCAGAACGGTAATCTGGGACTCGTCACGGGCGAGAGTATAGGCCAGGTCGCCAGCCAGACCATGCAGTCACTGATGGCGACCAACGACGTCTGCACGCTTCCGGTATACAGGCCCCTCATAGGCTTCGACAAGCAGGAGATCATCAATGTGTCCGAGAAGATCAATACCTATGAGACGTCGATCCTGCCATATGAGGACTGCTGTACCATATTTGTGGCAAAGCACCCGGTCACCAAGCCAAACGTTATGGCTATAAGAAAGTCGGAGAAGAGGCTGTCTGAGGATATAGACAGGCTTTACGATGAGGCAGTGAGCACTACCGAGACCATAATGATCGGCTAGGCATATGGACAAAATAAAACCCGCAGATCGCTCTGCGGGTTAAATATTAATCAGATTTAGATTAGATGATATATGGCTTTAATACTTCCATGATCTCGTCCATGTTATCGGCTGCATGAATGGTGAGCTCGATAGGCTTGGACAAGTCAAGCGAGAAGATACCCATGATCGACTTGGCATCTATCACATATCTTCCTGAGATAAGATCGAAATCCGAATCGAAATCCTTGATTGCATTGTTGAATGACTTAACCTTGTCGATGGAGTTTAAAGAAATCTGAACTGTGTTCATTACATGTCCTCCTTGTTTACTAAAATCTTTTTTCTTTACCCCATAAATTTAAAGCATTTTGGGACTTTAGTCAATGGACAAAAGTGGTAAAGAAACGTTTCAATTTGCGAAAAATGTGACATTTTTAACATAAAGGATTGAAAATATGAAAAAAGCGGCAGTCCATAATCTGGGATGCAAGGTAAATGCATATGAGGCGGAAGCCATGGAACAGCTTCTCGTCGAGGCTGGCTATGAGATAGTCCCATTCGAAGAGAAGGCAGACGTATATGTCATAAACACATGCTCGGTAACCGCCATGGCTGACAAGAAGTCAAGGCAGATGCTGCATAGGGCGAGGCGGCGCAACGAGGCTGCGATTGTCATAGCAGCGGGCTGCTATGTGCAGACGGCTGAGGAGGAACTGAAGAAGGATCTGGCTGTGGATATACTGCTGGGGACTAATCAGAAGGGCCGACTTATAGAACTCATCGAAGAGTTCGAGGAGACCGGGGCCAGACAGGAGAGCCGGCTTGAGATAGACAGGCCGGTCGATTACGAGAGCTTCGACGGAGTCGTCTCCAGGGAGCATACCCGAGCTTTCTTAAAGGTGCAGGACGGCTGCAACCAGTTCTGCAGCTACTGCATAATCCCCTTTGCCAGAGGCAGGGTCAGGTCAGAGAGCATAGACCATGTGGTGAAGGATGTCAGGAAGCTGGCGGACGAAGGTGTTAAGGAGGTTGTCATAACCGGCATTCATCTGAGCTCTTTCGGACTGTATGGCAATGAAAGCTACAATAACATCGATAAAAACACGAGGGAGGACAGGGAGAGCCTGCTGGGACTTTTACAGGCGGTAAATGAGATCGAGGGGATCGAGCGCATCAGGCTGGGTTCGCTGGAGCCTCAGGTGATCACCGAGGAATTTGCCGAGGGGATAGCCGGGCTTGATAAGGTGTGTCCTCACTTCCATCTGTCGCTCCAGAGCGGGAGTGACACCGTGCTCAAAAGGATGAACAGGCAGTACGATACGGCTCAGTACGAGCAGGCCTGCAACAGATTGAAGAGGGTATATGAGGCGCCGGCGCTTACGACCGACATCATCGTAGGCTTTCCGGGTGAGACCGAGGAGGAATTTGGCGAGACACTCGATTTCGTGAGGCGGATAGGCTTTTATGAACTCCATGTGTTCAAATATTCCAAAAGGCCCGGCACAAGGGCGGCAACCATGCCGGACCAGGTGGATGAACAGGTTAAAAATATCAGGAGTGAGAAACTGATAGAGCTTGGAGAAGAGCAGAAAAAAGCCTATATCAGGAGCTTTGACGGGAAAAGAGTGTCAGTTCTCCTTGAAGAGGAGGTCGAGATCCGAGGCAAAAAAATGCTTACGGGATTTACCGAGAGATACGTGAGAGCCTATGCAAAAACAGGTTCGATTAATAGCATCGTTTCGGTTGAATTTGACAGCGATATATATTAATATAACTCTGTAGTTTTTTGTTCTAACAGAGGAGTTACTAATGGCAGATATTTCTCATACTCAATATTTTGAAGTCAAGAAGGATAATGAGATAGGCGCAAGCGAGACTATAAGACTCGTTTACGAGGCATTAAAGCAGAAGGGCTACAATCCCATCAACCAGATAGTGGGATATATTATGTCCGGAGATCCCAGCTATATAACCAGCTATAATAATGCCAGACGCCTTATCTGCAGGATAGAGCGCGATGAGCTTGTAGAGGAGCTTTTGAACGCCTACATCGATGGTGAGGCTTGGAATCGTTAATGTACGAGGAACGCATATTGGGCTTGGATTTCGGATCCAAGACAGTCGGGGTCGCCATAAGTGACCCTTTACTTTTGACAGCGCAGGGGCTTGAGATAATCAGACGAGAGAAGCCTGCCAAGCTGAGACGGACTCTGGCCAGGATCGGGGAGATCATCGGAGAGTACGGCGTCACAGCTATCGTGTTGGGGCTGCCGCTCAACATGGATGACAGCGAGGGAGAGCGCTGCGTAAGGACCAGAGAGTTCGCGGATATGCTGGACAAAAGGTTCGGCCTGCCCATAACCTTTGTGGATGAGAGGCTCACAACGGTTGAGGCGGACGAAGTTATGAACGAGATGAGAATTAAGGGGGATAAGCGCAAGGAGTACGTGGATGAGATCGCAGCCATGTTCATCCTGCAGGATTACCTTAATTCCAGGAATAATTAAGGATTTTTGATATGGATAAGATTACTTTTTGGGATGATGAGACAAACGAAGAGGTGAGTCTTTACGTAATAGAGGAGACGACTCTGTGCGAGAGGCATTATCTGCTGGTCCAGGAGGAACTGTCGGATGAGGCCGAGGGCTATGTGTTCGAAGAGGTTGGCCAGGACACGGAGGAGGCTGTCTATATACCGGTTGAGGACGATGATACCTTAGAGACGTTGGCTAAGCTTTTCTCGGAGCTTCTTGAAGACACCGACGTATCGGTCTGATCACTCCTGAGGGTTAACAGGAGGTTATTTTGAAGAAAGATTCAAGTAAATTGAGAATCATTCCTCTCGGCGGTCTCGAGCAGATAGGAATGAACATCACTGCCTTCGAATACGGAGACAGTATTATTGTCGTGGACTGCGGAATGGCATTCCCCGAGGACAACATGCTGGGTGTAGACCTGGTACTTCCCGATGTGACTTACCTTAAGGATAATATAGATCACGTCAGGGGATTCTTTATAACTCATGGTCATGAGGACCATATAGGAGCCCTGCCTTATGTGCTGAAGGAGGTCAATGTTCCGGTATATGCTACCAGGCTTACCATGGGAATCATCGATCATAAGCTCGAGGAACATGAGCTTTTGGATGTGACCGACAGACATGTGGTGAGCTACGGCGACGTCATAGAAGCTGATGATTTCAAGGTTGAGTTTATCAGGACCAATCACAGCATACAGGACGCGGCTGCGCTGGCTATATATTCTCCGGCCGGCACGATCGTTCACACCGGTGACTTCAAGGTGGATTACACACCTGTTTACGGCGATGCGATAGACCTGCAGAGGTTTGCCGACATAGGACGCGAGGGAGTGCTGGGCCTCATGTGCGACAGTACCAATGCCGAGAGGGCGGGCTTTACCCAGTCCGAGAAGACCGTCGGCAGGACCATTGACGGAATATTTGCCGAGCATCCGGATACCAGGATAATCATAGCGACCTTCGCTTCCAATGTGGACCGTGTGCAGCAGATCATCAACTGCGCTTACAAGTACGGCCGCAAGGTTGTAGTCGAGGGCAGGAGTATGGTCAACATCATCGCCACTGCTTCCGAGATGGGCTATCTGAAGGTGCCTGACAACACGCTTATAGACATAGATTCTCTCAAGGATTTCCCTGATGAGAAGACCGTGCTCATAACGACAGGAAGCCAGGGCGAATCCATGGCGGCCCTGTCCAGAATGGCAAACGGAACCCATCGCAAGGTTCAGATCAAGCCTAAGGATACCATCATTTTCAGTTCCAATCCCATACCGGGTAACGAGAAGGCAGTATCAAAGGTGATAAATGAACTCTTTGCCAAGGGCGCTGACGTCATCTTCCAGGATGCCCACGTATCGGGACACGCCTGCCAGGAGGAGATCAAGCTGATCTATTCCCTGGTACAGCCCAAGTATGCTATTCCCGTACACGGAGAGGTCAAGCATCTGACGGCTCAGAAGGCCATAGCCAAGAGCCTGGGATATGACAGCGACCATATATTTATCCTCCATTCCGGCAATGTGCTGGAACTGGATGAGAATTCGGCTCAGGTCATCGGCAACGTACAGACGGGTACTGTTCTGGTTGACGGCATCGGAGTCGGCGATGTGGGCAACATAGTCCTTCGCGACAGGCAGAAGCTCGCAGAGGACGGAATCATCATAGTCGTGCTCACGATAGAATCAGGATCAGGAATGGTTTTGGCCGGACCGGATATAGTCTCCAGAGGCTTTGTATATGTGAGAGATTCTGAGGATATGATGGAGGAAGCCAGAGAAGTGCTGGTGGATTGCATAGAGGATCTGGGCCCGACTACTGACTGGAATGCTTTAAAGAGCGAGATAAGGGATGCACTGGGATATTTTGTTATGAATCAGACCGGCCGCAGACCTATGATCATTCCTATAATCATGGAAGTATAAGATGGATCAGGAGAGATACAGAACCTTTCTAAATTCATTATATCAGCCGCTCGACGGACCGCTTGCGGACATCGAGAAGGAGGCCCTCGAGACTTATGTGCCCATAATCCGCAAGGATGCCCAGCAGTATCTTGCGACAATCGTCAGGGCAATCAAGCCTGAGCGTATACTCGAGATCGGGACGGCAGTAGGCTTTTCGGGAAGCCTGATGCTGCTTAATGCCCCTGAGGCCAAGCTTACGACAATAGAGAACTGGGAGCCCCGTTTCGAGATTGCAGAGAATAATTTCAAACGTACCGGGGTGTGGGACAGGGTAGAATTTCTGAAGGGGGATTCGGCCGAGATCGTTCCGGAGTTGGTCGGAAAAGGTACCTATGACCTGATCTTCATGGATGCGGCCAAGGGACAGTATCCGGCACTCCTGCCGGACATCATAGAGCTTATGCATGAGGGCAGTCTGCTGCTCACGGATAATGTTCTTTTTGACGGGGAGATCCTGGAGTCAAGGTTTGTTGTGGAGCGGAGAGACAGGACCATCCACAAGCGGATGAGGGAATACCTCTACATGCTCACCCATGACGAGAGGCTTATGACATCCGTATTATCGGTTGGAGACGGCATGTCCGTTTCCGTTAGAATATAAGGGATTTTATATATGAGACGAGAAAAGCCGGAGCTTTTGGTTCCAGCCAGCAGTCTGGAAGTTTTGAAAATAGCGGTGATATATGGTGCCGATGCCGTCTATATAGGCGGTGAGGTGTACGGGCTCAGGGCCAAGGCCAAGAACTTCTCAAAAGAGGAGATGCAGGAAGGGATAATATTTGCCCACGAGCATGGCGTCAGGGTCTATGTGACGGCCAATATATTAGCTCATAATTACGACCTTACGGGCGTTGAGGAGTATTTTAAGGAACTTAAGAACTTTGATCCGAGACCCGATGCCCTCATAATATCAGATCCGGGAGTCTTTACCATAGCCAAAAGGGTATGCCCCGAGATAGAGATCCACATCAGCACCCAGGCCAATAATACTAATTACGGTACTTACAATTTCTGGCATCAGATGGGGGCTAAGAGGGTGGTCTCAGCCAGGGAACTCAGCATTGGGGAGATCAAGGACATCCGGGATAACATCCCTGACGATCTGGAAATCGAGACCTTCATTCACGGTGCCATGTGCATATCCTATTCGGGCAGGTGCCTTCTCAGCAATTATCTGACCGGAAGGGATGCCAACCAGGGGGCCTGCACCCATCCCTGCAGATGGAAATACGCTCTGGTCGAGGAGAAGAGACCGGGAGAATACCTGCCGGTATTTGAAAACGAGCGCGGGACCTACATCATGAACTCCAAGGACCTGTGTATGATAGAGCATATACCGGACCTCATAGATGCAGGCATCGACAGCTTCAAGATAGAGGGACGCATGAAGACGGCGCTTTATGTGGCGACCGTTGCCAGGACCTACCGCAAGGCCATCGATGATTATTACACCGATCCCAAGCTGTATGAGCAGAACATGCCCTGGTATCTGGACCAGATATCCAACTGTACCTACAGGCAGTTCACGACCGGCTTTTTCTATGGCAAGCCCTCCGAGGAAGCCCAGATTTACGACAGCAATACTTATGTGAAGGAATACACATATCTGGGGATCGTAGGCCCGGTTAATGAAAATGGTATGAATCGCCTTGAACAGAGGAACAAGTTCTCTGTAGGCGAGGAGATAGAGGTTATGCGAAGCGACGGAAGCAACATTTCGGCCATCGTAAAACGCATGACGGACGAGGAAGGAAAAGAGATTACAAGCTGCCCGCATTCCAAGCAGATATTCTACGTGGATCTGGGGGTTCAACTACAAGAGTACGATATTTTGCGACGAGCAGAGGAGGAAACAAATGGCTGAGAAAAAAGACAGATACGTAGCATACGTCGGAACCTATACGCATTCCAACAGCGTTGGAATCCATGTATACGATATCGACCCCGATACAGGAAAGATGGTGGAGAAGAGTGTTGCTCCGATCAACAATCCTTCTTATCTTAAGGTGTCCGACGACGGACGACGGGTATATTCGATCGCAGATGAAGGAGTTGCTTCATTCAGGATTCTCGAGGACGGCTCACTTGAATTTCTGACACATCAATGGATCGGCGGTATGAGAGGCTGCTATGTTGAGACCGACAAGCAGAGGAGATATCTCTTCGTAGCCGGCTATCATGACGGACGTGTAACCATGATGAGAATGGGAGAAAGCGGAGAGCTTACCGGCATCGCTGACGGTATCTTCCATCAGGGACTCGGAATCAGTTCGGTAGAGAAGAGACTCGAGCCTAAGGTAACCTGCGTTGACCTGACGCCTGAAGAGGATTTTCTGTGCGCGGTCGATTACGGTCTAGATCAGATCAAGATCTACAGGGTTCATTACGACAGGGGAAGACTGGAGCTCGTGGATATCCTCCGTTTCCCATATGAGTCACAGCCCCGTATGCTCAGATTCAGCAAGGACGGACGCTTCGCCTATGTTATGTGCGAGCGGTCCAACGAGATATATGTATATGAGTACAAGTACAACAAGAAGATGCCTGAATTCGAGAAGATCCAGGTAGTCTCAACCGTTGGCAAGGGCGCTTATGTGCTCGCAGCCAGCTCGATGATCTGCTTCGACTCCACTGAGGAGCATATGTATGTGTCAATCGATGCCAAGAACTGCGTGGTATGCATGAACAGGGATCCTGAGACAGGAATGCTCGAGAGAAGCTTCGAGTTCCACATCAGCGGTGATTATCCAAAGACCATCATGATGATGCCGGGAGATAAGTTCATAGTGGTACTCAACCATGACACTAATGAGATCAGGACTTTCGAGGTGGATCTGGAGAAGAAATGTGCTCTTATGAGGAGCGCTCCGGTATCTGTAGATAAGCCCAACTGCATTCAGATACACAAGCTGCCAAATTAGAGATATTATAAAGGAGAACCGGGATGCCAGGATCCGGCTACGGAAATATATTTAAAATCACAACATGGGGCGAATCACACGGCGAGGCTTTAGGAGTTGTCATAGACGGCTGTCCTGCGGGACTCGAGCTGGATGCTGCGGATATCCAGGCTTTTCTTGACAGGCGTAGGCCCGGCCAGTCCAGGTTCACCACTGCCAGGGCTGAGGGTGATCAGGTTGAGATATTGTCCGGCGTATTTGAAGGCAGGACGACCGGCACGCCTATATCTCTCATGGTGAGAAATGCCGACCAGCGTTCCAGGGATTATTCCGATATCGCCGACAAGTATCGCCCAGGTCATGCTGACTTCGGATTCGATGCAAAATACGGTTTCAGGGATTACCGCGGAGGTGGCAGGTCCTCAGGCAGGGAGACCATAGGACGCGTCGCAGCCGGTGCCGTTGCGGCCAAGATACTTGCGGAAAAGGGAATCACCTTCACAACCTACGCAAGGAAGATAGGACCGGTGGAGATCGAGGACTTTGATGCCGACGAGATCAACAGGAACAAGCTCTACATGCCGGACGCCGATGCAGCCGGTAAGGCTTCGGCTTATCTCGAGGAATGCATGGCCGATAAGGATTCCTGCGGCGGCATAATCGAATGTGTGATAAGCGGCGTTCCCGCCGGGCTCGGAGAGCCGGTATTTGACAAGCTGGATGCCAGACTGGCGCAGGCTGTGTTCTCAATAGGTGCTGTAAAGGGCTTCGAGATCGGAGACGGTTTTGCTGCGGCAGGAAGCCGCGGAAGCGAGAACAACGATCCTTTCACTGTTGCGGATGGTAAGATCGTAAAGAAAACCAACCACGCAGGAGGAATCCTGGGAGGCATATCTGACGGATCGGATATTGTGTTCCGATGCGCGATAAAGCCGACGCCCTCCATAGCGCAGCCGCAGGAGACCGTAACGAGCGCAGGCGAGCCTGCCTCGATCGAGATCCATGGAAGACACGATCCCATAATCGTGCCCAGAGCGGTCGTAGTAGTCGAGAGCATGGCAGCCATAACGATCCTTGATGCTCTGCTCATGAATGAGACTTCGAGGATGGAACAGATTTAATTAAGAAAATCTAATAAGATTATATACGCCGACGGAACCCTCGGGGCACTTCACTCGCATGCGGGAATGCATTGCTCGTTGAAGTACACCCTCGTCCATCGGCGTAATGTATGTTATTGAGATATATCAGGTAAATAAACATGTATACTTTATTAAAAACGGAAGGCCGTGCAAAAAGAGGGCAGTTGGAAACTGTCCACGGAACTATACAGACTCCGGTCTTCATGAACGTCGGGACAGTGGCGGCCATAAAAGGAGCGGTATCCACCGACGATCTGAGGGAGATCAAGACTCAGGTGGAGCTGTCCAACACCTACCACCTGCATGTAAGACCCGGTGACACCCTTATCAAGGAATTGGGCGGCCTGCATAAGTTTATGAACTGGGATAAGCCTATCC
>R03__coassemble_1242_pt1 | contig 12240 bp, 13 predicted proteins | sample R03__metabat2_high_PE_045 | metagenome-assembled genome bin R03 | reverse complement strand
ATATAATGCCCTCATGATATCTGGCCAGAGTCTCCTTATCAACCCTGGGCTTATAGTAGTATCCATCAACGAAGCCGATGGATACGATCTTGATCAGATTCTGATATCCCTGATTGTTCTCGGCAAGCAAAATAAGGTGATAATAACGATCGTCACTATCACCTTTGCCACCTTCTCTGTCGAAGCGGGAGCCCGGTGCCACATATACCTCGCAGCCCAGTATCGGGTTGATGCCCGCCGCCTTGCATTCCTTGTAGAAATCAATGACGCCGAACATCACGCCGTGGTCTGTTATGGCCGCAGCGTTCATCCCCAGCTCCTTAACCCGGGAAACATATTCTTTTATCTTGTTAGAGCCATCCAGAAGAGAAAACTCTGTATGGGTGTGAAGATGTACAAAAGCCATGCCTACTCATTCTCCAGTATCTGATCCATAAAATCCCATATGATCTCACGGCCCTGCCTGGTCTCGGCCGAAAAAGGAACTATTATGGTATCCTTGTCGGCTCCGAGTCCTGTGCGGATTAGCTTGATCTGCTTGTCTGTCTGGCTTCGCTTAATCTTGTCGAGCTTGGTCGCTATGATCACCGGATCATAACCCACATACTTCATCCACTCATACATCTGCTTATCGTTGGCAGATGGTTCGTGTCTGATATCCACGAGCAGAAATACTGCCCTTAACTGTTCCGAGGTATTGAGATAACGCTCGATCATCTCGCCCCAGCGCTTTTTCTCCGCCTCGGACACCTTGGCATAGCCGTAGCCCGGCAGGTCCACCAGATATATCTCGTTATTGATATTGTAAAAATTAATGGTCTGAGTCTTGCCCGGCTGTGCCGAAGTCCTTGCCAGCGACTTCCTGTTCATTATCGCGTTGATAAGGGAGGATTTGCCGACATTGGACTTGCCCGCAAAGGCTATCTCGGGAAGCTTATTCTCCGGGAGTTTGCTGGTCGGTCCGCACACAGTCTCAAGATTAACATCTCTTATTATCATTATTCGGCCTTTTTGTCCTCTAAGGCTGCTTTTTTGTTCTCAAGGATCAGGTTCTTGTCAACTATATCCTTAGTGATGGTAACCTGCTCGATAGAATCGTCCGATGGCACCTCGAACATGAAGTCCATCATAACATTCTCGATGATGGCCCTCAGGCCCCTGGCTCCGGTCTTTCTCTCGATGGATTTCCTTGCGATCTCTATGAGAGCATCATGGTCAAAATCCAGCTTAACGCCGTCGAGTTCGAAGAGGGCCTGATACTGCTTAACCAGGCTGTTCTTGGGTTCGGTCAGGATCCTCACCATATCCTCCTCTGTGAGTTCCTCCAAAGCGACATTGATCGGAACACGCCCGATGAACTCGGGGATGAGCCCGAACTTAATGAAATCCTGCGGAAGAGCCTGTCTGAACAGCTCGCCTATGTGCTTGTCGTCCTTGCCGTGAACGTCGGCTCCGAAGCCCATTCCCTGGGTGGCTGTACGGGACTCTATTATCTTATCCAGTCCCTCAAAGGCTCCGCCAACTATGAAGAGTATATTGGTAGTGTCGATAGGGATGGTCTCCTGCTGCGGATGCTTTCTTCCACCCTGAGGCGGAACAGATGCCACGGTTCCCTCGATTATCTTGAGCAGGGCCTGCTGCACGCCCTCGCCTGACACATCTCTGGTGATGGAGACATTCTCGGATTTTTTGGATATCTTGTCGATCTCATCTATGTAGATGATTCCAACCTGAGCCTTGTCTATATCGAAATCTGCCGCCTGTATTATCTTAAGCAGGATATTCTCGACATCCTCTCCGACATAGCCGGCCTCCGTGAGTGTGGTCGCGTCCGCTATGGCAAATGGCACTCCGATCACCCTTGCCAGAGTCTGGGCCAAAAGCGTCTTGCCGGAACCGGTTGGACCTAAAAGCAGCACATTGCTCTTCTGCAGTTCCACATCCAGATCCTTGCCTGAAAGTATCCTCTTGTAATGGTTGTATACGGCAACGGAAAGGACCTTCTTGGCCTCGTCCTGTCCTATAACATATTCATCGAGAAATGCCTTCATTTCCCTGGGCTTAACAAGTGTGATGCCCAGGTCCTCTGCGACATTGGTATCTATGTCATCGTCCTCTCCGAATTCCTCGAAGATGATCTCGTTGCAGATCTCGATACACTCGTCGCATATATAAGCGCCATTAGGCCCGGCAATAAGCTTTCTTACCTGGTCCTGTGACTTGCCGCAAAATGAGCATCTCACTCTGTCATCTCTTTTTCCCGCCATTATAAACTCCTGACTCTTCTTTTAGTTTAAGAAAGGGCACCAATACTGGCACCCTGTCTTTTCATTCAAAATGCTGTATCAAATTAGCGATTGGTTATGATCTCATCGATCAGGCCGTATGCCAATGCTTCCTCAGCATCCATATAATGATCACGCTCTGTATCTGCTGCCACAATATCATAAGGCTTGCCGCAGTTGTCAGCGAGGATCTGATTCAGCTTCTTCTTGGTCTTTAAGATGTTCTCGGCTGCAATCTGGATCTCTGTCGCCTGCCCCTTAGCTCCGCCTGAGGGTTGATGGATCATTATCTCTGCATTAGGCAGTGCATATCTCTTACCCTTGGCGCCGCCGGCAAGGAGAAATGCTCCCATTGATGCCGCCATACCGATACATATCGTAGATACATCACACTTGATGTACTGCATCGTATCGTAGATTGCCATGCCTGCTGTTACCATGCCTCCCGGAGAGTTGATATAAAGGTGAATGTCCTTATTGGGATCCTCCGACTCCAGGAATAAAAGCTGTGCTACGATGAGGCTACCTGTTGTTTCATTAACTTCTTCCCCTAAGAAAATGATTCTGTCCTTAAGAAGTCTCGAGTAGATATCATAGGATCTCTCCCCTCGACTGTTCTGTTCGATGACATAAGGCATACTTGCCATAATATAAGCCTCCTTTTATATAACAATTAAAATCTTAAACTTCCTTTACAGCCTCTGCTACAAGGTCGAGAGCCTTCTTGAACTTGACGTCTCTCTTGATCGACTCCATCTGCTCAGGTCCGAAATAGCCCTTAACATCCTCAAGAGTCATGCCGTAAGCATCTGCCATCTTCTGAAGCTCTGCATCGGCTTCCTCGTCGCTTGCCTCGATGCCCTCAGCCTTAACGATGTTCTCAAGTATAAGCTCGGTCTGGATCCTCTTGAGTGCCTGAGGAGCTAATCTCTCACGCATGCCTTCCTCTGTATCGTTGGTATACTGCATATACATCTCCATAGAGATGCCCTGCTGCATCAGATTGTTGGCATACTCGTTCATCATGCTGTCGGTCTCGTTCTTGATCATGACCTCAGGGATCTCCATCTCTGAAGCATCGATTATCTTATCCATAGCCTCATCGGTGATGGCATTCTTGACCTCGACTGCCTTGCGCTCCTCGAGCTTGGCCCTGACATCAGCCTTGTACTCGTCAACTGTCTCGAAATCAGTTGTATCTGCTACGAACTCATCATCAAGAAGCGGTATCTCCTTAGCCTTGATAGCCTTGATAACTACCTTGAAGAGTGCCGGCTTGCCCTTGAGTTCTTCTACATGATAGTCCTCCGGGAAGGTTACATTTACATCGATCTCATCCTCTGAGATCTCCTTGCCTATAAGCTGGTCCTCAAAGCCGTCGATAAATGAATGAGAACCGATCTTCAGATCGTAATCTGTTCCCTCGCCGCCGTCAAATGCCTCGCCGTCGATATAGCCCTTGAAATCGATCTTGACTGTATCTCCATCGGCAACCGGGCGGTCTGTGATCTCTACGTCACGGCCATTTCTCTCCAGTGCTCTGGTGATCTCGGCATCAACATCCTCGTCTGATACCGTCTTATCAACGGCTGCTACCTCCACGCCCTTGTACTCGCCCAGAGTTACAACCGGCTTGAGAGCTACTGTTGCTGTATAGATGAAGGGCTTACCCATCTCGATCTGTACTACGTCAACCTCAGGTGCAGATACGATATCCTCGCCGCACTCATCATAAGCCTTGGGATATGACTCCTGCATTGCTATGTTGGCTGCGTCCTCATAGAACATCTCCGGTCCGTACATCTTGATAACCATGTTCATCGGTACCTTGCCCTTGCGGAAGCCCGGCATATTTATCTTATTCTTCTGCTTCTCGTAAGCAGACTTCATAGCCTTGTCGAAATCCTCAGCAGAAACCTCGATGGTCAGCTTGGCCATATTCTTCTCTAACTTCTCTACCTGTACACTCATTACTCTTCTGTCCTCCTAAAACATATATTGTTCAGGGGATTTCCTCCCCATTTATTCACGGATTGATAGTGATCTCCGCTTTTTTCGAACATAATCTGTGAAATTATAGCATAAGGGCACCGTTTTTTGCAACGCTTTTAACCACCGGTTGAATATGTTTGAAAGCGATCAACATGCTGCAGCCTAGTCATTTACCCTATACATAAAACTCCCGCCAAGCTTTTTCGCAGTTTCGCCATCGGTGAAATATTCCACGATTGCCAGGCCGAAGGCAATGGCTGTTCCCATGCCGCGGCTGGTGATGATGTTATCGTCTCTTACAACAGGCTCCTCCAGATATGTGCAGCCGGTCATCTTGTCGGCAAAGCCCGGGTAGGACGTCGCCTTCTTCCCGTCGAGCAGCCCCGCCTGCCCCAGCACACTGGGTGCGGCGCAGATGGCTGATACCAGCTTGCCGGCTTCGGCATATTCAGTGATCACCGCGTTCACAGTCCCGTCAGCCCCCAGTTTGAGGGTCCCCGGCATGCCTCCGGGCAGCACGACACCGTCGTACTGCGTGAAATCGGCCTCTGCCTTCGTAAGGTCTGTCCTGAAGGTGACCTTATGTGAGCTCGTCACCTCTTTGCTGTCCGTTATGGATATGGTATCGATCTCCATCTTGGCCCTTCTTATGATGTCCACTACGGTGAGGGCCTCGATCTCCTCGCAGCCGTCTGCCATGAATATTGCTAATTTTGCCATAATTTTCTCCTTTTTGATACTTATGCTCTGCCTGACTGTATGTGCTCAGGTTATTGTTTGACTGTCAAAATGGTCTTATAATTTTTGCGTGTTTGTATGGTTTATATGGTCTGGTTCGGTATATGCATCATTTTAATATACTTTTCTCCACTTTTAATGCCATATCAAGTATGATTTCGGTATATGCAAAAAAACATTCTCTTTATAACGGAGAGATCCATTTACTTTCTATATATTTCCTTCAAAAATCCATATATACCGAAAGCAAATTCCACCGTCCCGATATTTTATATTGAAAATGGAATAATATTCCGTATTTTCATGTATATACCGCATGCATACCCGAAAGCTGCAATCACAAATCTACATTCTTATATACATTGCCGAATATCCCGGCATCTCGAGTCCTCCCTCAAATGACACAGTGCGTCCCGAGAGCAGATCCGTACCTGACGCCGCTCCGGCATCAAAATACGCCCTGATGGGATTCTCATCCATGTTGATCGCGACAAACACCCTGTCTCCGTCGGTCTCCCTGGCAAATACGCAATACTTATTCTGCAGTACCACATTCCTCATCCCGCCATAATTCAAGGCATGAGATGTCTTCTTAACCTCAGCCAGCCTTGCTATATGCTCCGTAAGCTCGTTCCATTCAGGTCCCTCAAAGCAGGGCCTCAACGCCTGATCACCCTGGCCCTTGTCTCCGAGCGCGCCCCACTCACTTCCGTAATATACGCAGGGGATGCCCGGCATGCCGAAGACCATATCATATATAAGAGGCAGATGGGCCTGGTTATTAAGAATGCTGGCGATCCTGGTCACATCATGATTGTCGGCGAAGCTCAGGAGGTGAGCGCCGCGGCATACGGTCCAGTCTTCCGGTCCGAACAGTCTTAAGAGCGAGTGCACTATCTCGAACATATTATAAGAATTGAAGGCCGAATGAATGCCCTTGTAGCACTGATAGTTGGTGACGGAATGGATATTCATCTCCGAGAGCATGCGCCCGTACTCGCCGTGGAGTACCTCGCCGACCAGGAAGAAGTCGTCCTTTTTGCTGTCCGTGAATTCACGCAGTCTCCTCAAAAAGCCCCGATCCAGGCAGTAGGCCACATCCAGTCTGATCCCGTCTATGCCGAACTCATTGATCCAGCCCTCCACGGCATGAAAAATATGCCAAACAACATCTTCGTTATACAGATTTAGCTTGACCAGGTCGTAGCAGCCTTCCCAGCCCTCGTACCAGAGGCCGTCATTATAATTGCTGTTGCCGTCAAATGCTATCCTTGAAAACCAGTTGACATAAGGTGAATTCTCCCTGTTTTTCAGGACATCCTGAAAAGCCCAAAAGCCTCTGCCCACATGGTTGAACACTCCGTCGAGAACTACCTTGATCCCGGCTTCATGCAAAGCATCGCAGACCTCCTTAAAATCCTCATTGGTCCCCAGCCTACAGTCTATCTTAGTATAATCTCTCGTATTATAGCCATGGGTATCCGATTCGAATACCGGTGAAAAATATACTGCATTGATCCCCAGCTTCTTGAGATGGGGAATCCAATCCTTAACCTTAAGGATCCTGTGCTCAAGCTGCCCGTCGTTCTCAAAGGGTGCCCCGCAGAAGCCCAGCGGATATATCTGGTAAAATACGCTTTCGTATGCCCACATAATAAGTAATCTCCTTAAAATACATATAAAATGGTTCACGCCCGGCCAAGCCGGAATAAGCCCAGATAATTATATAAAATATGCTTCAAAAAACCAACCCTTTAAGCTGATATTTCCCGAACATATTTTCGTTTTTATATTGATAATCAATATGACAGATGATATAATAACTCCAGTGCTGTCAGGATGGCAGGCGGCTGGCCCCGAGAGGGGATTTTATATCTCCTGATGTTTTATCACTTTATGTGAAATAAGACGGAAGGGAGGTTACTGCATATGACTATAGTAGAGTTGATGACGTTTGTCGGGTTCGCCGGCATGTGCTTCTCTGCCGGGTTCGCAGTAGGGAAGTTAGTTTCTAAATTAACCGAGCATAACAAAAACGACCGCCGTTAGTTTCCCGACCAGTGGCGATCGTTTTGTCGTTCAAAACTTGTAATTGGGCTTGCCGTCTGTCGGCAGCACTTTTGTTAGCCTTATATTATCATTTATTTGCAGTGTTTACAATACTATACTCAGCAAAAGGACATTTTATCTATGGAAATAGAAAGAAAATTTTTGGTTAAAAAGCTTCCCGACAACCTGGATTCATACAGTTATCACGACATAGAGCAGGGCTACCTCTGCACCGACCCGGTGGTCCGGATCAGGCGTCAGGATGATGATTATATCCTCACCTACAAGGGAAGTGGCTTTATATCCAGGGAAGAATACAACCTGCCCCTTACAGAGGATGGCTATTATCATCTCAAGGAGAAGGCCGACGGCCGCGTCATAGAAAAGCGCCGCTACGTGATCCCGATCTATGGGACCGATCTTGCAGTCGAACTGGACATATTCGGTGGTGAATTGAGTCCCCTGGTCCTCGCCGAGGTCGAGTTTCCGGACGAAAAAACCGCCCGGGACTTCACTCCCCTCGACTGGTTCGATAAGGATGTGAGCCTGGACGGCAGATATCATAATTCAACTATGAGCAGGCCCGACTACGTGATTCCTCAGCCCTAGGCTTATAACCGGCTACCTCAGCCTGGTCTGTTCGAACCTGATCCTGGTACCGAGGGCTCGCTTAAGCTGTGCATATCTTCCGTCGATATCACTGCTCTCCGGGATGACCACATCCATGGTCACTGCGAAATCATCTATCAGCTTGTCGGTGAGCTCATCAGCCTCCAGGCTGCAGAGTATCTCGTATTTCTCATCGAGGTCATCCGTATCCAGGAAGGCCAGGAACTTTGGATTGACACCGACAGCTTCCGTATCAGAAGCTGTAACTGTCTTATCGCTCCAGTCGACTCCCTCAATCCCCTTTTCCTTTTCCACGAGTGTAAAGCGATAAGTTTCCCTGACATCGGGATATTTTACGTGATCGACCTCGCTTATGAACATATCATAAGGTCTTACATACACCCTGTAGTCTCCGTACAGAGCCTGGTATACGACCATGGCCTCTCTGGTCTCCGAGTGAGTAGCTATGGTCACTATTTGATACATCTTATCTTTAAAATGGCGATAGAGCTCGCCTTCCTTTGGACATCCCTGTGGCATCTTTTTCCTCTTTCCCTTTCCTTTACCAGGCCATATCTGAAAGCATCTTCTGGCCTTCTGCTATAAAATCTCTCTGACCCATTTTTTTAGGGTCATAGCCGCACACAATCAGGTCGTATATCTGGTCCATACTGCCTGAAGCCTCGCTGGCATGCTCGGCCTCCTTGGCGGCATATCCCGGATCGGCGGCCTCCTGAGCCTTGGCTCCTGCCGTCAGTCGATTCTCATTGTCTATCCTGTCCTGATATATCTGCTGGCGCTCGGCGTTTCTTACATCAGCCTCACGGTCACGCTTGGCCTTTTCTTTTGCCCGCTGTCGTTCGCCCTCCTTACGCTGCATCTCCTCGGCGATCTTCTTCTCCTCTTCCGCCACCTGCTTCATGGCAGCCTCCGAGGCTCTCCTGGCCTGGGCGTTGCGTTCAGCCATATCCCGCTTCTCACGCTCCTGCTCGTTTTTGATGCTGCGCTCCGTTGCCATGCGGTCCCGGGCCTCGGCCATTCTGGCCCTGATCTGATCCTGTCTCATGGAATCCGTGCCCTTAGCTCGGCTTCCTGCGCCTTTATTTTTTTTATCATTTTTCGATTTAGCCTGAAGTGCAATACAGCATATATAGCCAACAACCACTATGATTCCTATCCATGCGCCCATGCTTTTTCTCCTATCCCGTGTTTTTCCGGCAAGCGAAAAAATCAAATATTACTCAAATATATGGTGTTCCGAATTCATCCAGTCCACAGCCTCGCAGATGCCCTCCTCCGAGAAATTGCTCCTGTGAACAATGTAAAGCGAAGGGTCGGTAGCCGTATAGCAGTATGGTCCGGGCCAGATGGTCGTCCTGAGGTAAGTCTCCTTCTCCTCCTGCCCCTCCTCGATCTCCTGCCCGTCTGCAGACGGCACGATCTCCTCGGCCTTTTCTATGCGATAGCGCATATTGCCGTCACTGCCGGTGAAGGCCTCCAATTTGTAAAATGAAAATGAAAGTACGTCTTTTCTTTCGATCATAATATATCTGTCCCGGTTTTCGCGCCTTATCGACTTATGGTAAAGTTATCCCCGCTAATTTGCGCCCCACTTGTAGAAGAAGACATGATCTCCTATCACAGTGTAGCCCGTTATCCCGAAATAATCCGCATAATACTGGGTCATGAAGAAGAGCCAGTCACCGTTTCTGGTCCCGGCTACGACCTGGGATGCCACCTGAAGGCAGGTCGCATTGGGTCCTCTCTCCAGTATCTTCTGTACCAGTCCCGAGCTGTAGGATGCGAACTGTCCGCTCTGTGTTATGACTCCGTACACGGATCCGGGGAATTTGGAGCTTAATACACGGTTGGCTATAACGCTTCCGACTGCCAGCTTACCCTCGTAGGACTGGTTGTCTGCCTCGGCCTGTATAGTCGCGGCCAGCAGGTACAGTTCTTCCGTAGAACATGACACCGGACCGGCCGTATATTCCCTGGTCACGGTGTAGGTCGGTGTTGTTGGTGTCGTCTCTGTCGTGCCGCCACTATCGCCACCTGAGCCTGCATCTCCTCCGGCATCTCCGCCTTCGGTGCCCTCGCCGCCTTCAGCGTTCTCTCCTCCGTCTCCTGCAGCCGCCTGTTCCGCCGCCTGCCTCTCGGCTTCAGCCTGGGCAGCAGCCTCCTGCTCCGCGATCTGTCTCGCCATCTCAGCCTGAGCCTGAGCCTGGGCATACTGGAGTGCGACCATGCGCTGCTGCAGTTCTTCTATCTGCTTGTCATATTCGTCGACATCCTCCTCGGCATCGGCTATCTGACCCTCTGTTCCATTCAGGGCAGCCTTGGCGTCCTTGGTAAGCTGGTTCAGCTCGCTCTTCTTGGTGTCGAGATCCGACTGTATGCCGTCCATCTCGTCCTGCTTTGCCTGAAGCTCATCCTGCTTGGCATTCTTCTCCTGAACGACCTCCTCATACGCCTCTATGACTTCCTTGTCGTAAGCCGTCACCATGGCATAATATTCAGCCCTGTTCAGAAACTGGGCGAAGTTGTCGCTGGTGAGCAGTGTGATCCACATATTTGACCTTCCCTGCTCGTAAGAATACTGGACACGCTTCTTCATATCCTCATACTGGGTCTGCTGGCGTTCCCTGACCTCGGCCATCTCCTCAGTAAGTCCGGTCATCTCCTCGGCCGTAACTGCCATGGAATAATTAAGATAGTCCACCTCATCCGTTATGCTCGAGAGCTAAGCCGAATAATCCTCGTAAGCCGCACTCTGCTCTCCGGCCTGTTCCTTGAGATCCTCGATAGCCGCAAGTGCAGATTCCTTGTCGCTTGCCAGACTGTCTATTAAGTTTTGAGTCTCCTTCTGCGCATCATCGTACTCGTCCGCATACACTGCACTGACGTCAGTCAGTACAGTTCCGGCTATCAGGCCAAGCGTCAGGCTTGCAGCCAGCACCTTATGCAAGAAGCGCTTCATCATGATTTTACTCATATAAACTATTCTTTTATTTTCCAATAACCATTGTAATCATCTCCCTGTCTCTCCATAATTCCCAGGGATTTCAATGTGGCAATCGCTCTGTAGACGGTTTTTTCCGATTTGCCGATCTTAGCCGCTATAATCTTTGCCGTTGCCATGTTGTTGCTTTTTATTTCGTCAAAAACTGCCTTTTCAGTCTTGGACATCTCACGGACATTTTCATGTCCGAGAGGTCTGTAAAAGACGAATCGGAAGCCTGATTTAGTGTTCTCATAGGAGTATTTTACATTTTCCCTGTCACAGGCCTGAAAGGTCCTCCTAAACCCTGACCCGAAGGATTCGATCTCCCCGGTTTTAAACAGGACATTGACTATCCTGGGATTAAGCATAACAGGTTCTTCATTATTATCCGCAAAGTCATGCGGATCATATCCCAATGGAAATGCACCGGGACTGTAGATTGCCACTCTATCCTTGAAAACATCTATTTCAAACGTAGTATTTGCACCATACTCGCCATGAGCGAATGCGTTGATGACAATCTCTCTTATCGCTACCGTCGGGATCTCAGGCATCTCATTTCTTCTTGCATCAGCACCTATCTCAACTTTCCAGTCAACAGCCTCGCTAATATAGCGGATACCCTCATCGATGCATTCGTATATATTTCCCTCAAAATGCTTGAGCTTGATAAATGTATCTTTGGTGTTTGAAGCAAATGTAGCCAGTTTCAAAGTCACCGGTTTATTTTTCGAAAAGAGAACTTCACCGGCATTATTCAAAAATCCTTCTTTTTCAGAGATAAGTCCCAGTTTCGAAAGTATAGCCTGATAATCAAGGCCACTGTCCGCAATTCTGCCTCCTTCGCATCCGCTTTGCATAACTTTGGCAAACAATTTATGATCTATATCACTTATGCCGGTTCCTGACGCAGAAATCTCCCAAGCGGAATAATCCTTCTTTCTCGCGGCAAACAATCGCTCCAGTTCCAGATTGGACATAGCCTTGTCCTCATCAGCAAATCGTTCATAATATCTGCCATATGCCGAATATGGCGCAGCATCCCCTGCGAACTGAACCTCTATAAATTGCTTCCCGTCTCCTGATCTCCTTTCGTTGACCTCGTACCAGCAGTTCGGGTTGATATTGCCGGATATGTCTCTTGATATGTGTCTGAGTGTATCCTTGCCTATCTCCTGTCCAACGACCTCACCATCATCCTTCACTCCAAAATACAGAGTTCCCTTCCCATGCTTGTTCAAGATACCGGTTATAGATATGATTCCTTCCTTTATTTCGGATGTGGATTTTTTAAATTCAATTTGTTCAGTCTCGTTACCGATATTCAAGTATCTACCTCTTGGACATTTTTATTTTTACTCATGGACATTATAATATGTCCCTTATACAAAGGCAAGCTTTTAAGATATTACTCCCAGTCATAATACCTGATCGCCAGATCGCAATGTCCGTCCTCTCTGACATTGATAACCCCGTAGGACGGAACCCGTCCGGGCTGTCTGGGAAGTGAGATGCTGCCCGGGTTCATGATGGTTATTCCGTCGATCTCCGCAAGCTCGGGTA
>R03__coassemble_1218_pt1 | contig 12342 bp, 7 predicted proteins | sample R03__metabat2_high_PE_045 | metagenome-assembled genome bin R03 | reverse complement strand
CCAGGAGTATGATGTCACAGAGCTCATAAAGGGCGGAAAGCAGCTGGTCACGGCTGAGCTGGCTGACGGCTGGTACACAGGAAGACTGGGCCTGGTAATCAAGGAGAATAACTGGGGCAAAAAGAGGGCCCTTATGGCAGAGCTTCATATAACCTATGAGGATGGTTCAGAGGATGTCATCATCACTGACGCTACATGGATGGTGACAACAGACGGTCCCAGGAGAAATGCTTCAATATTTGACGGGGAGGTCTATGACGCGACCATGGAGAGCATGGCGCTTCAGTCCTATGCTCCGGCTGTCATCTATACGGGAAAGCTTCCTGAGACTATCGTGCCTGACTGCGGGGCTCCGCTCACCCTTCACGAGAAGGTAAGGCCGGTCCGCATCTTCAAGGCAGAGGACGGCGATACTATGGTAGATTTCGGAAGGAATATGGCCGGTATAGTGGAGATCGGACCCTTTGAAGGAAAGAAGGGCCAGAAGATATTCATAAAACACGGCGAGGTGGTGCAGAACGGAGTCCTGTATACCGAGAACCTGCGTACTGCAAAGCAGAGGATAGATTACACCGCAAAGGACGGCGTGCAGACATATCGCCCGGAATTTACCACCATGGGCTTCCAGTATCTGTCGATCTCCGGCTATGACGTGACAGAGGACAATATCGCTGCTTATGAGATCTATTCTGATATGGAGGAGATAGGCTTCTTCGAGTGCTCGGACGAGAGGATCAATCAGTTTACAAAGAATGTCAAGACCTCGACCAAGGCCAATTTCGTTGACATCCCGACAGACTGCCCGCAGAGAGACGAGCGCTGCGGCTGGACCGGAGATATCGCTGTCTTCGCACCGACTGCCGCCTTCCAGTTTGATATCCGCCGCTTCATGAACAAGTGGCTGGGTGACCTGGCTTTGGTACAGCGGGATATGAAGACCGGAGTCGTTCCCTGGGTCGTTCCCAGCAACGGCTTCACGAAGCACAGGCTTAAGAACCTTAAGAACACCTGGGCTGTAATGTACAATCTTGTAGACGCTATCTGGGGAGATTCGGCAACCCTGGTGCCATGGGCTGTATATCAGGCATACGGCGATAAGAACGTGCTCGAGAAGCAGTATGACAGCATGAAGAAGTGGGTTGATTTCGAGACCAGAAGAGCTTCTTCAGGCAAGGATAAACTGATCTATACTGATATCTGGCAGCTTGGTGACTGGCTGGCCCCGGGCGAGAATATAAAGCAGTGGACTGAGAAGGCCAAGTGGACCTCCACGGCATATTTTGCAAACTCGGCAGATATAGTGGCTCAGTCTGCGGAGATCCTCGGCAAGACGGATGACGCTGCAAGATATAAGAAGCTTGGCGAGGACATCCGTGCGGCATATCGAAAGAAGTTTGTTGACGCAGATGGTCATATTACAGGCGCCACCCAGAGCGTGTGGGTGACCGCCCTTATGTACAAGATGCTGACACCGGATCAGGAGCAGATCGCCATAAATGACCTGGTAGACGATATCAGAAAGCACGACAACCATCTGGCTACGGGCTTTGCGGGAACCGACAAGCTGCTCTTTGCACTCTCTGATTTCGGAAGGGCAGATGTGGCCTGGGATGTCATGATGCAGGAGACCTTCCCGTCATGGATATATCCTGTACTCTGTGGCGGAACATCCACCTGGGAGCGCTGGGATTCGCTGACTCCTGAAGGAGTGGTAAATGAGGTGGATGATGGCCCCAAGGGTATGTGCTCATTTAATCATTATGCTTACGGTGCGGCAGCCAACTGGCTCTTTACAAGGGCTGCAGGTCTGCAGATGACAAAGCCGGGATATGAGGAGTTTAAGATAGCGCCGATGCCGGGCGGCGGACTGACCTGGGCGAAAGTTTCCAGAAAGACAGAATACGGCACGATCGAGTCCCGCTGGGATATCCTGGAGGATGGCAGCGTAAAGCTTACATTTGCGGTCCCGGAGGGCACAAGAGCAACAGTTGTTGCTCTTGATGGCACAGAGACTGTATATGAGGCGGGAAGCTACGAGGTAACGATCTAGGCCATGGGCCATGGGGACGCTCCTTTTGTCACAAGGAGTGTCCCTGTGGCTCATGTATATGTTGGGGACAGCAAATATTGTGTACATTTTGCTGTCCCTTTTGCAATCTGACGGTTTGTAAGGTGACAGTGCACAATACAGTGCCATATAAGACCCGGGAAGGTAACGGAGATGAAAACTAAGAAGATTTTGAAAATAATAGCGATAATTCTTGCAGTGATATTGCTCCTCTTCGCAATTGTCTGTGCTATCTGGCACGACGCGGCAAAAGCGGTCTTTTATAACCTTACAGCCACATCTTTAGGTTCCGTGGAAACGGATGACTGGTCGGGCGGACAGGTCTATGAGAATGTGCAGTATTCGGATGTGTCTGAGAACGATTATGTGAATATATATGTACCCGACGGGATAGATAATCCGCCGCTAATCGTGGTGGTGCACGGCGGAGGCTTTATAACCGATGACAATAAGAACCGGCCGGCCCAGAGGGTTTACCGTTATTTCAGGGATCACGGCTTTGCCTGCGCCTCTGTCAACTACAGGCTGGCTCAGGAGGCTGCTTATCCTGCGGCACTTGAAGACGTGAAGGCCTGCATCAGATATTTAAGGGCCAATGCGGACAAGTACGGCTATAACGCAGACAGCATAACCATAACCGGCGAATCTGCGGGAGGCTATCTGGCCTCTGCAGTCGCCCTGTCGAGTGATGACCAGTTCAACGACCTGGAATTTATCGGGGAAAGCGATCTCTATCCGGATGCTGACGGCGAATCCGATGCGGCGCCGGACGTGGAATACACAAAGATCTCCGCAAAGGTCGATACACTTATAGATTTCTACGGTGCCACTTATTTCAGGGAAGCAGACGAAATGTGGGATGACCTGCACATTCCGGGAGTGGTTTTGAACATAGCCAATTCCTGGATATCCGGAGATGTGCTCCAGGGCTATGAGGATGTGCATTCCTACTGGCTGAGGAAGAATGCCTCTGAACTCACCGATGAGGAATACCGTGACATCAAGATGACGGGCTTCATCGAGGACAACCTGACTGAGGACTCGGACCTTAAGGTTTATATATCACATGGCGACTGTGATATAACAGTGCCTTATACCGTGTCACAGCTCTTTTACGACGAGCTTACGACAAAGCTGCCGGCGGATCAGGTAGTACTTAATATAGTGAAGAATGCCGGACATGCCGGAGACCTCATATATACTGATGAGGAACTTGAAAAGATAAGGGAATTTATACTGGAATGACGGATGACAGACTGTGATCAGCCCTTTCTGTATACCCCAGCCGGGACACCTGTCTCTTTTTTAAAGACCCGGCAGAAATAATTATAATCATTGAAGCCGACCTGCTCCGAGATCTCCCGGACCGACAGGCCGCTTTCTCTTAAAAGGCGCTTTGCCTCCTCAAGTCTTAGGTTCTTAATATGCTCTGCGATACCTGAAGTCATATAACGGCTGCAGGAATCGTAGAGCTTATTTTTGCTTATATGAAATTCTTTTGTCAAACGGTCGACGGACAGGTCCTCGTTCAGATGGGCGACGAGAAAAGAGTTGAGATTCTGAATAAAATTCTCCCTCTGCAGGCTGACCATATCCTTGAGCAGGACATAAAAGGTGCAGGCCTCAAGGATCTTGGCGGCTGCCTTTATCTGGTCGTCAGTCTTGTAGGAAATGTTATAGATGGCTGCGTCGTAGCCCTTTTTCGCAAAATCATATCTTTCAAGGACATTTTTCAGCATGTCGGATACAGTTTCCTGATCCGCCACATCGGTGATCTGGCCGAACATGACATAGCCGATGACAGCCCCGTTATCTATAAGCGGGGCAGTGGTCTCGATCAGGCCGGCGTGGCATCGGAAGATCTCAAGCTTAAGGGTTCTCTGGCAGCGCTCAAAGGAAAGACGGTTGCTTTTCTGGCAATAGTCATCACCTTTTTTGTCAGATCTCATCAAAGCACAGAAGGCACAGTGGGGTTCCGGGTACGAGAGGATCTCATTGCCAAAGACGTCGAAGAGGGCGATCTTGATGCCGGTCAGCAGGTTAAAATCCTTCATGAGATCCAGAAGGGATTCTTTGTTTAAATTGAGGGTGAGGGAATCCATGTGGCCTCCTTGTAGTTTATTTGTGGGATTTGTATTTTAAAAATAGCATTTTCGCAAAACAAATTTACAGTAATCAGGTACAGAATACACTATTTTTACAGCAAATACAAATCTATAATTAAAGCATATTGATCAATAACAATGTGTGCACATTCAGGGAGAAACATTATGAAGCAATCACTTATGACCTTTTCCATGCTTGCGGATGCAGCAACGAAGAAGATGGATGCGGATACCCTCTGCGAGATCTGCAAAAAGAACGGTCTTACTTCTGTTGACCTTATGCCGTTTGATTTTAAGCTTTATGGCCAGGACAAGCTGACAGGCGCCTTAAAGGCTAATGGTATTGAGGTGGGCTGCATCATCGCAACACCGGATTTTTATGCCAGGCCGAAGAGGGTTAAGGACCAGGTGACTGAGGCACTCGATCTCTGCAAAAAGGTCGGGACTAAAATGCTTATGGTGGTTCCGGGCTCGGCCATGGATGCCAAATCCTGCAGGAAAAAGACCAGGCAGGAGCTGCTGGACATTGCAGTGCAGCAGTTTACGGACTGCGTGGAGCTGGCAAAATCCTATGGCATACAGATAGGCTTTGAAAATACACCTCAGCCTCATAAGCCGCTGGCATCAGCAGAGGACTGTAAATATGTTCTGGATCATGTGCCCGGACTCGGACTGATATTTGACACAGGAAACTTCAGGGTGGCAGATACCGGATGCGACGAGCTGGCTATATACGAGATGCTGAAAAGCTATATAGTACGCGTTCATCTGAAAGACGTAGTCGTCGGCCATTTTAAATCCGGCGAGGCCTGTGTGGACGGACAGAAGATCAAGGCTGTTGTGACGGGAAGCGGGATCATACCCATAAGGGAGATCGTCGAAAGACTGGTAAGAGACGGCTATGAGGGAGGTCTGGCTGTTGAGTATGCCAGCCCATCATCGGTACATGGTATTGATGAGGCAGATGTGGTGGCAGCTTACGTCGGCTATATCGATGAGGCGATCCGGGTGGCTGAGGCCAAAAGGAACGGAGATAATGAGATCGATTATCTGAAACCGACCTACGACAGGATAGATGGCATAGATATCCCGGTTTCGAAGATGTTCTTCGGAACTGCGATCGGCCCCATGCTCATGGGCAAGGACGTAAATCATCTGCTTGATATGGTATATGCATCGGGAATCAACGCCTTCGACTGTGCGAGAGGCTATGGGATGGCCGAAAAGGCTCTGGGCAGATGGATGGCCGAGCGCAACAACCGCGATAAGGTGGTTATCCTGACCAAGTGCGGCAACGTCGGGATGACCGGCAAGGTGAAGGTCAACCGCCAGGTGATAGAGAAGGAGATCGCGACCAGCCTTAAGACGCTTGGCATTGACTGCATAGACATATTCCTGCTCCACAGGGACGATCCCAAGACTCCCGTATGGGAATTTATAGAGACCTTAAACCAGCTTAAGCGTGACGGAAAGATCAGGATCTTCGGCGTTTCAAACTGGACTGTCGACAGGATAAAGGAGGCCAACGATTACGCTGCTGCCCACAATCTGGAGGGCTTCACCGTGACCGAACCCAATTACGGACTTACAGAGCAGGTCAATGATCCCTGGGGCGGCGACTGCATAAGCATCTCGGGAAAGGCAAATAAGGAATCGCGGGATTATCTGACAGAAAAGGCCATGCCTGTCCTCTGCTATTCCAGCCTGGGAAGAGGCTTCTTCTCGGGACGCTTCAGGGCCTACGACTATGAAGGGGCTAAGAAGGTCCTGGACGCTGCGGCTCAGAAGGGCTATCTCTACGAGTGCAACATGGACCATCTGGCTGCGGCAGAGAAGATAGCCGAGCGGGATGGCATAAGTGTGGCCCAGGTGGCTCTGGCCTACATATACCATACCGATATGAAGACCTATGCCATAGTGAGCGCCTCAAATTACAGGAGGATCACTCAGAATATCAAGGCCTGCCATATCAGACTCTCGGAGGAAGATATCGCTGCTCTTGAAAAATAAATTGTCATAAACAGCATGTTTTAAACAAGAGGAGGAAGAAAAATGCTTGTAACATTAGAGGAAATCATGAAAATGGCGGAGGAGAGAAATATCGCTATCGGCTCCTTCAACGCATCGGGACTCGAGGCCATAGAGGCTGAGATCGCTGCAGCAGAGGAACTTAACCTTCCGGTCATCATCCAGTTCGCCCAGTGCCACGAGCCCTGGATACCGCTTACCACGATCGGTCCCATCATGGTTGAGATGGCAAAAAAGTCGACTGCCCCGATCTGCGTTCACTTGGACCACGGCGAGACACTGGACTACCTTCAGACCGCTCTTGAGATCGGATTTACCGGCATCATGTATGACGGGTCGACACTTCCCTACGAGGAGAATCTGGCAAATACAAAAAAGGCTGTCGAGATGGCGGCAAAGTACGGCGCTTCGGTAGAGGCCGAGCTTGGCTCCATGGGAAAGCGTGAGTCGGGATCAGGAGACGAGGGCGCAGGAGTCGATGACGACACCAAGATATACACAGATCCGGATCTGGCGGCTCAGTTCGTAGCAGATACGGGAATCGATGCGCTTGCATGCTCATTTGGAACTACACACGGCATCTATCTGACCGAGCCTAAGCTTGATTTTAATGTAGTAACAGGCGTACGCGAGAAGACCGGAGATATCCCGGTTGTAATGCACGGCGGATCCGGCGTATCTGAGGAGGACTACCACAAGGCTGTTAAGGCCGGTGTCCGCAAGATCAACTATTTCACCTACATGGACAAGGCCGGCGGCAACGCAGTGGCAGAGTATCTGAAGACACTTAAGGACGGAGAACCCATCTTCTTCTCAAGCATCTTTATGGCAGGACGCGAGGCTATGAAGCAGGATGTGAAGAGAGCGATGCAGGTGTTCGCGAATATGTAATGATTTGGGAGGAAACTATTATGGGAAAGAAAATGACATTTGCACTTGCATTCTGCAACAGAGGCTTCATGCCCGGAGAACTCATCTACGGAGCCAGGGAGGATATGGTCAAGGCCGTGACAGACGCAGGCTATGATTACATCGCCATGGACGCAGATCTCACCAGATACGGCGGAATCGAGACCAGAGACGAGGGATTGCTCTACGCGAAGTGGCTCAAGGAGCATGAGGGACAGTATGACGGCGTCATCTTCTCCATGCCCATCTTCGCAGACGAGAACGGAGCCATCACGGCACTTCAGGACGCAGGGGTTCCTATCCTCATGCAGGCTTATCCTGATGAGATCGGCAAGATGGATTTCGCCCACAGGCGTGACGCTTACTGCGGCAAGTTCTCGGTAACCGATGTGTTTACCCAGTATGGAGTACCCTTTACGGTATTGAAGCCGCATGTTGTACATCCGCTGTCGGATAAGTTCCAGGAGAACCTCCGCGATTTCGCAGCTATCTGCCGAGTCGTAAACGGCATGAAGAGATGCAACATCGGCTGCATTGGCGCACGTACAACAGCTTTTAAGACAGTCCGTTTCGATGAGATCACCATGCAGAAGTACGGAATAAATGTCGAATCCTTCGATCTGTCAGAGCTTGTCTTCAAGGTTGGCAAGCTTGCCGATGACGACGAGAAGGTTACGGCAAAGGTCGCTGCACTCGAGGCATACACAGACTTCAGCTGCGTGGCAGAGGAGAAGAAGCTCACACTGGCCAAGATATCAGTCGTTATCGACGAATACATCGAAGTATATCACCTGGATGCCATCGCCCTCCGCTGCTGGAACGAGATGGAGGAGATCCTTCGCGTATGCCCGTGCGTACTCCTTTCAGAACTCAACGACAGAGGAATCGCAGCCTCATGCGAGATCGACATGTGCTCAGCGATCAACATGCGCGCAATGGCACTTGCTTCAGAGACACCTACCACAGTGCTTGACTGGAACAACAACTATGGCGACGACGAGAACAAGGTCATCCTCTTCCACTGCGGACCGGTTCCGAATTCTCTGATGACAACCAAGGGCGTCGTAACCAGCCACAAGATGTTTGACAAGACGGATGCAGGTTCAGGCTGCGGCACCTGCGAAGGACGCATCAGGCCTATGGACTGCACCATCTCAAACTGCCAGACCAAGGATGGAAAGATCATAGTATATGCTTCAGAGGCCCGCTTCACCGAGGATGAGATAGAGGACGGTTACTTCGGATGCGCAGGCGTCTGCGAGATCCCTGACCTGCAGAACAAGCTCATCAAGCTGGCACGCGGCGGCTTCAAGCATCATACCTCTGTCGGAATGGGACACATGAAGGATATCTTGAAGGAGGCCTTTACTACTTATCTTGGATACGAGTGGGTTGAAATCGACTAAAGCAATCCGTGTTTCACGAAAGGAGTAGTAATATATGAAGATCGCAGGACTCGACATCGGGACCACCGGCTGCAAATGCACGGTCTTCGATGAAAATGGAAAATACTTAGACAAGGCCTACAGGGATTATCCCGTGAAACGGCAGGTATCGGGTCACGAGATAGATATGAACGCCCTTTTGGAGAGCGTTCTGTGGACCATCACGGAGATGGCGAAAAAATATCCCGACATCGCCGGGATCGGAGTGACCAGCTTCGGCGAGACCTTTGTGATGACGGACGAGGATGGAAAGCCCCTTCATACGGCCATGCTCTATACCGATCCGAGAGGCCACGAGGAATGTCAGGAACTTATAGAGAAACTTGGCGAGATGCACATCGCAGAGGTGACGGGCTTAAGGCCTCACGAGATGTATGGTATCAGCAAGATGATGTGGATCAAAAAACACAGGCCTGAGGTGTACGAGAAGGCAAGGCATGTATTTCAGGTCGTGGATCTGGTGGTATTTACCCTTACTCATATTGCTCAGATAGACTACTCTCTGGCGACCAGATCCATGGCTTTTGATATAAATACCCTTGACTGGTCTGCCGAAATTTTAGCCGCGGCAGGCATAGACCCATCCTTATTTCCAAAGACAGTGCCTACGGGCACTGCTGCCGGGAAGGTGACCGACGAGATTGCGAAGTTGACTGGTCTTTCAACTGATACTGTGATTGTATCTGTAAGTCAGGATCAGGTGGCTGCAGCAGTCGGTGCGGGTGCTTTCTCGGGAAATGTGGCGGTTGACGGTGCAGGAACAGTTGAGTGTCTTACTCCAATATACGATCAGAAGCCGGATATTGCGGAGATGTATAAGGGCTATTATGTGACAGTTCCCTATATAGTGCCCGGAAAATATGTTACCTATGCATTTTCCTACACGGGCGGAGCCCTGACCCAGTGGTGCACCGAGACTGTTGCCAAGGCTGAGAAGGCCCAGGCAAAGGAGCAGGGGATCTCAGTGAATGAATTGCTGGAGAAGCAGTATGCCCGGAAGATGAAGGAACTGGGACTTGCAGAGGATGAGCCCTCAGGCCTTCTGGTCCTTCCTCATTTTGCCGGCGCTGCGACACCCTATATGGATACGGGATCAAGAGGCGCGATAATCGGCCTCACAACAGACACTTCCGCGGCGGAGATATATTATGGCTGTCTGGAGGGCGTGGCCTATGAACTCTATCTGAATTACAAGGGTATTGAGAACACGGGAGTGCATTTTGACAGACTGCATGCCACGGGAGGCGGAGCTCACTCGGCCGTGTGGATGCAGATGAAGGCGGACATTCTTAACCTGCCGATAGTCGCACTCAAGACCGTCGACGCCGGAACGGTCGGCTGTGCCATGATCACCGGCCTTGCAATAGGACGCTTTTGCTCTTTGGAGGAAGCGGCGGAGCTTATGGTTGAAAAGACCCGTACCTATGAGCCGAATGCCGAGCGACATGAGAAATATATGAAGCACTTTGAGAGATACGCCAGGGTTTACGAGGCGGTAAGACCATTGGTCTGATCAGGAGGGGAAAATGAACCCATATATAGGACACGACAGCCAACTCTTCGGAATAGAGGAGCACAGGCTGGTCGGAGGCAAGGGCGACGGGATGCGCCTTGTCGAGATAAATAACGGAAGAGGCCTGGAGATGACTGTGTCACCGGACAGGAACGGAGATATAACAAGGCTTCGCTTCAAGGGAATCAACATGAGCTATATGAGCCCCTGCGGCTACGTAGCTCCCACATATTACGACAGCATAGGAAGCAACTGGCTTAATTCATTTACGGCCGGTTTCCTTACAACCTGCGGCCTTAATGGCGTGGGAACGCCCTGCACGGATGAAGGCGAGGAGATACCTCTTCACGGATCTATAGCAAACACGCCCTGCGAGAATGCATATTATTATGTGGATGAGACATGCCGGGATGCGGCTCAGCCGGAACTGGTTTTCAAGTCGGTGACAAAGGATGAGACCATCTTCGGCAGAAAATTAAGGCTGACCCGTGAGATCAGGGTGTCGACAGAGGAGAACTCTTTTACGATAAATGACGTGATAGAGAACACCGGGGACAAGAAGGAGCCATTTGAGATCCTCTATCATATGAATATGGGGTATCCTCTTCTCGATGAGGACTCCGTAATTAATATTCCCGCGGTTCAGGTTACTCCGAGAGACGACCATGCGGCAGAGGATACAGCCAACTGCCTTAAGATGGAGAAACCCCAGGCGGGCTATCAGGAGCGCTGTTATTATCATAAATTTGCGGATAAAAAGGGCCTTGCAGAGATTACCCAGCCCAAGTTCGGAACAAAGCTTTCAATCTCCTTTGACGCGTCAGAACTTGACGGCTTCGTTGAGTGGAAGATGATGGGCGTGCGCGATTATGTGTTGGGACTGGAGTGCGGAAACTGCTACCCGGACGGAAGAGATGTCATGCGAAGGACAGGTATGCTGAAATTTTTAGAGCCAGGAGAGAAGAAAGCCTATAGCGTCAGGGTTACACTGGAGTAACCGATTAAGTTAAATTATTACACGTATGTTTTTAAGCGCCGGAGCGATCCGGCGCTTTTTGCAAATTAACGGAAGCTGCCCTCAACTGATCTTATGGCAAGACCCGAAAGTATTGCCAGGATGGCAGAAGCCAGGCCTATGAAGAGGAAGCGTGACGAGGCCAGCGAGTTGCCCATTACGGCCGCTGAGAGACTGGTCACTACAGGGGCCAGGAAGGTGCCCAGGTTAGCAGTCGCCAGGCAGAGGGCCATAAGAAGTGTCGTCTGCTGCTTGTCTGACGTACCCACACTTCCCATGCACTGGGGAAGCACCAAAGTGTTGCCGGTTCCGACCAGGAAGCTGCCGATATAAAGCATCGGTATGTTCCCGGAGAAATAGAGTACCAGGAAACCCAGCGTCAGCATGAGAAAACCGACAGGGATGGTGAGCCTGCCTATGAATGAGGCAACCTTACCGAAGAGAAAGCCCATTATGGCTCCGCCGGCCAGCAGTATGGTGGCTGCAGTTCCCGAGGTCACGGAGTTTCCGATCCCACGCTCCTCAACAAACATGGCCAGGGTGGTCGGCCCCACATAAAAGGCCAGCATAAAGGCCAGGGCGATCACGAAATACAGTACAGCCCTGCCCGGTATGGCACTTTTTGCCTTGCCGGTATCGGCCGGCTCTGAGGCGATATTTTTTGCGGGAACGAACATGAATATGCATATGAGCCCCGGTATGGCCAGAAGATATACGAAATAGGTGAAATGCCAGCCCAGAAGAGCCAGGTAGCCGCCAAGGAAGGTCATGAGCATACTGCCGATATTGGCGGCGGAGGTCTGAAGACCCAGGAGTGAATCCTTTTCATTGCCCTCAAAGTAATCGGCTATGAGGGAGTTGGCTATGGGTATGACGAGGCCTATGCCTATGCCAAGAAGACCTGCCCATATATACAGAAGTATCAGATTGCCGTGTAGCAGAAAGGACAGGACACCGGCAGCCGCTCCGAGTGCCGAACCCAAGATGGCCAGCCTGCGCTTGCTGAATCTGACAGTCAGCCTGGCGGTCACTACACTCATGACAACGACCAGCAGATTGGGAAAGGTCATGAGATACTGGACCCCGCTTGCGGATGCCTGCGGGAAGGCCGCTGCTATATCGGCCAGTATCGATGCCACTGCGTTTGTCGCCATCTGAAGAAATGACATGGTCAGTATGGCTGCTTTGAGTCCTTTGTAATTGATCCCTTTTTCCACAATATTATCCTCCCTCAAATACATTTTCTTAATTATACAACA
>R03__coassemble_1216_pt1 | contig 12350 bp, 12 predicted proteins | sample R03__metabat2_high_PE_045 | metagenome-assembled genome bin R03 | reverse complement strand
CTCTCCGCTTCGTAAGTCCCAGCATCAAAGCTGTTGCCATCGAGCCTGCCGCCCAGGCCAGAATATACATAACCGGCCTGCCTACCGTGGCAAATACAAATACACCTCCGTGCGGCGCCATAAGCGTGCACTTAAACACGGCCGACAGGAGTCCTGCCAATCCCGCTCCCAGCATGGTGGCCGGGATCACATGTCCCGGATCTGCCGCCGCAAAGGGTATGGCTCCCTCCGTTATAAAGCTTGCCGCCAGCAGGACGTTTGACACCCTTGTCCTGCGCTGGGTCTCCGTAAACCTGTCCGGGAATATCCAGCAGGCCAGGGCTATTCCCATCGGCGGGACCATGCCTCCTACCATTATCGAGGCCATCGCTATATAGCAGGCCTGAACCCTGGGATTGTCAAGCTGCACACCCGATGCAAGCAGCGTCGACGCCGTCGCCAGCATCCCCGTTCCGAACACGTAGGCCGCCTTGTTGATAGGGCCGCCCATATCTATGGCCATCATGGCCCCCAGTATCATTCCGAGAAGCCACAGCATGCCCGAATCGGATATCGCCGTGAGCATATCAGTCAACGCCGAGTTCACCAGCCCAATGATCGGGTTAAATATCATGCACATTGCCCCGCCGACTATCAGACACCCTAACAGAGGATATATCAGCGTAGGCCTGATCCCGTCAAGCGACGGCGGCAGCTTCTCCGTTACCTTTTTAAGTCCCAGCACCAGATAGCCCGCCAAAAATCCTGCCGCTATTACTCCCAGAAAGCCGGACACAGTGTTGCCGCTTCCGTCTCCCAGGACTATGAGTCCCGCGATCGAGGCGTTGCCATTTGCCGCCAGCAATCCTCCCAGGAAGCCCGGCGCAAGTCCCGGCCTGTCAGCGATGGAATACGCTATGTATCCCGCCAGCACCGGTACCATCAGGCTCATGGCCAGGTCTCCGATATATTTCAAAAATGCAGACAGGGCCGTTGCCGTACCAAAGTCCGCTCCCGCCTGTCCGTAACCCATTATCGTGTCGACCAGAAAAGCCAGTGCCACCAGGATTCCTCCTCCGATGACAAATGGCAGCATATGCGAGACTCCGCTCATCAGATGAACATAGGCATGATGCGCCGCCTCACCGTTTTCCCGGCTGCCTCCCGTCACGCTGTCATCCTGTCCACCCTTGTGCTGCCTGTCACCGGTATATTCCGCATGGTATATCCCGGCCTGACCCGATGCAGCCTGCTCCACGAGCCGGCCTGCTTCGCTTATGCCCCTGGCCACCTTGCAGGCGATAACCGGCTTGCCGTCGAAACGCTCCATCGGCACGACCGTGTCCACTGCAACTATTATCCCTTTTGCCTTGTCGATGTCTTCTTCAGTCAGGGCATTCTTAGTCCCGCCGGATCCCCTGGTCTCGACCTTGATGCTTACGCCTCGCTCCTTTGCAGCCTTCTCCAAAGCCTCAGCAGCCATATATGTGTGGGCAATTCCGGTCGGGCAGGCCGTCACGGCGAGGATGTCGTATGCATCAGGATCAGCTGTCGTCACGGCATCACCAACATCCTTGCTCTCGCTTTCTTCATTTCTTTCCTGGCTGTGATTTTCTTCTGATTCTTCCCGGTCTTTTGATTCTGCCCTGTCTATCACAGCGAGGAATTCATCGGGCGATTTTGCCTGCTTCAGCATGCCCGTAAATTCCGGATCCATGAGCATCATGGAAAGTCTGCTCAGCACCTCCAGATGCAGGTTCTCACCATTTTCCGGTGCAGCTATCAAAAAGAGCAGGTCCACCGGCCTTTTGTCCAGTGACTGATAATCCACTCCCGCCGGAATGGTCATGGCCGCCAGCCCCGGCTCCGCCACAGCTGCACTTTTGGCATGAGGGATGGCGATGCCCTCGCCGACACCCGTCGTGCCCTTTTCCTCCCTTGCAAGCACATCGGCCCTGTATGTTTTCGGATCCGCAATATTGCCCCGCTTTTCCATAAGCGCAGCTGCCTGCTCTATGGCATCGTATTTGTCCGCACACTCGGCTCCAATACATATGCTCTTTTCCGATAATAGATCACTGATCTTCATAATTGTCACCTGTTATTATTTCCGCTTGCACCATTTTGGTCTGCGCTGTTTTGTCTGCAATAGTTTAAAGCAATTGGCCGAGCAGGTCCTCGACACCGCCTCTATCCGCCAACTCATCCGAGAATGCCGACGCTGATCCTGCGCACAGCCCCATATAAAAAGCCCGTCTGTATACTTCTCTTATGTGTTCGGCAGAATCTTCCCGGCACCCCTCCAGATATCCGGCCAGGAATCCCGCCACCATCGAATCCCCGGCGCCAACTGAATTTCTCACTATTCCCTTGGGTGCGCCGGACATATATATGTTGGCATCCTGTGCTGCGAGAACCGCTCCCTCGCCGGCCATAGATACCAGGGCATTGGCCGCGCCCATCTTCTGCAGTCGCTTTGCATAGGGGACAGCTTCCTCCCTTTCCCTGATCTCCACCCCGAATATTTCACCCAGTTCGTGATTATTCGGTTTGATAAGGAATGGCTTATATGGCAGGACATTTACCAGCAAGTCCTTCGTGGCATCGACTACTATTTTCACTTCATCCGGTCCCAGTTTTAATTCTTTACGGATATACCGCATTATGTCGGCATATATGGTCTGCGGCATGGCAGCCGGTATCGACCCGGCCAGCACCAGAATATCACCAATTTTCAGATTATCCAGCTTCCTGTAGAGCTTGTCGATATCATTTTCCGATATGGCAGGCCCCATCCCGTTAACCTCGGACTCTACGACGGGAGGCCTATTATTGTTCCCTGCACCGTCATCACTTTTCCCGGCATCATTCCAATCCACGTAGGATTCAACCGATCTTAATTTGACATTGATGCGGGAGATCCCGCTTTCCACCTCTATGAAATCAGCCCTGATTTCCTTCTCCTCGAGCCTTCTTCTGATCTCCTGTCCTGTAAAACCCGCGACGAATCCCAGTGCAGTGCTCTCATGCCCCAGGTTTTTAAGCACCATGGATACATTTATCCCTTTGCCGCCGGGATAGATCAGTTCGCCGCAGGTCCTGTTAACCCTGCCGGTCCGAAAATTCTCCACGGAGGCAATATAGTCAAGCGATGGATTGAAGGTTACTGTGTAGATCATGTTATATGGGCTCCTGTATATTGTTTTATATGCAAATTGTTTTTATGCCAATCGTTTTATATGCCATTTTTATATGAAATGCTTTTATAGGAAGCAGGCACATTCTATTAGTTAATCATCCGCTGTGTTCAGATGTACTCTGAATTTAATTATATTCTAATCCATTGAATATGGGAAATGTATGATTTGAGTTTTATATAATTTGAGTTTTACAATCTCCCTTTACAATCTACTTATATAATTTGAATTTTTGTCATTTGCTGCCGACGATTTGTTGGTCAGAACCGATTAAAAGATATCATTCTGCCCACGCTAAATGTGATGTTTGGGTAAAATCCTGATTGTTTTTTGATTTCTGCCCACTACATCATGGCTTTCTGGGCAGAATACCTCCCATTCATATAATGCTGCCCAGCCAAGCGATATTCTCTGGGCAAAATACTGCATATTCCTGCTATCCTGCCCAGCATATGCAAATTCTCTAGGCAGAATATCCGCAATTAATTCCGGCTGCCCACAAATTACAAAATGCTTGGGTAAAATAGTAATGCATATATAATTTCTACCCACTTCTTCCTTGCTGTATGGACAGAATATTTAAAAATCTTCTACACTGCCCTTTTCCTAATCTCAAGTTAACATATTGCAAAAATCAAAAACCGCAGCGCCCTCTCCAACCCTGTCCATTAGAACAAGGCCGTTTAAAGGCGCTGCGGTCGAATTGATGACAAAAAAGTCCGCTCCCATCGTCACCAAATCGAATTGATGACAAAAAAGTCCGTCCCCATCGTCACCAGATCAGGCCGGCGATGGCAACCATGACGGGCATGGTGATGATCGAGAAGATCGTCGAGATGACAACCGTTTCCACTGCGTAAGGGTAATCCTTGTCGTGGAGCTGGGCATAGACGGCCACGTTCGAGCCGACCGGGCAGGCCGACGCGATGAGGATAGCCATCTTCATATCCATCATAGTGTTGGGTATCAGGCAGAGTATCAGGATCGTGATGATTGGGATTATCACCATCCTCACTGCCGACACCAGATACAAGCGTCCCTTCAGGAACATCCTGGCTATATCGGTCTGGGCCATATAGATTCCCACGGTGAACATGGCAAGCGGAGTGTTTACATTGGCGATAAAGGTTATGCACTTCGAGGCTATCGTAGGCATCGGGATTCCGGTCAGGAAGAAGAATACACCGACGATTATAGCTACCATGAAGGGTGCCTTGATCAGCTTGAGCAAAAATGCACCCACCTTGTTGCCTGCCTTGCCGGAAGCGCCGGAAGCAGCCGCCTCCTCAGCCTTCTTGGCTGCCTTTCTTGCAGCGCGCTCATCCTTTTTGAGAATCATGCCCTTCTCGTCGGTGTTGGTGAGAAGCCACACTCCGTAGGTCCACTGTCCCATGTTGAGGAAGGCGATGAAGGCTGCTATGTAAAACACCGAGCCATCAGCCAGGGACGCCAGGATTATCGGCACGCCGAAGAAGCCCGGATTGGAAAATGCTCCGGCAAAATTCTCGATAGCATTCCTGCCCAGGAACAGCCTCGATACCAGGCTGACATGACAAGCACTACAGCTGCGAGAGCTGCGCTGATGAAGAGGCCCGTGATCCTCTCCGGGGTTCTGTCCACGAGAAAGCCATTGATTATTACGCAGGGAAGGGACAGGAATATGAGTATATTGCCCAAAGCCTTGCTTCCCTCTGATGATATCTTGCCGGTTTTAAACATCAGATAGCCAATCACCGCCAGTATCAGCATGATTGCTACCTGCTGCAAAATTATAAGTACGTCTGCCATTTTTAGTCCACCTGAATATAAGATAAATATACAACACAAGGGCATGCACCATAGTGGTGCATGCCTGATAAATATGTCACTCAAGAATTAAATATACTGCTTGATCGCCTCGTATACCTGATAATAGCCGGATGGGAAGAAATGCATCCCCTCCTTGGTGTACTCAGCCTTGAGTCTGCCCTGCTCGTCCTTGAGGCCGGCAATGGCATCGATAAATGTAAAGCCGTGCTTCTCTGCAAGTTCCTTAACCTCGCCGTTCACGCGGTTGACAGCCTCATTTGTTCTGGTCGACAGCATGTAAGCCGCCACCTCAGGATTGAAATCAGGATTGACCGGATAGTAGGCCATTACATAGGTTTCGCAATCCGGAAGCTTCTCGTTGATGATGGTATAGATCTTGTCCAGATTGTTGAGAAGATATGCCTCCCAGTCCTGTCCGTCCTGTCTGACATTAATGTCGTTGGTTCCTATGTTAATGAAAAGCTTGGTCGGTTCAAGGTCCAGAAGCACCGTGTCGATCTCGCGAAGGAAATCATCGGTATTAGTCCCGCCGATACCACGGTTGTAGATATAGCGTGTATCGCCGTCGCTTAAAGCGATCTCATTGATTGGGAACTGCTCCATCAGTGATGATCCGGTGAAGAGTATCTGCCCCTTGACTGCCTTCTCATTGAGTTCCCTGTAGACGCGGACCTTCTGAAGCTGTTCGGCTTTCATACGATTCATCATGCTCTGTCCCATTCCGCTTATGGCCTGAAGCAAGTCCTCCTTCGAAACGGCTGCAAGCTTCTCGGGATCCTGTAAATCCATTATGTTCATTCTGTTTTCCTCCAATCTGCAAAAATATTGCATGTAACCCGCTAGAAGTGTCCGCCACCGCCGCCATGGCTCCTGCCTGACGATGATGTATGGACGGTGCTGCCGCCGTGATGCGATGGTCCGTCGTTGTCGCGCGGGATCTCGGTCCTAATCACGGTTGAATAGAGATAGATATCCTTCTCCTTGGTCAGGTTCAGGCTGTCCTTCTTCACGTAGTTGGTTGCAGTGTTGACAGCTGCGACGCTCTTGAGCTTGCTCCTCATGACGCTGTTGACGATAAATGATATCACAAAGCCCACAACCAGGGCCATTATCAGGTGCGATACCACATTGAAGGGCTCTTTGTAGGACTGATAGTCATAGGAACCACCCTGCCCATCGTCATAGTCGTATATATTGCCGTTCTTGGCATCGGTCACATACTCGTCGACATCATTGATGTAGGTCTCGATGGCGTCCTTGTAATAGCCACCGCTCATATCCATCTGCATATCGCTGATCACGTAGTTGATGCCGGCATCGGTCAGCGCAGTTGTCCCGTAGCCGCAGGTCGAGATCCAGTAGTCACGGCTGTCCATGTCGATGACCAGGATACAGCCGTCGTAATCGTCTCCGTAGCCGTAGTTGTAGTAGTCAAAATAGTCGTCTGCGTAATCTGTGATGTCCTCGCCGTCAAGGCCGTCTGTCGTCACAGCCACCACATCGAATTCCTGTCTCTCGCTGACCTCGTCTGCCAGGCTGGTAAGCTCCTGAAGTTCGTCCTCGTCCAGAAGTCCCGCCATATCGACCACTCTCGCGTCGTGGTCCTCGAAGGCTGAGGCCGGGAGAGCCGGCATGAGCATCATTATCGTGGCAAAAAGCATTACTGCCATGAGGACAATCGCTATAATAACAGTGCGAATCGCATTTTTCATTCTACTCATATCGCACCTCCTACATCAGCCAGACCAGATAGCTTAAGACGTAGACTGCGGCTGCGATGCCGAAGCCCAGGCCCAGAAGCCACTTGGTCGCTATGCTCTTGTCAACAGGCAGGTTTCCTACGAATTTTCCTGTCTGGCCGTTCATGGCAAATACATATTTCTCACCATTCCAGGTCGTGTTCAGTATCCAGACCGGATACATGACATAGGTCACCTCGCCGTTTTTCAGCTGGATGTTGGTGTGCTCGGTCTCGACCGTCGCGTAGCCCTCCACGGTGTTCCTGAAGGTCTGCTCTGTAGAGTTCATGACACGCTCGTTGGCGCGGCTTGAAGCCGTCTCGGCATCCACGTCATATTTATCAGCCAGATAACCTGCCAGATAAGCCGTCTGGAAGTCCACCGCATCATCGAAGTTGAAGGGCTCCAGCGACTCCATCATGTCGTCTTCCATCCTGGTCGATCCGTCTACCGGCACATGGCTGAAGTCCAATGAGCCTGCTCTGGTAACTGAATAATAGCTGGTCTCGGTATAGTTGAACTTCCTGTCACTCCAGGTGCGGACCTTGGTCGCCTTGTAGCGGACATTGGCGTCTGCCTCGCTGACAAATACCCAGTAAGGCACATAGATGCCCTTGATCTCGTCGATGTGGGTCTGAGACTTGAAAACCCTGGGCAGGAATCTCTTGCCGGTGAGGTGCTCGGCGAACTTCTCCTTGGCCGCCTGCTTGTCAAGCTTGAAGGGGATGACATACTTGGGCTTGAGCTCGCCTGCCACATTGCCCATGACAACTATGGGGTTGCCGCAATAAGGGCAGCTGGCTGCCACAGTCTCATCCTCGGCCAGGATCTGGCCTCCGCAGGATTCGCAGATGAAGGATTTCAGGCCTGTGGCCTCGTCTGTCGTCCAAGAATCGACGGTATCAGTATTCCAATCCAGCTTACTGTCTGTGTCGTTACTTAATTCCTCGTCGTATGCTGCCAGTGCCTCCATCTCGAATTCGGTGTCGCAGTAAGGACACTTCATCTTCTGGACGGAGCTGTTGAACTCTATGGCGCCACCGCAGCAGGGACATTTGTATTCCTGTAATGCTGCCATTTATCTACCTCGCTGTTACTGTGGCATCGGTGATCCGCAGTTAGAGCAGAACTTACCACTGTTCTTGGTTCCGCATGAGCAGGTCCACTCAGTAGGCATCGGCGATCCGCAGTTGGAGCAGAACTTGCCGCTGTTTACGGTGCCGCACTTGCAGGTCCACTGTGTAGGCATTGCAGATCCGCAGTTAGAGCAGAACTTGCCCTGGTTTACAGTGCCGCATGTGCAGGTCCATCCAACCACCTGTGAAGCTGACTGAGGCGCTGCCTGGGCTGCCTGTGCCTGTTGCTGCTGTCCCATAGCGAAGAGGTCTGAAGAGCTTGTGCCGCCGCCTGCGTTCATGGCCATTCCCATGCCCATGAAGCCTGTCATGGCGCCTGCTGTATTGCTTGCTGCAGCCTTCATTGCATCGGCCTCGGCTGTAGCCTTCATAGCTGCTGCTCTGGTAGGATCAGTGTACATATTCATACGCTGAGCATCCTTGATCATCTGAGCGTCCTCGTCCGGAAGTGTGACTGATCCGAGCGCAACGCTTACCACCTCGAGACCACGAAGTTCCTTCCACTTTGCAGTGAGAACCTCATTCATGGCATTCTCAAGATCCGTGTTGTGAGCGATGATCTGGTTAGGACGAAGCTCCATGTCGGACAGCTTGGCCAGTGCAGGCTGAAGTGCCGAGATGAACTCTGTCTTGAGCTGGTTATCGAGCTCGCTCCTGTCGAACTGCGTAGATACGTTGCCGCACACATTCTTGTAGAAAAGGAGCGGGTCTGCGATCCTGTAAGAATATACGCCCGAGCAGCGGAGGCTTACATCGATATCCATATTGATCTTGGAGTCTACAACTCTGAACATAACCGGATTCGGTGTGCCGAATTTGTTATCCTCGATGAGCTTGGTGTTGAAATAATATATTCTCTGATCCTTGCCTGTGTCGCCGCCGTAGGTGAAACGCTTTCCGACATTTTTAAATGTATTGATAATGCTGTCTCCCAGATTGCCGGCGAAGATACTCGGCTCTGTAGACATATCATAGGTATACTCACCCGGCTGAGCGCAGAAGTCGATGATCTCGCCCTGCTCTACAATGATCATGCACTGTCCGTCTGCTACGGCGATTCCCGAGCCCTGAGTGATGATGTTGTCATCGCCCTTGGTGTTGCTTGAGTGGCCCGAAACCTGCTTCTTGCCCCTCTTCATGAGGACATCCCTGTCCATAGCCTCACAATAGAAGAATTCCTTCCACTGATCCGCGAGTACTGATCCTGCTGCTCCTGTGATTGCCTGTATTAATCCCATAGTTAATACTCCTTTCTTAAAATAGCCCCCTTGGCCAAATTCATACTGTTCAATAAATTACTTATATCTGCAGACCTTTCGGCCGGCATAACTCATCAACCCGCTGCGAGCGGAATTGAATAGTTACCATAATAGTTGAGCGTTCCGTCGTCCAGGACGTTGAAGTTCAGATCCAGGATATTGCCGTCCTCCGAGTACAGATATGCTGAGCTTAACACTCCGGCCTCGCGGTCGCCGTATATATTGCCGGTAAATGTCATCATCTGCCCGTCAATCTTGGCATCGAGAGTTGCATGGCCCTCACCGTCGACGATCATCCTGAGGGTGCCCAGGTCTCCGACTATGTCGTAGGTCCCCTCGAATTTGCCGTATATCATATGGGTAAATGTCTCATATGTAAAGGTATTGCCATCAAAGGTCACTATCCAGTCATAGTTCTCCGACATATCCTCGTTGGATACCATAAGATCCCAGTTGTTGTCATAATCCATGACGCTTCCTGTATATACAGCCTGTCCGTCATTGACGCTGAGCTCTGCTGTGCCATCCTCTTCTATTGTAAGGACAGCATCGCCAAGTTCCGTCTCGCCTTCGTATGTGCCGGCGATCACTGAGATATCATAGTCACTTGACGATACATACTCCACATTAGTCAGGACTCCGTCCTTAGCCGTCATGGAATAGGTATTCGGGCTGTAGGCATCTACGTAGGTAAAGCGGATCGTATCGTCCTGCTTAACGTATGTGCCTACGTAGGTATATTCGCAGGCCGATCCCCATGAATAATAGAAATCCTGGCACATGATCGCAGATCCGTCATCATAGAGTGATATGCTGTAATACTGCTCGTAGTAAGCGTCATTATTGTCCTCATATTGTATGAGTTCTCCATCGCTCACATAGTATTCAGATGGTGTGATGTCCTCATCATCCTCGACGGTCTTGCCCGCCTTGGTCTCGCTGACATCCGTTTCCTGTGCGCTGTCATCCGACGACGATATGCTGCCCGATGCCGCAGATCCGCAGCCAACCAGCATAGCCGCAACCGTCATGGCTGCCAGCAGAGCTATCAGTTTTCTTTTCATAATAATCTCCTCCTGATATCAACCTATAATATGTAATTATACTAAATGGGCATTTATTCTGTCCACTCTTGAATTAACCTGAATTCAGCCGCAAGGTCCGTCTTCACCAGCCTGTAGTCCACTCCCGTCTCGAGCACGCCGTAGGGTGACAGATCGTAATCGACCTCGACCTGCTCTAAATCCTCTATTATATGGGCCTCATCGGTCCAGACGATATCCTCCGAGGTCTCCATATCAACCCACTCTCCGTCTACTTTCTCCTGCAGGCAGTATTCGTTGCCGTAGGTCATCTCGTAGCCGCTCTCGTTTACGATCAGAACCGTGAGCACATTTTGCTCCTCGTCATATTTTTCGGCATACATATATATGCCCAGCGGCATGGTCGATATCTCGGCTTCGTCAAAAAGGCAGGCCGGGTCGATCACAGTGTAGGCAACGGGTGTTGTGGCATTTTCACTTGTGCTGCCGCATGCCGTAAGAAGGCCCGCAATCAGCAGGATGACTAATATTATCAAAAATTGTATGTTATTTTTTCTCATGGATCCGCCTTTTCCCGGGACATTTGTATACGTCTGCAATAAACGATCTCTGCAAAAGCATCTGCATCCATTATACAATATTTTCCCGCCTGCGTTTTCATTTGACCCGCAAACTGATATAATTATCGTGAATATTAATCAGCACAGAATGTAAGGAGTTTTATATGGATCAGGAATATCGCGGAATGGCCATAGGCGTATTCGAGCTCGACAGCTACCTGTCCTGTTTCGTCGCACTGGACCAGGCAGCCAAAGCAGCCAATGTCAGAATTCAGTCAATAGAGAGGAACCGTCTGAAAAGCGGCGCCTGCGTCAAGATGAGAGGAACCGTCTCCGACGTGAATGCAGCCATGGACGCTGCGCTTAGATCCGCCGAGGAGCAGGGAGCCCAGATAGTATCACACACAATCATCGCATCTCCTGATGACGACACTGAGATCGCCATCGAGATGACCATCAATAAGTAAGGAGGCGGCGCTATGTTTCGAGCATTGGGATTAGTAGAGACGGTTGGCAGCGCAGATGCCATCCTGGTAGTAGATAAGCTGGTCAAGACGGCCGATGTCCATTATGAGACTAAGAACACCAAGTGCGGTGGTCATGTGACCATCTTCGTGAGTGGCGATGTGGCCGCAGTAACCGAGGCGGTCGAGGCCGTCAAGGAGAACCCGCCCTGCAAGGTGGTGGCAACGGCAGTCATCTCCAACCCTTCCGAGGAAGCGGAGCGACTGGTATTGGAACAGAAGAAGTGATAACAATGGGGACAGCAAATGTATGCCAAACTTGCTGTCCCCATCGTCATCATAAAAATTTGAATGCTCCTTTTCCGATCACCAAGAAGAGCCGGCCCTGGATCTGGGATTTCTTGATTGCCCCCAGCGTGCGCGAGTCGAGCGAGACCTCACGGTTATCACCCAGCACGAAATAGTCATCCTCCTCCACTGTAAATGGATATCTGACCGAGGAATTCTGAGGTTCCGTCGAGCCGATCGCATACTCCTCTCCCATAAATTCATCATTCACATACAGGTTGCCGTCGTGGATATCGACTGTGTCACCCTCCGTTGCAACGATCCTCTTCACATAGTACTCACCGTTAGTCGTCTTGATGGCCAGTATGTCGCCCTTATCATAGTTCGATCCCAGCCGCCAGTAAAATACCAACTGTCCGTCCACTAAGGTATTATTCATCGAACTGCCGGAGACGAAAGAGAAGCCCACGACAAATCTGAAGAAAAGCAAGACGAGCACCAGCAGCAGCACGAACAGCTTGCCGTCCTTCCACCAGCCATACTTCTTGCCGTCATATTTTCCAAGGAATCTTTTGTTAGCCAAAGTCATAACCTCCTGTACCTTAAAAATTTTATCACATCCGGCGCTTTCTTAACAATATTTATAGTCCCCTGCATTGTGTTTTTTGCTTATTTTTCGTAAAATATCATTTGCATATATTTTGCATATATTTTTTGCCATTTATTGTAATATTATGAAACGTTTTTTTAATCTGAGAACATTACAGTTACTGTTTTTTATATTCATAACCATCGATGCGGCAGTGCTGATATTCACCGACAGCGAGCTTTTCCATATGGTTGCGACCAACGACAGCGTCAGGCTCTTAACCATGC
>R03__coassemble_1192_pt1 | contig 12576 bp, 10 predicted proteins | sample R03__metabat2_high_PE_045 | metagenome-assembled genome bin R03 | reverse complement strand
GGTGTCAACCTGGGAGACAAGGAGTGGGAATACCACATAGCCAACTTCTGGCAGTTGGGTATGTTTGTGATTCTTTACAGTCCCTTCATAGCGGTGCTTGCCACCATATTTATCAGGATGTTCAAAGCCTTCGGGCAGGATGGGGGCAGGCATGTCATCCTGACCAGGCTGCCGTATATTGCGATGGCGGTCGGGGCATTGACGACGCTGCCGCTTTTTATACTGAAAATAGATTACGGCAGGTGGATATATGCGGTCATAGCTTATTACTGTCTGATGCTTATGGCCTTCATGATGATGAGGGATGAGAAGGTGACGGGGGCCTACTGCTCCGTGACAGCGAGGCTGGCGCAGGCCGGACGCTTCGTGCCGGCGCTGCTGGTCGTCTACTCGGCGGTATTCGTGCCCTTTTACGATATGTCGATAGATCGGATAATACAGGCGATATATGACGCCTTCTTCGGATAGCTCCTGAAAGACGGTGGGAAAATGGAAGAAAACAAGGAAATCATTACGGAAAATACTACAGAAAATACGAGAGAGAATCCGCTCGGCGTGCTGCCTGAGGGAGAACTCCTAAGAAAGTTCGCGGTGCCTAGCATCATAGCCATGCTGGTAGGATCTCTCTACAACATAGTAGACCAGTTCTTCATAGGACAGAGCGTAGGTGAGCTGGGAAATGCGGCGACAAATGTCGTATACCCATTTACCATAGCCTGCCTGTCGCTGGCACTTCTGCTCGGCGTCGGCGGAGCGGCCGCCTTCAACCTGTCAATGGGAAGGGGCGACACCAAGGATGCCGGCAAATATGTGGGAAATGCCATCGTAACAGTGGAGATCCTGGGAGTGATCATGATGATCCTCACCCTGTGCTTTACCAGGCCTCTGCTCCTCTTCTTCGGATCGCCGGAGAATGTGCTTCCCCTGGCTATGACCTACGCAAGGATATGCGCCCTGGGTTATCCGGCCTTCATGCTGACCTCGGCCGGCGCCAACCTGATAAGAGCGGACGGAAGCCCCAGGATGACCATGACCATCAACATAACGGGTGCGGTCACCAACACCATACTTGATGCCATCTTCGTATTCGGCTTCGGATGGGGAATAGCAGGCGCCGCCTGGGCTACCATAATCGGACAGTATGTGACGGCCGTGATGGTCATCAGATATATGCTGAAATTCAAGACGGTCAAGCTGGACGGGAGCTGCTTTAAGCCTGACCTTAAGATCATACAGAAGGATGCCTCACTCGGAACCTCTAACTTCATAACGCAGGCCTCGATAATGATATTCCAGATCGTCATGAACAAGAGCCTCAAGTATTACGGCGGCCTGTCGGAATACGGCGAGTCCATACCGATCGCCTGCGCCGGTATAGTTACCAAGCTCTTCCAGGTGCTCTTCTCGGTGGTAATAGGAACCTCGCAGGGACTTCAGCCGATAGCCAGCTTCAACTATGGCGCGAAGAAATATCAGCGTGTCCGTACAGCCTACAACAAGGCCCTTTTAGTGGGACTCTTCGTGTGCATTATCGCATTCGGACTCTTCCAGCTCTTCCCGAGACAGCTGCTGTCCATATTCGGAAGCGGATCGGAGCTCTATTATGAATTTGGTGTGAAATATTTCAGGATATATATGTTCTTCATATTTATCGCCTTCATACAGCCGATCACGGCCAACTTCTTCGCCGCGATCGGAAAGCCGGGCAAGGGAGCCTTCCTGTCGCTTACCAGACAGATACTCTATCTGGTGCCTATGATACTTATATTGCCGCTGTTCTTCGGGATCAACGGAATATTATACGCAGGACCCGTGGCCGACCTGGCTGCGTTCATCACCTGCGAAGCCATGATATTTTACGAGATGAGTCACCCTGAGTGGAAGAAATAACAATAAAAGGAGCGAAGTTATGTCAGAGAAAAAATTAAGCATCGTAATTCCGTGTTACAACGAGAAGGACAGCATCTTGGAGATCCTCGAGAAGGTTAAGGCTGCTCCTGTTGAGAATAAGGAGATCATCATAGTCGATGATATGTCCAAGGATGGCACCAGGGAGATCCTTAAGGAGAAGGTCGAGCCCATCGTTGACAAGGTAATCTATCACGAGGTCAACACCGGCAAGGGCGGCGCCTTGAAGACCGGCTTTATGGCGGCAACGGGCGATGTGGTCATCATCCAGGATGCCGACATGGAGTACGATCCCAATGAGTACCCGATAGTGGTAAATCCTATATTTGAGGGCAAGGCAAGCGTTGTCTACGGCTCACGTTTCCTGAATCAGAAGGCCAAGGGCTACATGATGAACCGCCTGGCCAACAAGGGACTGACCTTCCTGTCCAACTGCATGACCCATCAGAAGCTTACCGACATGGAGACCTGCTACAAGGCCTTCAAGCGCGAGATAATCCAGTCGATCGACATAGAGGAGCAGCGCTTCGGCTTCGAGCCCGAGATCACGGCGAAGATAACCAAGATGGGCATCAAGATCCAGGAGGTTCCGATCTCCTACTATCCGAGGTCCAACGAGGAAGGCAAGAAGATAGGCGTGTCCGACGGCTTCAGGGCCCTCCACTGTATCTGGCACTACAGCAGATAATGTATAAAAGAGGTATCACCTTTTGAAAATAATAAGGAAACATTAACTATGATATTCAGCAAAAAGAATACCTTGAAATATGCAGGACTCGTGCTGGCGATAATCTCGCTGATTCTGGGCTGCACGGTTAAGATAGACGGCCTGACGGATCAGGCGATACGGGCCTTCGGAGTCCTGGCGGCGACGCTTTTCCTGCAGATATTCGAGACCTTCAACTTGAGCATATCCTGCCTGCTGTCATCGGCGCTTTTATTCGGCTTCGGCTGCGTTGACACCATATCCGATGCCTTCAGCGGCTATATGAACCACGTGCTCTATTTCACGCTGGCGTCCTTCGGAATATCGGCGGCCTTCCAGAAGTCCGTATACAGCCAGAAGATACTGGGAGCACTGATCAGGTCGGACAAGCTGACTACGAAAAAGATCACACTCATATTCATGGCCTGCGCGGCGGCACTATCGTCGATTATGAGCAATGTGGCCGCGGTAGTCATCTTCATACCCTATGTGGAGATGTATCTGAGCTATTTTAAGGACGAGGCGGATCGCAAAAAGACGGGCAGGACCATGATGATAGCCCTGGTAGTCGCGGCTATGACGGGCGGCATGATCACTCCTGCGGGTTCCTCGATGAACCTGATAGGAATAGACCTGTTGGAAAAATATGCCGGCATGACAGTCAGATTCGTAGACTGGGTCAAGATGGGACTCCCGCTTGCGGCCATCATGGTGGTGATATCATTTTTCGTGATCACCCTCATATATAAACCGGCAGAGCTTGACGCTGACAGCCGGGTAAAATATATAACCGACCTTCACGAGAAGAAGCCTGCGACGGCCAAGGACATATACATCGCGGTCCTGATCCTGGGAACCCTCTTCATCTGGGTGTTAAGCTCCTGGGTTCCGGCCATCAATATCACATTTGTATCGTTGATAACGTTGGCTCTGATGTTCCTGCCGGACTTCCCGGTGCTGACCTGGAAGGAGTTCCAGGAGACCAACTCCTGGGCGGCCTTCTTCGTGGCAGGAAACCATATCACGATAGCCTCGGTCGTCATGGCGACGGGACTCTGCGACTTCCTGGCTGAGAAGATATTTGCCTCGGCAGGCAGCATGCCGACGGTAGCCATGGTGGCATTCGTTGCATTTGTCACATTCGTATTTATGGCGGTCATCCCGTCAGCTCCCGCGGTCACAAGCCTGCTGGTGCCGATACTCATAGCATTTGCCCAGAGCTCGGGCATAGATGTCATGCTCCTCTTCGGAGCCTGCATAGTGTGTGTGCCCTGCATATACCTCTTCCCGCTGGATGCGCCCCTGGTGGTCGCCTTCGACAGGAAGGCCTTCACCATGTTCGAGCTGCCTAAGGCCACGATCTGGATACAGATACTTATGATCGGAGTGGTGGCGCTGTGGATACCCTTTATCATGGGTGTGATGTATTGATATTTACAAAAGGGACACCTCTTCGACAAAAGTGTCTGTCCCCCATTGTAAAAGGAGCGTTTATGAAAAAATATATCAGAATAGCCCGTCCTGATCACTGGATCAAGCAGCTTTTCATATTTCCGGGAAGCCTCTTCGCACTGCTCCTGACAGGAGCAGAGATTGCGGATGCGGCGAATTTCATAACAAAGATCATCCTGGGCTTTTTATCCACCTGCTTCATCGCCTCAGCGAACTATGTCATAAACGAGTGGCTGGACGCCGAGTTCGACAAGTTCCACCCCACCAAGAAGAACAGGAGCGTAGTGGCCGAGGATGTAAAAAAGGAGATAGTCTACCTGGAGTATGCCATCCTTACGATAGCAGGCTTTGCTCTCGGGATCGCCTGCAGCGGCAAGGTCTTCTTCTGCGAGGCCTGGCTCTGGGTCATGGGAATCCTCTATAATGTTAAGCCCATCAGGACCAAGGATATCGCCATCCTGGATGTGCTCTCGGAGTCCATAAACAACGCCATCCGCCTGCTGATAGGCTGGTTTATGATAACGGATTCTTATATGCCGCCGATATCGATCGTGGTGGCCTACTGGATGGGCGGAGCCTTTTTGATGGCGACCAAGAGATTCGCGGAATACCGCATGATAAATGATCCCGAACTGGCCGGGAAATACAGGAAATCCTTCAAGATGTACACGGAGGAGCTGCTGCTTACAACGGCCTTCTTCTACGCCATGTGCTCGACCTTTCTGATGGGTGTATTCCTGATCAAATACAAGGTGGAGTTTATCATGCTGATGCCCTTTGTATTTTTCCTCTTCTGCTATTATTTCCATATCGCCTTCAAGCCGGATTCTGCAGCCCAGAAGCCGGAGAAGCTCTTCAAGGAGAAGTGGCTGATGGCCTATGTAGTATTTTTGATGATACTTTTTGTCGTATTGCTTAAGGTGAGCATACCGGGGCTGGAGATGTTCACACAGATGGAATTGATAAGATTGTAATACTGAGCCTGAGGCTGCTTAAGCGGCTTCAGGTGATTTGTGGTTTTGGGGGTATATGGGCGAAAATACCGTTTTGCAGAAAAAATCACATAATTACGGCCTGGACCTGCTGAGATTATATGCCGGATTTACAGTTGTGAAGATGCATTTTGGCGGAGAGTTTCTTGAAGGCCTGTGGGCGGTCCCGATATTTGCCCTCCTGTCCTTTTATCTGGCGTCGGCTTGCATCTGCGGTGACGACAATTCACGAAAGCTGAAAAGGCTGTGGCGGCTGACATGGCCGCATCTTGCCTGGACCGCTGCTTATATGGTGGTCTTCAACCTGATATATATCATATTTGGGGATGAAAGCTACAGGGCAGGCATAAGGGACTTACTGGTCCAGCTTTTCTTCGGAGGGAGCGAGAAACTGAATCGTCCGATGTGGTACCTTGTTGATATCATCATACTTACTGCTGTCTGGATGGTGATAGCCTTGATCATCAAAAAACGAAGCCTTCGCATAGCGGCTGCGCTCGGCATAATGGTAATAGCCTTTGTCATGGAGTACAGCGGACTGAACCTGTGGATATTTGCCAGGCTGGTCACCGAGTACAGGTGGACCTGCGGAAGATTGGTGGAACTCATGCCATATGCCTGCGTGGGAATTCTGATCGCGGAATTCAATCTGGCAGAACTGGTTAAAAGACACGCAAAGGTATCAATTCCGGCACTTTTGGCAGCAGATGTAATTCTGTGGCTTGCGAGCGGACTTGAGATTTTTTGTATGCCACAGGGCTTCTGCTATTCGGGCATATATTTTTTGCTGAGGGCTCTTGTTGTGACGGGGATATTCTATGCTTTGCCAATCGGGGAGATTCTCAATAAGGTGCCCGGATGTGACCGGGTTGAGGCAATGTTCAAAAAGCTCGGTGCTTTGTCACTTGGCGTGTATTGCATACACTATGGAATAGGCACTGTTCTTACAAGTATCTGTGGAGAGCCGATAGGAAAGGGTTATTTTTATAGAGCTGTGGCCATATACCTTATCAGCCTGCTTATGGTCTGGCTGATATCTCTGATACCGAATGATCTGATAAAAAAGAGTGTGATCTAGATATGAAATATTTACTTCAGAATATGTCTGAAAGCAGCAAAAAGTTCATATATTTTCTGGCAATGGCCTGCGTTGCAGCTGTCGTGATATATTACGAAGCCAGCATGAATATGCAGAACCTGACCACATATCTTTTCTCTTATCGTTACGGCTTCATTCCGAGAGGCTTCGTGGGGACCATAATAGATGGGCTCTTAAGCCTGTTCGGTCTTGAACTGACCTATTTCAAATGCCTATGCATTTCGGGTGTGGCCACGGCGGGTTACTATATCCTGCTTTTTATCCTCTATGCCTTATTCTTAGGTAAAGTTATGGAGAAGGCACAGTCGGCGCTCAAGGCTCTGATGGTATTTTTCTCCTGGTTCGCATTTACTGAATTCATAAGCTGGAACAACTTCGGAAGAACTGACGAATACCTGACGATACTGGTAATAATGGCTCTTATCCTGCTTGTGATGGAACAGGCAGAGTGGCTCATTGTTCCAATCTGTGCTGTGGCAGTTATGGTTCACTCGGGCTTTACCTTTACCAACAGCGGACTGATACTGGCCCTTCTTCTCTACAAGGCCATATGTGCATTCCAGATGGAAAAGAGAGGCGAGAAGCCGACGCGCACTTTCAGATATTACATGATAATACTGATTCTGAGCTTTGCAGTCATATCGGCACTCTTTTTGTATTTCCAGGTCTTCAGGCAGGCGGTAAGCATGGATGTCTACGATCATATCAAGGAGGAGGCAATCCGCGTGGCCAGCGAGGGAGATCAGGGGGGCTATCTGGTGCAGCTTCAATCGCTGATAGACTCCGAACTGCTGAGGATGGATGTCTATGATTTTGAGTCTCAGTGGAGGGCGGTAAATGTCAGGGAATTCCCGATATTTGTCGTGCTCTTCATGCCATATATCATCATCCTGATAAGATTTGCCATAAGAGTCTTCAAGAAGGCGAACGACAGACTCGATATATTTAAATACATAGTACCGTTCATAGGAGTGGCTACTATTCTCCCGGACCTTCTGCTTAAGGTGGATTATGGGCGCTGGGTATTCTGCATCATCCTGTATTACTGCCTTATGGTCATGACCGCAGCGGCATTGGATGATGAACCGGTATTGGAAGCCATGACGGAGACTTACGAATGGTTGAAGGCTCATAAGATATGCTGGCTTTTGCTGGTATATCCGGTGCTTTTCGTTCCATTCAGAGATGTGAGCATCAGCGACCTGACACTGAAGCTTATGAACCTAATCTTCGGATATTACGTATAGACTTGACGTATTTTAAAACCAGACATTTACCATGTTAAAAGAGAGAAACGAAAGCCTGGATATCGCCAGGGGCATAGGTATGATCGGCGTGATACTGATCCATATGGAGTTCATGGGTCTGTATCCCGCGTGCGCTGCCTTCTGTGTTCCCATCTTCTTTCTGATATCGGGATACCTGACGAGACCGGCAGCTGACCTGAAAAAATATATATTGAAGAGGGCGAAGCAGCTGATGCTGCCTTATGCTTTCACATGCACTGTTATCATAGTGCTGGCTTTCGCCTTAAGCCTGATGCGGGCCGATGCCGCCTCACCCGGAGAGACACTGATCAAGTGGGCCTATGCGGCGCTTTACGGAGCAGGCGACGAGTATACATCGCCTTTTTACATTCCATCCATCGGGGCAATATGGTTTCTCTGGGCCAGCCTGTGGGGGATGATCCTCCTCCAGCTTGTGCTTAAGATAGCTAAGGTTATGTGGCAGAGCTTTGCGGTACTGGCCATATTCCTGGTGGGACTGATTACCGCTCGTTTTATCTGGCTGCCCTTCAGCATACAGGCAGGCATGTGCGCGGCAGGTTTTATGTATATAGGCTATGAAGTCCGCGAACTCTTCCCGATGTATGTGACATGGAGAGGAGAACTGAAGGCCATGCTTCTGGCGGGCTGCGCGGTGGCCTACGGCCTTTTCTGCTACTTCTTTGAGGGCTTCTGGCTGGTTCACTGCGAGATAGCCCACGGGCCGCTCGACATAATAGGAAGCCTGGCGGGATGCGTCCTGGTCATGGCCGTATCTGAACTGATAGCAAGGCGCGGAAGGCTCTCGAAAAGGGTGCTTGCGGCAATCGGGCGGTACAGCCTGGTGGTACTATGTATGCATATAATAGAACTTGATATATTTCCATGGGACGCTGTATGCGCCGTGATGGTGTCAGCAGGAATCTCTCAGTATCTTGCATGGAATGTTATCGTAAGACTTCTGAAAGTGACATGGATTGCGCTGGCATCGACAGCCTGTGTGAAATCGCCTGTGGCTAGAAGAATATTCTCTATAAAGGACTGACAATCGGATAAATAATAGATGAAGATCAGAAAATTATTCTCTGACAAATACATAGTCCTGATGGCCTGCATAGCATTAGCTGTCTTTGTGATAACAGCCCTTGGCTACTACACAGGCTTTATGCCCTTTGCCTATATGCATTCCGACGGAAACGGCTACTATATGTACCTGCCGGCATGGTTCGTGTACAAGGACCCGGGCATACATTTCCTGGATCAGCTGACGGCGGATCCGAGTGGCTTTGAGAATACTTTTTACCTGATGGAGACCGGTCAGGTGGTGGACAAATACACTATGGGAGTGGCCTTGCTTGAGCTGCCCTTCTTTCTGGTGGCCCACCTGCTGACATGCATCTTTCTGCCGGGAAGAGTGGACGGATATTCTGCCATCTATCAGCTGGGAATGATGGCATCGACCTGCTTTTACTATTTCATCGGCTGCCTCTGCACCTATAAGGCGGGGCAGAAGTATGCCTCGAAGAAGAGCCTCTTTTGGTCGGTGGTCCTGGTGACGCTGGGAAGCGGTCTCCTCCACTATATCTCAAGAGACGGGAGCTATTCTCACGTCTATTCTTTCGCCTGCATAGCCCTCTTCATACTGCTGATTCAGAAGTTTGAGGAGAGGCCTTCGATGAAGCTGCAGCTCCTGGGGGGACTGATCTTCGGCATGCTGACATTGATCAGGGTGACAAATGTGGTCATGGTGATGATCTATGTCTGCTTTAATGTGGATTCCTTCAGGAATTTTTGGAGCAGACTCCTTAATATATTGAAGCCAAAAAACTGGATCGGGATTGCAGCAGGCTTCATCCTGGTATGGCTGCCCCAGCTCATCTACTGGAAATGGGCGGCAGGAAGCTTCATAGTCAACTCCTACAACCTGCCGGGCAATGTTTTCGATGAGCGCTTCTACTGGACGGAGCCCAAGATCCTTAATGTGCTGTTTTACATAAACCGCGGAATCTTCTTCTGGTGCCCGGTCATCGTGCTCTCAGCACTGGGGTTCATACTCTGCAGGAAATATATAAAGGAGTTGTGGACCGGCCTCATGGTCTCCCTCCTTCTCTTCATCTACATAATCTCGGCCTGGTGGTGCTACGACGGACTCTGCGGCTTTACGAACCGTTTCTTTGTGGATATGTCGGGAGTATTCATGCTGATGATGGCGGTCTTCTGGGAGAGGATAAGAGACAGGATTGCATTGAGAAGGGCAGCGACAGTATTTTCCATAGTATCCGTGATCTGGACCAATCTATTTATGATAGAGTACTGGTTCAACGAGACGACCAAGTACGATGTACATATTGAACATATTTTGCAGGTGTTTTCATGGTATCGAAATCTGATAGGGTAAAAAATATAATAGCGATCGCGGTATGCGCCGTCATGCTGGCCTTCGTGATCATAAGGGCTGTCACTATGCTGATAACCTATGACGAGGCCTACACCTATACCGAGTGCGCCCTGACCATGAGCCTGACGCCGCGCGGAATCTGGGAACTCTATCGGACCAGCAACTCCAACAACCATATGCTCAACACCCTGCTCATAGCCCTGATAGACAGGCTGACGGGGATTAAATACGTGGAGTGGGTCATAAGGATACCCAACATCCTGGCCGCGATGGTCTATCTGGCAAGCTCCTGCTATATGTATATCAAAAGGCATATCACAGCGGTGCCCTTTTACGTGCTGGTGACGGCTTATTATGTCAACGAATTCTTCACCTTCGCAAGGGGCTACGGGCTGGCTGTATGCTTCATGACACTGGCCTTCTATATGTATATCCTCTGGCAGGAGGGCAGCTATGAGAAGGACAGCTATCCGGCGTGGATCCTGATCCTCTATGCCTTGGCCTGCACGGCAAATACCATCTGCCTTCTGATCGCACCGGTATTCGGCCTGGTATGCATATACCGGCTGATAAAGAGCGGGAGGATCAGCGGTTTTTTGAAAAGCTACTGGTGGGCAGCTGTCATAGCGGTCATTGTGATCTTCGCCATGCTCCTATACCACATCAGGGTGTCGCAGATGATCGACGGTGTCCAGTATGCCGTAAACGAGAGCAATTATTTCGAGGCCTTCTTCGCCAATTTCGGAAGCATGATAATAGACTATCCGGTAGTGGACGAGGCTGAGGGAGCCGGGATAATACTCCTGATAGTTCTGAATATATATTTTGTTATCGTAAAGGCAAAAAAGTGCCCGGTCTTCACGCTGACCTTTATCAGCATAGCACTCATCGTACTTGCAATGGGGATAATGGGCGGTGACGGCTTTTATACCGGCCGAGTTATGGTGCCGCTCTTCGTGCTGATCCCCTTCATGAGGCTGGAGCTGGACGAGGAGATAGAGGGCAGGCTGGCCATAGGCAAATACCTGACCATGATCGCCTGCGCGGGGCTGGTATCGGCATCCCTTGCTCAGATGAGGCTCGATGACACCAGGGAATTTTCGAGTTCGCAGGAGACTAAGGAGGCCGCCTATGAGGCCACGGACCTCTATGACTACGATGGTTTTTATATAACGGTCTTCAAGTATTACTACGATGAAGCACAGTATCTGAGAAGCCTGGAAGAATGAAAGCAGAGACGATAAACAAAAAAATAATATTGCTCCTGGCCCTCATCTGGCTGGCATCCTGTCTGCCCCTCTTTTTGCACGGGATAGACGACAGGGGCGGCCAGGACCTGTCCTTTCACCTGCTCAGGATCGAGGGTATCGTCGAGGGGCTTGAGAGCGGACAGTTCCCGGTCAGGATCCAGCCCAACTGGCTGGAGGGTTACGGCTACGCGACAGGGATCTTCTACGGGGATCTGCTCTTGTATCTCCCGGCAGTCTTACGCATTCTGGGCCTGCCTATCCTCCTCTCTTATAAGATCTATGCGGCAACGATCAACCTGCTGACGGTGCTTGTCGCCCATTGGTCCTTCAAGAGGATATTCAAGGCCGAAAGTTCGGCCTTGGTCTGCACGGCGGTCTATACGCTGGCGACATATCGGCTGGTAAATGTATATGTAAGGCAGGCAGTGGGCGAGTACTCGGCCATGATATTCCTGCCGCTTATAGCAGCTGCTGTGTACGGACTGTATACGGAGGCTGTGGAAGACTGGAAGGAATACAGCAGCAATTCGATTATGCTGGCCATAGGCATGAGCGGGCTCATCTATACCCATATGCTTACGACCGAGATGACGGTTATAGTCCTGGCCTGCGTATGCATATTTTTCTTCAAAAAGACATTCCGAAAGAATACGCTGAGGGCCTACGGCAGGGCAGTCTGGCTGACCCTCCTCCTTGGCGCGGCCTTTTTGGTGCCATTTATTGACTATTACATAAATGTCCCGGTGGTGATCACATCCGGCTTGACTGAGGTCAACGCCATCCAGCAGGAGGGGGTTCACATCCTGGATTTCTTTTACATATTCAAGAATCCCTTCGGAAGCTCATACTCCGGCATAGAATATAACAGGGACGGCCTGATGCTGCTTTCGGTAGGTCTGGTCATGCTGGCAACGCTGGCGGTGGCGATCGTCCTGCTCGTGATAAGGCGTAGAGAGGCAGATAGGAGACTTCTGCCCTTTACCATATTTTCTGCGGTATCCCTCTGGGTATCCAGCAACCTCTTCCCGTGGGATTTCATAGCCTACTCGGTGCCGGGAGGAACCTTCCTGGCCCAGGTCCAGTTCCCCTGGAGGTACCTGGTGATCGCGGATGTCTTCCTGACACTGCTGCTGGGGGTGGTCCTGGAGGAACTTAAGGAGGCCGGCCGCTATATCATTCCTGCCATAATAGGCATACAGCTTCTGTTGACAGTCGTATTTTTCGGGTACTATGTCGCTTACGCCGACCTGCATACCTTCGACTCGGTGGAGGAGCTTAACACAACCTACATAGGCGGCGAGGAATACTTGAGGACCGGGACCGACCTGGAGGAGCTTTTGAGCAGGTAAGCGAGCCGGCAAATGGACCGGCAAATTGATGAGATAAATGATCGGATAATGGTTCTGATGATATACGGGAGTACGCATTCATGATAGATAAGATATTCACCCGGATCGTAAAATATTCATATGCCGTGGTCACGGCCGCGATTGTTATCATAGTGGC
>R03__coassemble_1162_pt1 | contig 12859 bp, 8 predicted proteins | sample R03__metabat2_high_PE_045 | metagenome-assembled genome bin R03 | reverse complement strand
CTGCTGTCTGCTCCTTACCCTTCTCGTCATCGCTCATGATGGTGTTGAAGATGTAGCGAACCTTATCCTTCAGGGTCTCATCATATATCGGAGCCGCTACCTCAACTCTCTTTCTGGTATTTCTGGTCATAAAATCGGCCGATGCTATATAGATCTTCTCATCGGCGCCAGTGCCGAAACGATAGATCCTTGAGTGTTCCAGATACCTTCCAACCACACTGATAACAATGATATTCTCAGTAATACCGGGAATCTGAGGCTTCAGACAGCATATACCTCTGACAATGAGTTCTATCTTCACGCCGGCTCTCGATGCCTCGATAAATTTATCGATAATAGCCTTGTCTGTGAGGGAGTTCATCTTGATTCCGATGTAAGCCTCCTCTCCGGCCTTGCTCTTGGCGATCTGCTCGTCGATCATTGCGATGACCTTGTTCTGCAGGCACTTGGGCGCAACCAGAAGGTCTGTGGTCTCCTCAACCACCTCGCCCTTCTGCAGGGCATCAAATACTCTGGCAGCATCCGCACCGATCCACTGATCAGCCGTAATAAGTGCCAGATCGGTGTAAATCCTCGAGGTCTTCTCGTTATAATTACCGGTGCCGATCTGGGTGATGTATTTAGCGCCTTCATCAGTATTTTTAGTGATCAGGCACAGCTTGGAATGAACCTTATATTCGCTCAAGCCATACAGTATCTTGCAGCCTGCATCCTCGAGTCTGTGTGACATCTCGATGTTATTGGCCTCGTCAAATCTGGCTCTAAGTTCGATAAGTACCACGACCTCCTTGCCGTTTTCAGCTGCGTCGATAAGGGTCTCGACTATCTTGCTGTCATCTGCCACCCTGTAGAGAGTCATCTTGATCGATACAACATCCGGATCTTCGGCAGCATCCTGAAGGAACTTGAGGAAGCTTCTCATACTCTCAAAAGGATACGATAACAGGACATCCTTCTTCTCAACCTGAGCGATAGTGTCCTCCTTGAGATTCAGCATAGGACTGATCTGGGGCGAGCGCTTATCGTAGAAAAGTTCCGTCTTATCCCTGAGATAGTTCTGAAGCTGGAAGACGAAGGACAGGTCAAGCGGAGTCTTGACGTTGATTATGTTGTTGGCGCTTATGCCCAAAAGCTTGGCCAGTTCTTCCTTAGTCTTATCTCCGATCTTGCGTGAGAGCTCGATGCGGACCGGATTCATGCGGGTTCTCTTCTTGATGAGTTCCTCCATCATGTTGCGGTAATCGAGTTCCTCATCGTTAGACTCCTGCACGTCTATATCGGCATTTCTGGTGATCCTCATAACAGATTTATCCTTAACTGCATATTGAGGATAAAGCTTTGCGATAAAATGCAGGATGAGTTCCTCTGAAAGCATAAAGGTACCCGGTCTTGTAGGTATCTCTATCAGTCTCGGGAATACGCTGTTCTGACATGGCACGATACCAAGTCTCTTCTTTCCACGGGGTGTGGAAAGGATAACAACTGCATAGAGCATCTTATTGGCCAGGAAGGGAAACGGTTGTCCGGCTCCAATGATCATGGGTGAGAGGAAAGGTGCTATGTGAGCATCGAAATATCTCTCCAAAAATTTGCCCTCGTCATTGGAGAGCTTATTGAAGTTGATAAGTCTGACTCCCTTAGGCTCCAGTTCTCCCATGAGCTGCTCATAGATCTTAGCCTTCTTGTTCTCCATCTCCTTGACCTGGGCGAGGACGGCCTTGACCTGCTCCTTGGCAGACATATTGGTCTTGTTCTCCTTGATCTTCTCCTTGGCATTCATCTGCATCATCCAGGTTCCGACGCGGACCATAAAGAATTCGTCAAGGTTGGTCTGATATATAGAGGCAAATGAGAGCCTCTCTGCAAGCGGCACCCTGGGATTTCCGGCCTCGTTCAGAACTCTCTCATTAAACTGCAGCCACGACAGTTCCCTGTTGGTATAAGCCTCCTTAGGGATCTTATCCTTCTTCTCCTTTTTGGATTTCTTGCCATCTGCTTCTGCCTTATCGCCCCCAGTTTCATCAGCGGCATCGGTTTCCTGCTTGATGTCCTCTGCCATCTCGCTGCTGTCCGCGACATCTTCGGCAAGCGTAGCCTTGATCTCCTCGTTCAATTCTTTCTGTTCTTCCATATTCCTTCTCCTGATCAGTAAGTTAAATTCAGTTACCTATCATTATATTACTTTTTGCAGCAAATGTAATCTCAATATTAAAAATGCAAAAGGGACAGCAAATGTGTGCGAAATTTGCTGTCCCCAATGTAATCAATAGTGGTACTGGCCTCTCTTTTTTATAAGGAAGGTAGCAGTAATGCAGAGCGAGCATATCTCTGCGACCACCGATGCAAACCATATTCCGTTTATTCCGAAAATTAACGGCAGCAGGATAAGCGCCGCAATCTGAAATACGAAGGTCCTTAAGAAGGATATGAGTGCCGATATAAGTCCGTTCTCCAATGATGTAAAAAATGACGAGCCATATATATTAAAGCCGGTAAAGATAATCCCCAGATTGTATAATCTGAAGCCCGTCGCTGTAAGTTTGAGCAGTTCCTCATCGTAGCCAACGAATATGGCAGCAAGGTATTTCGCAAAGCAAAGTGAACACAGCATCATCAGCACACCTGCCGCCGCCATAACCTTAAGACTTTTCGAGAATACATTGTGAAGTTCCTCAGTATTACCGGCGCCGTAATTGAAGCCTGCTACAGGAGCAACTCCGACAGAATATCCTATGAATATTGCCGCAAATATAAAGCCCGCATACATGATGACTCCGTATGCTGCCACGCCGTCTTCTCCGGCGTATTTTAACAATTGCCAGTTATATACCATGCTGACAACGGACATTGCTATGTTGCTCATGAGCTCTGACGAACCGTTAAAGCAGGCTTTACCTATCATTCTCAGGTTGATGCCTGTCCTGACCAGCCTCAGCCTGCTGTCATTTTTCGTAAAGAAATATATAAGCGGTATACCGCCTCCCGCGAGCTCACTCATGGCAGTCGCCAGGGCAGCTCCCGCGACACCCCATTTGAATACTCCAACCAAAAGGAAATCCAGTATCATATTGGTGCAGCCTGCAACAAGGGTTATCTTAAAGCCCAGCTTCGGCCGTTCAGCTGTGACCAGGAAGGTCTGAAAGAGATTCTGCAGCATAAAAAATGGAAGTGAGCAGAATGATATCCTGGCATACAGAACGCAGTATGGCAAGGTCTCCTCTGTTGCGCCCAAAAGCTTTGCAACCGGTATAAGAAAGATATTTCCCAATATGATGATGACTATTCCGGCAATTATCGTCATATAGACCAGCATGGAAAAGTATTTATTGGCTAAATCCGGCTTATCCTCTCCCATTGTCTTGGCAACGATGGCGCTGCCGCCGGTTCCCAGCATGAAGCCAACCGTCCCTAAAATCATAATAAAGGGCATAATGAGATTAACCGCCGCAAAGGGTATCTTGCCCGTGTAATTCGATATAAAGAAGCCGTCCACTATACCGTATACCGATGTGAAGATCATCATCATTATTGATGGCAGAACGAACCTGAAAAGCTTTGGATAGTCAAAGTGTTCCGAAAGCTGTATCTGGGTATGTTCATTTTTCCCGGCTCTTTTTGTTTTCATAGGATTAATTCCCTCTGCTTATAAATCATATTGAAAATTTACCTTTTCATTATAGCGGTTACACTTTATTAATGCCAACTTTATATGAAAAGAAACACACTTTATGGTATTCTAATTGTTGTGGGATGTTTTGTCATTGCATTTATTGGGGGAAGGATTGGCAAAATGAAAGACTTTTATGCAGAATACAGAAGCAAGCTTGTATCAGCCGATGAGGCTGTAAAGATAGTTAAAAGCGGCGACTGGGTCGATTACAATACAGCCACATCCAAGCCGGTGATCCTGGACAAGGCTCTGGCCAAAAGACGAGACGAGCTTACGGACGTGAAGGTGCGCGGCAACATGCTTTCAGGTCCTCTGGAAATTGTCGAGGCTGATCCTTCTCAGGAGCATTTCATCTATCACACCTGGCACTGCTCGGACTATGAGAGAAGTCTCTGCGATAAAGGGCTCTGCTATTTTATGCCCATGGTCTTTCACAACATGTCGGCCTACTACCATTTCTTCATAGATGTAGATGTGGCTATGATATCACTGCCTCCTATGGACCGTTTCGGCTACTTTAATTTTTCGATAAATACGGGAACTGCGGCAGAGATATTAAGGAAAGCTAAGAAGGTTATCGTAGAAGTCAACGAAAATCTGCCCCATGTCAGAGGCGGCTATGATGACTGCATCCACATCTCCGAGGTCGACTACATAGTCGAGGGCTATCACGAGCCCTGGCCCGAAATCGCGCCTCAGGTGATCACTCCTCAGGAGGAGGCTATCGCCAATCAGATACTCCCCTACCTGGTCAATGGTTCGACTCTTCAGATAGGTGTGGGAGGCATGGCAAATGCCATCGGAAAGCTTCTGGCCCAGTCTGATCTTAAGGACCTGGGAATGCACACCGAGCTCTGCACGGACGCCTATCTGGACCTCTATGAGGCCGGCAAACTGACTAATAAATATAAAAATATAAATAGAGGAAAAAGCGTATTGGGATTTGCCCTGGGCTCTCCTGCCCTCTACGACTGGCTTGACGGGAATCCAAGCATAAAGGCCTATCCGCTTGAATATGTCAATAAGCCTGAGATAATCGGCCAGATAGACAATATGGTATCCATAAACAGCTGCATAAGCGTGGATCTCTATGGTCAGGTCAGTGCGGAGTCTGTCGGGACCAGGCAGATAAGCGGCACAGGCGGTCAGCTTGATTTCCTGGAGGGCGCCTCAATATCCAGAGGCGGCAGGTCCTTCATATGTCTCAACTCGACTTATACGGACAAGGATGGAAAGCTGCGTTCCTGCATAGTACCTCATTTTGAGGGAGATATAATAACCTCTCCCAGAAGTCAGGTATATTTTATTGCCACGGAATACGGCGTTGTCAATCTCGAGGGAACAACCTCATGGGAAAGAGCCGAGCGCCTGATCTCCATAGCCCACCCGGCATTCAGAGGCTGGCTTGAAGAAGAGGCTGCAAAATTGAGAATATTTAGAAAACATTAGGAGCATTATCATGTCTGAAGAAGAGATCACAATTCAAACATCTGAGCAGGTAAGAAAGAACAAAAAGAAAACAGAGGCCGCCAAGCGCAGAGCCAGGAAAAAACTTATAAAAAAGACTGCTGTGATAAGCTGCTGTGCCACTCTTCTGCTTGTACTGTTGATATACGGGATTTTTTCACTCGTCGGCAGGATATCATCGTCGAATATATCCTCGAACACATCCTCGGATGATACTGCGATTTCCCTGTCTCCCGAAGTATACGACGATGATTTTAAGGCAAAGCTCAAGAATGCCCTGAACGGTAATTCTGCTCTTGCTATGCTCAAAGAGCTTTACCCCGAGAACATAGTCGTCGTATCTAACAGCAAATATTATTTTTGCGATATCGATCCCGATATACCCAAAAATGACTATGACATAGACAACCTTGTCGAGACGGAATCAGGGGAATACCAATACGTAGTCGACGACCAGGTGGTCTCAAAAAAAGGAATTGATGTATCCTCTCACCAGGAAGATATCGATTGGACTGCTGTCGCAGAGGATGGTGTAGAATTTGCCTTCTTAAGAGCCGGGTTCAGAGGCTACGGCACAGGCTCGATGAATGAGGACACCACCTTCAAGGCTAACCTTGAAGGGGCAAAAGCAGCAGGAATCGATACCGGAGTATACTTCTTCTCACAGGCGATCACAGTCGAGGAAGCAATCGAAGAAGCTGATTTCGTGGTAGAGCTTCTCGACGGGCAGACGCTTGAATTGCCAATCGTATATGATGTAGAAAAGGTCGGTGCCTCTGACGCAAGAGCGGATGACCTCACAAAGGAAGAACGCACCGAGATCGGTCTGGCCTTCATGAGCAGGATAACCGAACTCGGCTACACTCCTGCCATATACCACAACACCGAAATGGGTGCGCTCCTTATAGATATAGGTCAATTTATGGATTATGACATCTGGTTCGCTGGTTACAACAAGGAATTCTACTGGCCCTACAGGTACAAATACTGGCAGTACAGTGATACCGGCACAGTAAGCGGCATCGACAAGGCTGTGGACCTGGATCTGATGATGTATTAATTCAAACACCGGTATTTTTTCAGGTTACATAACAAGACTTCTTTTTCCCTGCAAGGCTTTACCTTTTCCAGGTCATTACTGAGCCCATCAAAATCTATCTGCATGCTTTTATAGTCTGAAAACTGGTTGTAGTTCCAATAATGATCACCGGAGAAAGGCCTTGCAACTACCCTTGTTATGTTCTCTTCCATAGACAATCTGTCATTTACAGATTGATTGCCGACAAGAAGTGACTTGCCATTGTCAAATATAGGTGCTTCCCCAAAGCCTTCTTTTCTTGAAAAAATAATACTCAGGTTATTAAAATGGCGATCCTCGTTCAGGATCAGCAGATCAAGATAAAAGGTATTGGCGAAATATTCCCTCAGATCCAGCCCTGTCTGTTTTAAAACAAATTCCAATGTATATTCTATGCGGGCTTCCTTATCCATAGTTTGGACAACATCAGCAATGTTGCTACCTATAGTTCTCTGATGCAACCTGTACAAGGTGATCAGGCTCTCACCAGGCTTTAAAAAGTGCCTGCTTCTGCAGCCCGGGTTGCCATTGATCATTCCATATTCATAATCTGCATATTTATCCGGCGGAAGGGTACTGTTTTTCAGGAGAAGGCAAGCCAGATATTCGGCTATTCCTTCTCCTCCGTAACGATCTTTTTTGTACCAATAATCATTGTAAAAATACTTGTCCTGCGTTCCATCGCTCGTGCCTTCAGAAAATATTATATAATCGTCCGGAATTACAATATCAAACAAGATTACATCTCCTTAACAAACTGCGTCCATCGAATTTCTCACCCAAAAATTTCATCCAAAACAGATCCTGCAGCATAATCCCATGAGTCCTTTTGCAAATCTCATAAGGATCATAATTATTAAGTTTCAATCTACCAAGATATGCGTCAATATTCTCCCTGTGCGAATCCCAGCACCTGGATTCAAGGATTTCTCCCAGTTCATATCTGGTCATCTCGTCCTTATAGAAAAGCTGCATTCCCGGCGATTTTTCATATCTGTTAATATGCACTTCATTCTCATCTGAAAAAACATCAGCGACCAAAAGATCATCATAATACAGACTGAAATCGTATTTGCCGGCAAGGCACCAGCCTTTATAGGTGAGCGCATGCTCACATGCTTCCCTCTCGTCTATAGTTTTTTTTATGTCTTCTTCAAGCTGCTTGCGCTTTTTCAATTCAGCCTCGACCAAACAAACCGAATCATCCGCATTCCCTATATAATCGGTTTTGACTGTTTTTCCGTCTCTGTAAGTAAGATAATAATAAGTATTGTCTCCTTTTGTCTTGTGTGTGATGCTGCCGCGCTTCATATCTGATAATAGCGAATAATAAGAATATAATCTCCTGCCGGTCTCTATATACTTTTCTTTTGAAATAGAATAAAAATCCATATCCGAAACAATACTCCTTATAAGCATAATAATACCCTACAGAATTCTTTTTAGCAAGATATTTGTAGGGTAATATATATGTTTTAATTAAATTTATACGTTAGTATTAAAGCACCATATTTATGAACATAGCCTTCTGTGCTTCATCCATTGGCATGGACTGAACCAGGGCCTTAAGTACTTCCGTTGTAACCCTGTTGGTCTCCATTGCGTCACAGATCGATCTCAATCCTCCGGCCAGCATTGGCTTTGCTTCTCCCGGCACGTACGAGAGCATTGTAGTGGTTGCAAGATACGCCGGCTTGTCAAATGCAAGCCCGTCGAAGCCTTCCATGGTCAGATTATTAAGCATGTCTTCCTGTTCTTCTATGATCTCTGCGGTCATGTCTGAATCAGGATCGAAGCCGAAGCGGTCGTAGAGTTCTTCCGGTGCATCATTTTCCTTCATAAGGGCGATCATCTCGTTGCAAAGCTTTGCTTCAACTTCATAATCCCTATAGGGTGCCATCTGGCCAGGATCTTTTTTAAGGTCATAAAGAGCCGCATTCAGCTTTCCGGTCCTTGAGGCACCCGTTGCTGCGCCGTCGGATTTCACCTTCATAAGCTTCAGACCCTTCGTGAAGGAGAATTCCCGGGACTGCTCCCAGCCCATGAGCTCCTCTGTCTTAAACCGGAACCTCATATGGGTGGGCATCAGCGTGTATTCATAGAGAGGCCTGCCAGGGATCGGACATCTCATATAGACGTAATTTCCGTCTGTTATGTACATCTGATTTCCATGCGTTCCGAAGAGGGCATATTCCCGAACCGGCTTGTCCTCTGCTATGGTCTCCGCCAGGTCATGACCCAGCATGTCCTTTGTGGGCTCGATGCCGAAATAGCGAAGCACTGTAGGTGCAATATCAATCGTCTGAACCAGAGACTCTCTCCGTTCTCCCATTTTTTGACATCTGGGATCCCAGATGAAGAAGGGTATATGAGCTATCTCATTATAATAAGGCATAACAGACTTGCCCCACCAGCCATGTTCTCCCAGCAGGAAGCCGTGATCGGTATTTACGATAAGCATAGTATCCTTCCACAGATCATATTTATCCATAGCATCAAGCACCATGCCCAGATAATAGTCACACATGGAGAGCAAGGCCGCATACTGATTCTGACAATGCTTCACCATCTCCGGTGAATCCTTCACCTCCTCATACTGCGGCCAGTCGTACTCCGTTCCGGTATAATCATCCGGATCCGGGAACAGGGCACGAAAGCGCTCTGAGGCGAAGAAGGGCTCATGAGGATCAAAAGTCTCGATCTGCAGATACCAGTTATCCTCATTATGATTCGTCTCAATAAACTCAAGTCCCTGTGTAAAAGTGCGGGCTTGCGGCATCTTCTCTTCCGTGTCCATCTGAGCACGGTTGATCATATCATTCTTATCCATGTTGCTCAGGATTCCATACTGCTTCATAGCCCTGGTCATTTCGGGGGACTGAGGCTTGTTCCTGTGCGTTCCCGGGCAGTCAGCCACATGGCCCTTCCAGGGATCTCCCTCCTGACCGCGGTTCAGTTCAAAGGTGGAATACCTGGTGTGATAGGTGGCTCCGCCATCCTCCCAATAGTGCTGATGATCGGTTGAAAGATGGGCATAAATGTCATTCTTCTGCAGGAGCTCCGGCATGGAGTCATCGTAGGGCTCGATGGGTCCCCCGCTCCGGTGCATGAAATTGTACCTGCCGGTGTGGATCTCCCGTCGGGCCGGCATGCAGGGCATACTGCCGATGTAGCAGTTGTCAAAGGTCACCGCATGAGCCGCCAGCCGGTCAAAGTTCGGTGTCTTGATGTCCGGGCAGCCGTAGGGAGCCAGCTTTCGCAGGTTCAGGCTGTCGTACATTACCATAATTGCTTTCATTTTCTCTCCTTTCGGGCCATGGGGACGCTCCTTTTGTCACAAGGAGTGTCCCTGTGGCCTATACGAGCCAAAAGGAACGTCCCTATGGCCTAAATCTTACTATGTTGTAGATATTGATGCAGATGATGATGGCCATGGCCGCCAGGAACAGGCGGCTGACCACCTTTTCATCTATTTTCCTGTTAATCAGTCTTCCTGCGATTCCGCCCGCGATCCCGCCTATGATCATCACGAGAAGTATATACATAGAGACTTCCGGGACAGAGCCCTCCAGAAGTGATATAACCAGGCTCAAAAGCTGCGAGAAGAATATGATGTAGAGGGAATAGCTCGCCGCCTCCTTGGTGGTCATGGAGTAAAAGAAATACAGAACCACCAGATTTATGGGACCGCCTCCTATTCCCAAAAAGGACGACATGATGCCGAGAAGAAGGCCGATCAGCAGGCCAACGATCGTATTTTCCGTCTTTTTCGTCAAAATCCTGTCTTTGAACAAAGTATAGAAAAATGTCCCCACCGTAATGAGCAGCAGGCAGACCGCCTGGATCAGGCCCACGTTGTCCTGACTGGGGAGCTGGCCGATCAGGAAGGAAAACAGCTTCTTTCCGGCCACTCCACCCATGGCAGCCCCGATGGCGAGCGGCAAGCAGAGATCAAGCTTCACCTGACTCCTGCCCGAGATCCTGTCTCTGCCCACGCTGTAGGTCGTCATAGCCAGCACCGTGCAGCCGGACAGGAAGCTGATGGCAGACACACTCATGGTACCGGTTGCATCCAGTACCGGCTTGATTATAACGCCTCCGCCGATGCCGCAGATGGCACCGAGGGTAGAGGCAAATAAGCATATTACAAAAAATAAAAGGGTCATAGTATTAGGCTCGTTCTTTCCGATGAAGAATTTCCTGCAAGGTTTCGGGATAATTGTAACATACAGAAATTTTTCTGTCAATGAAGCAATCAGGCTTAGGCTTACACAATGTAAATTGCTGTACTCTATCTGTTATTGACAAGATTTAACAATTCAGTATCATGGTCTTCCCCTACCCAGGAATCATAGTCAAAAATCATCGTCGCATGTTCCTTCCCATACTGAGGCCATGCTGTCATTTCCTCACAATTTGGATCTCCTGTTCTCACAAAGCTCATCAGTGATTCAAAAACCTGTTCCTGCAGCCTTTCCTCACCGTTTGAGGTATCACCGTATGCCAGCCTCACCTTGTCCAGGTTATGGAAGAAGAACGGAATTTCCGAACAATGCCAGGGAAGCCAACCGCCCATTACCGGATACTCCGGATACCACACATAAGAATAGGTATCAGATGCCCCCTGTGCCTGACGAGCTTCGAGAATTGCAAGCGTGGTCAGCCGATAGGTGTTCGTATCCATATAGAGAACGTCCGCTGCCGGTTTGTTCGGATATGCCTCTGCGAATGCTTGTTTCACTTCGTCCGCCATATCTCCGTATTTTTCTACCAGCCTCCGGTCTACTTCCTCCTCTGTCAGTGCCGACTTATCCTCACCGGCACCTGCCACATACAGGTATGCATTCGAACTGCCCTCGGAAAAGACAGAGCCAATGATCATAGGCACATCTTTTGCCATGTCCTCCATGCTGCTGTTTATCCATCTCTCCTCGGGGATATCACTTCCACCTACGACAGGTGACCAGCTTAGTGTATGTCCGGTCTCGGCTGCGATCTCAGACATAGCCTGATTTGCCGCTGCTGCAAGGGTCTCATAATCCACTGTCCGTATCTGATCAATTGTATCCTCCGTCAGCCCAAGAAGCTCCACAGTTCTTTTTCCGATCAGGCATGCGTCTTCCTTCGTGACATTACGGTATCCCGAGGATTCGCAAATCACCTTGTCATACAAGCCATCCGCTGTTGGTGTCTCCATCAGCGTCAGAACCTTGCCTGCGCCTCCGGACTGTCCCATCAGTGTTACATTATTCGGATCTCCACCAAAACTGCTGATATTATCCTGCACCCACTGAAGTGCCGCGAGCAGATCCTTTTGACCGAGATTCTCTGTCTGCGCATACACATCCCCATAATAGGACAGGTCCAGGTACCCCAGGCAGTTAAGACGGTGGTTTACGCTAACCACGACGACATCGCCATAACTGCTCATATTCGTACCGTCGTATGCATACTGAAAATTGGATGCTCCGGATTCATATCCGCCGCCGTGCAGCCATACAATGACCGGCTTTGCCTCTGATGCATCGATACTCTGTGTCCATATATTCAGTGTCTGTATTTTACTCTCATCATTTGCCTGCGGCCAGAATCTGTGTTCAACCAGAATATCAGAGAGACCAGCGGATGCATCCTTCTGCGGGCATATATCTCCATATACCTGAGCATCTCTTATCCCCTCCCACGCATCCACCTCCTGCGGCTCTTCGAAGCGGTCCGCCTGCGCGTAAGGTACACCTTTGAAGATATACGTACTTCCATCTACGTATCCGCGAAGCTTACCTGCCGCAATCGTTACAACTGCGGCATCCTGATTCAGGGCTATCACAGTCTTCTCAGAAGTGTCACTGCTCCCGCAGCCTGCGAGAAAAACCACTGCCACACGACTGACATCAAACAAGTGAATATTTTCCTCTTCATTGCCCTATTACCTCCCCTTTTTTTCCGCAAGTGTCCTGCGAATCTCCGGCAGCTTCTTGTCGAGATTGTACGCAATGGCCAGGATCAGCATTATGACGGCGAAAACAAGCGGCACAACATTGTACAATGTGACAATGGACGCATTTGCTGCGGCGGACTGTACAGCAAGACTGCCGTCATACCCTGCCATACCCATAATAATTCCTACAACTCCTGATGCCACGCCGTTGCCGATCTTGTTCATAAAGGAATTCACGGAGCCAATCATACCTTCTACGCGGATTCCGGTCTTCCACTCGCCGTAATCCATGCAATCCGCAACGTAGATGCTGATCATCATGGTGACAGGAAGAACCGCAATTGTTGTCAGAATTGTACCAACCATCAAAGTAAGCATATTGGCACCGCCGATGGTTCGGATGGCATAGCCCGCAATTTCCAGGATCGCGCCGATACGAAGAAGTTTTACCGTACCGAATTTTCTTGTCAGCACCGGAAAGAACACCAGCACAATCGGTGTCACCAGACTGCTCATAGCCACAATAGATGCAAGGCCGATATTGCCCATAATATACTTGAAATAGTAGGTATTCACAGAGCTGTTGATACCGGAGATCATTTGCACGAGAAATGTCATACCTGAAAGGATCCAGATATATCGATTCCGGAAGATGCATCCGATGCTCTCCCTAACAGGGATTTTATTTCCTGCCTCTCCCTGCTCG
>R03__coassemble_1156_pt1 | contig 12895 bp, 10 predicted proteins | sample R03__metabat2_high_PE_045 | metagenome-assembled genome bin R03 | reverse complement strand
CTGATATCTTATCACTTGAGCTAGACTGTGTCAACAACAATTTTTATATTTCACACCATTTGCGGTGCGAAAATTATATTATCAAAGCAAACCCCTTAAGTCAAGCAATTTTTTGTAGTTTTTTCACAAAATTCAGGGGCATTTTTTATAAAAAACAGATATTGTGGTGTTCAAAAATAAAAACCACAATATCTGCCTTTTTACCTGAGTCTTATCATCTGTATTTCGCTTTTTGTTATAAAGAGGTATCGCTTGGCGCCTTCCTGCGGCATGATCTTATATATGCCGCCCTCTATATCTCCCTCGAACTTCTTTATGCCGGCTATCGTATAGATTGTCGCTCCGTTCTGATCCTGCAGCACCACCTCGTTGTTATTCAGGAAATAACAGTCCGTGTAATCCCGCTCGGCTATCCTGTCGTACCTCTGAGTACCCGTCAGGTTGTATGCGGTTATCTTCTTGACCTCGAGTCCGTCATCGTCCAGCCCATCATAAACCACCGCGAAATAATCATCATTGTGCATGACCGACTGTATGTCGCCTTCGACCGTTATCTCCTCCGCAACCTTGGGTTCGCTTTGATTTCCGAAGACCATTATCTCAGAATCCCCGAAGGCCAGCAATCTGTCGGAGCTTACATAGTCTATCTCGGGAACCATCAGATCCTCGTAGGTGTAGCTAGCGATCACAGCATCGCTTTCGGAAGAATTTTTACTGCTGAAATCGTAAAAGGTTATCACCGTGGATATCTTGCCGTCGCTTATATCGATCTGGGATAGTGCAAGCCTCTTCCCGTCTGATGACAAGGCCATGGATACCGGGTAACCGTTGTTGCTGCTGTATATTTCTCCGCTTAGAACCTGGTCCCCGTCTGAAGTATACATTTTCAGGTTTGCCACATCATCCTGCTGCATCAGGACCGCCACATATCCATTCGAGGATACATCAGCCATTGTGATAGGGAAGTTCGTATAAAAGGAAGCCTCCTCTCCGTTTGCCGTGACAAGCGTTACCTGGGTACCATTCTCGTCGTAGAACATACCATAATAACTCTTGCTGCGAAAATTCGGATTGTTCATCTCGTATGTGATGCTCCACAAAAGATTGCCATCGGCATCGGCATAAAAGGCCCCGTCCTTGCTGTAGCGCAATATGTTATTTTCAAAGTATTCAAATTGCGTCTGCGATTCCGCCGACAGATCACTCCTGCCGTTTACCGAGTAATCCGTATAAGTTAACATACTGGTCACCACCACGTACGCGGCGATGACCAGTATTACGGACAGAGCAATTATCAGATATTTGACTGATTTTTTCATGCTATATTAATAGGTAAAGATTGCAACTCCATATGCGGGCAGCGGATATGCCACAGAGTACTGTCTTCCGTCGCATTCCTGCTCGTCGGGTGTGTAGTTTACAGGTCTCTTTGACTCGTTTCCGCCGAATTTCTCGTCTGCGCTGTTAAGGATGAGTTTCAATTTCTTATTCTCCGGTACGCCGAATCTGTAGTCGTCGTATGCAACCGGTGTAAAGTTGACTATGCAGACTATATTGCCCTTGCCGGTCTTGGACTTTCTGGCAAAGCTGAAGATGCTGCGGTAAGAATCGTTTGCATTGATCCACTCGAAGCCGGCCCAGCTTGAATCCTGGTCATACATGGAAGGATACTTCTTATATATATGAAGGAGTTCCTTGACAAAAGTCTGAAGATTCCTGTTCTGGCTGTTTTCGAGCAGATACCAGTCAAGCTCTCTCTCTTCGCTCCACTCCTGATACTGACCGAAATCCTGTCCCATGAAGAGAAGCTTCTTGCCCGGGTGGCACATCATAAATGCATAGCCCGCCATAAGGTTCTTGAATTTATCTCCGTCAAGTCCGGGCATCTTGTTGATCATAGAGCACTTCAGATGTACGACCTCGTCGTGAGAGAGCACCAGGATATACTTCTCGTACTCGTTGTAGCTCATGGCAAATGTCATCTTGTTGTGATTGTCCTTGCGGAAATAAGGATCCAGCTTCATGTAATCCAGGAAGTCATGCATCCAGCCCATATTCCACTTATAGGAGAAGTTCAGTCCATCTTCTTCGGCTCTTGCGGTGACCTTGGGCCATGCGGTAGACTCCTCTGCGATCATGACCGTTCCCGGATTTCTTCCGAGTATCAGCGTGTTGATATGCTTGAAGAACTCGATAGCCTCGAGGTTCTCGTTGCTGCCGTATTTGTTGGCTATCCACTGTCCGTCTTCTTTTCCGTAATCAAGATAGAGCATAGATGCGACCGCATCCACTCTGAGTCCGTCGATATGGAACTGCTCGATCCACATAAGGGCACTTCCTATAAGGAAGTTCTTAACCTCATTCTTCTCGTAGTTGAATATCTTGGTTCCCCAGTCTGGATGCTCGCCCTTCTTGGGATCCGGATACTCATACAGAGGTCTTCCGTCAAAATCGGCGAGTCCGTGTGCGTCCTTCGGGAAATGTGCCGGAACCCAGTCAAGGATAACGCCTATTCCCTTTTTATGGAGATAGTTGATCAGATACTGGAAGTCCTCGACAGAGCCATATCGCGAGGTCGGCGCATAGTAGCCCGTAACCTGATAACCCCATGAGCCGTCATAGGGATACTCCGAGATGCCCATGAGTTCTACATGCGTGTAGCCCATATCGGTGACATAATCGCCCAGTGCCTTGGCAAATTCCCTGTATGTATAGAAGCCCTCATCCTCTCTGCCCGGATGCCTCATCCATGAGCCCGGATGAACCTCGTAAATGCTCATCGGCTGCTCATAATATACCTGGTCCTTGCTTCTCTTCTTCAGCCATGCCCCGTCAGTCCATTTGAAATTGTCTCTGCTTGCGATCACCGATGCAGTGCCCGGGCGAAGCTCGGCCTGTGCTGCGTAAGGATCGGCCTTGTAAAGCTTGATACCCGTCTGTGTCACAACGACAAATTTATACATCTGTCCGGCCTTGGCGCCCGGAACGAATGCCTCATGAATTCCTATTTCGCCCGGCTGAAGTCTCTCCAACCTGTTGGCATACTCATTCCAATCGTTGAACTCGCCTATTACATAGACCTCTCTGGCATGTGGTGCCCACACATCGAAGAAGACACCGTCCACCCCATCGACGGTTGCCATGTGAGCTCCCATTTTTTTGTAAATGTCATAGTGAGTTGCCTGTCCGAACAGATACATGTCCAGTTCCGTAAAATTTCTCATGTCCTTCTCCTTTTTTCTGTATACTCCGCTCTATTCCTCGAAGTCTTCTTCCTTAAGTATCAGGAAGCCCTCGGCGTCATACCTTTTGCCGCTGAGTTTGCCGATAAGTCCCTTCAGGCCCTTGTGCTCGGCGTTGTCGATTGCCTCGTCCATAATCTCCTTGACCTCATCGAGGGATGTCACATGGTCGAGTTTCTGGATGTCGTTGATCCTGTTATAAAGGGCAAGCACTCCGACCTCATCGATCGAGCATTCCATATCTGCCGCGTATGCCTTTGCAAAATTTACCAGCTCATTTATGGTAAATACCGGTATCTCGATAGTGGCGGTAAACTGCTTTGCGAATTCATTGCTGTATCTCATCACGGTCTCGATGCCTTCCTTCTCACCCTCGAGGATAACAAATGTATCCGCATCCTCCTGAGCCATAAGAAGCGCAAGGGCTATAACAGTCTCCCTGCTCAGCTGTCCGGCCTCCTCGATTATGAGTGCCCCTCCGTGAAGCTTAGACATAAGCTGGGTGAGATTTTTGTCGTTTAACTTGTCTGCATCGATCTTGCCTATCTTGTTATTCGGCTTATGTATGTCCTTCTGGAGCGTCTTGATGAGGTTGGTTGCCATCATCGTCTTGCCGGTTCCCTTTTCGCCGATAACAATGATGTTTCCGGATCCGATATTCTCCCTGGTCAAAAGTCTCTGTCTGGCTCCCGTGAGAGCATTGCAGATAGACTCCTCCATACCCTTGACCGGCATGAAGTATGAGAATATCTTCTTCTCTTCTGCGCTTAAGATCTTGTCATCCATCTTCTTAAGGACAGCTGCAGGGATCTCCTCTGTCGGATTGACATCTATGACTGCAGGATCGTCCGCCGCTTCTTCGGTTACTTCTTCAACCTCGGGCTCGACTTCAAACTCCTCGGTTACCTCCGGTGCCGCCGCTGCCTCTTCAACCTCAGGCTCCTCTTCCGGTTCCACAGTTTCTTCTTCAGGTTCTTCGGCCGCTTCTTCCGCAAATGCTTCCGCTGTGAGTTCAACCATACCTTCGGTCTCAGTGTTTTCCTCCGGTTCTACGGCCGGGATGATGACCTCAACCTCCGGTTCTTCTGCCGTATCATCTGCGACTACATCGCTTGGGACAACACCTTCCTGTACCTGTTCCATCTTCTCTATCTCGGCCTGAAGCAGCTGGTTCATATCGGCAGCGATCTTGCTGGCGCCGACTATATCCGGCCCGTTCAGATCTTCCAGCTTGTCCATTATCTGGTGAGCCTCTTCCAGGGCTATGGCCCTCAAAGACTCGAGTTTCTTTCGGTTGGCCTCCTCGAGAGCTGCTTCAGCAGCACGCTTGGTCTTCTCCCAATCGGACATGACATCTTCCATGGTGAGCTGGCCGTCAACCTGATCCGAGTTCTCTTTATCCTGTTCTATGCCAAACATACTTATCTGGCCGTCATACTCCTCGTCGAGATAGCCCAGGAAAGAATTCTTGAGTTCAGTATCGATCTCCTTCTGAGTGATATGCTCGAGTTCAGCTGTGGCGTTCTCGTCTATCTTAAGATAGGGCATATCCTCTACGAGAACCTTGATATTTGCCATGCTTTCAGAGACCTCATCGGCCGCTGTTGCCTGCATGATCTCCTCTATATTCTTCTTGATCTCGGCCTGCAGATTGATCGTGTTGAATTTATCCGTTGCCAGGGAGACCTCGGGAATAGCCATGTCCTCATGAAGGATCTCGCCGTTTCCGACTGTCTTATCCGCCCTGATCTCGGTAATCCCGTCCTTGCGAAGCTTGAGCTCTCGGTATTTGTCCTCCTGATCCTTGTCGAGGGCGCGATAGACCAGTTTCATCTCCAGGGCCTTCTCGACATAAGGGCCATCTCCGAACCAGAGGATAATCTCGTCGCACAGTTCGACGCACTTGTCTGCCATACCATTCTTATGATAGAGCAGGGCCAGCTCATAAGCCCACTCCTCGATAAAATCCGCGTCCTTTAAAGCCTCAAGAATAGATATGAGGAGGTTATCATCAGCGCCCTTGGCCTTGCAGATATTGTATTTGAGCAAATATCTGAGATTGTCATGCGGTGCGATCTCGATAAAGTCCTGATAATAGTTCTCCGCCTCAGTCAGATCGCCCATCGTAACGCACAGATTAGCCAGATGGTATATGATCATTCTGCCGATCGGCGAACGCTCATGAGCCAAGAGCAACAGGTCCTTAGCGTCCTCCAGTTCTCCCAGCTGCTCATACATCTGGGCCGACTTGATAAGAGCATTTACATTGTGGATCTTCTTCCAGTTCATGTCGTCCAGAAGCTCGAGCGCTTCTTCCTTATCGCCCTCGTCTATGAGTTCCTGTATTTCGTCCATTTTTTCAAGATATTCGTTTCTGTCCAAAGCTATTCTCCTGGTTCTTGTTTATTTTCAGTGTCATCTGATTTCTGCTTGCTTTTGCTTTTGATGAGCCTGCCGAGGTAGGGCATGTCATTCTCACTGCTCTCCGGCGTCAGTTCTATGATCGTATTATTCTCATCGACGCTGTCCAGATATGTATAGGCGACCGTTTCAGTGGGAAGCTTCCTCTTCTGAACCATATGGCTCGATATCAGCCCCATTATATAGTAAACGAGCGACATGGTCGGCACTCCGAGTATCATGCCGACTACTCCGAACATGGCTCCGCCCACCACAATCGCAAACAATACCCATATAGATGAGAGTCCCGTAGAGTCTCCGAGTATCTTAGGCCCTATGATATTGCCGTCGATCTGCTGTAATACCAGTATAAATATAAGAAAATATATGCCCTTAACGGGGTTTGTCACAAATATGATGATCACGGTTGGAACCGCTCCGATGTAAGGTCCGAATACCGGAATCACATTGGTCACGCCCACTATGAAAGCCACCAGCACACTGTAGGGCATCCGCGCTATCAGGCAGAAAATATAGCAGATTATTCCGATGATGATCGAATCGATGATCTTGCCTACAATAAATCCGTAGAAGATTTCGTTCGCCTTTTTGATTATCTGCACTGCCAGATTTGCCCGATCTTTTCTCAAGAAACCATAAAGCAGCTTCTTGACCTGGGCCCTGAAATGCTCCTTTTCCATCAGGATGTATACCGCAGCAACGATTCCTATGATGATATTTAATATCTGCTTGCCCGCGGTCACAGCTCCGGTCGTAACCGCGCTGACCATGCTTTCCCGATCGAGTTTCAGGTAGGTTGCAAGGAAATCATAGAGGTTGTCAAGCATCGTATCGATATCCATCTCCTTGGCGTTGGATATGCTGCTTGTAAAGCGGTGCAGGGTTATATCATCGGCCCAGTCAAGTACCGCCATTATCTGCTGGTCGAGGTGGTTGACTATATAGGTGATCGCCCCCACGAGCTGCGGAATCACGATAACGAAGAAGATGACTACCAAGCCCACAACGATAACCAGCGCAAGAAGCGTCGCAAAAAGTCTGATGTTCCGCCTTGCCTTAATCTCGTTTTTGGCTCCCGGTATCCAGAAGGCCAGCCATCTCTTCTCGAAGAATTTCATGACCGGATTCATGATAAAAGCCAGGCCTGCGCCTATTATAAAAGGCTCGAGTACCAGAACGATCTCGTCCACAGCCTCACTGAACTGCTCTGACCGCGCCAGCGCAAAGTAAAAAGCTATTATCAGGCAGACCGATACGACCGCGATCACAGCGATCTTGATCATTTCCCTTATTTCATTTTTTTCAAATTTGATCGGTTGCTTGTCCATATATCTTAACGCCAATCAAGCCGGCAGCTTTTGCCGGCTTAGTTTTGTATTAACCTCTGTAATAATTGATGAGACAGCCCTTTCTGATTATCTCTCTCTCATCGTCCGTGAGATCTCCCATGTGAAGGGTAAACGGAAGCATCTCCTCTCCCCTTACCACATAGGCAGGGATATCTGTTGCCTTATCGTCGATTGCCTTTTTGATGTCCTTGATGAAGAGCCAGTCTCCATTCTTGAAGGGAAGCTCGCCCTCCTCAATGATGAAGGGAAGCATACCCCAGTTGATAAGGTTGGAGCGGTATCTCTTGGTTGCGTATTCGTTTGCGATGTTGGCCCAGCCGCCGAGTACCTTCTGGCAGGATGCCGCCTGCTCTCTTGCGGAGCCGTCACCCGGCTTTACTGCAAATATCGTACTTCCTACGCCGAAGTTATCATGATTGACCTCAGGATAAACCTTCTTTACAGCGTGAACAATGTCCTTTAATTCGGGAAGTGCCTTGCCTGCGCACTCGTGAGCCTCGAGGGCCTTCTGGGCCTTCTGCACTTCCTTCGCTCTGCCAACATAAGCAGGATCCTTTCTCGAGAGGGTAAATTCTGCGAGTCCGAGGGGGTTGGACCTGTATGAAGAGGTCTCACCCGAAGGAATCAGTTCATCAGTAGTCGTGACCGGATCGTGTATCTCGGAAACAACCTTGAGGAAAATATTCTCCGGAAGCGGGCTCATTGCCGGCCAATCCTTGATATTTGGACCGAAGGTGATCTCCTGATCAGGATCGGCTACGCCCTTACTGTCAAATATCCTGTTCTCATATATGGTCTTGTCGAAATAGTATTTCGGCTTGGTGTAGTTGACATCGATCTCAGTTGCCGCCGTGAGATAGCCCTTGTTTGCGGCAGTAGCGGCGATAGATCTGGCATCCATAAGGGCAACGGAAGATATCTGGCCGTTCTGAAGCTTGGAGCCCTCCCTGTTCGGGAAGTTTCTCGTAGAGTGCCTGATTGAGAATCCGTTGTTGCTCGGTGTGTCGCCGGCTCCGAAACATGGTCCACAGAAGGCCGTCTTAAGTATTGCGCCCGTAGCAAGCAGATCAGCCGCACAGCCATTCTTCAGAAGCTGCATATATATCGGAGTACTTGCGGGATAGATGCTGAGTGTGAACTCATCCGGTCCTATGCTGCAGCCCCTTAAGATATCTGTCGCATCGGTTATATTCTCATAACCACCACCTGCGCAGCCTGCTATGATTCCCTGATCCACATAGAGCCTGCCGTTTCTCACCTTGTCCTTAAGGGTGAAGTCAACCTGTCCGTCCAGGCTTACCTTGGCACGCTTCTCACAGTCGTCAAGGATATCCATGAGATTAGCCTTGAGTTCCTCGATCGTATAGGTGTTGCTCGGATGGAAGGGCATTGCGATCATAGGTCTGATCTCGCTTAAGTCTATCTCGATCATGCCGTCGTAATATGCCACATCTCCCGGATTCAGCTCCTTGTACTCGTCAACTCTTCCGTGGATAGCATAGTAATCGCGAACCTTGTCATCGGTCTTCCAGATTGAAGACAGGCAGGTGGTCTCAGTAGTCATTACATCGACACCTATCCTGAAGTCAACGCTCAGGTTATCTACGCCGGGGCCGACGAATTCCATTACTTTATTCTTAACATAGCCCTTGGCAAATACCTCACCGATAATGGCGAGTGCCACATCCTGAGGGCCTACCCCCTTAATGGGCGAGCCGGTCATATATACAGCTACCACGCCGGGCATATCTATATCGTAGGTTTTATTCAGAAGCTGCTTTACCAGCTCCGGTCCGCCCTCGCCCATAGCCATAGTTCCGAGCGCTCCGTATCTGGTGTGGGAATCCGATCCGAGGATCATCTTGCCGCCACCCGAGAGCATCTCTCTGGCATACTGATGGATAACTGCCTGATGGGGCGGCACGAATACTCCGCCGTACTTCTTGGCGCAGGACAGGCCAAACATGTGGTCATCCTCGTTGATTGTTCCGCCTACAGCACACAGGCTGTTGTGGCAGTTGGTCAGCACGTAGGGTATGGGGAATTTCTCCAGGCCCGAAGCCCTGGCCGTCTGTATGATTCCGACATAAGTGATGTCGTGCGAGGTCAGCTTGTCGAACTTGATCTGAAGATGCTGCATATTGCCTGAAGTGTTATGGCTTTCGAGGATCCCGTAAGCCATTGTCTGCTTAGCTGCAGTCTCCTTATCGACTGCCTTGCCGCACTTTGCCGCAACTGCCGCAGCCGCATCCGCTCCGTCTTCGATGATCTCTTTTCCGTTTACCAGATAGACACCCTTATCGTATAATTTCATATTTTTTCTCCAGTCTTTTTTCCTTTTTGGGCATACTTTCCCATTCAAATCATAGTTATTTAAAATTATAATTATTTACCCTGTAAAAAGCAAGGTAAGCGGCCGTCTTACCAGAGGGAGAAGAAGGGCTTCTTTTCGTCCTTTTTTTCCTTCTCTTCATCCTGCCATGCAAAATACTCGGCATCCAGATCCTCGCCGCTTATCAGGGACTCCTCCTCGGGCTTCTTCTCCTCCTCTTCCTCGAAAGGTATTCCGTTAGCCCTGAAATAGTCCTCGTTTATCTTAATATCGGGCACTATATCCGCATAAGGCGACTGGGTCTGATTTTCATATTCATCTATGTAACCCTTATCTTCCTTGCGCTTTCTGGCGTTTTCCTCGTCTATGATATTCAGATACTTCTGAGTATCTATGAGGGTTGTAAGCTGGCTCTTGAGCTCTGACTGGTTGGTCCTCACCACCTGCTTCTCATCCTCGAGCTGGCTCTTCATATCCCGGCAGATCCTCTCCATATCGTCGGATGCCTTCTCTATGATCTTCTGGATCTCTCCGAGTGCGTTATCCGTATATATGATCGAAGCAGCATAGACGTCCTCCGCCTTCTTTGTGGCCTCAAGGACCTTCTCGTCCTGCTCCTTCATAGCCTCGCGGTTGGCCTTATCCCTGCTGGCAGCCGTGATCTCATACTCATCCATCATGTCATACATACAGGAATTGAGTTCCTTCAAGAGCTCCAGCATCTCATTTTTATTGACGATGACATTCAGCCCGGTCCCATCGCTCGGCTTAGCCTTGGAAAAGAGCACATGTATGTCCCTTAATACCTTTTCCGTCCTCTCCTGTGCGCCCATATTGCACCTCCGGTAAATACACATAAAATCTCATAATGATTTTAGCAAAAAAATACAGCAGTGACAACGAATGCCACTGCTGTTTAATATGGATTTAATGTCTTATCCGAAATATCTGTCCAAAAGGCCCTTTAATGCCTTGCCATGTCTTGCCTCGTCTCTTGCCATCTCGTGAACCGTGTCATGGATAGCATCCAGGTTGTTCTTCTTAGCGCACTTAGCCAGATCAACCTTACCTGCTGTTGCGCCGAACTCGCAGTCAACTCTCCATGCCAGATTCTTCTTGGTGGAAGCAGTCATCTTAGGCTCCAAATCCTCGCCCAGCATCTCTGCGAACTTAGCTGCATGCTCAGCCTCTTCGTAGGCTGCCTTCTCCCAGTAGAGTCCGATCTCCGGATAGCCCTCGCGATGAGCGATGCGGGCCATGCACAGATACATACCTACCTCTGAGCACTCTCCGTTGAAGTTAGCCATGAGCTGGTCATAGATGAACTTCTTGTCCTCGTCCGAGATCTCAGGATTATTCTTAACTGTCTTAGCATAGATTCCGTACTCATGCTCTGCTGCAAGAGTGATCTCGCCCTCTACCTTAGTGAACTTGTCAGCGCCAACCTTACAAACAGGGCACTTGAAGTCCTCGGGAAGCTGGTCTCCCTCATAGATGTAACCGCATACGCTGCATACCCATTTTGCCATTGTCTTGTCCTCCTTAAATGAAATAAATTATTGCATACAATGTCTGCATCTGCCATAAAAATAAGTATTATGGCCTTCTATCTGTCCGGAAAAATCAGATACCATACTGCTGATATCGGGCAGCTCGATCATCAGGTCCTCCACCTCGCCGCACTCATTGCATATAAAGTGATAATGCGGCCTGGTGCATCCGTCAAAATGCTCCCTTCCATCTCCAAGCTTCAAGGATATCGCCTCACCCTGATCCACGAGGAACCTTAAGTTCCTGTAAACCGTGCCCAGGCTGATGTTGGGTATCTCCTCCCTGATGCTCTGATACATCATATCTGCTGTGGGATGGTCATATCTGGATATTAAGTTCTGTCTGATCAGCTCCCGCTGAGCGCTTCTCTTATTCATCCGAACCCCTGCTCTTATTGTCTGTAGCAAAACAATAATAGTAACTATTACTATTTTATTCGGTCATGCCACTTTCGTCAATAGCCTCTTCAGATTTTTTCTTATTTTTTCTGAGTTCCGCAAAAAATCCCGACAGCAGCGCAGAGCATTCCTCCTCGAGGACGCCCTTCTCGATCTCGACCTGGTGGTTAAACTGCTGCATATCGAGCAGATTAATGACAGAGCCCGCGCAGCCGGCCTTGGCGTTCATGCTGCCTATTACGACCCTGGGGATCCTGGCCTGGACTATGGCCCCCGCGCACATCTGGCAGGGTTCGAGTGTGACATACATAACACAGTCCTCGAGCCGCCAGTCGCCCGTCTTTTTGCAGGCCTTCTTGATGGCTGTTATCTCCGCGTGTCCGAGTACTGTCTTGTCTGAATTCCTGCGGTTGTAACCCCTGGCGATTATCCGGTCATCCCGCACGATCACGCAGCCTATAGGGACCTCATCAATCGCATAGGCCTTTTTTGCCTGAGCCAGGGCTGCCCGCATATATTTGATTTTCTTCTTTTCTTCGATGTCCGTATGCATACCGCGTCAACCTATGCTTTCGGCCTCTGAATCGAGCGCCTTATACAGTTTGATCGGTGTCCACATCAGATTATAAGGAGTCAGGACTGCCTTATGGGCTATCGGGGCGATCCCCTTCTCCTTGTATTCGTCGAGGAAATCCTCCAGCTCGTCCGAGTCAACGCCTGAAAATACCATCATCTCCCCGGGCAGCTTATCACTGTTAGCCGCAAGGTCCTCCCTCTTCACTCCCGCATATCCGGCCAGTGCCCCCAGCCTCTGGTTATAATCAGCCGCCGGCACGCTTATCATCCTAAGCCCGTGCTCGTCGCAGAGGTTCTTGATCTGGCCGGCCTTCATCATTCCTGTTTCAAATAACAATACCAAGCTTTCCATCGAATTAATTCCTTTCCTGTCCCCAAAAAATGCTGCACCTATGCTCCAAGCAGCCTGTTGGTAAGCTCTGCGAACTGCTCCAGGGTCAATGTCTCGCCCCTAACTGTCTCGCTGAGTCCCATCCCCGTTATCGCCTCCAGGATCTCCTCCTTAGTCTGGGTGATCTCCGGCGAGTTCTTAAGGCCGTTCACCAGGGTTTTGCGGCGCTGGTTGAAGCTGGCTCTTATCACCTTGAACATATATTTCTCATCAACCACGCTGACGATGGGCGTCCTGTGGCAGGTCAGCCTGATCACGCTGGATGACACCTTGGGCGCCGGTATGAAGCAGGAGGGCGCCACCTCGGCTACCACCTCGGGCAGCGTGTAGTAATTAACGGCCAGAGTAAGGGCTCCGTAATCCTTGGTCCCCGGCGCAGCCTGCATCCTCTCTGCGACCTCCTTCTGGATCATGACGGTTATGGAATCTATGGGCATGCCGCCCTCCAGCAGATCCATGATTATGGGGGTCGTTATGTAATAGGGCAGGTTTGCCACCACCTTGACCGGTCTGCCGCTGTTTTTCTCATCCACCAGCTTCGCTATGTCGAGCTTCAACACATCTTCGTTTATGATGGTCACGTTACCATAGGAAGATAAGGTATCCTCGAGTATGGGTATCAGGTGGGAGTCTAT
>R03__coassemble_1146_pt1 | contig 12981 bp, 8 predicted proteins | sample R03__metabat2_high_PE_045 | metagenome-assembled genome bin R03 | reverse complement strand
CCGACCTTGCCGGAATATACTCCTGCCGTATCGATATAGGTCCATACCACATCGTTAGACCTCTCCTCAAACTGAGGATCCATCCAGCCCTGCTCATACCAGTAATTCATACATTCGATGAAGGCTCGTGTTCCGTCCTCCACATAACCGTCCTGAACAACTCCCTCCTGATCCAGGTAGAAATTGCAGGAGCCATTAAAGCCCGCATTGATATCGCCGGTCGGATGATATCCCAGATAGTAATTCTGCATAGCGTATCCGCCATCAATAGCTTCCGTATCTACAGCCTTTTTAAAAGCCTCAAACATAAACTCCCAATCGCTTATGGTCACAGGATCCGTTCCTCCCGAAGGGAACACGACATCGTCCTCCCAGACTGTTTTTTCCTCGTCGACCCAACCGCCGGTGAAGGCCTCGCCGGTCTCGGGATTGGTGCCATACTTTACCAGCCAGTCACGTCGATAGCAGAAACCGCCCCAGGGATCCTCTGATCCGTTTGCGACCGCATAAAGCTGCAGGATCTTCCCCTCATTGTACATCTGCTTCTTGTAGGTGGGATGCTCCTCCATATAGGCCATATAGTTGGGCATATATTTCTCGACATAGTCGGTCAGGTCTATGATGACGCCCTCGTCGTACAATTCGTTAACCGTGTTGGCAACATAAGCCATGTCTATCACATCCGGATATTCTCCTGTTGCGATAAGGGTGCTTATCTGGTCACGCCCGCCACCGGATGTTGGGGTTATGAAATCGATGCTAACCTTTGTAGGGGTTCCATCAACATCCCATTCCTTGGAAAGCCAGTATTTTACAGCCGGCGCATCCTCGTATTCTTCCGCAAAATATGTCTCACAGCTGTCGCTCAAAAAATAGGTAAACGAATTCATCTCTTCATCACTTGAAGCAGATCCTCCGCAGCCTGTCAGCAGCATGGATGCCGCCATCGTTGCACTGAGCCCCAGTGCCGTAATCTTCTTAAGATTCATTTCTCCTCCTTTGTCAAATACCTGTCACTTTTTGCAAATTTTGAACGTTCATTTTCTGTATTTATACTATCACCTCGAATTAACGTTATATTGTAATTATTGATTTTGAATTATAATTTTCGGTTCGTTTTTAACCGAAACCCAATTGTAGGCCGATCCATTTAATTGCAATCCGGTCCAAATGCAGGGAGTCTGCATTTTCCCGAGTAATGCCCTCCTGCAACTCTCTTACGACTTCCGTCAGGCAGCGTCACATGACACTCAGTCGTCACCGGAACATCCAACTCCAGATAGAAGGTTTTGGCGTCTTCACCATCTTCACTTATATGCCACTTTAGCCTGATCTCACCATAGGGTGAAACATGAGAACATTTAACCCATTCGAGCCCGCCGCCAATCTGTGGTGCCACCCGAAAGGTCTTATAGCCTGCCTCGATCGGTTCAAGTCCGGCAATCCTCCGATAAAGAAAATCGCCAACGGCACCATAGGCATAATGGTTCAACGAGGACTCTTTGATGCTGCCATCCTTTTGCACTGAGTCCCACTGCTCCCAGGTGGTGGTTGCCCCCATCTTCACCTGATAGAGCCATGATGGGGCCTCGTCCTGAAGCAGCAGGCGATAAGCCTCATCGACTTTTCCGTTGTCTGCAAGCGCAAAGAGGATAAATGGCGTAGACTGAAATCCCGTGTTTATCTTCCAGTCATTTTCTTCAAGAAGCCGGCAGAGATGATCCGCCATCTGCGCTTTCTGCTCCTTGGTTCCCATCTCAAAATACAATGGCAGGACATAGCCTGTCTGAAATTCTTCCTTCAGTTTTGTGTCATCCTCCATGAATGTTCTGAAGAATTCATCTGTGATCTCTTCCTTGAGGGCTGCGTAGGCCTTTGACCGCGCCTTCAGAGCCTCGGCGCAATCCTGTCTATCTTTTCCGGAAGTAATGCAGGGTTTCACACATGCAGCCACCGATGCGGTTCTGTTTTCCTCGTTTCCCACCGGATTAGTCTCCGCCTGATCTGCCAGGATAAGGCATATTTTCTCCATCAACCCGCAGGAGTAAGCCCAGCATGCCGTGCCAACCCAGGGACCCTTTGCCAGCCACATTCCCGGATGGCCATATGGTGCGCACCAGTCACCGAAGTGAAAGGGGAAATCCCATATCCTGTTGCTCGGGTAAGCTCCCTGAGTCATGGCAGCACAGCCTTCCACTCCCCTCATATATCGGTCCATGGCTTCGTAATTTTCTTCCAGTACGGATTCATCTCCGGTAGATTGATATATAGCCCACGGCACCAGGATGCAGCTGTCTCCCCAGGTCGATGTAAGCATAGATGGAGTCGTCTCATCACCGCCACGTCTTGGAATGACAAAGGGTATCTCACCATTAGGTCCCTGCTCTGACCTTAAGTCCTTAAGCCATTTATTCAGGAACTTCTTCGTATCAAAGTTAAAGCTTGCCGTATCAACAAACAGGGCTATATCGCCAGTCCAGCCCTGCCTCTCATCCCTCTGCGGGCAGTCGGTCGGTATGTCCACAAAATTGGATTTTGTGGACCACAGGATATTATTCTGCAGCCGGTTTAAGTCCGGGTTGGAGCACTCGAAGAGACCGATCTGCTTTATGTCGGAATACAGGGCAATGCCCTTAAGCTCCAGGATATCCTCCGGTTTGATCCCGCTGATGCCGACATAGCGGAAGCCCATATAGGTAAGTTTCGGCTCGTACTCCTGAAGGCCGTCCCTACAGATATAGATGATCTGCTGTTTTGCCGACCGCAGATTCTGAACATACAGATTGCCATCATTCATCATGGCCTCTGCATGCCTGATCGTGACCTGCTGCCCGGCTTTTCCCTTTATTTTAAAACTGACGATCCCCGCAAAATTCTGTCCGAAATCATAGATGAGTTCATCGGCAAATTCCCCGGTTCCTCTTCCGATATAATCAGGGACAAAGGTTTCATGTGCAGTTACATTTTCTCCGTACTGGGGCACTATTTTGGGGTTGATTTTCGTTTCAACTTCAATAACTTGTGTCCAGTCCCCTTGTTTGTCTTCTGTGGTCGCGTCGTATATCTCCCCGTCATACCAGTCCCCGAAGCGCCAGGGACTTTTGTCTGTCACAAGCCAGCTTTCATCGCTCTCGATTGTCTCAGTGCTGCCGTCTTCATACTCGATCGTCATGGTCAAAAGAAGTGTCGGTCTGTCCGCCGCAATCTGTGACAGGCTTTGAGTTGTGTCCTGAATAAAGGTGGATCTACCTACAGCCCATCCTCCGCCGACAAGAGCAGTCAACTCATTAAGTCCCTGCTTCAGCACAACCTCATAGGTCTGGTATTGAAGGATGTGCTCGTAGCTGGTAAAGCCAGGCGCAAAATACGCATCACCAAGCTTCTTTCCATCCAGCATCAACTCATAGATTCCCAATGCCGTAGCCTCTATGGCTGCCTTCCTCACAGGCTTCCCGATATTTATCACCCTTTTGAACAAAAGCGGTGTCGGCGACTCGGGACTTTTCGTCTTTACTTCGCCTATAGAGATCCATTTTCCCTGCATATTGTGCTCCTTTCGGGCCATGGGGACGCTCCTTTTGTCACAAGGAGTGTCCCTTTGGTTCCCTCGGTATCATAAAAAACCTGCCATTATAATAACTAATAGCAGGTTTGTGATAATACAATTTTAAGTTTATTATTGTAATTTTTTGTTTGATTTACTTATCCTATATACTCCGCAAGTTCTTCGTTCACGCATTCTCTTATCGCTTCAGCAATGCTTTTGGCGCGTCTGCCGGTGATGCCGATTGTCTCTGCAACCGCAAGCAGGTCTTTCATCCCCGGATGGCTTCCATTTCCATGCACTGTTGTTGCGTGCTCCCCTCCGATGGAATTAGAATATGTCAGGTCATATGCCGGCGACAGAATCCATCTGTTTTCATTTTCCATATATAAATAGGAAAAATTCTTGGAATGATCGTCCCTGTTATGTGCAAATACATTGAAGCACATCCGGCGGTACAGCTTTTCACATTCCGCCATATCCTGTGTAAGCTTAAGTGTCAGCTTCATCAGCAAATCATAGTCCAGATTCGGTATGCGGTGCGTTGTCTCCAGAAGTCCGGCTGCAGAAATCATATGAACCCTGTCCGCAACGGCAGTTCCTGTCCTGTCAAAGCGCCTCACCCCAAAATAGCCCTCGCAGGCTTTCGAAGAAAACAGCTTGAACTTCGGCATGTCGATCCCGCATTTAATTGCGCAGCAGGCATAATCATATTCCTGTTTTCCAATGCTCGTAAGATCCTCTGATGACGGAAATTTTATGATCCAGTCCTCGCCCTCATATTGTGTCAATATCTTGGGCCTGGCTCCGCCGGAAGAGCCTCCGTGTTTAAACAGGAAATCCAGATTTTCAGTATACTCTGTATTCAAAAGCTCGGCACACTCTTCTGCAATCATGTCCAGATCCTGCAATATGCTGCCGCTTTCGAGTTTTGCCTCCGGTTGATAGACCAAAGCTCCCATTCCGGAGCCTCCGACTATTGACAGTCGGTCCAGATTGCCCAATGCATCCGGGTCAACTCCTGACCTTCTCATCAGCCTGTCTACAAGCAGTCTCCCCCAGCCATCCGGCAAGCTGTCCGCGAATACCCCGTGAAGTCCATCGAGCGGATCAACTTTCGGCATATAAACTCTTTTCTCGAGTGGAAGTGATAACGGGCTGATTGAAAACCCCGTTGCAAGCCACTCGTCGTCATACTCAAATGCAGCCAGAATATTGTTATATAAAGCAAGTCTGCCCACAATTCTTCCGTGATAATAAACCTTCAGATTCTTAACTCTGTCCATTTATTACCTCCTCGATAGAAGAAAAAGGGACTGCTGTCAGTAGTCCCTCCAGTTCGTCTTCCGTCCCGAGTGCAAGCATCAACTTGGTAAACGACTGAAGCGATATCTCCCCTGTCTGTTCAAAACGCTTCAAGGACCCGAAACTCACGCCTGCTTTAGACGCCAGGGCAGACTGCGACAATCCCTTTCTTTTTCGGAGCATCGCCAGCCTGCCTGCCAATTCTTTATTTATTTCTTTATAAGTTTTTTGTTCGAGATTGATCATGCTAATATTTTATCCATTTGAATATATTTTTGCAATATTGGATAATATATTAGCAAATACTATATTTCAAGAGTCTATTGCCTTTTTGCTCTTTGCGTGTTACCATTGGATATGGTGTTGCCAGATACGGTAGGCGGTTGCCCTCTTTACAGAGGGATCTTCCCTCTGTAATTTTTGGAGTGAGGTGGTAGTTATGGTGAGTCTTTCTGATCTTATTCAGTTAGGGATACTTGTTGTAGCTATAATTGGTCTTGTATATCAGATCACAAAAAAATAACCGCCCAGGCCTGATAAACTTGGCGGTTATTTTTAATCACTAGTAGGGCAGCCGTCTATCGGCAGCACCTTTGTTAAATTATAACATCTGTATTGAGATTGTCAATTTTTATATTTTTCAAATCTCCTTCAGCCTCTTATCAAGCTCCTCGATAACATCATCGTGATCCCCCGGCATATATCGGATAAGTGAAAGCAGGGGCATACCCTTGGCCTGCGGATTTTCCCCCGCTTTAAGTGCCATCGGGAAGTTTTCTGCCAGAACCGCTTTTGCCTTCTCATCCTTCAGGAGTTTTCCCACCGGTGTGTTTACTGAGAATTTTGCCCCATCACTTTGACCATAGACCATAAAGTCCCCAAACTGCTTTTTCAGCCAGTTTTTGCTCATCTGCATCCACTGGGCGAAGTCAGGATCAACGGCTGCCGAAAGGCCTGCGCTGGTATAGGAATTGCCCAGTGAGATTCCATGCATGCCGCCCTTGAAAATATGGATCTCGTAATCCACATCAGCCTTCTGGAGTGCATCCGCGAAGGCCAGCTGATGATAGGGCGGTGTTACCTGATCGTCTCTCATTCCCACGATGAAGGTCGGGGGCGTATTTTTATCCACTCTTTCCGGTATATCCGGGCAGTTGAGAGCCCGATGTGCGCTGGACACGATTCCCGGATAGATCAGAATCAGTGCGTCAGGCCTGATATCTGCTCTGGTGCTATAGGCAGCAGCCAGGTGTCCGCCGCCGGAGAAACCCAAAAGGGCCAGTTTGCCGTCAGCCATCAGAAAATGCTGCTTATTTTCAGCCAGCCAGCCGAAGGCCTGCGCCACGTCATTCATCGGATCATCAAAGGTTGCATCCGGCTTCTTCGTAACCGTTGTATAACTGAGCACAAAGGCCTGATACCCTGCAGCGAAATATTCCATAGCCACAGGCTCCGCTTCCTTGCTCGAGCAGATACGGAAGCCTCCACCGGGAAGGATCAGAATTGAAGGATACTCTTTGATATTTGGAAGCTCCTCATCCATCTCATGCAGGTATCCCGTGATCATAACCTGTCCGCCGAAATCCTTTGTTACTATTCTCATAAAAATCCTCCTGTTACTTTATAAGCAAAATCATCAAAAGCGCAAGGCCAGAGGGACACTCCTTGTGACAAAAGGAGCGTCCCTCTGGCCCATGGTTCTAAAAGTCGTACTCGCCCGCCTCGAGTTCATGTACGCCGTCCGGCAGGATGACCGTCGCAGTGTTGTTGGCAGGGATCACAAAATGATAAGAGACCTTTCCGTCTTCATCATATTTCCAACCACTGGTTATTGTTCCAAGCGGAGAATCATAGGTTGCTGTCATGTAGCCGATCCTCGCGTCCGTGCATGGTTTGATCGTGATCTTGCCATCATTCAGTCTGATTCCGCAGGCCGAGTCGAAGATCCAGCCCATGATAGCACCGTAAGAATAGTGGTTGTGGCTGTCTACCGGTGTGCCATCCTCCTTGATTCCATTCCAGTTCTCCAGTATGGTCGTTGCTCCCTTGGTCACGGAATATAACCACGACGGACTCTCCTTCTGCAGCAGCAGGTCATAGGCAGTATCGGCATGTCCGTAATTGCTTAAGGTTCTGCTGAGTTCGTTAGTAGTAAGGAAACCTGTGTTCAGCTTGTTCCCATTCGCTTTTACCATTTCAGCAAGGTGGTCGACTGTCTGCTGCTTTTCCTCCTCGGTCAGCATTCCAAGTGCTACAGGCCTTACATACCTGCACTGGCGCTTGGGTTCTTCGATCCTGCCATTCGGAAGGAACAGAGCATGATAGGCCTCACGCACTGTTTCGGCATAGATACGATAATCCATAGCTTTGCCGGTCTCGCCGATGCGGTCTGCCATTTCAGACATGATCTGGACGCCGTATCCTAAGTAGGCCGTTCCGTCCTCCATATCCCCGTACAGCATCAGCTCTTTCATATATTTCGTCAGGCCTTCCATTCCGGCTGCCTGATCTGGCTCCAGCCACTCGCCCCACATCCAGCCCGAATCGATCTTATAATGGCGGTATTTGCGGGGAATTTTATTGACATTTACAAGCTTGGTCTTACATGCCTGCCTCTGCCTGTACTTCGTCCAGCGGACCATTCCTTCAAAAACCTCTTCCACAAGATCACTGTCATTGTACTGCTTCATCAGCTTGTATGGGATTATGGTAAAGGAATCGCTCCAGCCGATGCCTCCGTCCGTTCCGCCCTTCTTCTGGCCCGGCACACAGGAGGGTGCCACCTGAGCTACACAGCCGTCCTTGAACTGGGTGGCCGCCTGCTCGCGGATCCATTTTGCCAGCACGGGATAGCAGTCCATCATGTACATGGCGGTAAATGTATATGCCTGGGCATCTCCCGAATAGCCGGATTTCTCACGGGTCGGGCAGTCTGTGGGCACATCCACGAAGTTGCCCTTCATGGACCACATTGCATTCTTAAAGAGCTGATTGATCTCCGGAAGGCCGCACTCGAAATGTGCCGTCTCCCTCATATCGGAATAAATGGCATATGCAGTAAAGGCATCCGGATCGATGTCGAAATCAGCATCCACCTTCACATAGCGGAAGCCCATATAAATTTTTGTCGGGTAGTAGGTATTTCGTCCATTCTTACAGGTATAGCGGATGGTCTGCTCCGTGCGGATTCCCTTACCGCTTCCGTTCTGGAAATGCTCGATGGTAAAATTGCCATCCTTATCCAGCGACTCACCATGGATAAGCGTCAGCTTATCTCCCGCTTTGGCATCAAAAGAAAATTCCACATAGCCCACCAGATTCTGGCCGAAATCCAGGACCTTCTCGCCCTTCGGTGTGGTGATAAGCTTCGCCTTAAAAGACTCATGTCGAAGGATTGGCTGGGTATCAACCGGGATCAGATTGTCCGTTCCGAAATCGGCTATATCCACTCCATGCCAGGTCATAGTCTCACTGCGAAGGGCGTTATACTCTTCGCCGTTCATAAAATCGTTAAAGCCGAGCGGGCCGTTGTTTGAAGCCTGCCAGGTCTCGTCAGTAACGACTGCAGCCTCTCTGTCCAGCTCCAGCTGGGCCAGCAGGGCTATATCCGTGCCGAAGACATTGATATACTGATCGTAACCCATTGGACCCCTGTACCAGCCGTCGCCCAGGGTAACCAGGATCTCGTTCTCTCCCGCCTTAACGTATGGCGTTACATCAAGGGTTTCCACCATAAGTCGTTTATTGTACTGCTGGGTTCCCGGCATGAGCTGAAGGTCCGTGGCCTCCTCGCCGTTGATATATACATTGACCAGTCCATGGGCTGTCACGTAAAGCATGGCTCTCTTAAAGTCGCTCGCCGTAAAGGTCTTCTTAAGATATGCCGCCGGTCTTCTGTTCCCCTTATCCGGCTTCTTCTTAAAGTCGCTTTCTGCAGTTTCCGGGTTGATCCACTCAGCCTGCCATGCAGTCTTCTCTATGCCGGTGACCACCCTGATCTCAGCCGGATCTGATGCCTTGTCATCCTCATCCCATACTATAACTGACACCACAGTCTCACTGCGCCAGGGAAGCGTAGTCTTAAACTTGTAAACCATATCGCCGGATGCAAGCTTACCGCTGTCCTCGATGACTGTCCCGTCGGAAATCACAGCCTTAACCTGGCAGGCCGTCTGCTTCTTTCCTCCCTCCAGGTTCCAGCTTACTCTTATGTTCTTTCCCGATATACCCACAGGGATGGTAAGGTGATTGATCTGAAGATTCGTTATTTTCATAATATATTCTCTCCTTTTGTCAAGCCTGTTTTACCACTAACATTAGGATATATTTTTTCGGGTCTTAACACAATGGCATTTTCCCAAAAAAGTCCCGAAAAAGAATCTTCCTTACAGGAAAAGAGAGGCAAAAATGCCCCTCTTTCCTACCATGTGACTTATTTATAACTTTACGTTTTACCTATTCAGCCTTGCCCTCGGCAGCAGCCTTTTTTGCTGCATTACGTTTGGCGACTTCGATCATCTCTTCCTTAGTAAGTGTATAGTTCTTCATTGCGATCAGGTTGATGATCCATCCAACGATTGGAACCACGCACATAAGGAAAAGCGTCATCCAGAGAACCGGCCATGTGGCAGGATCACCCTTCTGCGGAACTGTGTCTGTATAGCCGATCAGAGAGATAGCTGCACCGACAAGCACTGCCGTTACAGAAGAAATAAGTTTATCTACGAAATTATACACACCCGAAAGTACAGCCGGGAAGTAATTTCCGGAACGGTCAAGCTCGTAGTCGACTACATCGGCCTTCATTGTATTGCCTGTTGCCGTGAGGATCATCTGAACAGCCGTTGCTGCCATGTACAGTCCGGCGTAGATATACAGGCATGCGCTCTTGGGATCTCCGATCTGCTTCATGCCTGAAGGTGTCAAGATAATACAGAATACCATGAGCGCTACCTTGACTGCTATGGAAACCCAGGACCATACGATCGTAGATTTTTTAGCTCCGTAGTTGGCTACATAGGTGGCTCCCACAAAGAGGAAGCCTATACTGATAACCGTACCGAAATTGTTGACCATTGTGGTTGCTGCGTAGCTTCCGATCAGGACGCCGTTCATGAGAGTCAGGATAACAGTATAGGAAGATACTGTCTGGGCAAATTTATCTGAAATGCATGTCCAGAAATATCTCTGAGTTTCCTTGTTTGATGTAAGAACTGCTGCTATATCCTTGAAGGATACTGTACTCTTTTTCTTGTCAGCAGCCTCGTTCACACCGGCTACGGAATAAAGAGCTTCATTATCAACATCCTTAACGCCAATACATACAAGGATAACAAAAACTCCCGCGAGCCCCGCATACCAGAAGCAAAGTTCAGCAAGCATCGGTGCGTTATACTGGTTGTCATATCTCGGCAGAATGAAGAAGGTGACAACATTGTTAAAAGCCAGGGGAACCAGGTAGGAATAGCAGGTCTGGATCAGGCCCAGCATAGGTCTCTGGGTGGGATCGTTGGTAAGCAGGATACCTACCGTACCACCGCCCATTCCATTGATGGTGTATCCCATAATATAAAATACATAGATAAGGATAAACACAACCATTCCAGTCACGCCCGTAAACTTGCCGGCAGCGAGATTATACATGAGTATCACGCCAAGAGCTGCAATCAGATAACCACCCACTACGAAGATACGAACCTTGGGGAGCTTAGGAGACATCTTTTCGAATGCCGCGGCAATAAGAGCGTCCGTTGCACCATCAAAAATCCTCATGATCATAATAATGGTACCTACTGCCAATGATGAAATACCATAAGCCTGGACACCTATGTAGGTAGCCATGCTCATCATCAGATAAAAGCAGATACCGCATCCGTTGTTGGCGCATCCCATGATCATCTGTGGGATGGTCGCTGTACGATACTGAACGCCATCGCGTTCACTGGCGTTTAAAAGACCGCCTTTTTTCTTTTCAGTCATAAAACCCTCCTTCAATTGGTTTGTAATTTACTTTTTATTTTACTATCAGTTAGTATATAATAAAATTATAATTTTTATTATGAATATATAATTTTTTTGTTATATATATTTTCGTAATATATGGGAGAAAGGCCATGAATGAAATCCGAAATCTTAATATTTTTTGCGCAGTATATGAAGCTCAAAGTATATCAAAGGGTGCGCTCACTATGGATATATCGCAGCCTGCCGTTTCCAGAACTATACGCGAGCTTGAGAAAGATTATCAAGCTATTCTCTTCGAGAAGTCCGGCCGTGGCATAGTTCCCACCGTCCAGGCAGATATACTCTATCGTTATGCCAACAATCTGCAAAAGGAAATGAATAATCTAAAAAAAGATATACTTCACCAGAACAGGTTCGGCAATTTTTCTATTGGCTGCACTTTGGATCTTGCTGAGTCTCTCTTGATCCCTGCCATAAAGCAGATGTCTATCGAATATCCGGACACCAAAATATCCATGATGATCGGATCCGGCTACAGTATCTATAAGCTTCTGGAAAATAATAAGCTGGATCTGGCTATGATCGAAGACTTCAACGTTGAAAGAGACCTTAACAGTGTTGAGCTTCCCGATTATACAAAAGTTCTTCTTGTTGCAAAGGGCCATCCCCTTTATGAGAAAACATCTGTCACTTTGTCAGAACTTACAGCATACAAACTTGCGGTAAAATGCAATAATCTCGAAACGACAAATGGTACCGAGCGGGAATTTCACAATAGGAATATGCATCCTGACGTAATATGCCGAAGCAACTCCATAACTGCTATTATTGACCTGGTCCTGTCAGGATACTGTGTTTCCATACTGCCGATATCTATGGCTGCACGTTTTATTAATGTATATAATGACTGGCTGAAATTGATTGATATTGAAGATCTGTCAGTCATCAAGGATAACAAGATTATTTATGGAAAATATAAAGTGCTCAATCAGCCCGCCAAGAGGCTGATCGAACTCCTCACATCAACTGCGCATTAAATTATCAGATCACATTCCAAGCTTTTTTAGCTCATCCTTTACAATCTCAGTTAGCAGCGCATAGCCCTGCTCATTGAGGTGGAGGTTGTCCTCCTGCCAGATCTCTGTGTTGGCTTCCTTGCCGTCATTCTTCGACAGGCCCGGCACCACGTTCATGAATTCGAAGTTGTCATGCTCCTCGCAGTACTGTCTGGTCCACTGGTCACACTCGATCATCTTGGCGTGATATTCTCCGTAATAGCGGAGGGGATTCGGCGTCGCGGACATGATAACAAATATCGTATCCGGACATTTCTCGGCCATCTCATCGAAGAGCTCCTGCTTCCCTTCTATAACCTCGGCAACGCTCGCGCCCTTGGTCCAGTCATTGGTGCTCGACATGTAAAATACAACGGATGGCTTCTTGTCATACACAAGTTCCTGAATATAGTAATGCCTCATTGCATCGTTGGAGCCTCCGAAGCTTACATTCTGTATATCATACCCGGCCAGGTCCTCCTCCAGTGTAGTCCACTTCACGAAATTGGATCCTCCGTAGAATATGATCTCTCCTTCAGGTCTGTCGGCATACTGCTCCAGCAAACCATCGATCGCGTCCTTATAAGCCTCTATCATTGCCGCGTCTATCTCAGCTGTGTTGGTCTGGCGGTCACCCGATTTCATTTCAACCGTATACTCAACACTGCCGAGGCTGTCCTCATATTCCATCGTATAGACATCCTTGTCCTCAACCGTTTCCTTATTCACAACATAATCCCTGCCGCCGATCGTCGCAGTAAGTGTATGATCCTCGTTTTCCTTCCAGCTGCCTTCCTTGTTCTCATGACATTCCATCAGGCAGGAGGCATCCGTGTAAAATGATAACGTATAATTTACGACAGTCTGCTCATCGTCGCTTATATAGGCACCTGCCAGTCTCAGAAGCTCTGCCGGCTCATTTTCCTCCATGTCTTCCGTATCCTCCTCATCTTGTGCTTCCGTGTTCTCGGCTGCTTCACCATTTTCTCCTGCGTCCGATCCTGTCCCGCCGGCCGTGCTTCTGCAGGCCGAAAGCATCAGCGCTGCTGTCAAGGCCGAAACCAGAAGCAATGCTACAGTTCTTTTTTTCATGATCAACCCTCCTTGATAATT
>R03__coassemble_1143_pt1 | contig 13002 bp, 10 predicted proteins | sample R03__metabat2_high_PE_045 | metagenome-assembled genome bin R03 | reverse complement strand
GCATAGTAGGGAATTTTTTGCATTTTTGCAGAGAGAAGATATGAAGACCAGGTATAGTGGCGGCCCGCCGCCGGGGGTAATTGAATTAAGGGGAGATGTGGCCAGACAGGTACGGATGCACCGCCAGTCGCACAGCTTGACTCAGCAGCAGTTAGCAGACATGGCCGGGACGCAGAAGTCCAACATTTCCCGGTTGGAGAGCGGCAGGTACAATGCCAGCATAGATTTTCTGGAGAAGATAGCCGAGTGCCTGGGTATGAGGCTTGAGATAGGTTTCGATAACGGTTTCGACAGTGGTTTTGAGAGTGGGGGATCTGACTGATGCGTAAACAGAAGCTGAAATATTCCAAAAATATGGAGAGGGATACAATTCTCTGCGTTACAGATAACAATCATGCGGGGATGAAGGCGGCCAACCTGCTAATCGATAAGTCGATAGCCTTCAAGAAGAGGGAACAGTGGATTCCACCGCATGCGAGGGATAGGTATAACGGAGCGTCCCAGATCTGGGTGATCTCCGTCAACCAGAACAATTATTCTCTCGCCAGGCATGCGCTGGCCGAGCTTGATGCCAGGTCGCGCAGCCGGGTGAGAATCAGGAGATATTCCTGAGCATTAACACTGCTTTATCAGTCTGATATAGAACTCTACGGCCCTCTGGGCAGCTTCCAGTCGGATTCGCTCATTGTTGCCGTGGATCATGTTCATCTCCTCAGATGTCATATCCTGAGCGGAGAAGCGGTATACCTTGTCTGATATCTTGGCGTAATGGCGGGAGTCTGAGCACTGGACCATAAGGTATGGTGTGACGATGGCACCGCGCCAGGTTCCCTCAATCGCAGTCTTGACACGCTCGTAGCCCTCACAGTCGGTGCGGGAAATCGGGCTGGGCTCGTCAGCGTCGTCCGTGATGGAGATCTCGACTCTGTCGTCATTTATCACTTTCTTCAAATATTCCTGAACCGAGGCAACCGAGTCCTCGGGGTTGATCCTTATATTTGACACCATTGAGGCTGTCGGCGGGATGACATTTTCCGCCTTGGAGCCGAACATCTGGGTAAATGCTACCGTGGTCCTGATCAGGGCATTGAGCTGGCCACCGGTCTTCTTGAAGAGGTTATCGAGGAGCCAGCCGAAGCACCAGAGGTTGGCAAATATCATCCTGTACACGAAGGTCGAGTGACGGCCAAGCGTGTCAAACATATCCAGAACCGGCTTGGTGAAATGAGCCTTGCACGGGTTGTTCTCGACTCTTGTGCAGGCTTCGGAGAGGATGCCGATAGGAGTGTGGGCAGCGGGTGACGAGGCATGACCGCCGTTGGCATTTACTGTGTAGGCGATGTTCATGAGACCCTTCTCGGCGATACCGACCATTCCGCAGGGACCCTGGACTCCGGGGAATACGCCCTCTACTACGGCACCGCCCTCGTCTACGACCATAGCAGGCGTGATGCCCTGCTCATAGAAGTAATCCACGATATTTTCGGCACCCTTGCCACTGATCTCCTCACCGCCGGAGAAGGCCATGTAGATATCATTTTTCGGGGTGAAGCCCTGGGCGATCAGGTGATCGGCGGCCGTGAGGGCACCGTTAAATGTAGGCTTGGTGTCGATGGTTCCGCGGCCCCAGAGCACACCATCCTCGATGATGCCGGCAAAGGGATCCTTGTCCCACATCTCTTCATTTACCGGAACCACATCGTAGTGGGCCATAAGAATACTGGGCTCGCCGGCCTCCTGACCCTTCCAGGTGAAGAGGATTCCCCTGTCCGGGAAACGTCTGAATTCACATTTTTCAAAAACATGGGGATAGAGGGTCGGCAGCTTGCCGATCAGCTTCTCGAATTCGGCATCGTCCTCGAGCTCGTGATCACGGTAGGAGATGGTCCTGCACATAACAAGCTCTCTTAAGTTGTCAACCGCCTTGCCCCGGTCGAAGTCGATCTCCTCGAACTCCTTAGCCCCGGTATCTTTGGGCGTGAACATGAGGGTTCTGATCAGAATGACTGCGATGAAGATGACGAATAACGCCAAAATAATCCATAAGATGATCATTTTAAAATACCTTCCTTTTTGTTATTGGCCGCCGTTAAGCTACGGCCTATGAAGAGTATAGCACAGATTGAAGGCCGGCGGCAGTGCTTTTGGAACGGGGGTTTTGTAAAAGGCCTGTATAAGGCCTTTGCCAGAAACGGACCGCTGTCAGCAGCCTTTTATTATCAGATCGCGAACAGCCGAGACACTGGAGTTTTTACAATCCTTGCATGTCAGAACGCTGACATAGGGATTGCGGCTGTTGTCCAGTATCGGAAAAAGCTTAAAATCATCATGGCTGATGTCCATAAAATTGTTGACTATTGTGATTCCGTTTCCAAAATGGGCGTTTACAATGGCAGTCGGCACATTTTCAACTTCTATGATCTGTTCGCGGTCAATGTAAAAGCCGCCGAGCGTCCCATGATATATGGAATATCCGCTGACAGGCGCAGCCAGATAGATCCGGGTTCCCATGAGGTCATTGATATCAAGGGCCTCTTTTTTATACAGAGGATGGCCGGGAGCAACTAATATGTATGACTGAAGCTGTACAAGATCGGTGCATTCAAGGTATTCCGAATCCATCTCGCTTGTGTGGAGAACCAATGCGATATCCGTGCTTCTTGAAAGAAGAGATTCTTTGATCTGACTCAGGTCATTCTTTTGATAGGAGATCTGAAGTCCCGGCATCTGCAAATGTATATTTTCCAGAAGCTTTCCAAAATGGTTTTCAACAATAAGTCCCGTCTGAAAAGAAAAATTTATAAAACCGTGATTGCCGCTTGCAACCATTGCCGCCTTCTTTTTCATATCCGCCACTGATTTTAAAATGGGGCATAGCGATTCATAAAAGACGTGTCCGGCATCCGTCAGGGCGAGAGGCTTGGTAGTTCTGTCAAAAAGGGCATAGCCAAGCTCATCCTCCAGTGCCTGTATCTGGCGGCTTACTGTGGGCTGGGTGGTGTAAAAGGCCTGGGCTGTCTGCGAAAAGCTGCCGTACTCCGCGCTTACCTTAAAATATTCAAGCTGGGCTAATGTCATATGCTCCCTCCCTGCTGCTGTCACTGATACTGTTAATGTGACTGCGAAAGCTGTTTGATCAGATGGATTCATTATACAGAAAAAATACAAAATCTGCATAGCGGAATACAGACTTGAAAGTGTATTTTCCCTCTCCCGGGGCATAGAATTTCTTTATATAAAGCCGGTACGAATGAGTGAAGGACCGGCATGATCATTTAGGAGGGAGAAATGGCAAAGACAGCTAGAAGCAGACAAAGAATGTGGCGTGGACTGGCTACACTTACAGCATCCATAACAGCACTTTCTATTGTCGCAACACCAATCGTAAATTCTTTCCGTACTGATATTGACAAGTTTATGGGGACGACCAGCACAAAGCTTGTCACAGACGGCACGGAGGATCCGGCAACGCTTTACACCTATTCTTCGGATTATTCCGATACTACGGAACTGGTGCAGGCCATACAGGATGTAGGCGAGCAGATGAGTGCAGAGGGAACGGTACTGCTGAAAAATGACGGAGCGCTTCCGCTCTCAGGCGATGAGAAGAGCAGGATATCTCTTCTTGGATTTTCAAGCTACTATCCTGTACAGGGCGGAGATATGGGATCATCTCTTACGCCTAACACAGGAACAGATGCGGATACGGTGGATTTTGTGCAGGCACTTTCTGAAAGGGGCTTCACGATAAATACAGAGCTGCAGGACGCATATGTGGCGATGGAGTCGTCCTTTCAGACTGAGGTTGACAACTGGGGAAATGTAACGGTATATAAGCATATCACAGCCCCAACGATCGGCGACGTCTTTTACAGCAAGGAACCTTCGGCTGATAAGATGGGTGATATTGCAGCAATGACAAGCGATTACAACATCAGGATCATCACGATCGCTCGTTCGGGATCAGAAAACCGTACCTATATTCCCGGAGAGGACGGAGTGGCAGATCAGGGACTTGATCAGACGGATCCGCTGGGACTATCAGATGATGAGAGAAGCATAATCGACGCAGCTGTTGCGGCAAAGGAGGCTGACGGCGGCAAGGTAATAGTCCTTCTCAACAATACATCCGCAATGGAGATACAGGAGATCGTTGACAACACGGGAGTTGATGCGATACTGCAGATAGGCTTCCCGGGAGGATACGGCTTCTACAGCATATGCGATATCCTGGACGGTACAGTAAACCCGTCCGGAAAGCTTACAGATACATATGCAGTTGTAAATGCAAATTCACCGGCTGCTCAGAACTTCGGAGATTATGAGTGGACCAATGCCCAGCCGGATGCATCAATAAATTCAGCTATAGTTGAAGCAGAAGGTATTTATGTGGGCTATAAGTATTACGAGACCCGTTATATGGACAGCGTTTTGGGCCAGGGCAATGCGGCATCGACTGCCGGCTCTTCAACAGACGGAGTATGGGCTTATAAGAATGAGGTTACATATCCATTTGGATACGGACTGTCGTATACCACATTTGACCAGAAGCTTGAGTCAGTGGAGGTAAATCTTGCTGACAAAACAGCTGTTGCAACTGTAACAGTTACCAATACAGGCAAGACAGCCGGATCTGACGCGGTTGAGCTGTATGTGTCCGTGCCTTATACAAGCTATGATATCAAAAATTCTGTAGAGAAGTCAGGAGTCCAGCTGCTTGATTACGAAAAAACGGGGATGATCGAACCGGGAGCATCGGAGACGGTAACCATCACCGCTGACCTTACTTACATGGCATCATGGGATTCTTCTTCCGATAATGCTGCAGGAACCGATGGCTGTTATATCCTTGATGAGGGTGATTACTATTTCACAGTAGGAAACGGTGCCCATGAGGCAGCAAATAATGTCCTTGCCGCCCAGGGAAAAACAACTGCGGACGGAATGACTGAAGCAGGTGACGCCGATAATACGGTGGTCTGGAATCTTGAAGAGTTCGACAATACAACATTTGCATATACCAAAAACGGAACTGCAGTGGAAAATAAGCTGGAAGATGCAGATATAAATTACTGGATGCCTGACACAGCTGTATATCTTACCCGATCAGACTGGGAGGGAACCTTCCCGGTATCTTATCAGAACCTCACGGCAACTGATGAGATGATGGAAGTGATGGCAAATGACAACTATGAGATACAGAGTGATGGCTCTGATGTGGTATTCGGGGCATCATACGGCCTCACACTTGCCGACTTAAGAGGGGTTACGGATCTGGACGACGAGAACTGGAGCCTCCTTATGGACCAGATAACCCTAGAAGAGTGCATGATCCGCCTGGGCTTCGGCGGAACCTCTGTTAAGGCAATAGATTCGATCTCGTCTCCGGAGGCTATCCAGAATGACGGACCTAACGGTATCTATTCATACACACTCGGGACCTATGCTAACTATGATACCTCTTCAGGCGATCCCTGTGCTATAAGCGCTGATGACAAGAATGCAGGCTATCAGGCCGGCGTAATGTCGAGTGAGACAGTTATGGCGCAGACCTTTAACAAGGAACTGGTAAAGGCCTACGGCGAGGCAATGGGCAACTATTCGCTGTGGTCAAACCTGACGATCTGGTGGGGAACCGGCGTGAACCTTCACCGCTGCCCATACAACGCAAGAAACCACGAGTATTTCTCTGAGGATGCGGTACTGACATCATTTATGGCGGCTGCAGAAGTTGAAGGTGCTCAGGAGTACGGATGCATCGCTGCTCCGAAGCATATCGCAGGAAATGATACAGAGATCAATCGTATAGGCGTCGCAGCATTTATGACAGAGCAGAAGCTCCGCGAGGGCGAACTCAGAGCAGCGCAGTCAGCATTTGAGGATGCAGGTGCCCTGGGATCAATGACAGCCTTCAACCGTATCGGATGCTATACTGCAAATGCACATCCAGGAATGCTCAAGGGAATCGTTCGTGAGGAATGGGGCTTCAAGGGCATGGAGTCAGAGGACTACATCATGGATGGCACCTACGCAACACTTAAGGAAGCGGTAATAAATGGTGTTACCATGAGCTGCAACACAGGTGACAACAGCATGGCGGCTGTATCCGCGACCTACAGCTACTGGACAGTTGAGAATGTTGAAAATGATGCGACTCTTACTGCGGCATTGAAGCAGGCTATGACCTGGCAGGCTTACGCGCTGGCAAATTCAAATGCACTGGACGGATATTCATCAAGCACTCATGTGGTAAGTGTGCGCACCTGGTACGACAACCTGATCACGGCTCTCATGATAATCTTCGGCCTGCTTACGATATTGAATGCCGTAATGTATGCAAGAACATTTAAAAAGAATTAGTACAGGAGGGATATGAATTATGAACAGAAAAAAATCCGCAGGTCTTATTCTGACAGCCCTGTCTGTAATAGCAGCTGTTATAGCACTGGTTTATTATAATATCAATGCAGGCACAAATTATTTCAAGAGCCTGGGCATAAGCCCGGCTGTTGAGATCTGCCTGATCCTGGCAATCGCATGTGAGGCAGTATTTTTAATAGCCGGCCTGAAAAAGCAGCCTGTCTGGGCGGACATACTTCCCGTGATAACCGGAATATGCCTTGTCGTCGCTATGCTCAACTTCATAAGCGCGAGAGTAAACGGGATGGCGGCAATCATAACTTTCCAGAATAACGCAGCCAATATGGCGGATATGCAGAGCGCCATAGTAGGAATAGCAGCCTGTGCCGTGGCATTGATCATCACGATCATTGCAAGCTTCTTCGACGTAACTGTCGAAGCATAAAAAAGATTACAAACCATAAAACCCTTAAAAATAAATTGTAATGCAGGAAAGTCCCGGTATAAAAGCCGGGGCTTTTTTGCATGTTAACGATGTGGACGGCAAATATCGATTATATTTGCTGTCCCTTTCTTTCTCATATATGGGCGCTGGGTTATAATTTAGAAGGTTATTGAAATGATTTGATGACGAAAGGGACAGATCTTGATGACAAAAAAGTCAGTCCCCATCATCACCAAGAGGAGGGAAATATGACAAACGAATACGAGAATGAGGAACTGGCATCTGTGACACTGGATTTTGAGGATGGCTCGTCTGTGGAGGCGGAGATACTGGGAACCTTCGACCTGAATGAAAAGGTCTATATAGCACTTCTTCCCCAGGATGACACCGACGATATATATCTGTATGGATATGCAGAGAACGACGGTGATACGTTCGAACTCATAGATATTATTGATGACGATGAATATGCCGAAGTGGAGGCTGAGTTCAACAGGATTATCGAGGAGATAGACGAGCAGTAGTGACCGCTGTCCGGGGGAATAGGTGTTTCAAAATATATTGTGAAATAATTCATTTGAAATATTTCAAAATATCGCAAATACCCTATTGACACACTTTCGGAATGGTGTTATATTAGCCTCAGGTTCGGGGAATACATACCGGATCAGACGGAGGATAGGACATGAATTATAAGTATTCACCTGAACTCGAGACGAGTTTTAAGGAGATGCTGGAATCTGTCGAGGCGGGAGACACTGTCACCATCACTACATTTTCCGATGTAGCGGCTAATTCCAGGGCTATGCTTGAACTGATAGTAGATCTGGATGAAAGAGGGATCAGACTCAAGAGCCTGACGGAGAGCCTTGACACGGGAACGGAGATGGGCAGGTATCTGGCTCAGGCGGCCAAGTCATTAGTTCAGCTGGACAGGTCCGAGAGGGCAGCGAGACAGCGTGACGGGATAGAGGCGGCTAAGGCAGATGGCAGGTACAAGGGCCGAAAGCCGATCGAGGTTGATGCAGAAGCCTTTGACGAGACTGTCGCCAGATGGAAGGCCGGCGAGATCACGGCCCGCGAAGCAATGAAGGAACTTAATTTAAAAGCAAACACATTTTACAGAAGAGTGAAAGAGAGGACATTGGAGATGAACAACACAGAAGAGATCAAGGAAGCAGCTAAGAAGCTTGGCGAGGAGATCAAGACAGGAGTTCTTGCAGACAAGGATGAGGTTAAGGCAGCAGTTGAGAAGGTCGTAGCAGACTGCAAGGACGGCTCACTCAAGGACAAAATCAAAAGCGAGATTGAGTCAGGCGAGCTTGCCCAGAAGCTTAAGGCAGACATCGAGTCGGGAGACCTGGCAGAGAAAGTTAAGACAGATATTTCCAATAGTGCTGCAGTAGTAGGCGCAGAACTTGATATCCAGAAGGAGAACCTGACGGCTACTATCAAGGAAGCTAAGGAGAGGATCGAACTCGAGAAGCAGGTCAAGAAGGAAGCAGAAGAACTCAAGAAATAATTGATGACGATGGGGACGGACTTTTTCATCATCAAAGTCTGTCCCTCTTATGGACAAGATTATAGTGGTGATAAAAGGGACAGACTTTGGTGATGAAAAAGTCCGTCCCTTTTGTCACCATATTGCTTGCAAGTATATTTTTTCAGTGATAAAATCATATCGCACGGAGAGTTATTCCTAATTGGTAAGGTCCCGGTCTCGAAAACCGGTGTCGTTAATTCGGCGTGCGGGTTCAAGTCCCGTGCTCTCCGCTATGAAAAGCCTCGGTAAACCGGGGCTGATTTTTTGCGTCCACTTTCCTTGACTAGTACATTTCTCCGATTCAAAAGCTGACAAACTCCCGACTAAATTAATGTATATTTCTCCGATTTAATATTGTGTATTTCTCCGATTTCCAATATAGGACCCAAACCAATTTTAATAGACGAATGGCAGCATATATCGTTTATATGGGACCAGATAAAATATGAAGTTGATAAAACCGGTGATTTTGGGCAGTACATATTGACTGGCAGTGTTACGGATAAATTCAGGAATGATGCAGATGAAATGCAGAGCAGACATACCGGCAATGGCAGAATCATTCGAAAAATGATGCGGACTCTTTCTTTATATGAAACGGGAGATAGTAATGGCAGTGTTTCCCTTCTTGATTTAAAAGAAGGGAGATTTAAGCCGGCGGTCTCTGATAAAACAATATATGATTATGCTTATTATGTCTGTCGGGGTGGCTGGCCGTTAGCAATTGGTACTGACAGGGATATTTCATTAGCACAGGCGAGAGATTATTATGAGGTGGTTGTCACGGATGATATATTTTCACTAAAGGACATACCACTTAGAAGAGATGAGCAAAAAGCAAGAAAACTTATGCGTTCCTACGCACGCAATGTCTCTATTCCTGCGGCAGATGAAACGTTACGGAAAGACTGTGCCGGGACAGATGAAACTTTTGATAAGGATGTTTTTGCAAAGTATCTGAATGCCTTGCGCAATCTGTATGTTATCGATGAACTGCCGGCCTGGAATCCTAATTTAAGAAGTAAGACGGCGATCAGGACAAAGGAAACGAGGCATGTCAACCTTCTTCAATGGAACTATGCAGGACTATTTCCATCTTTATGAGATTACCGCGAGGGCGATAAAGGAGGTGGATCCTGAGATCAAAGTAGGTGGGCCTGCCAGCGCAACCGGTGCCTGGATCACTGAGTTTATCGACTTCTGTGAAGGCAGGCAGCTTCCGCTGGATTTTATATCCACACATAATTATCCGGGCGATGGAATCGGAGAAGTCTTCCTGGGCAAGATCATGTTCGATTCAATCGTAGGCGGGATGAAGAGGCTTAAGCAGATTGGCAGGGGACGTGCTCTGGATGGCTGTCAGGCCATGATGCAGGATAAGTCGGAAATTGATGCTATGCCCAAGGGCCAGATGTATCAGCATACCAAGACGGTGAATGAACAGGTGGCAGGACGCTATCCGATCTATTACACCGAGTGGAACTGCAATGCCATCCTCACATCGCCTACCAACGATATGAAAAAAGTTGCCTGCTTCCAGACCAAGTCAATCAGTGAGATGGACAGGTTCGTGACAGGGAGCTCAATCTGGTGCTTCAGTGATATATTTGACGAGTTTCTGATGTTTCCGGATCAGTTTTCGGGAGGCTTCGGCCTGCTGACTATCGACGGAATCCCCAAGCCCCAGTATTATGCCCTGCAGCTTATGAACAGGACCGGCGACAGAAAATATGATCTGCCCTATACTAATGATGAAGTCGAAATCTCTGCTTATGAGGGCAAAGATGAGATTATGGTATTCGTCTACCGACAGCAGATGAAGAACTCTGGTGCTCCGGCTTTGGATTATGAGGTGTCGCTGGAAATTAAGAAGGCACCTGAATCCGTAACCTGCGTGAAGATCGATGACGAGAATGGCAATCCGCTTAAAAAGTGGAATGATATGGGAAAGCCATACGAGATGAATGAGGATGAAATAGTAGCTTTTATACAGGAGACAAAGCCGACGGAAAGACCGGTTGAAATTATCTTCGAAAATGGTAAGATTCTCTTAAGTGATGCGTTGAAGGTCAACGACACCCATTGCTATATCATAAAAAATGCTGTATAAGAGGTAGAATATTATGAAAGCTTTAAAAATCATCGGAAAGATCCTGCTGGCCCTTGCGGCACTTGCCGCTATCGAGCAGGTTGTCCTGGGATATGTAGGCTGGACCTGGATTCCAATCGGGAAGAAGGCCGGGAAAAAGCAGAAAAAAGTGGCCTGTGTCGGTGACAGTATCACCTACGGCGCCATGATAACGAACTGGTATAAGTACAATTATCCCCATCAGCTGCAGAAGCTGGTCGGTGAAAAGTACTGCGTTCACAATTATGGCATGAGTGCAAGGACCGGCATGGACACAGGAGACCATCCGTACAGAAAGGAGCTCCGCTTCAAGCGCAGCCTGGCCTTCAAGCCGGATGTCGTATTTCTCATGTTCGGAACCAACGACTCCAAGACCATGAACTGGCGGGGGCGGGATGAGTTTAAACGGCAGTATACCGAACTGGTGAAGGATTATGTAAACCTGCCAGGCAATCCCAAGGTTTTCCTGCTCAAGCCGCCGGCACCTCACCACATGAATGGCGAGGAAGGGGATATATACACCTTTGATATCCAGAGGAGCAAGGTTCTTGAAGCCGGGGAGGTTATAGAGGAGATCGCAGGGGAACTGGGACTCACAGCTATCGATATGTACGCCTTTACCAAGGACCATCCGGAGTGGTTCGTAAAGGATGGTATCCATCCCAATGCGGAGGGTGCGACAAACTTTGCGGAATATCTGAGCAGGCAGCTGTAAGTGGAAATAGGCTTATTTGCAGCAGCTTTCCGGGATAAACACAAAAAGGGGGATAATTATGAAAACTACATTTAGAGCAAGACAGCCCTACGCAGACATTTTTTTGAAATGTGCGGACGACTATGTCTGCACCAGCCCGACCCGCCCGGACAACTTCATTAAAGTAATGAAGCAGAACACGGGAATGGCAGGTGCAGCGATGGGCCAGACGGATGAGAATGGGTTGGAGCGGAGAAATCCGGTGATCGTTGCCCTGGGGGACTCCGTGACTGCCGGCCACTTCGAAGGACTCTTCACGCCGGAGACAATGGCGAAGCTCGGACAACTTTATCAGTTGAGGTTCTCCGGCGCATCTCAGGATGAGATAGAGGCAAAAATCGAGGAAATGGGCGGCTTTCCACCGCTTGAGATCTTTGACGCAAGGGAAAGCTACATAGAGAAGTTCAGGGACATGCTGATTGACAAATACGAGCTGACCAGTGTATCCGTGATCAATGCCGGAATCGCGGGAGACGTGCTTCCTTCCATGATCGCCCGGGCAGACCGTGATGTGGTATGTCACAACCCGGACTTGATACTGATCAACGGATCACTGAACTGGGATGACAGCACAATGGGCGATGAGAATGTTTACAAGGAGCTACTGCAGGGCCTGGTGCGTGATCTGAAGACAAAGACAAGTGCTGACATCATCCTGTTGACTCCGAACGGAGATCTGCCAAATACGCTCTTTCTTCAGCCGGGACAGGAAGCACCAATCCCAACTACACCGAAGAGAATAGAGAAGATCCGGGAGATCGCTGCGGAGGAAGGTGTCTGCCTGGCGGATGTGAGAGCAGTGTGGGATGATGCACTTGAGAAGGGCTGCCCCTGGGAGGAACTCCTTGCCAACAAGGTTAATCATCCTTCTGTGGAAGGCCATGAGGTCTACGCCAGGGTGCTGATGAAGTTATTTGAATAGATTATATTAAGACAGCAGGTTCATAAGAACCTGCTGTTTTTTTATTACTTAACCCACTTTTCTCCGCCATGGATATAGCCGGAGGCTTTCGTGCTTATAATATCGGTCTCTCTCGGATCCGACTGCATCAGGTACTGCTTGCTGCCCATGAATAACTTGTAGAACCACACACCTGGCATAAATACTATATATACCCAGAGGCAGGAGAAGAAGACCCTGATCGGTCCGGGTTCGCTGACCTTGATGGCGCGGGATTCGGTGTATTCCATATGGCCGATCTTGTCAGGACAGGCTGACTCGCAGAGACCGCACCCCAGACATTTGTCCAGGTCAATCACGCGCTTGCCATCTTCGTCAAAAGTCATGGCGCCAACGGGGCAGGCCTTGATACATTTCCTGCAGTGTGTGCACTTATCCTCCTCGAATACAGGCAGGTAAGGCCCGTTGTAATTGACGAAGGGAACATGGTACTTCTCCTTGAGAGTCAGCGGCATGCAGCAGCAGGGACAGCAGAGACAGAGGTTGTCCTGATAGGGCTGAACGCAGGATTCTATAACCGCGACAAGGCCTCTCTCATGGGCCATGTCAGCAACAGCCAGGCATTCCTCCTGGGATACGCCCCTCTCACCGGCCCGCTTCTTCATGCTGCCGTAGAAATTGAGACCGAAACAGGTGTTGATCGGATTGTCGCAGTTGCCCTGGACGCTTCTGCATACGCAGGGAGTGACGGCTATGTCTGTGGTGTTGCGGATTATGTCCTTTGCAACCTCAATCGGAACTACGACCGAATTGGTGTGGATATAGCGGTAGTGCCATTCCAGCGACTTGCGGATCAGAGGCCCGATGACGG
>R03__coassemble_1073_pt1 | contig 13638 bp, 11 predicted proteins | sample R03__metabat2_high_PE_045 | metagenome-assembled genome bin R03 | reverse complement strand
TAATACATTAATAAAATCGGAGTGACTTTTCAATTATTTTTGTCAAAAATTCAGGACTGTTTTTTATGGGAAAAATATCGGAGCGGATTTCAGAAACTTACCGTTCGTACGAGTATCAGTTCTCCTGCTGATTAATTATTTTGTGAAGTTCAATATCGAATCGTCCGATCTCTTCCGCCGAAAAGCCCAGCTGCTCCATGATCTCACGGAGAGTATCCCTGCTTACGGCCCGGATCAGTCCATCCACCGAAAAGCCCCGCTCTGCGGCAAGTGTTTTTATTCGGTCAAACATCGGGCGGAGAAGCTTTTTAACTTCCCGGCTCTGCATAAGGATATGTTCCAGGCTGCAGGCAACAGATAGAACCGGGGCACAGTCCCCGTTCACGCTTATAGCAGAATTCGGTTCGCTCATGCCGCGGCGCGTCAATCCTCCCATGATTTCTTTCAGCCAGCTGACGCTGTCTTCTACCCAGTGCGGAACCCGCTCCGAGACAGAATTGGTGCTGATCCATTCCTCGGCCGTTGAAAACCCATGTCCTCCGAAGGAATAGATATGACTCTCAAATGCAACGGAATGCTCAGCAAGCGCAAGCTCCATCATAAGTGTGTTTTTGATGTCAACCGTACGGTCATCCCTGGCAGCAGCCAGAAAGCACGGACAGGTGTCCCGGTCAACATGCTCGTTGGGATACGGCATGTCCGGCTTACACATGTCCACGATCTCCTTCAGGATTGCGGGATATACCAGCACAGCTGCCGCCGGCTTATGTTCAGCCATGGTCGCTGCACAGGCAGCAAGATGACCACCTGCTGAGAACCCTACGACCGCTATTCTATTTTTTTCAATATGCCATTCATCGGCTTTTTCAAGGATAAGTGCCATAGCCTGTTCGTAATCCTCAAGGGGGAGGGGCCATCCGCCGTTGTCGCCCACTGTGTAACGGAGGACAAAAGCCTGATACCCAGCTTTGAGATAGCTTAATGCTGCCGGGTTGGCTTCCCGCTCGGAGCACATGGCATAGCCTCCGCCCGGCAATACCAGTACGGCCGGGCGGCGCGAAAAGCCAAATTCCCCATTCACCTCCTGCAGAAAGCAGGTCAGGCTGACATTGCGGGTCTCATTCAGTTTGATCAGTTCGATTCTCATTTCAAGGCCTCCGGATCCGCTGCGGCATTGATATACTTCTTCAGAAAAGCAAGGATTCGCTTCTCACACCGGGCTGCTTCATCATTCTCACGGGCCAGATTTAAAAATCCGTGCGGAAGCTTTTCCTCCGGAATGAAAACCTCATTTTCCACGCCGAGGGCATCCAGCTTTTCCCCACAGGCAAGCATGTCCTCCGGGAACCCGTCCAATGGGCCGGCATCAAAAAAGCAGGGCTTCATGTCGGCATTAAAAAAGGCATAGGCATTATAGCTGAGGGCCGTATCGGAAGACATGTCCGTTGTCTTAAGATAATTACCCATCATAGAACGCATCTTCCAGTTAAAGCACTCCGTGCGCAGCGGCGCGTCGTCAATGACAAGGCATCGGACCGATGCCGGATCTATTTTCGGCTGAATCTGCAGCCTTTCCCGGTAGATGGGATTGACCAGAAGCGCTCCGTATTGCGCAGTCAGGATCGCGCCGGCAGAAGAACCCATTACCGCTATACGGCTCATATCCAGATTCAGCGCTTCGGCATGTTCCGCGCAATAATCGATGGCCTCCGCAAGCTGTCTGAGCGGATCGGGATAATATCCGGCCGGAGTCAGTACATAGTCCACATTGACAAAAGTAAATCCCGTCCCGACGATGTCCTCAAACATAAAATTATGGGCATCTCCCACGGCCAGAGGATCGCCCAGGGTCTTGCTTCCCCCAAAGAAGCCGCCTCCGTGGGTATAAAAAACCACCGGGTATCTGACTGCCATATCCGCAGAAGGATACGTGATGTCGAGATAGCTGTTCATAAAGGTTTGACCATACCGGATCTCCGTCACGATATACTGCCCATTGGCCTTTACAAAACGTTTTGGTTCCCGCAGCGGGGCAAATGAATTGATAGTCTTCTCCTGATAAATCGCAGTCTGAATCGCGGCAACGATCTCTCCGCAAAGTTCTACTGTGAGCGGAAGATTTGAAAGTGTCTCATAATCGAATGGATTTTCAATTTTGTTTTTCATCATTGGACCTGCCGCCTTCCTTCTGTCATGGCTTCAGCTGTATGGATTTATTTTCCGCTCCCATGCCACACCGTCCGGCTTAAAAGAACTCAATGGATCGTCAGTCTTAAAAGCAACCGGATATAATTCATCCGGAGCCTTGCCGTCCTCCACCCATGCCTTCAATGCGAGAAGCCCCAGATGTTTCTCATCTTTTGGAGTGGCAGGCAGTCCGTAAAAGAGGTCCTGCAGCCCCGGGCCTCCGGAAAGATGAGCCATGCCCGGCACAAGGAAGAGACGGAAGAAATCCCGGGGATCTCCCATTTGCTCCCTTATCGCCTCATAATAACGAATGGAGCTTGTCATAGGAATGATCGGGTCTGCTGTGCCATGTATCAGAAGGAGCTTGCCGCCGCGGTCACGAAACGGTTTGAGATTTGTATCTGTCGCTGACAGGGCAGCTTCTAAGGCAGCCCTCACAGTTTCCCCATCCTTGTCAAAGTCAAACTGTTCAAAATCAAAATCCGCTCCCAGTACCCATCTGAAGATGTAAAAATATCCCTGAGCGAAATTTTCCCTTTCACAGCGATGGGCGATCCCAAAACCGCTGGTCTCGCTTCCCGGAGTCAATGTCGGCTCATAAATGCCTTTGCAGCCCTCGTACACCTTCATGAGCGCCTCGATTTGAGGCTCTGACAGGCCTGTTCTCTTAAATACATCCCGTGTAACCTGAATGTTGTCGGGTCTGTAAAAGAACTCATCCCCGCCATGCCGGTCGCCATCCTCAGCACATTTCTCCAGGAATGCATGCATGATCTTCTTTTCATCATCCGCCGTAACCGTCTTCACTCCCGGCGCGTTCAGGGCCTGCCAGTCATGCAGGAAGGCCAGATGCAGGTTGACCCGGTCATATGCCGGTGCGCAGGCGAGAATGCCATCGTAGTCCTCCGGATACCGCTGCATCTCCGAAAATGCCTGCTGACCGCCGGTGGATCCTCCCATGAAAAAGGCATACCGGGCAGGCCTGTCGTAATAAAGTTCCACGGCAAGTTTTGCAAACAGGGTCATAAGATGTGTCGCGCGGTATCCGAAGTCTTTCCATACCGCCTCGTTTCCGATGCCGCAATCCGGTCCGGCTGAAGTTCCAAGGTCAGTAGTGACAACTGAAAAGCCCAGTCGCATTGGCCCCACTAACATCAGTGGAAGTATGATGCCTGCAGCCCCTCCATTTCCGACTCCGACAAGTTCGCCGTTCCAGTCTGTGACCGGCATCCACAATTCTATCCTGATATTGCTTCCGGGCTCCGGCCTTGCCGTAACACACACCCGGATGTGTTCCGGAACATCCCGCACAGGCATCCCCGGCAGGGAGGAAAGGTCGCCCTGCGGCACATGCTCGCAGGCAGTGATCTCACAGTATTCCGGTATTTCCTGTTTCAGGATCTTCAAATAATCCTTCATTCTTTCTTTTCCTCAAGTGCTTTCCTGAAAAAAGAGTCAACCTTTTCCATAAAAGCTTCATTCACTGAATTGATCGCTTCCATATCAAGCTCCCTGTAGAGCACCTCCAGCTCCTCACCCGTAAGTCCGTCACTTTTTGTGCGGAACCCCTTCAGCAAATCCTCCGCCTGGCTTGTATAGCGAAAAGAATCGTGATCGTTATGTCCGGGCTCTGTCAGAACCAGATACTCCGTTCTGGGATTATGTATTTTGGATTTCTTGGCTACCAGCGAGCACTTTTCAAAGGAGATCATCTGATCTCCCGTACCATGTACGATCAATACCGAAATATTTGACCGGTTGATCCCTTTTACTGCGGTAAGCATTCCGTTCCGTCCGTGATCCATGATATCGCTCAGCCGGAAAAACGGTTCCAGGAAGCGAACCGCGGGAACGCTCACCCTGGCCAGGATATCCGCCGTCTCCTCTGCAGGATCATTGTATGCCGCCAGACTGACAACCGCCGCTATCTCATGCCTGTAATTCAGTACCGCCGTAACACCGTATGCTCCCCAGGAATGACCAAACAGGACCTTTTTCATCCTGACAAGCTCCGGATCCTTCTCGATATACTCAAGAACCGCATCCAGGTCGATGGGGGTCTGGGGCAGGCCTCCGGAATGCATCCCTTCACTCTCCCCACAGGCAGTGTAATCCGGTGCGATGACACGGTATCCATGATCAACAAACCAGACAATCTCTTTCATGTACTCCTCATGGAAGGTCCCACTGCCGTGGGAGAGCACCAGAAGGACGTCTGTATTCTCTTCCCCGTACACAAAACAGGCCAGGCTGTTCTTTCCCGACTGAACCATGAACTTCCGTCGCGGATATCTGTCCTGATAGTGATCGTAGTACCAGGTATACGAAAGCCGGGGGCGATCGGAACGTCCGTAGCCGTTTTTGGACAGGAGCCTGATGCACAGAAACAGGAGCAAGCAGAGCACTGCTGCTATGATAATGATCCATTTCATTGATTCAGATTCTCCAATCCCAGCTGCAGCAGCTTTCCTTCCACACCAAGCTCCATCCATCGGGCAACCGTAATGCCATCTTCCGAAACCGTAAAGGCCGCCCCTGAGCCGCAGATACAGTGTGTTGTCAGCTCTTCCTTTTCAAAATCTTTATTGGGAGTATTGAAAATAAAAATACCGATATCAGGTATTTCTTTCTGAAGCCTGGCAATCATTTCTCTCAGATGCTCCTGGAACCGGTCGCCGGTTTCCTTCGTGGGCTTCCAGTTTCCGTTCTCCTCCAGAAAGCCCGTCCACTGCGTGAGAGCAAAATCTCTTTTTGAGCAGCAGAACATGATCTTGGCCTCCGGCCGGTTATGATGCAGGGCGATCAGGCTGTCTGATACGATCTCGCTGCCGGTAAGTCTCGCGCAGATCTCTTCGGGGGTTTTCCACACGTCCCTTGCAACCGGCTGCCAGTCATGCCGCATGATGGCGCTGTCAACGATCACCGTCACATCCCTGCAATCCGGGAAATAGTTCATAATATCATCCGCCAGCAGGGAGGTGCCGAATGCGCCGGCTGAAAAACCGGTGATGATCAGCCGCTTCGGGCTCGGAACCAGCTCTTTTATTTTCTCCAGTAAAAGCCGGGTGTTTTCATATCCATGATGATGCAGAATGGCGGAATCCCCGTTCATGTCGGTATATGGATAATCATTTCTCCCGCAGTGGAAATCCCCTGTGGTGTAGGGCAGGAGCAGGATGCTCCAGTCACGAAAAGGGTTCTTTTTGCTGCGGCCGTTTGTACCGAAATGCATCAGCAGGTCCGATGCGAAGGGTTCCGTCGCATAAAAATTCGGTTCTCCGCCACCAAGCTTGCCCGGGTGCGCCGCCGTATATTCATCGATCGACACGCCTCCTCCGCAGAAAGAGATCATCAGATCCTCCCTGCTTCCGAGCCGGATCAGCCCATAGGTCGGCGTTCCTTCGGCTGTGATCGCTCCGTCCGGCCAGTATTCGTAGTTTTTTCCCGGCTTTGGCCTCTGCGGAAGTTCTTCAGCCCGGGTGGCATTCAGCAGGAAAAATGAAAATTTCACAGAGAAATCCCAGTTTGTCTTGTCTATTTTCGACAGTGGATGTTTCATGGCCGCCTCCTTAATATTTGCGGCTGAGCCGGCTCTCGCACTCTTCGCGGCTGATCTGACCGGCATTGCACTGAGCCATCAGCTCCGCGTCGTTATCCTTCAGACGATACGCCAGCATAATAGCTGCGAATAGAAGACAGCCGATCGCCGGGATCACCGTATGGCAGGCCCAGAGGGCGGAAACCGCGCTCTGCGGCTGTGTCACCCCCTGCGCAGCAAGATCGGCGAAATCGGTAGCCTCCACGGCAGTCCAGCCGGCCAGGCCGAGAATAAACAGGCCGAGGCTCTGCGCAACGCTCTGAGTGATCTTCGAGACAAAATTGTTCAGGGCATAAAAGATACCGGAGCAGTCCTGGCCCGTCTTATAACGCGTATACTCAATGGTATCCGGCGCAATGAAGGTATTGAGAAGCAGCTTGGCGGTTGCGGGGATGGAAGCGATAGTGGAAAATGCCACACTCAGCGCGATTCGGTTGTATCCGAAAATATAAACGAACAGCAGCCCGATACCTTGAATGGCATTGAAGAAAACAAGGGCATTTCTCCTGCCCATTTTTTTTGCGATCTTATCTGCCGAGAGCATCAGGATACAGCCCGGGACAAAGCCGATCAGCATAGCAAGGCTGCTTACCATGGAACTGCCGTAGCAATAGAAGGATACAAAAGTGGAAAGGGCTGTACTGGTCAGGAGGCAGCCGGCAATGATCTGTGCAAGGAAGAACAAAAGAATGTATTTATTTGTCTTCAGGCAGAGGAGCATCTCCTTAAATGAGTATTTTTCTTCTTTCTGGGCATCCTCCTCCACATTTTTCAGCTCCGGGTTGTGTTCCTTGACTTTCACTGCCAGCGGGATCATTGAAATGAGGAAGATAATGCCGGAATATATCGCAACGGACTTGATCGACATTCCGACATACTCGCTGATCAGGAACTGCCAGATGATGGCCAGGAAGATAGTGGAGACCGTCATGATGATTCCTTTTGTCTTCAGGATCGCATTGCGCTCTCCCACATGGTCAGTCAGTGTCATGACCATGGAATTCATGGGAACCTCATTGAGAGTACAGGTCAGATCGTAAAGCAGATAAAAAACAACGTACCAGGCGATCTTCGCGGCATCGGGCCAGTTTGTCGGCATGGAAAAGAATAAAATGGTGATCAGAGGATAGACAAAGAAGGTCACCCTATACCAGGGCATATATTTCCCGTCCCCGGCAATGCGTCGGAGCAGTCTTACATTTTTCGGATTGAATCTGTCGACCAGGAAACCGAAAATAACATCGTCCGAAGCATCAACGATCTTGAGGAGCAGTGTCACTACCGCAAGACTGGTTACGTCAATGCCCTGAAAGAGCAGAAACGTGCCCACAAACGTGGTGAAGAGCGCCATACAGAACTGACGTCCGATATCTCCGGTATAGTATGCGAGCCGTTCTCCCCGGGTCATCCGCCATCCGGGATGTTTGTTTACTTTTTCTTTTGCTTTCATAGAGCTTCCCCCTTATATATTTCTCTGCAGCATTATATCCTGCAGCATTATATTAGCAAATGCGAGCCGCAAATTATACCGCATAAAACTGCATGATTTATTGGTTGTATTTGATATTTCGCTGAGATATACTGAAATATATGGTACTGAAATATATATCGGGAAATGTGTCGAGATATGGAGCTGAAAGAAATGTGTGAGAACCCTGATATTACAAAGCAGCTGCAGCCGGACTCCCTGAGTCTTCCCGGGGACCTGCAGGTCTATACGCAAAAACTGCCCCGGTATACGGAAATACCGGAGCATGAGCACGACTTTGTGGAAATTGCCTGTGTCCTGCACGGAGAATGCAGGCATATTGTTGATGGCTATGAATTTCGGCAGGAGGCAGGTTCTGTCTCCTATCTGACGCCATTCGTCAGACATCAGTTGATCGCAGTAAAAGATGCGGAGTGCTTCACCATAGGAGTCAGGAAGGAGTTCTTTCTGGAAATGAATCTGCCATACATGGTTTCGTTCATCACCCCCATCATGTTTCATTGCGGAAGCGATCCCCTTATCATTCAGCTCGTGCTTGCACTCTACTCACAGCAGAACGGGCTTCCATATCAGAAAGAAATGAGTGAGCTTCTCTTCCATACGCTGATGCTCTATATCGGTCAAAGGTACCGCGTTACCATGGAAAGGATCTATTTTACCCCTCTGCTGAATCAGAAGATCATCCCCATCCTGGACTATATCGTAGAAAACTATCAGACTGCTACGCTTCGAAGCACTGCGGAGCATTTCCATTATTCCGAAGCTCACCTGAGCCGTATGTTCCGCGAGAAAACCGGCGGAACCTTTTCCGAAAAGCTTCGCGATTTCAAGCTGGAGCAGGCAGCCCGCCTGCTGCGGGAGACGGATAAAAAGCTGAACGACATCTGCGATGCGGTGGGCTACGCCGATGTGACGCAGTTTATCCACAATTTTAAAAGAAAATATCAAACCACGCCCGGACAGTATCGAAAAACGCATCGGAGCAATTCTCTCTGACACACATAATGAGCTTGTGTGTATTATATTTTTACGAATATTGATCGATATTCCATAGCAGATATAATGGCAGACTTATGGTAGTTGTATCGAAAATTAATCTACCTGACAAGTTTTTCCACCGGCGGCAGTTGTTGTAATAGCATCTGCCGGTATCTAAAACTCGATCTTCACCGCAGTCCCCACCCCCGGAGCACTGTCGAGGGTGAGCCTGGCTCCGTGGATCTCCACGATATGCTTCACGATGGACAGGCCCAGGCCTGTGCCGCCTGTGGCCTTGGAGCGGGATTTGTCTACCCGGTAAAATCTCTCAAAAATCCTCTCCTGCTCCGCTGCAGGAATGCCTATTCCGTTATCCTTTACGATAAGGATTTTCTCCGGTTCCGATGCAACCCTCACCCATACCTTCCCGCCGTCGTTATTGTAGCGGATGGCATTTAAGACCAGGTTATCGATAAGCTCCCTGAGCATCTCCTTATTTGCCCGGACCATGCAGGCAGAACCTTCATAGAAAATGACAACATTTCTTTTCTCGGCGGCCACCTTGAGAGTCTCCATACATTCCCCGGCAAGGGCATTGAGATCGGTCTCCTCGAAAAGCACCTTCCTCTCGCCGCTCCTGTCCAGCTCCGAAAGGCGGATGATGTCATTGATAAGGGACAAAAGCCGCTCCGCATTCCTTTTGATTTCACCGGCAAAATGCGCCTGCTGCTCCCGACCCACCATGCCGTTTTCCATGAGTTCCGCATAACCTGAAATGGCCGTAAGCGGAGTCTTCAGCTCGTGAGAGACGTTTGCGGTAAAATCCTGCCTGGCCTTTGCCGCGGACAGGATGTCATCATGCTGCTTTCTTATCATATCAGCAAAGGGGTCGAGCTCCCGGTAGGGAGTCTCGAAATTGCGGTCTTCCATATTCTCAGCCATCTGCTCGATCGGAGCTATGAGCTGCTTCGTCAAAAGATGGGAAAGGGTTACGCAGATCGCAATGATGATCCCCATGATAAGGATGATCAGCGGCAGGGCTGATAAAAAAACCGACCATATGCTCCTTGCATTGGTCGCCACGCGAAGCACGGTGCCATTGTCGAGGAGCACGGCATAGTAGAAAGTATTTTCATTCATGGTGTCCGACCGTCTGACCGACTGACCCACTCCGGTCTCGAAGGCCTCCTGTATCTCCGGCCTGTCCGAATGGTTTGAAAGGTCCGAAGCCGTGGCGTCATTATCGTAGAGCACCGTTCCGTCACTGTCTATCCAGGTCACACGCAGCTCCGTGATATCAGTGGACAGATCGATCTCAGCCGCATCGATATCAGCCGATTCAAAATACCGGGTATCTCTGAGCAGTTCAGCCGATATCTGCAGGTCAGACCGGACCTGTCTCTCAAAAAGGCTGTAATATACTATTGTGATCGCTATGACTGTTGTGAAGACCGCAAGGATCGCGATCCCGACCAGTCTCAGATTTATCTTGCTTTTCATTTAAAATCTATATCTTTCGCTCTCTGCGTTCAGTGGCTTTTACTCGATCACGTACCCTACATTCCTGATGGTTCTGATCCTGCTGCCATACACTCCCAGCTTCTGCCTTAATGTCTTAATATGCATATCCAGCGTTCTCGATTCGCCCTCATAGGAGAGCCCCCAGATTCTGTCCATGATGGAGTCGCGGCTTAATACAATGCCCTTGTTGATCAGCAGATACTGCAGGAGTTCATATTCCTTGAAGGTAAGCTCTGTCACAATGCCGTCCACTGACACCTCGTGCTTTTCGTTGTTCACCACAATCCCGTCGAGCTCTATGAGCTTCACCTCCTCGGGCTCCGTTCGCCGCAGCATGGCCTTAACCCTGGCGATCAGTTCCATGACCGAAAAGGGCTTTTTGATATAGTCATCGGCTCCGTCCTCCATGCCCTTCACCAGGTCAAGCTCCGTGGTCTTTGCCGTGACCATGATGACCGGGAGCCTCTTTGTGTCCGGATTTCTCCTGAGCTTCCTGACGATCTCGTTGCCGCTCTCATCCGGAAGCATGATGTCTATAAGACACAGATCCGGTGTGATGTCATCCAGCTTCTTGTAAAAGCTCTTCGCATCGGGAAATCCCAGCACTGCATGGCCTGCATTTTTCAGTGCAAATTCCTCGATCTCGCGGATCGATTCGTCATCCTCAATGATATATATCAAGGCCATAACAGTCCTCCTTAATCCTTCCTGCTTTTCTTTGCTCTCTTCTTCTCTTCAGACGTATCATTATTATCAATTGTATCATCGTCCTGCTTCAGAGAGTACTTTAATTTTAAAATTTCATATTCCTTCTTAAATCCGGCTTTTTCACTCTCCGACATATCGTCCAGATATTCGTGGGTCTCATACCCGTTGTCATGGATCGTCAGCATCTCCACCGCTATATTTGAGCAATGGTCAGACACACGCTCCAGGTCATTTAAGACATCCTCAAGTATCAGGCCCAGTTCGATCGTGCACTTGCCCTTCTGCAGTCTCCTGACATGGTGGTTTTTGATCTTTTTTGTCAGAGAATCGATCACCTCCTCCAGAGGTTCCACATGCTTCGCCCCCTCCAGATCATCCGTTGTGAATATCTCCGTGGTTTCGGTCACCACATCCTCCACCGCCCGGCAGATAACAGACAGCTCTCTGCCTGCCGATCTAGAGAATTCAAGTCCCTGCTCCTTCATCCTCACCGCCGCCTCGGCCAGGTTCATGGCATGGTCGGATATCCTCTCAAGATCGCTGATGCTGTGAAGCATCTGGGACAGACTCTGGGAATCCTTCCTAGACAGGTTCTTGCTTGACAGCCTTACCAGATAGGAGCCCAGAGCGTCTTCGTAATCATCTATCAGATCCTCCAGATATTCCACCCGCTTAACCTTGTCATCATCGTATGCCTGAATGACCCGGAGCCCGGTAATGAGTGCCTCTTGGGTCGCTGCCGCCATCTCAAAAGCCTTCTGTCTGCATATTTCCACTGCGAAAGCCGGACTCTCCAGGAATCTCTCGTCAAGCGCTGCTTTTCTCTTCTTTGCCGGACTGCCGTCCGCAAAGTCTTTTTGTCCCCCGTCAGGAATAGTGATCTCTGCCAGCCTCACCAGTTTATCAGAAAAAGGGAACAGAACTATGGTCGCGCCGATATTAAAAAGGCTGTGGATCACCGCGATCCCGGCCGCGTTTGCAGACTGGCCCAAAAAGGCAAAGTTTACAAAATAATTTATCGCGTAGAAGACCAGCATGAAGGTTACAGTACCGATCAGATTGAAGTACAGATGGATCATGGACGCCCGCTTTGCATTTTTGCTTGCTCCGACAGATGAGATGATAGATGTAACGCAGGTACCTATATTCTGTCCCATGATAATAGGCAGAGCCACTGCATAGCTGATGGCTCCTGTTGAACAGAGTGCCTGCAAGATACCAACAGAGGCTGATGAGCTCTGGATGATCGCCGTGAGCACTGCTCCGACCACCATGCCCAGCACCGGATTGGAGAATCTGGTCATCATAGAACAGAAGTCCGCATTTTCCTTCAGACCGGATACGGAAGAAGACATGGTCTCCATTCCGAACATGAGGATGGCAAAGCCCAAAAGGATATTTCCGATATCCTTTTTCTTTGACTCATCCCTGCCTGTCATGGTAAGGATGATGCCCACTGCCGCAAGTACCGGTGAAAAGGAGGAGGGCTTCAGGAGCTTGAGCCAGATATTGCTGCCCTCTATCCCGGTGAGTGACAGGATCCAGGAGGTTATGGTCGTGCCGATATTGGCACCCATGATTATGCCAACCGACTGGGAAAGCTGCATGATGCCGGAGTTTACGAAGCCTACCACCATAACAGTTGTGGCCGAAGAAGACTGGATCACTGCGGTAACTGCTGCCCCCAGAAGAATCGCATAGATCCTCTTAGCGGTAAGCCTCTCCAGTATGCTCTCCAGCTTTCCGCCTGCCATCTTGGAAAGGCCGTTTCCCATAGCACTCATTCCATACAGAAATAAAGCCAGGCCTCCTGCCATATTTAAGAAATCAAAAATGTCCATAGATTTTACCTCGATACTTGTAATTGTTCAGAACCGGGTATAAATGTAGTTCTGAGCGATTACATAGTATTAACCGCAGGTAAAATCTATGGGCTTCTTATGTAAAATCTGTGTAAAACATTTTGAAGTAAATCAGCCGGGAGACCCTTTGGCAAAAATTGCCCTTCCGGGCTCCGGTCTGACCGGCGTGTTACAGATGAATTCATCTGCACATTTTACAAACAATGGCAGGGGTAAATGTGAGTCAATTAGAACCGTCCCCGGTGACTCCTTACAGCGATTTCAGGAAGTCCAGCGTCATGCGCCTTACCTCCCTTGCCTGGGGTGTGTCTCCGCCCTCGAAGCCATGTCCCAGTTTTGCCTCCGACCGGGGATAGAGCTTTAAGACATAGGGAACCGAAAGCTGCCCGGCCTTTTTTGCCAGGTCCTGTGCCTGATCCGTAAATGTACCCTCGTTTCCGTCCGAGATAAAGCAGGGCGGAAATGCTGATGTCATATTTTCGATGACATTTGACTCTATGACTTTCTCGGCACCACGCAATCTCTTCACCTCAAAATAAGCGCGTCCGCAGCATCGGAGAATATAATCAAAGGCAAATGAGCCTGTTTTATCAAAACGTTCGCAGTCCAAAAGTCCCGACTGCGACACAAAAGCCTTGACCTGGTCAGGCTGAAGCTTCGATATGATCCCCAGTTTTTTCGCATAAGCCTCATTTGTCACAATATTGACGAACTGTCCTGCCAGATGAGCGCCGGCGCTTCCTCCCATGAAGATCACCTGATCCATATCAAGGAGATACTCCTCCTGATGGGCTAAAAGCCAGTCCACGCAGGCATTCAGCTGCATAAGAGGAACCGGATACTGGTATTCCGGCGCCAGAGCGTAATTTACCGAAACCACCTGGTAACCGGCCTTCAGAAGTTCATCGAAGCAATAAAAGCCATTTCCCTCTGCATTCGGATCGCCCTCTGCCTTGTCGCCCCAGGTGTAGCCGCCCCCGTGGCAGTAGATCGCCACCGGATGCTTGCTGTCCGGATCAACCTTCGTCTGATAGATATCGACATAGCTGTTGGGATAGGTCCTGTCGTAGCAAAGGTCGGAAAGCAGGGTCCCGTATTCGGAGCCACCCTTATTCTTCCTCGGTTCAAAGGCATTTACAAATTCGGGATACATTTTATTCTGAGCATTTTTTATCAAGGAATGCTTCATCTTCTCTCACCATTTCTTTCTTTGATCAACAGTCTTTTTCCGTTTCGTACGATATCTAAGCGTTCAGCCTGTTGATCAGTTCTACCCATTCAAAGTCCTGCATGCC
>R03__coassemble_1057_pt1 | contig 13752 bp, 12 predicted proteins | sample R03__metabat2_high_PE_045 | metagenome-assembled genome bin R03 | reverse complement strand
CCATATAAAACCTCCCCCCGCATTTCCTGCTCCATATGCAACCTTGCGCCACATAGCCAGTGTGCCGGCTTTTTGTTTACTCATTTTTTCATCCTCCGTGTGTGCTTTCTCAAGCTACTCGTCAGCAGCTTAGATCAAGGCAAATTAATATTGTAAACGTTCACCCTATGCGCTCATTCTAATCGCCTTAACCAACCGCCACAATAAATGCAATCCGACATGCAAAACAGAGGCATTCCTTTTTTCCGACTTTTTCTATTGTTCTTAAAATCTAAAAATGTATAATTTAAATATGGGATTCAAAGGAGGCACGATGGAAGAACTGCTTAATACTCTCAATGATATATTTGAAAATATAAAGAGGGAAAATCTGTCGCTCTATGGTTCTGAATATCTGAAATATACGGAAAAGGTCAGCAAATGGGATCCCTACAAGACAGAGGGATATATCGACGAGATCTACAGCATTCCCTATGAATATTTCATGACGGTGGAAAGATGCGTCTCTGAGGAAGACAGGTATTTTCTCGCGACCTACTCTCCCTGTCCCCTCCCGCTCAAGCACAAGGTATATATGCTCAACGAGGACCACGACAGTCCGCATCTGCACAGGCATGATTATTATGAGATCATCTACGTATGTGATGGGCATCGTGATATGCAGGTAGAGAATCAGACACTGCGGCTTAATCAGCATGACATCTGCATATTCGATACTATGTGTGCACACCTGGATAAGCGAACAAGCAGTGAGGGGACCGCTTTCTACTGCTGCCTTACAAAAAACATGGTCGACAGCTATTTCATAACCCATCTTAAGGCCAAACGAACCCGCGACTTTTTTATCACCAAAGGGACTGCTAAAAATGATGTGAGCTATCTCAAACTGCACGCTGACAATAATGCCTCCCGGAATATAGAAAAAGCACTCTCCAACATCTTTACGGAAATGGAAAGTGCTTTACCGGGCTATGATCGCATATGTCAGGCCAACACGCTTCGAGCGCTTAACGAGATTCAGGCAGACGCTGATGCGAATATATATACATTTTCAAAACGTCTGAATGGTTCAAAGCTTTTTCAGGCAGTTGCAAAATATATAAACAGCAACATCTCTGATATAAGCATAGAAAAGCTGTGCGCCCAGTTCCATTACCAGGAGGACTATTACAGCCGCCTGATCAAGAAAAATACAGGCCTTACCTATGCTCAGTATGTCCGTGCGCTGAAGATCGACAAAGCCAAAAATCTGCTTGTCAACACTGATATGACAACCAATGAGATACTGATGTATCTCGGTTATCAATGTCATTCCTACTTTTACAAGGCTTTCCGGGAAGAAACCGGTTTGACGCCCTCCCAGTATCGCAGGAAAAATCGTGATACATAGGTGACTGTCAGTCCCAGTTATTTCTCCAGCTTTTTCTCCAGCTCCTTGCGCTTCCTGTGCTCGTGGCCGATGTCCGAATCCAGCTCCTCGATCCTCTTCCACAGGTCTGCGATAGCATCCGTCTCATCCTCAGGTCTTAACTTCTCGCCATGCTTTTCAGCCTCTTCCTGGGCAGCTTCCCTGGCCTTTATGTCCTTACTGAACAGTGCTTTGAAGAGCACGCGTACCAGCGGTTGAATGAAAAAGAGCTGGGTGAAGTAGGCAAATGGAAAGTTAAAGCATACAAGCTTCAGCCAGTTGGCCAGCAGGGTAAAGATGTTGAAGCCTGCATAATAGGGATAATACATCCAGGCCGCGATGAAGCTCATGACCGGGCACATGATACCCACGGTTGCACAGATGATGGCCGTCTCGAAGAGCATGGGGTGGTTCTTCCTTGGGTCAAACACTCTGCAGGCAAGCTTAAATGACAGTGGGCTACCAAGCAGATTTTCAAGGGCGTAGGCGAAGCAGAATTCGATCAGGATGACAGCCCATATCGGCAGCATCCTTCCGAACATCATGACTCCTCCGTTGGCATTGATGGCAGCGATCACGCTTGTCTCCCCTGTGACCTCCATCAAGGTCGCTCCGTTCACCACATACAGGCTGTAGAATACATAGGCATGTACCGTGATGATGACTGTCAGCAGGGCAAATATCATTCTCTGGAATTGATTTCTTGGCATAATTTGTTTCTCCTCTTTCTCTTTTTTTGCGCAAAAAAAGACACACATACCGCTCCCGGCATGTAAAGGTGATACGTTCTGTTATCAGATTTACATGCCTTAAGGCAATACATGTGTCTTACGTCTCTTATTTGCGAGATGTATTTTAGCAAAAATCACAGGGAATTTTCAAGCTTCTTTCTTCAGCCAATTCAGCTCCTGAATCAATTCCCCAGAATCTCATTGATCTTGTCACAATAGAACTGAGGGTCGTATGCCATGTAACCATCGCAGTATGACTGCCAGTCGCTGTCGCTTGAGATATCCGTACGTCCTGTTATGAAGCCGGGAATTGTCTGCGCCATATAGGTCATCATGTTAGTCTTCATCAGGCTGATAGTGTCTGATGATTCGGAATCTATATCTGCCTCTGTCGCTGACTGTACCTCTGCATCGCAGGCATAGAGCATCCACTGGTCAACAGCATGATTCTTGATAGCAGTTCCGCCCAGGTCGTAATTTGTATTCACCGTGAGGCCAACGTTCATCCGGGCGATTCCGCATGCCATATTGAGATCCTGCGTATTGGTGATGACTGAATTTTTTACATCCCATGTCACGCCGTCTCTGTCCTCGGACCAGTAAGCGCCGTCCTCAAGTCCCCACTCATTGTAAAATTCGTCGTTAAGTTCGGCCTGCTGCTCCTTTGAGAAGCCTCTGTCAAGCTTTGCGCCTTCTTCACCATACTGGTAATCGATCGCAGTCAGAAGTGCCGCAAGATTCTTGTCGGCAGCCTTCGATGTGATGGCCACACCATTTCCATACATATGAGTATAGTTCATAAATACATTCGGGGTTGATGAGCAGGTTTCCAGATCTCCGTATACATCATTTATCGGCTGTGCAGCGCCATATACACACATGTTATAAGTTGGATCCGATTCGTCGCCGTTGCTTACATCCAGATTGTTGCCCAGGACCGAATCCAATCCATACCAGAGGCCGACCTTTCCGGAATATACCGAAGGAGAGTCCACGCTCCAATAGAGATCCGATGTGTTCTCCTCAAAATCGCTGTTCATCCATCCATTTTCATACCATGTATTCATGCACTCAAGATATGCCCTGTATCCGTCAGATGTTCCGCCATACCGGCATACCCCGTCCTCATCGATATAGAAGAAGCTGCAGCCTGCATTGAAGCCCGAAGTTATATCTCCCTTCAGAAAATCGCCTATGTAAAACTCCTGATAAGCATATCCGTCAGTGATACCCTGCTCCTTAAGTGCCGTCTCAAAGATGTCAAACATCCACTCCCAGTCACTGATATAAACCGGATCGGTTCCGCCTGATGGGAATACCACATCATCCTCCCACTCGGTCTTCTCATCATCCACATATCCTCCGGTGAAGGCTTCCCCCGTCTCGGGGTTGGTCCCGTACTTTACGAGCCAGTCACGTCTGTATACATATCCTGACCAGTATTCATCGGCCCTGTCATATACCTGTCTGAGCTGAAGTATCTTCATCTCTCCATTAACATTGGTATACATATACTGGGCGAATCCCGGATTTTCTTCCATCCACGCCTTAAAATTAGGCATATACTGATCTACCAGATCTGTAAGATCAAGAATAACCCCCTCCTCATATAAGGATGTCAGGCTGTCAGACAGATAATTGGCGGAAATGACATCATCATACTCTCCGGTAGCCATCAGTGTATTCATGGTGTCCGATTCTGACCCGGCCGGGAGCTGGTTGAAGTTGATCGTAATGTCTGTATCGACACCGTCTACATCCCAGGTCATCTCATCATAATACTGATATACCGGGTTATCATTGTAGCTGTCATAATACACAGAACTTACTGCAGTATCGATCGTCCAGGTAAAAGTATTGGCGTCGTCTCCCGAAGCAGAATCCGATCCTCCGCATCCGGTTAATACTGTAGTGATGGCCATCACTGCCGCAAGGCCAAAAGCTGATTTTTTGATAAAACTTCTCCTCATTGGTTTGTCCTCCTTATTTATTTTCAGTATAAAAAGAAACAGGCATTCAACTATCGTGAATGTCTGTTTCTTGTCATGAATGTTTTGTTTTTCTAATTCAATTTCTGGTATTTGTTCCTGTACTCCTTAGGTGTCATACCAAACTGCTTCTTAAACTGCCTGCCAAAATGACTTTGCGAAGAAAAGCAGAAATATTCGGCGATTATCGAGATGGGATACTTGGAATATCTGAGCAGATTGGCTGCATGTCTGCACCGTTCTTCGGTAATATACTGCTGTATCGTCATCCCTTCGTTCTCCGTGAATTTTGTAGTGAGATAACTGCGGTTTATACCTATCTCCTGCGATATATCTCCCACCTTAAAGGGCTTTCTGAGATTTTTGGCAATATAATTCTTGCACTCCTCCACATATGGGTTGTTGCTGCGCTTCCTTTTCACCTCAGCAACCTTCTCCGTGTACTCAAGCTGGGCCTTGGATCCTATCACAAGTGCATCTTCCGACGACCTTACCCTGGACAGTTTTCTCAGATATATATCCGCCATACTGTAGGCCTCTTCAATCGACATACCTCCCTCTACAGCAGTACGGCTTAAGAGCGCTATCATGGTAACCACAAGATATTCCGTCTGTTTGAAGTCATCTTCCGAAACAACTCCGATATTTTTTTCCTCGAAGGAATTAGTCAGCATATGCTTCATTCCCTCGACATCGCCTTCGCGCACCAGGTCCAAAAGCTTCCCCTCGCATTCGGCCGAGTCATGGCTTCTTTCATAATCTGATTTCTCTATCAGATAATCCTCCTCCTCGGAATCGGCACACCACTCACTTACCTCCCGATTGGATGTAACGATCTTTATATCCCTGTATCCGACATTTTCACCGGTCACGACCAGACAGACCAACGCTGCCAATTTGGATAGTTCTGTCATTTTCATCGTCGGAAACAAAGCCCTCTCCATATGGTGTCTGTGAAGATAGGCCCCGCGGACATCCGACATCATACCCGTGTCTGCCGGTCCTATTACCAGCAGATATCTATCATTTCTGATCACATAAAAAAGTACATTTTTTTCTTCTACAAAGGCGAACAACCTGTCTTCTCTGTCAGCTGCAGCTGCAATCCGTTCTCTTTGCGCCGTATTCTTCTCCAAAACGCAGAACGCCATCTCCTCCACGGGAAATGAACACCAGCCCTTTTTGTCATTAAGACTTATGGAGATCCCATGAATATCTGCAATTTTCTCCAAAAAAGCAATAATATCAACATTCATAATTTTTCTCTCATCTCCTCAAGTCTCTTCTTATCCAGCGGATACAGGAAATACAGCAGCGCGAAAACCGCCAGATAGAGTATGGCCGGTATCAACACCGAAGAAGCATACATACCGTTTAGGGTATCCTGCGTCAGGTTGTCCGTGCTGTAGCCGATCCTGATCAGGGAGGCATTGACAAATACCGCTGCGACCGCATGCCCCAGCTTTCTTATAAAGGAAAAGAGTGAGTAGCTCAGTGCGTCATCGGTTATCCCGAAAACTATCCTGTTATAATCCACGACCTCCGTCGCGAGCGCCCACACCTGAAGGAACATAAAGGCATTTCCGATGCCTGCCATAAAGCAGAAGGCCAGGAATACCCAGGGGTTAGTCGTATGAAGAAAATACAGTATCAGGTTGAAGACTCCTGCCACTAAAAGGCCCAGGGCACATATCTCCTTTCGCCCAAAACGCCTTATAAGCTTGCCCGCAAAAAACATGAGAACAGCTATAGGCACATACTGACAGACAAGAGCCAGCATGGACAGGGCACTCATGCCGAAATATTTGTCGGCCAGGTAGGTGTAATAGCTCTGGCTGAAGACGCTGGCCGCCAGGTAGAGCATGGCGGATACCGACAGCACGACAAAAGGTCTGGTGCGGACTATCCTGGCAATTTTTGAAAAAAGTTCCGATGCCTTATAGGTCTCCTTCGGCGGCACAAGCACGCGCTCGGTTACAAGATGCTGACACAAGAGGCAGGATACGGCAGCGATCACCGCAATGATGGCAACCCCAAGGATTATCTTGTTGTAATCCATGACCTTGCCTGTCTCAGTCTTAGTATAGCAGAGCACGATCAGCACCATGGCCGGCAGGGTTCCGAGCGCCGAGCCCACGCTCCTGAAGGTCGAAAGCTTAGTCCGGTCATCGTCATCAGGCGATATAACTGCCGCCAGTGAGCCATAAGGAACATTGACGCAGGTGTAGACCATGCCGAAAAGGGTGTAAGTAACACAAGCCAGGGCAAAAGTGGCCCCGGAAGATAAGCCGGGTACCTTCACGAACATAAGCACCGTCATGATGGCCATCGGCACGGAAAAATACTTTATAAACCTTCTGTATCTCCCATCCGGCCTTGTCTGCCTGGAGTCCACGAAGGCTCCCCACATGGGATCATTTACCGCGTCCCATATCCTGGCTATTATAAAGAGCATCATAACCGAAGCGATCGGTATCTTAAGGACATCAGTGTAGTATTTCTGCAGCACACTTGCTATCAGGCCGAAGGAAGCCTGCATCCCGAAATCTCCCAGGGCATAGCCTATGTAATCGCGTTTTCCCGTTTTTGGTATTTTGTTATCCATCTCAAATCTACCTTATAATGTTCAAATTCACATTGAATTCTGCTAAAATATCCATGGTCTATTATAATATACGGGAAATTGATTTGATATGACAAATTCCAAACATTACTATGCTTATCTGGCCAGATGCGCTGACGATTCCCTCTACGCCGGATACACAGATGATATAGCAAAAAGGGAAAAGGCCCACAACGATGGTCTCGGCGCCAAATACACAAAAAGCCGCCGTCCTGTCAAGATCGTTTATTTTGAGGAATTCGACAATAAGACCGACGCCATGAGCCGGGAATGGCACTTAAAGAGGCTGACCCGGGCCGAGAAGCTGGCACTTGTCAAGGAATTCGATATGTCGGAGGATGTATGAAGCTAGCATTTATAGGAACAGGAAAAATAATACACGATGCGCTGTACGCCATACGGTCGGTCGAGGCCATCACTCCCACTGCAGTCTGGGCCAGACCCCACAGCCTTGACAAGGCTCGGGCCCTCGCAGACGAGTACAACATTCCGGAAGTCTACACCGATTATGACGAACTTCTGGCCGGCACCATGGCTGACACGCTGTACATAGGGCTTGTCAACAATGTCCATTTCGAATATGCCAGGCGGGCACTTCTGGCAGGCAAGAATGTAATCCTCGAGAAGCCCTTCTGCGGCAGTTATGAGGAGGCACTTGAGCTGCAGGAGCTGGCGCTTGATAAAAATCTGTTTCTGCTGGAGGCCATAACAGTCCTCCACAACGGGGTATTTGACAAGATGAGGGAAAATCTCCCCAAAATCGGTCAGACTCGCATGTTTCTGGCCAACTACTCTCAGTACTCCAGCCGTTATGACGAATACTTAAACGGACAGATAGCCCACCCCTTCGACCCTGCCTTCTACGGCGGCGCCTTATATGATATCAATGTCTATAATGTGCATTACTGTGTGGGGCTCTTCGGCGCGCCTCTTTCCGTGGCCTATTATCCCAACAAGGGCTATAATGGGGTGGATACCTCCGGTACACTTATAATGCAGTACGACGGTTTTACCGCCGTCTGTACCGGTACCAAGGATTCCGACAGTCCCTGTTTTGTATCGATTCAGGGAGAACAGGGTTATATGAGCCTGCAGGGCAAGCCCAACACGGCAACTGTACTTGAGACCACATATATAACGACTCCATTCGACCGAAAAGCCCTGTCCGACGGCTATGGCGGAGGAGCAACCGGCACTGCATTAAACCCTGCAAGAGATGCCTCCGGTGCTATCATAAGAGAGACTGCAACGGATATATACGACGCTTCAGCTGACCACACTTATCCGCACAGGATGACGCAGGAATTCATTGAATTTGCCGAAATCATTGACGGGAAGGATCATGCGAAGGCAGCCTGGCTGCTTGGGGAAAGTGTCGCAGTCGTGAAGGTCCTGGACGAGGCCCTTCACGGATAATTTTTTCAAAAGGAAATGATCATGGAAAATATCAGAATAATCGAACTCAAGGAGTCAATCCTTGAAGACAACAATGCCGACGCCGAAGTGCTCCGCCGTGAACTGAAGAGCCAAAAGACTGCGCTCCTCAATCTCATGTCAAGCCCCGGATCAGGCAAGACCACTACCCTTCTGGCCCTTAACAAGGCCATAGGCGATCGTATCAAATGGGGCGTTATGGAAGCTGACATCGACTCCGATGTGGATGCCATCACAATACAAAACGCAGGCCTTCCGGCCATACAGCTTCACACCGGCGGCATGTGCCACCTTGACGCCGACATGACCAGACAGGGGATCCGAAGTTTTGACCGTGATGATCTGGACCTCATAGTCCTGGAAAATATAGGCAACCTGGTCTGCCCGGCCGAGTTCGACACAGGAGCCTGCATCAATATGACCATCCTCTCCGTTCCCGAGGGTGACGACAAGCCCCTCAAGTATCCTCTTATGTATCAGGTGTCGGATGTTATGGTCATCAATAAGATAGATGCCCTGGCCGTATTTGACTTTGATAAAGAGGCGATGGAAGCCGCCGTAAGAAGACTTAACCCCGACATGAGATTCTTCTACATCTCAGCCCTCACCGGCGAGGGTATAGATGAACTCGCAGACTATCTGGTTGACCGCGTCAAGGCCTGGAATGCCTGAGTATGGCTGACTGTTGATAAGGAGAATTGCTTTATGGCAAAGGAAGTAAGGATCATAGAGATCCACGAGAATGTATTTGCATCAAACGATAAGACTGCCGATAGCATCAGGAAAGCCCTGACGGATAAGGGGGTTTTCTTCATTAATATTATGTCCGCCCCCGGCTCCGGCAAGACCACTCTCCTCACTGCGCTTATAAACCGCTTGAAGGACAAGGTCAGGATTACCGAGATGGATGTCGACATAGAATCGACGGTTGATGCTCAGCGTGTCGCAGACGCGACAGGCGTGCCGGCCATCCAGATCCACAATGGCGGTCTCTGCCACATCGACGCCGATATGGTATCCCGCGCCCTGCCCGAGATTGACCTGGATAATACAGACCTGCTCATACTTGAAAATATAGGCAATCTGGTCTGCCCGGCTGAGTTCGACACGGGAGCCCATAAGAATATCATGCTGCTCTCCGTTCCGGAGGGCGATGACAAGCCCCTCAAGTATCCCCTCATGTTTACCGTCAGCGATATCGTGCTGATCACTAAGGTCGATACTGCAGGCTTCTTCAACTTCGATTTCGACAAGGCAGCCGCGCGAATCCACAGATTGAATCCGAATGCCATCATCATTCCGGTAAGTGCCAAGACCGGAGAAGGGCTGGATGATGTTGAGAAATTATTGCTGAATAACTGTTCGACGCAGTAAAAAATAACGGCGACCACGGAACCCTCGGGATATTTCCACCGCCGTGCAACTGAATGCACGGCTCGCGGAAATACACCCTCGTCCATGGTCGCTAATATTTTATCTACTGCCGTCTGCACTCCTCCGCAATTTTCACCATCATCGGATACCAGCGGTCGAAAAGCATCTTGTAGGATTGGCAGAAGCAGTTCAGCCCCTCAGGGCTTCCCGGCTGCGTCCTGTGTCTGTTGCAGCCTCCTCTGCATATGGCAAAATACCTGCATTTCCTGCATTCTTCGGTATGGTTGAGTGATGCGTCAACAAACTCTTTTTCTATTCTTCTGGCATATATAGCATCAAAATCCTCATCGTTCAGATTTCCCAGCCTGTAATCATCAAGCACATAGAAATCACATGGGTATACGCTTCCATCCGCCTCTACTACATTCTGTATACTGCAGGTTCCCCTCTGTTCACAGGATTCCGGCATAAATCCCAACAGTATGCTTATATAATTTTCGAACTGCCTTATATAGGGCTGACTCCTCCTATTCCAGAAATCCTGCTGCCACAGGTCGAAGAGGTCTATGAGGAAATTGCCGTAGTCCTGTGGCGTGAGCGAGTAGTCCATGCTTCCGGCCTCCGTGCCGAGTGGATCCAGACAGGCTATGTACTGCTGCCACATAAAGCCCTGCTTCTTATACTGATCATATATGCGCCTGATCTTCGGCGCGGTTCTCCTGTTAACAACCGTCAGGACATTGTATTCGACCCCGAACCTGTCCATCTGCTTAGCTGCCTCAAGCGTCTTAAGATACGTATCCTGTCCCCCGGCATCCTTGCGGAAGCAATCATGGGTCGACTTGATCCCATCTATGGACAAACCGACCAAGAAATTCTTCTCTTTTAAGAAGCGGCACCAGTCCTCATCTATCATGGAGCCGTTGGTTTGAAGGGCATAGTCAACCTGCACACCTTTCACATTGTACCTATCCACCAGGTTGCACATTTTTTTGAAGAAATCCAGACCGGCCAGCGTCGGCTCGCCTCCCTGAAAGGCCAGGCTCATGCTGCCCTCTGAAAAATCAAGAGCCTTCTTTATGACATTTTCCAGGGTCTCATCCGTCATGATCCCATAGCTTTTCTGCTGACGATTTTCCATCTCATCCGCGTAAAAGCAGTAGCTGCATCTGTAATTGCATAGACCCGAGGCAGGCTTTATAAGTAGATTTACTGCAGGCATCTTGTAATTTTCCTTGTCCTTTTCACAAATCAATATAAATGCATTATATCAGATTGAAAACTGCTGAACATTTCTTTTTACAAGTGTATAATCATTTATAGACTACATCGTAATTGAATTTTGTGGTTTTTTGCAATTCAAATTGTCAGAATATAATCACATAAAGGAGCCTTCATGGAAGAAAAACTCGGCTTTAAAAATTACTTCGGCTATACCATGTGCGATTTTGCCAACAATCTGGCCTTCGGTGTGATGGGGTCATATCTCTCGGTCTACTGCTCGGACATTCTGGGCATCTCCGGTCTTACCATTACTGCCATCCTGATCGCAGCCAGGATATGGGACGCCATAAACGACCCCATCATGGGCTTTTTAGTCCAGAATAAAAAGCCCGGCAAATACGGCAAATACCGTCCCTTCATAATCTACGGCGGTTATCCGCTCGCACTAGTTGCTGTTCTGGTCTTTACCAGGGTATCCGACAATCTGCTGGTATCCACAATCTGGGTCGCAGCCATGTATATCCTCTATGGTATGATCTACACGGTTCTGCTGGTGCCCTATGGTTCGCTGGCTTCGGTTATGACGACCGACGACGGTGAGCGTTCCGTACTTTCCATCTGCCGTGCCATCGGCGGAGGTTTCGGAAATCTTCCCAGTTTCATCTTCCCGGTATGCGTAATGGTTGCCGGCGCCGATCATAACCAGATGGATGCCGGGCGACTTCTCATAGGCATGATAGTGATAGCTATTGCCATGGTGGTCCTCTACACGATAGCCTTTCTCAACACCAAAGAGCAGGTCGTCGCAGAGGCTATCCCGGAAAAGGTCAACATCCTCTCCACCATCAAGGGGCTTCTGGCCAACAAGGCCTTTGTCATAATGAGTCTCTTGGGCTGCCTGGTCATAGCCGTTCAGATGTATCTGTCCACGGTCAACCTCTACCTCTTCAAGGACTACTTCAATAATTCTTCGCTCAACACGATATATATGGCGGTATCCTACCTGCCCATGATCATAATGATGCCATTTACCGGCAAGATCTTAAAAAGGATCGGCAAGAAGGAATTCTGTGTCGCAAGCCTGGCAGTATCTGCAGTTGCTTCATTTTTAAGCTACGTCCTACATATAGGAAGCGAAAATGCCACACTCTTCCTGGTGCTTGCCTTCTTCATCAATGCCGGCATAGGCTTCATCGTGCTTGAGGTCTGGGCCATGGCTGCAGATGTTATAGACCATCAGGAGTGGATAAGCGGCAAACGCGAGGAAGCCGCCGACTATGCCATCTTCACCTTCATGAGAAAGATAGGCCAGGCGCTCGCAGCCCTGGCTCCATGGTTCGTAGGCCTGGCCGGCTACGACAGCAGTCTGGCGGGAAGCGGCGTGTCCCAGGGGCAGGCAGTCCTCGACAGGATGTACGGCGTTGCGACCCTGGTCCCCTTCATTGCGATCACCCTCATGCTTGTCCTGGCCATATTCTATCCCCTAAACAAGGCTACTATGGACAGGATGCATACCGAGCTTAAGGAAAGGAGGGGCATATAGATGGACAGCTCATGTAAAGCGCCTAATCTCGTGTATGTATTTGCCGATCAGCTGCGCTACCAGAGCGTCGGCTTTAACGGTGATAAGCTGGCACAGACGCCCCATCTTGACGCCCTGGCCTCAGAATGTGTAAATATGGGTCAGTGCGTCTCCGGCCATCCGGTATGTTCGGCCTACAGGGCTTCCCTGGTTACCGGCAAATATACAACCGGAGGCACCGGCATGGTCATCAACGAGATCCGCATCAACACCGGGCACCATTCCATCGCCCACGTTCTCGACGATGCCGGCTACGAGACCTCCTACATAGGCAAATGGCATATGTATGCCAATCAGTTTGCCCACCACTACGATGTAAAAAATTCTTACATCCCGGAGGGACCTGACAGGCTGGGCTTCAACGACTACTTCGCGGCCTACAATTTTCATCACGAGTACTATGCGCCCAATGCCTACTATCATCTCAACAGTCCCGAGAAGATCTACTGCAGCAAATACGAACCCGACGAGCAGACCGACATGGCTATCGAGAGGCTTAAGCATCACAAGGCCTCAGGCAGGCCCTTTGCCCTCTTCTTATCCTACGGCACACCCCACGATCCCTGGACTGCGGAGAATGTCCCAGAGGAATATCTGAAGCGATTTGAGAATACGGAATTTACCCTTCCACCCAACTATAAATCCAGAAACGACCACCACGCCGATCCCTGGGCCCGCTTCAAGCCCGGCAAGAGGAAGGAGCTTCTGAACTGGATGAAGTGCTACTATGCCATGGTCGCAAATCTCGATGACAATGTCGGCAGACTCTATGATCACCTGAAGTCCGATGGCATGCTTGACGATACCATCTTCGTCTTCACCTCCGATCACGGCGAGATGTTCGGTGCCCAGGGCCGCCATGCGAAAAACATCTTCTACGAGGAATCCGTAAGGGTTCCCTTCCTCATGAGATATGGGGCGAATCTGCCAAATGGCACAAGAAACGAAAGCTGCTTCAACACCGTCGACATCATGCCCACCCTTCTTGGCATGATGGGGCTTGATATTCCCGGATCATGTCAGGGCTTGGACATAAGTTCCGCCATCACTTCAGGTTCCGAGGTCGATGATCCCTGACTCATGATGGGAACCGGACCCACGGCCATATTCGGCGACGGTGCAGAATGGCGGGCGATACGAAGCCGCCGCTTTACCTATGCGATCTACCGCTGGAATAAGGAAGAGTTCTTATTTGACAATGAAAATGACCCCTACCAGCTCCACAATCTGATCAAGGATCCGTCATACGCGGATACGGCAAAGGATCTCCGTGCGCTGATGTACAAAAAAATGGCCGCCATAGGCGACCATTTTGAAAAAACCAGTTATTACAAAAAGCACTGGATAAAGGATCGTATAATACAGATCACTTAAGTTTACTGTCCGTA
>R03__coassemble_1051_pt1 | contig 13793 bp, 14 predicted proteins | sample R03__metabat2_high_PE_045 | metagenome-assembled genome bin R03 | reverse complement strand
ACATTAGGTTGAACTGTCTGATATCGGTAAAATTGTGCTTACCGCACGAAGGACACGGAACATTATTCTTCTCGATGAAGTCAACCATCTCATCGTTAGTCCAGCCGTCTACGGAAGACTCGAGGGTCATTCCCTTCTCTGCAGCAAAATCCTCGATGATCTTGTCTGCTCTGAATCTCTCGTGGCACTCCTTGCAGTCCATAAGAGGATCAGAGAAGCCTCCCAGATGTCCTGATGCGACCCAGGTCTGAGGGTTCATAAGGATTGCACAGTCAACGCCGACATTATAAGGGTTCTCCTGGATGAACTTCTGCCACCAGGCCTTCTTCACATTATTCTTGAGTTCTACACCCAGGTTACCGTAGTCCCAGGTATTGGCCAGGCCGCCATAGATCTCCGATCCCGGATATACAAAGCCCCTTGCCTTGGCAAGTGCTACTATCTGATCCATTGTCTTATCTGTCATTTTCATCATGATCTTCCGTCTCCCTTATTCATAGATTATATATGTGGCCGCTGCCACATCGGTATTACCATCTGCCGGAGCGATAACTACAGTATCCGTTCCTGTGACGGTAGTGTTCTCACTGCTTACATATCTTATGGTGCCGGGAACCTTGACTGTGATGTTCTCCTTTACCATAAGCAGCTTGAGAGTATCTTCTCCGTCAAATTCAGCACACTGAACCAGCTGGTCTGACTTGACGCCATCTTCTACCTTGCAAAATGTTCCTGCAAGTTCTCCGCCCATATCATAGTAGGATCCTATCGATCCGCTATACATGTCATAACCGGTAAAATCAGCGTAGGTACTGTAGGATGTGTAACTCGTCTTGACATAGACCGTATCGGATTTGGTCTTGTACTTATTCAGCGTTACGCCGCCCGCTCCCGAAGTGTTATAATCGTCAATCAGTTCATTCGTATATTCCTTAGCGTCCGAATAATCCTCTTCCTCATCAATGGTCGCCACTTCCTCGAGTACGATAGTTCCGTCCACATTGACAGTAAGTGTACTGGTCTCCGGAAGCTTGCCTCCGCCTGCCAGCTTGCTTATTCCGAATATGGCAAGGATCACAAGCATTATGACTATTATAGCTATCAGGATGGTCCTGACGCGGTTTCTGATCTCCTGCCTGCGCTTATTGTTTCTCCTGGCTGATCCGCCGCTTCTTGCGCTCGCACTTTTGGTGGAAGTCGATCTGGTGCCGGTGCTTCTGGATGTCGAAGCTTTCGTGCCCGCCCCTTTTGAAGTCCTGCTTCCTGAAGCTGCAGTTTTCTTCGTGGAAGTATTCTTCCTTGCAGTTGTTGAACGACTCGAAGTATTCTTTCTCTTTTTCGTGTTATTGCTACTCATATTAAGCCCTGAAGCTTTCCTAACTCATTAATAACCACAAAATTTTACTATAATTTTTGTGTAAAGTAAATAAAATCAGCCCAGTTTTGCATATTTATATAAAAAAATCAGCCCAGCCCACCGGCTATGCTGATCACATATGCTTAATAAATAAATTATGCAGGCCGGCTGTTGCTCAATCCGGGCACCTCACATCACCCAAAGGATCAAACTTAGTGCTGCTGCATTCCTGCCCTGACACGGTTCGTAAGTCTCTGCCGCGCAAGACCCGGACTGAGCAACAGCCGGTCCGATAGTCGGGGTAACAGGACTTGAACCTGCGACCTCTCGGCCCCCAGCCGAGCGCTCTAGCCAAACTGAGCCATACCCCGTTGTTCAATATACTGAGGTCTCCAATAACTGAAGACCTCAGTTATAATATCAGAAGTTAAGCGACTTGTCCAGTACTACTTTGTACCGAATATTCTGTCACCTGCATCTCCGAGTCCCGGGCAGATGTATGCATTCTCATTGAGTTCCCTGTCGAGAACACCTACATAGATCTGGACATCAGGATGAGCCTTATGAAGCTTTTCAAGTCCTACAGGTGCTGCAACGATGCACATGAACTTGATCTTCTTGCCGCCATGCTTCTTGATCTGGTCGATCGCATCTATGGCAGATCCGCCTGTTGCAAGCATGGGATCAGTAACTACTATGAGTCTCTCCTCGATAGGGCTAGGGAGCTTGCAGTAATACTCTACGGGCTCATGAGTCTCCTCATCGCGGTACATACCGATATGTCCTACCTTGGCAGATGGCGTCAGTGTAAGCAGTCCCTCTACCATTCCCAAGCCTGCACGAAGTATGGGAACGATTGCAAGCTTACGTCCTGCTATCATAGGCTGACTTGTCTTCTCGATAGGGGTTTCGATATCAACCATTTTTGTCGGAAGATCCGAAAGCGCCTCATAGCCTTCAAGGACAGCTATCTCCTCAACCAGCTTACGAAACTCGTTGGTTCCTGTCTCCTTCATACGAAGCATAGTGATCTTGTGCTTCAAAAGCGGATGATCCAGGATGGTAATATTCTCTTCATTGTAAAAATCCATGACCTCTTCTCCTTTTATCAATACATGCGGCCTGCGCCGTCATTTATGCTGTGTGCTTTTACAGCTTACTGCTGATTATTCAGCATCGGTATTCTCATCGCCGTCCTTTGCAGCTACATATACGCCGCGGCTCTGGTCTCCCTCAGGGTTCTTGCCGAACTCGTAATCGTTGCCCGGAAGGATAGCGTTGAGAAGGATACCTGCGATAGCTGCGATTGCAAGAGCCGTAAGAGTGATTGAAGCTCCGCCGATCGTGAATGTGATGCCATCTGAGAAACCGAGTCCGCATACGAAGATAACGCCTGCGATGATCAGGTTTCTTGACTTGGTCAGGTCAACCTTGTTCTCTACTACGTTTCTGACTCCGATAGCCGAAATCATTCCGTAAAGCATGAATGAGATACCGCCGATGATAGAGCTGGGCATTGTAGAGATGATGCCTGAGAATTTCGGAATAAATGAAAGAACGACAGCGTAAATAGCTGCGAGCCTGATAACACGCGGGTCATAAACCTTAGACAGCTCGAGCACGCCTGTGTTCTCTCCGTAGGTTGTGTTGGAAGGTCCGCCGATAAGTCCGGCAAATGCTGTTGCAAGTCCATCACCCATAAGAGTTCTGTGAAGGCCCGGATCCTCGATGAAGTTCTCACCTACTGTAGCCGAGATAGCTGACATATCTCCGACATGCTCCATCATGGAAGCGATGGCAATAGGAGCCATAACAAGAATAGCTGTAAGGTCGAACTTAGGCAGCTGGAAGGCAGGAAGTCCAACCCAGGCAGCTGTCGTAACCTCGGTAAATGTAATGATCGCAGATCCGTCAGGATTGGTCATACCGCAGGCATTCATGATGAGTGCTACTGCATAAGAGATGACAACGCCCATGAGGATAGGTATGATCTTGAACATGCCCTTGCCCCAGATGTTGAATATGATTATAACTGCGAGTGCAACGATAGCCAAAAACCAGTTGGTCGATGCATTGCTTATGGCAGAGCCTGCAAGTCCTAATCCGATGCAGATGATAATAGGTCCTGTAACTACAGGAGGCAGGAACTTCATAACTCTCTTGACACCGACAAGCTTAATGATGAGGGCCATAACCAGATACAGAAGTCCGGCTACCACTACACCACCGCAGGCATATGCGCACTTGTCATTGGCTGACATGCCTGCATACATGCCGTTTGACAGGTTGGCTACTGTAGAAAATCCACCTAAGAAAGCGAAGGATGATCCTAAAAATGCAGGAACCTTGAACTTAGAGCATAAGTGGAAAATAAGTGTACCGACACCGGCACAGAAAAGTGTGGTGGATACCACAACACCTCTTGTAGGAGCTGCTCCCGTTGCGTCTGCGAAGTAACCCATAACAAGGATTGGAACTAAGATAGTAGCTCCGAACATTGCGAACATGTGCTGAAGTCCTAAGATAAGCATCTTGGGAATTCCAAGTTCTCTGGCGTCTCTTATAGCGCCCTGATTTTTGTTTTCCATAACATTCTCCTTTTTTGGTTAATAGACATACTTTTGTTATTTTACCTTTTGGAGTCTTATTTATCAATAAAACTCACAAAAAAAACCGATGGAATTTCCACCGGTTTTTTGGTTAATATTATTTCTTGTGGTACATGCGGCCCTCCTCCTCGTATTTGGGCTCGCAGGTAAGATTGATTCCCAGTCTCTTATATACATCTTCATCAACCGAAGACAGTATGACCGAAGAATGAGCGTCACAGCCCTTGAGGTTAGCAAGCTGCTTTAAAGCCATGGTCGCAAGCTCGTTCTCAGCTACTGAAGAAGACAGAGCAATCAGTATCTCATCGCTGTGAAGTCTCGGGTTACGGCTTCCCATATAGTCGGTCTTGAGGGTCTGTATGGGCTCGATCGCATTAGCCGAAACCAGGTCAGTCTCCTTGTCTATGTCGGCGAGTGCCTTCAGCGCATTCATAAGAGCGGAAGAGGCTGCTCCGAGCAGATTGCCGGTCTTGCCCGTGACTACTCTGCCGTCAGGAAGTTCTATTGCAAGAGCCGGTCCGTCCGTCTCCTGCTCCCTCTTCAAGGCTGCTCCCACAACCTTGCGATAGTCGGTTGTGATGCCCGCCTGATTCATAAGAAGCTTAAGCTTACTGATATCATCCCTCGAAGAACCGCTGACCTTGTGGTCGTACATGCACTTGTAATATCTTCTGACGATCTCTGCTAAAGAAGCCTCGCGGCATGCCCAGTCATCCGATATACAGTTGCCGGCCATATTTACTCCCATATCTGTGGGTGATTTATAGATGCTCTCTCCCGAGATCATCTCAAGCATGGACTTGACAACCGGGAATATCTCGATATCCCTGTTGTAATTGACAGTGGTCTCCCCGTAAGCCTCCAGGTGGAAGGGGTCGATCATATTGACATCGTTGAGATCTGCTGTTGCAGCCTCATAAGCCATATTTACAGGATGCTTTAACGGCAGATTCCATATAGGAAATGTCTCGAACTTGGCATATCCAGCCTTGATGCCCCTCTTATATTCATGATAAAGCTGGGACATACATACTGCCATCTTACCGCTTCCCGGCCCGGGAGCAGTTATGACGACAAGCGGCTTGGTAGTGGCGATGTAATCATTCTTGCCATAGCCATCGTCACTAACAATGAAATCTACGTCGTTGGGATAACCCGGTATTGCGTAATGGCAATACGACTTAACCCCTATCTCATCAAGCTTGGCTCGGAACTTGTCGGCCTTAGGCTGTGAAGCGTACATCGTAAGACATACACTGCCCACATAAAGCCCTCTCTCCGTAAATGCATCGATAAGTCTTAGTACATCCAGATCGTAGGTGATACCATGGTCGCCGCGGATCTTGTTATTCTCGATATCCTGAGCGTTGATAGCTATAACTATCTCCGCCTGATTCTTAAGCTGCAGAAGCATCTGAAGCTTGGAATCCGGTTCAAAGCCCGGCAGTACTCTCGACGCATGATAGTCATCAAAGAGCTTACCGCCGAATTCCAGGTACAGCTTGCCGCCGAACTTGGAAATTCTATCTCTGATATGCTCAGACTGCATACTGAGATACTTTTGGTTGTCAAATCCTGTTTTCATCTTTTTCCTTCCCTTTTCTTTTTTTGATTATTACTCTATGTCAAACATACTGTCGAACTGAGTAATCTCAAAAACTTCCTTAATCTCATCAGAGACGTTCTTTAAGGTAAGCTTGCCCTTACCCGACATCTTTTTGAGACTTAAGAGCATAACCCGAAGTCCGGCCGAAGACATATAATCAAGTTCTTTCATGTCATACACCAGTTCTGTCACATCGTCAGAAAGTGTATCCAATACTGCCGACAGTTCCGGTGCTGTGATGGTATCGAGACGTCCGCTCAAGGCTATTGTCAATTTGCCGCCATCCTGTGTCTGATTGATTGTCATCTTTTTTCCTCCTAAATATTCTTTCTTATGGTAAGTATATTCTTATTGTCAGTATACTCATAATCCATACTATCCATGGTTTTCTTGACCATAAATATTCCCAGTCCGCCTATCGGCCGCTCGTCTGCCGAAAGTGTTACATCAGGATCATCGCTTTCAAGCGGATTGAATGGTTCGCCTTCGTCTATGAAGGTAATAACAACACCGGATGGATCCTGCCTGCTTTCCAGTCTTACAGTAGCCTTGCCTGCCCCATCCTTATAGGCATAATGAGCTATGTTGCCAAAGAGTTCATCTATGGCAACGTCGATCTGGAACTGCACCTTAATAGGACATCCCATGGCCTCAAGTTCAGAGTCCACAAATTCCGTAATAACAGCAATATTCGAAACAACTGCATCCACAGTAAGTTCTTTCATCCCATTGCTTCCCTTCATCCAGCCAAAGTACATTATGTTTCAAAAAAACACCTTGTTATTATATCGCAGTTCATCAGGCCAATTCAAGTACTCTTGCCCTCAAGTCTTCACGTCTTGCGTCAAGAAGAAGCATTTTATTGAATTTGTAATAGTTCTCATTTCCTGCGTCCGCTATAAATCCGGTAGCATACCTCCCGGATGAGAGTTCAGTGATAAATATGACCATCTCCTGTGACTCCCCGTAAACTCTTGAGATAAAACCAAAGGCGGCATCCAGTCCGGCATTGGTCTTGGCCATCTTCTCCTGCCTTGAGGCCTCCCGTGATGCAAACCAGCTCTTGATCTCGGTTATGCAGACTTTGCTGTCACATCCGGACAGTTGAGCCACCATAGCTTTGAGTTCTCTCAGCGCCGCTATTCTCTTAAGCATGCATCTCTCCTCAAAAAAGTTCAGCATATTGCTGTTCTTTTTCGTCCTCAGCATGCGTTCTGCCATATCTGTCTCATTTTGAATATAAAGCGCAGCCTGAGCCTGATCGCATTGTTCGGCACGACGTATGTCCGTGATGACAGCCTTCAGCGATTCCATAAGCTGCTCCTGCGTCTTCTTCTCTACAGCATATTCGTAAAATTCACCGTTCAGGCTGTCCGTCATCAGGCCTATGACGCTTAATCTCTCGCCAAATGGAGCCCTGGCCAGAGCCTCAGTATCTTCGGGATATATACCAGACAGGATATTATCCAGCTTGTAGTCGTTTTTGTATTTCTCATAGAGCAGATAGTAATCCGCGAAATCACCGGCTATCTCCGGATCCTGGATATACTGAACTATCACTTCCCTATCAACGGCCGTGCCCTGTGCCTCATAGACCTTGATGAGTCTGGACAGGTCCTCCCAGCCTCTTGCCGTAACAAAATATCTGGCCTCTATCTCCGTTCTGATCGAATAAAAATTCCTCGGTTTGATACTCAGGTAGCTCATAATCGCACCATGCACTCCCGCGTCGTAGGCATAGTTCTTCCATGAGTCAATATCCGCCTCTATCGTGATCTTCTTCACCCTGTCGAGCGTGACTATATCAAAATCCCTCACCGAGCGGTTGTACTCGGCCGGATTGCCTGCCGTCACTATCACGAAGCCCTCCGGCACCTTATGACTGCCAAAAGTCTTGTACTGAAGGAACTGCAGCATTGTAGGAGCCAATGTCTCCGACACGCAGTTGATCTCGTCCAGGAAGAGTATTCCCTCGCTTATTCCGGACTTTTCGATCTGATCATAGATAGACGCAATGATCTCACTCATGGTGTACTCTGTCACGGAATACTCCTGGCCACCGTAGTCCTTCTTTGAAATATACGGAAGTCCTATCGCACTCTGCCTGGTATGATGGGTTATGGTGTATGAAACCAGATTGATACCCATCTCGTCCGCTATCTGCTCCATAATTGCAGTCTTGCCTATTCCCGGAGGTCCCATAAGCAGCACCGGTCTCTGCTTCTCCACCGGGATCCTGTACTGTCCCATCTCATCCTTGGACAGGTACGCATTTATTGTGTTTTTGATCTCATTTTTTGCTTTTCCTATGTTCATGATATTTCCTCTAAAAAGAGCTTAAGCGCCCAGTCGGGAGCCTCTTTTTCTCCCGAATTATCCCTGTCAAAATAAACAAAAGCCGTCTCGTATTCCGTCGGATGCACAGGATACTCGCCAAAGCCGTCGGTGAAATACAAAAGTCCCTTGAGATTGGTAAGCTGATCTCTTTCCTTCAATTCCTTCACATATTCAAAAACAGGCCTGAAGTCGGTCCCGTATCCGCCCCTCACTTCGAATCCGTCCAGGTACTGTGCGATGTCATCCTCTCCTCTGATTTCAATGTCCTTCTGGATCTGATTGTCGCACTCGATTATATGCAGGTTGAATTTGTGAAAAAATGTCTCCTGTGAAGTCAGAATATCATAGGTTTCACGGACAAATCTCTTCACCAGCTTTTTCTGGCAGGAAGCTGATGTGTCTATGGCTATTACAAGTTCCTCAACCTTATTGGCCTCACGGAATTCATTCTCCTCGATAAGGGGCATGTTGCCGTACATCTCCATGCCGTAATTGTAAAAGCCGTAATCGAAGGAATCCGGGTCAATATAAGCCTCCTCCCTGACCACCGAGAATTTTCTGAGGTAATCCCTGTAATCGCGCCTCCTGTGAGTCGATATCGACAGCATCCTGCCGAGAGCACCGTTCTCGCTGCCGGCCTCGCTGCCCCTGTCCTCCAGCTCGGATTCTATCTGCCTGGCGTTTTCCTTCCAGTTTTCCTCCAGTTCATCCGTCGATCCAAGCGGCGTCATAGGATCAGTGCCTTTTTCGTCCTTCCTGTCCCCTTCGGGTATCTCGTGCCTGTCGTTTTTTGCTTCATCATCCTCAGGCATCCGATTTGACACCGATTCACCCGGAGGATTGTCATTCCTATCATTAAGCCTCTCCCAGAAGCTGTGATCATCCAGTGAGAATTCCTGTCTCATGGATTCCTCTTCATAATAATAGCGTTTTCTGGTGATAAAATAGTTATAAAGCTTCTCTGCGGTAGGTGTACCCAGTTCCTCCTCCCACTTTTCATACCAGGCTGTTCTCTTATCCGAGGTCACCCGTCTTATAGACCGGTAATCCATGGAATCGACCACGTACTCTGTGGCTATATCACAGCAGAGGTCCCAGAGTTCTATGTCCTCCTTGTCCCTGATTTTGAACATGTGCCGCAAAAGGCAGTGGACCACCAGATGCATATAGGTCCTGTTGAGCATCTCCGGTTCCCTTAAGTACAGCTGTGTCAGATATGCCGGGTTGTATCTTATATATGCCCCGTCAGTTCCCACCCTTCTGGTCGACAGATCCATAACAAAGTCCAGACTGCCCAGGGCCCTCGACATAAACCTGATGTCCATATACAGTTCAATCCTGGCCTGGTCAAGTATTCGGTTCCCTATTTCGATCAGTTCCTCGTGATGTCTGCTGCTCATCAAAAATCCTCCAGCGAGAAGCCGCTGCTTTTGGTCTGCTCCAACGAATCCATAAGGATGGCTCTTATCTTATCGTCGATCCTATTGTCAAGTGCCGACCTGATTGCTTCATTTGACAGAAGATGCCTTACCCCAAGAGCCTTCAGACCATCCTCGTCCCCTATCACGGCAAGATGCTCCGCCACCAAGTGATCGTTATCCCTGACAAAGGCTTCATATGCGATCCCGGCCTCCTCCGAAAGCATGTAAGGAAAAGCCAGCCTGTCGGCGCATACTTCAGTGGCAAGCCTTGGATCATCGGCTATGGCCCTCTTAAATATATGGTCGTAATCGCTGTAATTTATTCCTTTTTTAGTAAGGCACTCCCTGTAGGCGTAGCCTGCGCCCTCTATTCTGTGATGGATAGCCCGTGCCATATCGTCTGCATCAAAATCATATACATATGACGGCAGTATGATTCTTGCCTTATAATCCGCTCCGACAATTGTTATAGTCATCCTGGTGTCGTTGTCCTGGGTCAGCTGTCGGAGTACGGTAAAATCGTCTCTTTTAACATAAAAAATGATGTTATCAAGCTTCTCGCAATGCTTTATAACACCATCGTAATACAGTTCCACGCCATCATACAGCGACAGAGTCCTCAGGTTGCCGCAGTTGTGGAAGGCGTATGACTTGATACACGAGACCCCTTCCGGAATCACTGCCTCAACAAGCTCCATACGATTCTTGAAGGCATGCGGCCCCACCTCAGTAACCGGCAGTCCATCAATCTCGGCCGGTATATAGAGACGGGAAGGCTGTCCGGTATGTCCTGTCACTCTGATCGTCTCTATGCCATCTTTTGACTTGATCATCTCATAGGTAAAAGGCATCCCTCGTCAGCCTCCGATAGCCGTGCTGGCCCATACGCCTACAAACCACACGCAGGCAGCCACGGCCAGCCTTGCGAGTCTCCTCAACCACAAGGGAATCTGATTATAATATGGTATCTTGTAATCCGCGTAGCCCGGATTTCCTATTATAAGAACCGGGAATATAAAAGATATTGTAGGCCACAGGAATGCATTAAGCGGACTGTATCCCTCATTCTCCATAAGTCCCTGTCCCATGGTCACCACGTAAAATATAAGTCCTGCATATATGATCGTTGCGACTATCTTCTTCCAGAGTGTATTGGATCTGAAGCCCGGAAGCCACCAGAGTGGGCGCTTCTTAACAGAAGTACCATCCTCAGCATCACCATCAGCATCCGGTTCCGGCGATGGTTTGAGAAGTTTATCCGCAAAAGAGACTGCAGCTGTCTGCTTCTTCTGCTCCTTTAAGGCGGCCTCTTCCTCCTCCTTTTGTCGCTTCTCCTCCATCTCCTTTTCGAGACGTCTTATCTCATATTCTTCGTTTATATTGGCATAAAAATTATTGTCATTGTTGACCATGCAGCAGGGTTACTCACTTGATTTAATTTAACAGTGTATGATTATAGCTTTCGCAATATATTATGTCAAAATGCATTCGCCCAATTTCAATATCCTGCAGTGGTCTGCGGCACCCAGTCTCTCCATCTCATCAGAAAAGCGCCTGGGGTCAACTGTATTATCACGGATCATATCGTAATGGGTCGGGATGGCTGTTCCTGCTTTAAGCCTTACTGCCAGCTTGGCTGCCTCCTCGGCCTCCATGTTGCCTATACAGTTTCTCATCTTTCTGAAGAGATCATCCCCGTTGATCGGGGGCAGGAATACGTCCGGAGGGACGAGTCCCATCAGTCCCTCATAGAGGCCTTCCGTCAGATATGTATCACCAAGATGGATGATCGTCTTACTCCCCAGCTTCAGCTGATAACACAGAGCCATATTCTCGTCGTCTGCATCCAGGTAATGTTTTGGATGAGCTGCCGAGAGGGCTCGTATGGTCATATCCTCCGTCAGATTCCGGCTCTGACCATCCTGCATATATATGATCTCCGGGTGCCTTCCGGCCTGCTCCGATATAGTCTCCATCGCCTTCCTGCAGCCGGATGGCACGATAAAGGCTGGTATTCTGTCAGCCTGCATGAAATCCAATACAGTCTCACCGGCCAGGTGATCAGCATGACCGTGAGTACATATCACATAGTCCGCGCCCGCGATATCGGCCGCCTCCCTTGCAGAAAATGGTGGTTCGTAATACCGTCTGGACATTCCGTTCTCTGCGATGTCGTTAAGTATCGGATCTATATATATAACCTTATTGCCATATCTGATCACATATCCGCACTGACCTATGCGCCACAGCATGATCTCGTCCGTATCAGGCTGTGCATCGCGAATCTCTGTCAGCAGAGCTTCGCCCTTTTTAATCCATTCTTCTCTTATCATAATCCACCTGTAATATGCTATAATATAGCAATCAATCAATAAAGGAGTTTATACTATGAGCAGCGATTTCGGAAATAATATAGTAAGTATAACCGGTGATGACGGCAAAGTCATCGAACTCGAGGTTCTCATTGACATGATCGAGTATAAGGATGGTTTCTACGGGGCTTACCTTCCGGCAGACGCCGATCCGGCCGATCCCGACTACGGGATGATCATCCTGAGATCCACCGAAGACGAATCCGGCGAGATGTATCTCGAGGATGTGGACAATGAGGAGGATCTGGATGCCCTCTACGATATGATCATAGATATCCTCTATCCCGAAGAATAGTCATCAGTTATCACTCACGGCTCATTGCTATGAGCCGGGTTCCGTTTTCTTTTAGCCACTTATTCCACTTATTATATTCCGGATATACCCTAAGGACCTCATCGTAAAAGCGCTTCGAGTGGTTCATCTCTTTCCTGTGGCACAACTCATGAACAACCACGCTGTCGATAACCTCCGGAGGTGTCAGCATAAGCAGACAGTTGAAGTTCAGATTACCCTTACTGCTGCAGCTGCCCCACCTGGTCTTCTGATTTCTGATAGTGATCCTCCCATATGTAACTCCCACAATAGGAGCATAATAAGCAACTCTCCGCGGGATATACTCAAGCGCCCTGTCCGCCAGTTCCCTTACCTCAGCATCGGTAAGCTTGACATCATATGAGCTGTCGGCCCGGGTCTCCTTCTGCTTCTTAAGATGCTTTACTATCCAGTCCTCATGCTCGGCTACAAATCTGCGTATATGGATCTGAGATGTCCTCAGCGGGGCCCTTACGATGACCCTTCCATCCGGCTTGATCTCAAGCCCAAGGGTCTTTCTCTTGCTCCTTATCACTTCGTATTCTATGTCCGCCATATCAATCCGCCCTCTTCTGGGCGCTCAAAAACTTTACCAGTGACGCTCCGAATATCACCACGTATCCCACCAGGCTTAAGGCATCAGGCACCTCGCCGAATATTAAAAATCCCCATATCGCCGCAAAAATGATCTGAGTATAGTCAAATATCGATATCTCCTTAGCCGGCGCATGAGTATAAGCTGCCGTGATTGCAAACTGTGATGCCGAAGCACAGACGCCTACCATTATCAGGCAAAAGGTCTGCCAGACAGTCATATGCTGGTACTGAATTATACATCCCGGCAGGCATACAAGAGTCGATATCACTGCGAAGAAAAATACTATGACAGGTCCCTTAGTCCCATTTTTTCCAAGCCTTCTCAGATATGTATAGGCTATTCCGGCGCATATTCCTCCCGTAAGCCCTACCAGCGCGGGCACCGAATCCAATCCGCTTCCCGGCTTGATCACACACAAGGCTCCTGCAAAGGCTATGAAGACCGCCAGCCATTCCTTGAAGTTGGCCCGCTCCTTCAGCACAAAGATGCTCATAAGTATCGCGAAAAACGGAGACAGCTTGTTGAGCAGATTGGCGTCAGCCATGTTCATATGGCTGATAGCATAAAAATTGCAGACTATACCGACCGATCCGAATATGGATCTCCTCAAAAGGTCGCCTATATTATCCCGCGTGATGCGCAGCTCTGCAGACCCGCGATTTCTGATAAGCATGACTCCAGCTATCACTATGGCAACGGCGTTCCTGAATACTGCCTTCTGCATGGTCGGGAGGTCGCCTGAGAGCTTGATGAAAATTGACATCAGCGAAAAGCCGAAGGCAGCAAGCAGTATGCATATAATTCCCTTATTCTTTTCCGAGAGATTAATCCTGCCCGTCTTCAACTGTCTCCTTCTCAACTGCCTCAGTCTGAAGCTTAGCCTGCTCTGCCATATATCTCCTGTTGCGTCTTTTCGCCCGTGCCTTCCTGATTGTCTTGATGATCACGATGACTAAAACTACTGCTATAGCCAGGATTATCCATATCGGAATATTGCCGACAACAAATACTATAAGAGCCTCAAAGAAATCAGCGATGCCGCCGCAGCTTTCCTCGAACTGATCGGTGATCCTGCTCCACAGCGTCTGCTTGGACGGGGTGTATGTAGTAACTTCATCTATGTCTATATTGAAGGTCGTATAATTCACCCTGTTGTCATACAGCTTGAGCTGGGTCTGGT
>R03__coassemble_1047_pt1 | contig 13820 bp, 20 predicted proteins | sample R03__metabat2_high_PE_045 | metagenome-assembled genome bin R03 | reverse complement strand
GATATAACCTCCACGGTCAAATACAACTGTGGTGATACCTGCATCCAAAGCACGCTTTGCGATAACAGTACCAAGCTTGCCGGCAGCGTCTACGTTGTTTGTCTTCTCAAGATCTGCTGCAACTTCCTTGTCGAGAGTTGAAGCAGCTACTAAGGTCTTGCCCTCAGTATCGTTGATGATCTGAGCATACATATGATTGTTGCTTCTGAACACAGCAAGACGAGGTCTCTCTGCAGTACCGGAAAGAGTATTACGCATTCTTCTGTGCTTTTTTTCACGAATAACGGCTTTTGATTTCTTACTTACCATTTCTTTCTCTCTCCTTTACTTATTTCTTACCTGTCTTACCAACCTTGCGGCGGATAACTTCATCAGCATACTTGATACCCTTGCCCTTATATGGCTCAGGTCTTCTCTTATCACGGATCTCAGCGGCATACTGGCCAACCTTCTCCTTGTCGATACCCTTGACGATGATCTTGTTGCCATCAACAACAGACTCGATTCCTTCGGGATCTGTCATCTCTACCTGATGAGAATATCCAAGAGAAAGTGTAAGCTTCTTTCCTGCCTTAGCTGCACGATAACCAACACCGTTAACCTCAAGTGTCTTCTCGAAACCTGTAGTAACACCTACAACCATGTTGTTGATGAGTGTTCTGGTAAGTCCGTGTAAAGACTTCATCTTCTTGATATCATTAGGTCTTGTTACGATTACCTCGGCGCCCTCAACCTTGATCTCCATCTCCTTTGGGAGAGTTCTCTCGAGGGTTCCCTTTGGACCTTTTACAGTCACATGATTATTTTCTGCAACATCTACAGTAACGCCTGCAGGTATTGCGATTGGCATTCTTCCTATACGTGACATGCCCGTACCTCCTATATATTATCTGTTAAATATTGCTTACTACCAAACGAACGCGAGTACTTCTCCGCCAACTCCGGCCTTTCTGGCCTCCTTGTCGGTCATGATACCCTTGTTTGTAGAAAGGATTGCGATACCAAGACCACCAAGTACTCTTGGAAGCTCATCCTTGCCTGCGTATACACGAAGACCCGGCTTAGAGATTCTCTTGATGCCTGTGATGATCTTCTGTGTCTTGTTTGCGCCGTACTTGAGTGTAATATGGATGTCATCATACTTTCCATTGTTTACCAGCTCGTACTTTGCGATATAACCTTCATCTAAAAGAATCCTGGCGATTTCAAGCTTCATCTTAGATGATGGAACATCAACTGTATCATGCTTTGCAGTATTTGCATTACGGATTCTTGTAAGCATATCTGCTATTGGATCACTTACCATTGCCATGATTAATTTCCTCCTTCCAACTTACCAAGATGCCTTCTTAACGCCGGGGATCTGGCCCTTATATGCCAGCTCACGGAAGCATACTCTGCAGATTCCATATTTTCTTAAATAAGCATGCGGACGTCCGCAGATTCTGCAACGTGTGTACTCTCTTGTAGAGAACTTCTGCTTGCGCTGCTGCTTAACTTTCATAGATGTCTTTGCCATTTTATCTTCCTCCCAAAACTACTTTGCAAAAGGCATATTGAACAGACGAAGGAGCTCACGAGCCTCCTCATCGGTCTTTGCTGTTGTAACAAAGATAATGTCCATACCACGAACCTTATCTACCTTATCGTATTCGATCTCAGGGAAGATAATCTGCTCCTTGATACCTAATGCATAGTTTCCTCTGCCGTCGAAGGAATTAGGATTAACTCCTCTGAAGTCACGTACACGAGGAAGTGCCAGGTTGATAAGACGATCGGCAAACTCATACATCTTCTCGCCACGAAGAGTGGTCTTGCATCCGATTGCCATGCCTTCTCTTATCTTGAAGTTAGCGATAGAGTTCTTAGCCTTGGTTGTTACGGCCTTCTGACCTGTGATGGTCTCGAGATCCTTAACAGCTGCCTCTAATAACTTAGCGTTTTCCTTAGCTTCGCCAACACCCATGTTTACTACGATCTTATCGAGCTTCGGAACCTCCATGATGTTCTTATAGCCAAACTTTTTGATCATAGCATCTACGATTTCATTCTGATACTGTTCTTTCAGTCTGCTCACTGGATTTTCCTCCTCTCTTAGTCGATAACCTCACCGGTAGCCTTGGCAAAACGAACCTTCTTGTCTCCGTCCATCTTGAAGCCTACTCTGGTGGCTTTTCCATTGTGAAGGAGCATAACATTTGAAATGTCGATAGGTCCTTCCTGCTCTACAATACCGCCGTTCTGGTTAGCCATGCTCGGCTTGGTGTGCTTCTTTACGATATGAACACCCTCAACGATTACGGTATGCTTTTCTGCATTTACAGAGATAACCTTGCCCTCGCTGCCCTTGTCGGCGCCTGCGATAACGCGTACGGTATCTCCCTTCTTAATCTTTAATGTTGCCATACTAGCGTCCTCCTATAATACTTCCGGAGCCAGAGAAACGATCTTCATGAACTGCTTCTCACGAAGTTCTCTTGCAACTGGTCCAAAAATACGTGTTCCTCTTGGGGTCTTATCGTCCTTGATAATAACAGCAGCATTCTCATCAAACTTGATGTAAGATCCATCCTTACGATGAGCGCCGTGTACTGAACGAACGAGCACTGCCTTTACGACATCACCCTTCTTAACAACTCCGCCTGGTGTTGCATCTTTAACAGAAGCAACTACGACGTCGCCAATATTGGCATATCTTCTGGTAGAACCGCCCATAACACGAATGACAAGAAGCTCCTTGGCACCGGTATTATCAGCAACTCTTAATCTACTTTCCTGTTGTACCATTTTGGTAGCCTCCTTTAATTATTTTGCTCTCTCCATGACTTCAACAAGTCTCCATCTCTTGTCCTTTGACAGAGGTCTTGTCTCCATTACACGAACGGTATCACCGATATGTGCTGTATTCTCTTCGTCATGAGCCTTTAATTTGTATGTTCTCTTGACAATCTTGCCATACAGAGGATGCTTTACGTTATCCTTAACTGCTACGACAATTGTCTTTTCCATCTTGTCGCTGACAACAACGCCAACACGTGTTTTTCTAAGATTTCTTTCTTCCACGACAATTCTCCTTTACTGGTTCTTCTCAGTGATAACAGTCTGAATACGTGCGATGTTCTTGCGAACCTCTGTGATCCTTGCCGTGTTATCCAGCTGATTAGTTGCATTCTGGAATCTCAAATTGAAAAGCTCTTTTTTAGCTTCGACCAACTGTGCATTTAATTCATCCACAGATTTCTTCTTTAAATCTTCTGTATAAGTCTTAGTTTTCATTTGATTCACCGCCTTCTAAATCCGCACGTGAAACTACTTTGCACTTGCAAGGTAATTTATGTGTAGCAAGACGTAATGCTTCTCTAGCAACGTCTTCCGGTACTCCGGAGATTTCAAATAATACTCTGCCTGGCTTAACTACGGCTACCCAATACTCAAGCGCACCTTTTCCGGATCCCTGACGAACACCGATAGGCTTAGCTGTTACCGGCTTGTCCGGGAAGATCTTGATCCAGACCTTACCACCACGCTTTACATGACGTGTCATAGCTACACGGGCTGCCTCGATCTGATTAGACTTGATCCAGCATGGCTCCATAGCCACGATACCGTACTCACCATTCATTATCTTGTTGCCTCGTGAAGCGCGTCCGGCCATACTACCACGGAACTGCTTACGATGCTTTGTTCTCTTAGGCATTAACATTACTTGTTTCCTCCTTCCTTATCTGCTTTTGTAGGAAGAACTTCGCCCTTATAGATCCATACCTTAACGCCGACCTTACCATAAGTTGTGTCAGCCTCAGCGAATCCATAATCGATATCTGCACGGAGTGTCTGAAGAGGAATAGTACCCTCGCTGTAGGTCTCGATACGAGCCATATCAGCTCCACCCAGACGACCTGCACATGATGTCTTGATTCCAAGCGCACCTGTCTTCATTGTGCGGCTCATGCAGGACTTCATTGCTCTACGGAATGATACACGGTTCTCGAGCTGCTGAGCGATATTCTCTGCAACAAGCTGTGCATCTCTGTCAGGTCTCTTGATCTCCTTGATATCTACTACTAACTTCTTACCGGTCAGCTTCTGAAGCTCAGCCTTAACCTTCTCGATCTCAGCTCCGCCCTTTCCGATAACTACGCCCGGCTTAGCAGTGTAAACGATAACCTTTACACGGTCAGATGCACGCTCGATCTCGATCTTGGAAACACCTGCTGCGTAAAGCTTTTTCTTTAAAAACTTTCTGATGTTATAATCTTCAACTAAGTAATCAGCGAAATCACCTTCTGCGTACCACTTGGAATCCCAGTCCTTGATAACGCCGACTCTTAAGCCATGAGGATTTACTTTCTGTCCCATGATAAGCCTCCTTCTTACTTCTCATCCAGCACGATAGTGATGTGGCTCATACGCTTCTCGATGCGGTATGCTCTACCCTGTGCCCTTGGTCTGATTCTCTTCATTGTTGGTCCCTTGTTAGCATAGCACTCAGCTACGTACAGGTCGTCAACATTCATGCCGTTGTTGTTCTCAGCATTTGCAATAGCAGACTTTAACAACTTCTCTATAATGCTTGATGCATAGCGAGGATTATAGGTAACGATAGCAAGTGCTGTCTTCGCGTCCTTACCACGGATTGCATCTAAAACAAAGCAAGCCTTAGTAACCGACATTCTAGCATAAGATAACTTTGCTGAAGGTCTGGTATCTTTCTGATTGTTTCTCTCACGTTTTACCTGGGAACGATGTCCTTTTGCCATGATGAAACCTCCTTCCAATAATCTTATTTACGTTTTGACTTCTTCTCGGTCTTGTCATGTCCACGATAGGTTCTGGTTGCTACGAACTCACCGAGCTTATGTCCAACCATATCCTCTGTTACGTATACCGGAACATGTCTTCTTCCGTCATGAACGGCGATTGTATGTCCAACCATCTGAGGGAAGATTGTGGAGCGACGAGACCAGGTCTTAATAACGCTCTTATCTCCGGAAGCGTTCATCGCATCAACCTTCTTTAATAAGCTTTCATCTGCAAATGGTCCTTTTTTTAATGAACGAGCCATGTTTTCCCTCCTTACTTAATAGCACGACCGTCGCGTCTACGTACGATCAGCTTATTAGACTGCTTGTTCTTCTTCCTGGTCTTGAGACCAAGAGCCGGCTTGCCCCATGGAGTACATGGACCCGGACGTCCGATAGGTGCTTTTCCTTCACCACCACCATGTGGATGGTCGTTGGGGTTCATAACAGAACCACGTACTGTTGGGCGGATACCCATGTGACGCTTACGTCCTGCCTTACCTAACTTAACGAGGTTGTGGTCGCCATTGCCGATAACGCCGATTGTTGCACGGCACTGAAGCGGAACCATTCTCATCTCGCCTGAAGGAAGACGAAGGGTTGCATACTTGCCTTCTTTTGCCATGAGCTGTGCAGCGTTTCCTGCTGAACGAACCATCTGTCCGCCCTTGCCCGGATAAAGCTCTACGTTGTGAACCATTGTACCAACCGGAATGTTCTCCAGCGGTAAGCAGTTTCCGATACGAGCCTCTGCGTTAGCTCCGTTCATTATTGTCATGCCATCCTTTAAGCCTTCCGGTGCAAGGATATATGCCTTCTCACCATCAGCATAGCAGATGAGTGCAATGTTAGCTGTTCTGTTCGGATCGTACTCGATACCGATTACCTTTGCAGGAATGTCATCCTTTCTTCTCTTGAAATCGATGACTCTGTATTTTCTTCTGTTTCCACCACCCTGGTGTCTTACTGTGATCTTACCCTGATTATTACGTCCGGAATTCTTCTTAAGAGAAGTTGTGAGTGACTTCTCAGGAGTTGTCTTAGTGATCTCCGAGAAATCAGAACCGGTCATATTTCTTCTAGAAGGGGTATATGGGTTATAAGTTTTAATTCCCATTTCTTTCTCCTTTCAACATTTATTATCGTACTTTTGTGTACATACTGCGGATCTTATAATCCTGCAAAGATCTCGATGTCCTTGCTATCCTCGGTCAACTGAACGATTGCCTTCTTTGTCTTGGCGGTCTTTCCGTAAACCATTCCACGTCTCTTGTTCTTACCATCCTGGTTGATCGTGTTAACTGAAGCAACCTTGGTTCCTTCGAACATCTTCTCGACAGCTTCCTTGATCATAGTCTTGTTAGCTTCCGGATGAACAAGAAATGTATACTTCTTCTCTGACATAGCCATCATGCTCTTCTCGGTGATGACTGGCTTAAGGATTACATCATAATACTGTACGTTTGCCATTATGCATACACCTCCTCGATTGTTGCAACAGCGTCCTTGGTTACGACAACTGTCTGATACTTAAGAATGTCATATACGTTGATGGTATTGGTGAGGGCAGTCTTGATTCCCTCAACATTCTTAGCTGATGCTACGACCTTCTCATCGTTATCGTTAAGTACAACCAGTGCCTTCTCAACATTCAGGTTCTTCATAACTGCTACGAACTTCTTGGTCTTGATCTCGTCAAGCTTAAGCTCGTCAACAACGATAAGCTTGTTCTCTAAAACGCGAGATGTAAGAGCTGACTTAAGGGCTGCTCTCTTCTCCTTCTTATTAAGCTTGAAGGAATAATCTCTCGGTACCGGTGCGAATACCATTCCACCGCCTGTCCACTGTGGAGCACGGATAGATCCCTGTCTTGCATGACCTGTTCCCTTCTGTCTCCAGGGCTTTCTTCCGCCGCCGCTCACTTCTGAACGGGTCTTAGCCTTCTGGGTACCCTGACGGTTATTTGCCAGCTGCTGTACTACAGCCATATGTACAAGATGCTCATTGACTTCTACGCCAAATACTGCATCGCTTAACTCTATGGTATCGACTTCCTTGCCTTCCATATTGTATACGGATACTTTAGCCATCGTAAAGTTCCTCCTTTCCTAACAAATGATTACTTTCCAGTCTTAACTGTTTCCTTGATTGTTACAAGAGACTTCTTAGGTCCCGGAACTCCTCCCTTAACTAACAGGAGATTCTTCTCAGCGTCAACTCTTACAACTTCAAGGTTCTGAACTGTAACCTTAACGCTTCCCATATGTCCGGGCATTCCCTTACCCTTAAATACACGGCTCGGAGATGAACAAGCACCGTTAGATCCCTGATGGCGATGGAACTTTGAACCATGAGCCATAGGTCCTCTGTGCTGACCTAATCTCTTGATCGCACCCTGGAAGCCTTTTCCCTTTGAAATAGCAGTGGCATCTACCTTATCGCCTACAGCGAAGATGTCAGCCTTGATCTCATCTGCCAGGTTGTAATCTGCGGTATTCTCAAACTTAAACTCTCTGACGTAACGCTTTCCTGAAACACCTGCCTTGGCAAAATGTCCCATCTCGGGCTTGTTAACGCCATGTCTGTGTGCTACAGACTTGGTTCCGGCAGCATCAACATTGACAATCTTCTCTTTCTTGTCAACGAAGCCTACCTGAACTGCTTCGTAACCATCGTTCTCGACGGTCTTGATCTGGGTTACTACACATGGACCAGCCTCTAAAACGGTAACAGGGATAAGATTGCCTGCTTCGTCGAAGATCTGAGTCATGCCCAGCTTAGTAGCCAAAATCGCTTTCTTCATATTAGTTACCTCCTTGATAAACTACAGCGGAACGCTTCATGCCCAAAACAACTTGGGGTAGCGGAACCGTTCATCCTAGATATTAGGATGTTTCTTACTTGTTCTTCATCTTGATATCGATGTAAACACCAGCCGGCATTTCAAGACGTGATAAAGCATCAACAGTCTTCTGTGTCGGAGCAATGATATCAATCAGACGCTTATGAGTTCTCTGCTCGAACTGCTCACGTGAGTCCTTGTACTTGTGAGTAGCTCTAAGAATTGTAACAACTTCCTTCTTAGTAGGAAGAGGTACGGGACCGCTAACCTGTGATCCGTTCTTCTTAACAGTCTCAACGATCTTCTTAGCAGATGAATCTACTAATTCATGATCATAAGCCTTAAGTGTGATTCTCATTATCTGAGTTGCCATAAAAAAAGTCGCCTCCTTTGCACTATTTGGTGCAACAAGTGGTGACTGTACACATTCCCGTGTGTGTCCTATTTTTAAAAACAAAACATCGCACGTCGTCTCTGCCTGATGGCAGACTGTATTGTTGTACAGTGACTTGTCGCCAGTTTCCTAACTTGACATTCGCTCCACGGAAAACCTGCCATTCTCAGGCAGCAACCTCACGCTTCAACGCTATCAATGTCACAGCAAGTGATAATATAACACCAATTTTCCCTGCCTGCAAGCGCTTTTTTTAATTTTTTGCCCCTTAAAATGTTCGATTTTTGTATTTTTTTAAGTACAATTTAATTTGTTCGATTTTGCCGATTTTCGGCCACTAAATATAGTGGTTTTTAACAAGAGAGGGCACAATTCGGATAATTTCTTCCATATGATACAAAATCAGCCCTTTTTATGGTTTAATAGTAAAATAGGTTTGTGACTTTGTAGCATAGCCGGATTACAGAACCGCTGTGATACAAAATGCCGGAAAGGATTGTATACATGTTTATCGCAGAGAACTGGAAGGATTACGAAGTATATGACTGTTCTGAGGGGGAGAAGCTGGAACGCTGGGGCAGATACACCCTGCTCCGCCCGGATCCTCAGGTCATCTGGTCCACTCCGAAGACCAATAAGAACTGGAAAAGGCTCAACGGCCACTACCACCGCAGCAGCAAGGGCGGTGGCGAGTGGGAATTTTTCGATCTGCCTGAGGAGTGGAGCATAGAATATAAGCTTCCGATAAGCAGCGATGTATCGGGCCGCGACACCATCCACTTCAACCTCAAGCCCTTCGCCTTCAAGCACACCGGGGTATTCCCTGAGCAGGCGGCCAACTGGGACTGGTTTTCACAGCTTATATATAATAAGAAGAAAGAGAATCCCGACAGGGAGATAAAAGTGTTGAATCTCTTCGCCTACACCGGCGGAGCGACCCTTGCCGCAGCCGCAGCAGGAGCTGCTGTTACCCATGTTGATGCCTCCAAGGGCATGGTTGCCTGGGCAAAGGAGAACGCGATAGATTCAGGGCTCGGTAATGCGCCCATCAGATGGCTTGTCGATGACTGCAAGAAGTTCGTCGAGCGTGAGATAAGGCGAGGCAACCATTATGATGCCATTATCATGGATCCTCCTTCCTACGGAAGAGGACCCAAGGGTGAGATCTGGAAGATAGAGGAAGCTGTGTATGAGCTGATAACATTATGTGCAGAGCTTTTGACCGACGAACCGCTCTTCTTTTTAGTCAACTCCTACACGACCGGACTGCAGCCCGCAGTCCTCACTTATATGATATCCTGTGCCCTTGATAACTACATCAAGGCCGACAAGGGTTCCGTTATCTCCGACGAGGTCGGCCTGCCGGTGACCGAGACGGGCCTGTGCCTGCCCTGCGGAGCCAGCGGCAGATACGAGAGCAGATAGATCAAAAGGCAAGTCCTTCTGCTATATCCTCCGGCTCATCCGCTATCCCGACAGCGCTGTACTTTTCAAGCAGATCTCGACTCCTGAAGCCCCAGCTTACCAGGATATAGTCCATGCCGGAATTCTCAGCCGTCATGGCGTCGACATCGGAATCACCTATATACAGGCAGGTATCGCTGTCTATCCTGCGATCCGGGTACAGGTCGCCAAGCCTTCGCATGGCCTCCTCGCAGGCATCAGGCGCCGGCTTGATCCGCCTGCCATCGCCGTCTCCAACTGCTGCATCTATCAGCTCACCGAAATATTCATCGGCCAGGATCGATACAGGCTCCTGGGCCTTATTGGACACTATTGCCGTGGCGAAGCCACGCTCCTTCAGTTCTTTCAACAGATCCGTTATCCCCGCATAAGGACGGGTCTTTTCCCTGCTGTGGGCAGTGTAATAGCTTTTGAATTCCGCGAACTGTTCCTCAAAGCTTTCGCATCCTTCTCCGCCCGGGATTGCCCTTATCATAAGGTTCCTGATACCATTTCCCACAAAGGATCGGACCGCCTCGCGCGTATGAGTCGGCTCGTCATGCTTATCCATCACATAATTTACTGCATCCGTCAGATCGTCCAGGGTATCCAGAAGAGTCCCGTCCAGGTCAAATATTATCGTATTGTACTTCGTCATGTTGTATCCGATCTTATTCCTCAAAAAAGTCCAGTATGCGCTGCCTGTGATCAGGCGCCTCATCATAGACGCCATGCCCATACTCAGGACCATATATATAATGCTCGCAGTTAAGCCTGTCTATTATCTCATCGACTCCCCGGGTGGTAAGCACCCTGTCGCCTTCAGCGCCCGATACATAGACCGGGCAGATTATCCTGTCCAGTTCATCATAAGTGTTGACCTGCATTATGGCTTTTATCAGTATGATGAATTTATCCATTTCCTCCTGCGAGACCTCGCCTGTGCCGTCCTTTAAGACCTGACCGAACTGCCTTACTATCTCGGGCGAATAGATGCTTTCTATCATGTCATCTGTAAGATCCTTCAGATTCCCGGCCTCGGCGAGTTCAAGCCATCTTTCCAGCGTCTTCTGTCCCGAGGCATTCGGTCTCGAGCAGCTTGCGGAAATATAGAGCTTCTCCACCAGATCGGGATGGTCGATAGCCAGATACTGGCCCACCATGCCGCCCATGGAGGCTCCGAATACATATGCATGCTTTATACCCAGTCTCTTCATGTCGGAGGCTACATCGCCGGCCCGCTCTCTTAGGGTATAACCCTCACCGAGCTTAGCCCTGTCGTCGAACAGGTAGATCGTATAGTCCTTGAATATGGCATAATTTTTGGCTATGGAATCCGCCCCGCCAAGCGTGCTTTTAAGTGCCAGCCCCGGGAGGATGGCCATAATCTTTTTGCCGTTTCCTATCTTCACATAGCTTGTGCCTGTCCATTTTTCTATTATGTACTTGTTGACTATATCCGGTTCGCTGTGGCCCCAGTCCTCCTTAACTCGCATCCGGCGGATGGTAAAGCCCGCCTTCTTAAGCACGGCCATGGAGGCGACATTCCCATCAATAACATGGGCAGTCACGCGTTTTACATCGGTCCTGTCGAAAATATAACTAAGCAGAAGTTCTACCGTCCGACCCGCGATGCCCTGCCCCCAGTAAGCCTCATCCAGTCTGTAGCCAATAGACACCTTATTCCAATTAGGCTCGTAGTTATAGAGCTCCACTATGCCGGCCATCTCGCCGGAACAATTACCGGCGGCGTCCTTCGGGTATATTCCGAGCATAAGTGTGCCGGTGTCATTTGCCACAGGCTTATACATCTGCCTTACGGCCTCCCGCTTATCCTCGAAGCCGTACTCGAACAGATATGTCGGGAGGTATGCGGTGACATTGGGATCGGACGACATCCTCGCAATGGCCCCGGCGTCTTCCTCTTCTATCCTGTGCAGGATGATATACTCGTTTTCAAGATAAGGTATCTCGTCAAATAATCTGATCATAACCGCCTATTCCATTAAGTCTGTGTGAGCATGAGCCCACAGAACATTCTTCACTGCCCTCTGCATGGACCTCACCAGGCCATTGGGGTCACGCTTGTACTGCTTGTCCAGCATCTTCAGATATTTCCTGTAAACTATCATCGTCAGCCACAGGTCGCTTCCTCCCGGAATGCCCGTATCCGGTCTCTGAGTCTTGGTAAGGTCGGAATCCGTTATAGCGCAGCCCTCGAAGCCCCATTCCTCTCGAAGTATCTCGATCATAAATGCCGGGTCTTCTGCTATCCATTTCTCGCCGACATCGTTTATGGCGCTCATTATGCCCATGGTCTTGCCATCCTTGACCGCCATCTCGAAGGGTTTCAGGTATATCTCTCTGGCCGCCTGCTCGTCACACCAGGTGTGGAGGGTCATCCTGTGCTTGTCCTCCTCGTTGATGGCGAAATGCTTGCACATTGGTATCAGGTTTTTGCTCTGAGCACCCTTGACTGTAGCTGCCGCCATCTTGCCGGCAAGCGTCGGGTCTTCGGAATAATATTCGAAGCATCTTCCTCCTATAGGAGTCCTGTGTATATTCATCGCCGGGCCATACCAGAAGTGAATCCCATACACTCTGGCCTCATCGCCAACCGATTCTCCCATGGTTCTTGCCAGCTCCGTATTCCAGCTGCAGGCCAGAAGCGTCTCCGACGGATATGCCGTCGCGATGTTCCTGTCGTTTTTGGCCATGAAACCTGCCGGGCCATCCAGATGCCTGCCTTCGGGCACACCGAGTCTCGGCACATCGAGTGTCTGCCAGCCACCGTATACTATTATGTCGCGCAGTTCCTCATAGGTGAGCTGCTCCACGAACTTCTGCCATATCTCATCATCGTAGGTTCTGCCCTTGAGATCCTTCCACATAAGTCCGTTGTCTGCTCCGGTTATCGGATCCGCCCCGCCAATGATCGGGGCCTCCTTATTTTCAAAATCCAGAATTTTCTGAGTCGGTATGTACTCCCAGTTCTCAGGCGCCTTTGGAAATGTCCCCTCGGGGTCCTTCCTTGTAAAGAGTGTGAAGCTGCCTCTTATGTGACCCAGTCTGTTCCTGACCGGCCTTCCCGTATGAGTATCAGCATGATATACAATCGGCTCCAGTTTAAGATTCTCCTCGAGCACTACCTCATGCGAATTCCTGCAGAGCTGCAGCTTGTGGATTCCTTCCTCTATGATATAGCCCTCATCCTTCACTGAGTATGCTGCCAGAAATCGCCTGTCGACCTTGATCGTCACGATCTCCGACTCACCCGGTGCCAGTTCCTTAGTCTTGGCAAAATTCAAGAGGGTCCTCTTCGCCCTCTCTGTCCTGCCGGTGTAAGGTGCACTCAGATATAGTTCCACCACATCCTTGCCGGATACATCTCCGGTGTTTGTAACCTTAACAGTCACCGAATAGTCTACATCCACTATCTCATCTGCATCCGGGCTGTAAGGTGCCTTGACCAGGTCCACCTTCATATCCGACCACTCGAATGTCGTGTAGGACAATCCGTAGCCGAAGGGATACTGGATCGTCTTTTTGTACTGTTCCTCATCAAGAAATGTCTCAGCATATCTGTAGCCGATGTAGATACCTTCCTTATACAGGAGAAAATTTCTCTTTCCGGTCAGTCCCGGCCTGTGCTCCGTTCCCTTATAGACGAAGGTTCCGCTGTTTTTTATTGCAGGTATATCCTCTATGTTGTAGAAAAATATATCATTGGTCCTTCCGCTCGGATTAGCCTCTCCTGTAAGAAGCCTGGCCACGCCGTCCATTCCGTTCGAGCCCGGGAAGCCTATGAAGAGGGCTGCCTTGATTCTGGCATACGAATCTATAAAGCCCAGCTCCATAACAGAAGCTGTGTTAAGTATGATGATCACGTCCTTAAAAGTCTCGCATAGCTTGTCTATGGTCGCCTTCTCGGCTTCGGATAACCTGAGCTCCGGAATAGTGTTGTCGTGCTGTTCACTGCCGTGGCGTCCCATCACATATATCGCAGTTTCGGAATACTGCTTTGCCTGCTGCCAGGTCTCCTGGCTGATATCGCTTGCGGGAAGTTCTTTCGTTACAACGCTTTGCATCATGCCCTTAATAGCTTCGGCCATTCCTGCCTTTCCCTCGCTTATGTTGTTTCCTTCCTTGGCCACCGGATCATAGGCTGCCTTTCCTGCTGCCGTCCAGTTCTTATATAAATTATAAAGGCTTATATTGTATTCTATTCCGGCCTTGTCAAGCGCCTGAAAAAAACCCACCGAAGTCTCATTGCTTCCCGAACCGCTTCCGCCACCGCCGAAGTTGGGGGCGGCAGCCAGAGCTCCGAATACATTTACCC
>R03__coassemble_1045_pt1 | contig 13833 bp, 10 predicted proteins | sample R03__metabat2_high_PE_045 | metagenome-assembled genome bin R03 | reverse complement strand
ATCGACAAGCTGAACGCTTTTTTGGATGGGATCAATCCGGATTTGATAATACTTCAGAATATCACATTTGCAAATGCGGCCTATGCGTCGGAGGTCCTGACCCGCTTCAAGGAGGCACCCATCCTCCTGTGGACCCTTCGGGAACCGGCCATCGACGGCAGCAGGCTTCGCCTTAATTCACTGACCGGAGCATATTCCGCGGCAAATGCCATAAGACAGTTCAGGGACGAGCCCTTCCAGTATGTTTTCGGCGGTCCGACAGAGGATAAGGTAAGGAGTCAGATCAAGGCCACGATTGAGGCTGCAGAACTCATATACGATATGAAATCTCTCAAGCTTGCGGCCGTGGGTCATACGCCGCAGGGCTTCGGCTTCGGACGCGCGCTGGATGCCGATATGCTTGAGACATTTGGAGTAAGACTGGAATCCATAGAGGCCAGGGAACTCATAGATAAGGCCAAGTCCTACACCGATGAGGAGTGTGAGGAATATATGGCTAAGGCTTCAGCCGCAATGGTTGGACTTGAGAACACTCCGGAGAATAATCGCAGGGATTTTGCAAGGCTCTATAAGGCCTATGACGAGTATGTCAGGGCAAATAACATCGGAGCCCTGGCATCGAGGTGCTGGCCTGATTTCTTCACGGCTTTCGGAACGCCGGTCTGTGCAGTGCTGGCCATGCTGAATGATATGGGAGTGGCTGCGAGCTGCGAGGCCGACACCTATGGGGCGCTGTCCATGTATCTGGGAATGAAGCTTACGGACAAGCCGGTCTTCTTCGGGGATCCGGTATCTATGGATGAGGAGGAGAATACGATTACTTTCTGGCACTGCGGAACAGCGGCCTGCTCTCTTGCGAGAAAGGATACCGGCGCCTGCGTCGGCGAGCATTGCAACAGACATATCGGGCCTACCATGGAATTCGGATGTCAGGCGGCTCCTGAGGTTACTATCTTCAGAATAGGGCGCGAGGCAGACGGAAGCTTCAGATTCTTTATTGCAAGCGGAGAGGCTCTGGACAAGCCAAAGCAGTTTTACGGAACTTCGGTTGTTGTTAAGACGGATGCTTCGGCGGAAGAGATTGTCAATTATACCGTGAGAAATGGCTGGGAGCCCCATTATGCGGTTGCATATGGCAATGTTGCGGACTCTCTTGAGAGGCTCGGAGACATGCTTGGCATCACCGTGGAAAAATTTCTAAAATTCTAGAAATTTAGAAATTTTCCCATGGAGGGAAAAGAGACATTTGACAGGCAATAAAAAGGATCGATAAATGAAACAGACGGGACTGAACATGGGTCTGGTCAAGACCAGAAACAGGTCACTCATACTTAATTACATCAACGCGAACGGCGCTGTTTCCAGAAAAGACATTGCAGCAGCCACCGGCCTGACGCCGGCGGCTGTTACTATAATAAGCCAGGAATTGATCGCTGAGGGGATTCTTATGGAGGTTCGCCCTGATGAGGCAGGAGGCGGGGCCGGGCGCAGGAAGATGCTGGTCGACATAGATTACGACAGCAGGTACCTATTCTCAGTCAATATAGAGAAGGAAAGCACAACCATCGTAGTCTGCAATCTTAAAGGCAACATGAAAAGCAAGAAGGTCGTAGCAGATACGGCAGATTTCACCGGCGAGGCTGCAGGTAAAAAGAGCGCAGGTAAAAAGGCTGCAGGTAAAACGTCCGGACTGCGCATTATCGCGGAAAAATGCAGACAGCTTCGGAGCGAAATGCCAGATGATGAAGCGGGCAGGATCGCAGCTGTATCTGTGGGAATAACCGGAATTGTTGATACCGAAAAGGGTTCATCTGTACACGCCTATGACATCTGGGAGGACGAAGTGGATGTATGCGGCGAGCTTTCAGAACTGCTGGAACTTCCCTGCTATATCGAGAATAATGTCAATGCTCTGGCCAAAGCCATAGTACTTTACGGTGAGGGAAGACGGTATGAGAACCTCCTTATTGTCAAGTGGGGACCGGGCGTCGGAAGCGCCATAATCATCGACAATGAGCTCTATGAGGGACGCCATGGCAAGGCCGCAGAACTTGGACATGTGATAGTCGACAGGGATGGTATAAAATGCAGCTGCGGTCGCAGGGGCTGCCTTGAGACCAGAATTTCGGCAAATGCGATAAGGGAGATGCTTGAGGCAGACAAGAAACCGGCGAGCGGGAGCAGGGCAAAAACCGAGCTTGACGAGGCACTGGATATATTTGCCCGAACGGTTGTCAATTCGGCGACAGTACTTGCTCCGAACAGGATAGTCCTGTGCGGATATCTGTTTCGGGATCAGGAAAGGCGCAGTTGCTTCATAGAGCATGCCAAAGCCTATGATGGGGCATTTGACGAAAACAGAATACTTTACAATTCTCTCTCGGAATGCGAAGATTATATAGGCCCTGTTGCAAGCTATGTGAAGCAGTATGTTTTCGGATAGCTTAAAAATAAGGCTTTAAAAATATGGCCTTATAAACACGGCATAAGGATCAGACAGTTGTTATTCAAAATCACCTGAGGATTATTTTACATGATGAAACACGAGGAGAATATATTGCTGATAGGCTTCATGGGCTGCGGCAAGACGACGGTCGCAAATGCTCTCCATGATGCGTACGGCATGGACATAATAGATACGGATGCTTTGATAGCGGACCGGGAGGGCATGAGTATCTCGGATATATTTGCCCAAAAGGGCGAGGAATATTTCAGAAACCTGGAGACGCAGCTTCTCATCGAGCTTCAGGGAGTTGAGAACACAGTCATCTCCTGCGGGGGCGGCATGGCTCTTCGCGAGGTTAATGTGGCCGAGATGAAGAAGGCCGGCAGGGTGGTGCTTCTCACTGCATCGCCGGAGACTATATATGAGAGGGTGAAGGACGACCACTCAAGGCCCTTGCTTGAGAACAACAAATCGGTTGAGTTTATCGCGGGCATGCTGGAGGCGCGCGGGCCGAAATACCGGGCTGCGGCAGATATGGTGATAGCAACGGACGGCAGGACAGCAGAGGAGATCTGCCGGGAGATCTGCCGGGAGATCTGCAGGTAGATCCGCAGGTATCCTTTTGAAAAGGAGAGGTATGGAAGACAGAATTTCGGGAACGACAAGATTATACGCACTGATAGGAAGCCCGGTGGGACACTCCGGTTCGCCGGCCATGCATAACTACAGCTTTAAGAGACTTGGCATAGACAGCGTTTACGTGGCCTTTGATGTGGACCGCGAGCATACAGAAGATGCAATGAAAGCCTTAAGGACCTTCAATATGGGCGGTATGAACGTGACAATGCCACTCAAGACTGAGGTCATAAAATACATGGACGAGCTGTCGGACGCGGCCAGGATCATGGGCGCAGTCAACACGATAGTAAATGACAATGGGAGGCTGATCGGCCACAACACGGACGGCTGCGGCTTCGTGGACAATCTGCGGGATAAGGGCGTCACTGTCGCAGGAAAGAGAATCGCCATAGCCGGAGGCGGCGGAGCAGCCACTGCCATAATAGTCCAGTGCGCGCTGGACGGGGCGGCCGGGATAAGTATCTTCAAGAGGAAGAATGCGACATTTGCAAAGACTGAGGAACTGGCGGCAAAGCTGGCGGCAGAACGGCCGGAGCTTGCCATCGGAGTATATGATATAGCCGATACAGATGGTATGACGGAGATCATCAGGGAAAGCGATATCTTTATCAACGCGACATCTGTAGGCATGAAGCCGAACGATGGCGAGACCATTGTAAAGGATACAGGCGCCTTTCATGGGGACCTGGTGGTGGCGGATGTTGTATATAATCCGCTGGAGACCAGGCTTTTAAAGGAGGCTAAGGAGGCCGGCGTCGCAAAATGCGTAAACGGCAAAGGCATGCTGCTCTGGCAGGGAGTGGCTGCATTTAAGCTTTTCACCGGGCAGGATATGCCGGTGGAGGAAGTGAAGGAGAGGTTCTTTGCGACTTAAGGCTGATAGAAGGGCCTGGTAAGAAGCTTCTGGATTGTTTGGATCATCTCATCCTCGGATTCCACGAAGCCACGCTGCTGCCAGTCTCTCATAATACCCAGAAGGCCGTAGGCCGAAAAAACGAATGCCCGGCGGGAATCGGATGGATCGTCGTCCATTCTGAGTATCCGCCTCAAATAGGGGTTGTGCATGGTGAGCACAATCTCCTTTTGTACAAAGAGGTCGAACATATTCTGCCGCATCAGAAGGTCGGTGACCTCACGTATATCGTACCAGTATCTGACGAAATTGCGGGTGCTCTCCGTGCGGGGGTCATCTGTTATGGTGGTATGCCATTTCGAGTCTTCGAAAGAGAGCACAGTCCTATCCAGCCAGGCATCGAGAACATCAGACTTGGTCTCAAAATATCTGTAGAATACATTTCTTGACATACCCATCTCACGGCATATGTCACTTATATGAATCTGTTCATAATCCTTTGCCTGCATCTGGCGGACAAGGCATTCTTCAATCTGAATCTGACGCTGTATAGACTTTTCTGTATGACATTCCTTGTACACTGACAGCAACTCCTTTTGATAGCAACAGGTCTTTTGATAACACCTGCATTCGCATGATATCAAGGGTCGGAAAATGCGGTCTGCAAAATGGTACATTTTTACAAAATTGACACATTTTCGCCTCCTGAAATCAAGATTATTATATAAATTGACGAAAGATATGTCAAAAAACGTCAAAATATATTTAATTGCAGGAGGTTTTTATGAAAAAGGAGAAGAAAAAGGGAATTATAACCGTTAAGGACAAATTCGGTTACATGCTCGGAGACGTGGGCTGTAACATGGTCCTGTCACTGTGCAACAGCTATCTGCTGATCTTCTACACCAAGGCACTTGGTGTCAGTGCGGCTATTATCGGAACGGTTATGATGGCGGCCAAATTTATCGATGCCATCACAGATATGTCGATGGGACGAATCAACGATGTATGGTGTGATAAGAAGGGAGATCGCTTCCGCCCATGGATAGCATACGGAAGTGTACCGCTTGTTATTGCCAGCTGTTCCATGTATGCATTTTTCCTGGCAGATGCAGCTTATATAGTGAAGGTAATATGGCTGGTAGTGACCTACATCATTTTCGGATCTGTCTGCTACACCATGGTCAATATCCCTTATGGAGCCATGTCAAATGTAATCACGCCTGACGCCGATGAGCGTACAAGCCTTTCAACCTGGAGGATGATGGGTTCGACAGGCGGCGGACTTGTCCTGGGTATTGTTATTCCTATGGTTATCTATATGAAGGATGCCGACGGCAACACGATCGTCGACGGATCCAGATTCTTCACTGTGGCTGTGTTCGTAGGCATCCTTGCACTGGTCTGTCTCTACACATGTTATTTCCTCTCAAAGGAGCGTGTTAAGGGTGTCCTTAAAAAGGAGGAGAACAGAGAAAAGACCGGGCTCCTTGGAACACTCAAGGTAATGAAGGGCTGCTATGCTGACAGAAGCCTGCTCATGATCTTCCTTGCCAGTGTTTTTCTCAATTTCGGTATCAATACCTATACACTTTATAATCAGTATGTATTCCTTGATTACTTTAACAATACAAGTCTCTCCGGCATATCGGCTCTCTTTATGGCGGTCGGCATGTTTCTCGCCGCCCCGATAGTCGGGCCTCTTTCCAAAAAATTCGGAAAGAAGGAGATCATTGCTGTAGGAACAGCAGTCGCATCACTGGTTATGTTTGCCATATCCTTTATCATGCCAAAGACGCCGGGACTTTATATGGTAACCGTATTCCTCACATTCCTGGGACTGGGTATGTCGATGGTAGAGTACTCTCTGCTCAATGACTGTGTCGATGATCATTTCATCAAGACAGGAGACCAGGTGGCCGGAACAGCATACGGCATCAATACATTTATGCAGAAATTATCAGGTGCACTATGTACAGGCGTAGGTGGCTGGATGCTTACCTTTATCGGATACAATGAACTTGCGGTAGTTCAGGCGGAAAATGTTCAAAAATCGGTATTCCTCTTAAGCACCAGAACCATGGGAGTAAGCCTGGGCCTCTGCGCACTTTGCCTTGCACTCGTTCCGATGAACAAGAAGAAGACCAAGGAGGTCGCAGAAAAGATGGCCACGATTCGTGGCGAGCAGGCGGAACAGGAGGAAGCGTAGACTATGAGTATAGATCTGAATGAACTTAAAATGACTTTTGCCCGCGAACGCGATCCGAAAATATTCGGCTACAATATCGAGATGGCCGAACTGATAGGTGGGATGTTCTGGAAGCCCTATACACCGGAGCAGGTTGCCGGAACAGAGGAGTTCCCACCGATAGTCCCGACGGACGATCTGAATGAGATCATGGGCAGAATGATGTCGGTATTTCCACCGGTAAACCTCTATAACGAGAGGCTCAGAACGCTTGCCAAGGGCCTGGGCCCGGCAGTTGTACGTTACTCCGGCGGATGGGCATCCAGTCTGTATTTCGATTCTGATGATACTGCAGGCGGCAAGGCGCCGGAGGGCTTCGCTTCCGTACTCACAAGAGAGCAGTGGCAGGGCGCCCTGGATTTCGCCAAGGCAGCCGATGCCGACATTATGGTCAGCGTTGCCAACTGCGAGGGGACCCATCGCGAGGGCTATACAGACTGGCTTCCCAATGAGGCAAAGAAGCTCTGGGATTACACGGCTTCACAGGGGATGTCGATAAAATATGCGGAATTTATGAACGAGCCAAATATCCGCTTCGGTTCCACACTGCCAAAGGAATACGGGTCAAAGGAATTTGCGGCCGATCATGATGCATTTGCCCGCTGGCTTAAGGCAGAGCATCCCGAGACGGAGCTGATAGGACCCTGCAACGCCAAGGGACCGAGACTCGCAGGCCCTTCCGCACAGATGATGCTGCCGTGCGAAGATATGCTTGAGGCTATGGAGATCAAACCGACCGGCTACAGCTACCACAGCTACACGGGCGTTTCTGAGAGAGGCGCGCTTCTGGGTCATCACTATGATTTCTCCGAGGCTTTAAACGAGGACTATCTGGATGCCACCATGGTGGATCTGGATTATAATTCGAAGATCAGGGATACCTATATGCCGGAAGCCAGGATGTGGGTCACTGAGAGCGGCTGCGCCGGATCTGGCGGCAACACCTGGGGACCGACATTTATCGAAGTCATAAGACTCCTTGATGAGCTATGCAAATTCGCGAAGAAGGCAGACGGCGTGATACTGCACAACACCCTGTGCGCCGGGGCATATGCACTCATAGACGAAGAGACCGGTATGCCGCGCCCGCAGTACTGGGGAGCCTATCTCTACAAAAAACTCATGGGGCTTACCGTGTATGAGACCGGTGAAAAGATCCGCGAGGGCTGTCATCTTTATGCCCAGTCAAGAGCAGACGGCAAGGAGGGCGTATGCTGGCTGTATATCAACAATAGCTGGGATGAATCGGCATATGTTTCCGTTCCTGACTGCGAGCTCTATCAGCTTACAGGGCCTGCACCGAGAAGTACAGAGACATATCTCAACGGCAGGCTTATAGCCATGCCTGAGGATCCGGGGCAGATGCCGGAACTTGATCCGGTGAGCATCAAGGCCGGGACGATCGAGATCCCGCCGTGCTCAGTTGCATTTATTGTGACAGATTGAGAGGAAGAAAATCATGATCAATCTGAAAGGAAATCCTTTTTGTTTAAATGACAGTCAGTGTGCCTGGGTTGAAAATACGCTGTCGGGCATGACGGATGAGGAGAAGATCTGCCATCTCTTCTGCGTAGGTTTTTCAAGCTTCTCCAAGAAGGAGGTGCAGAAGATAGCAACCGAGAAAAAACCGGGAGCACTGATGATCAGACCCATGAAGGCAGCGGAGGCACTGAAGGGGATCCGCTGGCTTCAGGAGTACAGCAGGATACCGGTCCTGGTTGCATCCAACCTGGAATATGGAGGAGCGGGGGCAGTTCTCGAGGGCACAAAATATTCCATGCCAATGGGCTGTGGTGCCACGGGTGATCCCGAGACGGGCTATCGCCTGGGCAAGATATCCTGCCATGAAGGTGCAGCAGTCGGAGTCAACTGGGCATTTGCCCCGGTTGTGGATATAGACAATAATTATCAGAATCCGATAACGAATATCAGGTCCTTCTCAAATGACGCGGACGTTGTGAAAACCATGGCAGCCGGCTATCTTAAGGCTGCTAAGGAGGAAAATGTGGCAGTATCAATTAAGCATTTCCCTGGAGATGGCTGCGACGAACGCGATCAGCACCTGCTTGTCTCGGTAAATGATAAAAGCTATGAGGAGTGGATGGACACATATGGTTCGATATACAGGGACCTGATCGCCCGGGGCGCACAGACCGTTATGGTGGGACATATCGCTCAGCCGGCAATGGTTAGACATTATAATCCTGATGTCTCGAAAAAGGAAGCCCTTCTTCCGGCCAGCCAGTCAAAATATCTGATAGACGGAGTCTTAAGAAAGGAGCTGGGTTTCAACGGGCTTGTGGTCACCGATGCATCCCTCATGGTAGGTTATATGCAGACCATGCCCAGGAAGCTTGCCCTGCCCACATCCATTATGGCAGGCATAGATATGATCCTTTTCAACCGCAACATGGATGAGGATATAAGCTATTTTAAGGAGGCTCTTAACACAGGACTCTTAACCAGGGAAAGACTGGATGAGGCCGTGACCAGGATCCTTGCCATGAAGGCAGCACTTAAGCTTCCGGAAAAAAGAGAAAACAATACTCTGGTGCCGGATGAAGCCGGCCTGTCCGTGCTGGGATGCGATGAGTATAAAAAGTGGGCAAGAGAGTGCGCCGATAAGGCTGTGACGCTGGTCAAGGATACCGAGAATCTGCTGCCTCTTTCCCCGAAGAAAACGAGGAGAATATATCTGAACGTGGTGGAGACCTATGTGTCTAAGAAATCGCCATTTGCCATGGATATAAAGGCCAGACTGGAGAAGGAGGGCTTTGAGGTGACCCTGCGCAACCGTAAGATCGAGCTCAACCCTGAACTTATGATGAAGGGTATAATCACGCCTGCGGTGTTCAAGGTGCTGAAGGAGATCCAGATGACCACAGAGTCCTTCGTATCGCAGTATGATATGAGCATGATAGTGGTAAATATGGAGACCGCCAGCAATACTCCGACAGTCCGCATCGGCTGGAAGGTGGTGGGCGGCCTGGGCAACGATGCTCCCTGGTATGCGGGGGAGATACCCTGCGTGGTCATAAGCACTGCAAATCCCTACCACCTGCTGGACATTCCCATGGCAGATGTGTACGTGAATGCCTACACCGAAACACCGGAGGTCCTTGATGCTGTCTTCGACAAGCTTATGGGCAGGTCAGAGTTCAAGGGAGCCTCTCCCGTTGATGCCTTCTGCGGACACGAGGATACGATGATATAGCCGGATTTTGTTTATGTTTGCTTGATTTTATCAGGTCCCGGAATAGCCTTGGGTTAAGGCTTTTCCGGGGCCTTTATATTTTTATCATATTTCAGGTCGTACCGGAGGATGCCCGGCGCTGACGGAAAAAACGGTTGTTGCATTTTGAAGACTTGAGCGTATAATATGTATATACGGTATATACATAATAACAAAGAGGAGTACAGTATGGAACAGGTCACAGTAAGACCCTGGGGCAATAGTCAGGGTATCAGAATGCCCAAAACTATCCTGGATAAACTGAATATACATTCATCTGATACACTGCAGATAGAAGTGGTGGATGAGACCATTGTTTTAAGGAAAATCTTCAAACATAAGACCTTCGAGGAGCGACTGGCAGAATATGATGGTGAGATATCAGTATGCGATTTCGAGTGGGGCGAGCCTGTCGGGAGGGAACTCCTATGAAGAATTTTTCCCAGGGAGACATCGTAAAGATTGATGGTTTGAACGGCAGATACCTGATAATCAGCAAGAATGCTTTTATAAAAAGCACCAAAGCCTTCCATGTCTGCCCGATATTGAAGGATGTGAAGAAGGGGCCGCTGCATATTTATGTCTGGGGACGCAAGGATACTGACGGGACGGTGATATGTGAACAGCTAAAACTGATCGATCCTGACAAGCGAGCATGTACGGTGGTGGACAGCTTGCCATATGATCTGATAATGGATGTATCGGATGCGGTACAGGGTATGTTTGAATATGAGTAAACAGGAAAATATTAAAATTATCTTAATTGTTAGCACTCGGGCTTGCTGAGTGCTAATTTGCGAGTTATAATAAGTGCAGATGAGGCAGAATGAATGCTTCATCTGCACTTTTTTATAATGTTGTGTATGAAAGGGACACGAGATGTAAACGATATTTGCTGTCCCCATCGTCACCAGGAGGTGGAATATGAATATACAGAAATTTACACAGAAATCAATAGAAGCTATACAGGCCTGCGAGAAGCTGGCACACGATTACGGCAACCAGGAGATAGAGGAGGAGCACCTGCTCTTAGCCCTTCTGCAGCAGCAGGACGGACTGATCCCAAAACTCATTGAGAAGATGGAGATCAATCTGGAATATTTTACTGATGATGCGGTTAAGATGGTGGAGTCCAGGGTCAAGGTATCCGGCGCCGGCCAGGTCTATATGGGCAAGTACTTAAATGATACCCTGATCTATGCCGAGGACGAGGCTAAGAACATGGGAGATGAATATGTCTCAGTAGAGCACATCTTCCTGTCCATGCTGGCCCATCAGAACAGCACCATCAAGGCCAAATTCAAGGAGTTTGGCATCACGAGAGAGAGGTTCCTTGCGGCCCTTTCGACGGTGAGGGGTAATGTCAGGGTTACATCGGACAATCCTGAAGCAACCTATGACACGCTTGAGAAATACGGCTATGATATGGTAGAGAAGGCCAGAAACCAGAAGCTGGATCCGGTCATCGGCCGTGATGAGGAGATCAGGAATACCATAAGGATACTAAGCCGTAAGACCAAGAACAATCCCTGCCTGATAGGTGAGCCCGGCGTCGGCAAGACGGCAGTTGTCGAGGGACTGGCCAAGCGTATCGCGGACGATGATGTCCCGGATGCCTTAAAGAACAAGAGACTCTTCGCACTGGATATGGGAGCTCTGATCGCGGGAGCAAAATACAGGGGAGAGTTTGAGGAGAGACTCAAGGCGGTTTTAGATGAGATCAAGGCCTCAGATGGCGAGATAATACTTTTCATAGATGAGCTTCACACCATTGTGGGAGCCGGCAAGACCGACGGGGCCATGGATGCAGGCCAGCTCTTAAAGCCTATGCTTGCCAGGGGAGAACTCCACTGCATAGGTGCCACAACACTCGATGAATACAGGCAGTATATAGAGAAGGATGCGGCTCTTGAGAGGCGTTTTCAACCGGTGTTGATTGATGAACCAACTGTAGAGGATACTATATCTATCCTGCGTGGAATCAAGGACAGATATGAGGTCTTCCACGGAGTCAGGATCACCGATGCCGCTCTTGTTGCGGCTGCAACATTGTCGGACAGATATATATCAGACAGATTCCTCCCGGACAAGGCTATCGACCTTGTTGACGAGGCCTGCGCCATGATCAAGACGGATCTGGACTCCATGCCTCAGGAACTGGACGAGATGAACAGGAGGATCATGCAGCTTCAGATAGAGGAGATGGCCTTAAAGAAGGAGGACGACAGGCTGTCTGCAGAGAGGCTTGAGGCCCTGCAGAAGGAACTGTCCGAGCTTCGCGACGAGTTCAACGCGGGCAAGGCTCAGTGGGATAATGAGAAGAATGCGGTGGAAAAGGTCTCTGCAGTCCGCGAGCAGATCAATGCGACGAAGGATGAGATAGAGAAGGCTACCAGGGAGAACGATTACAGCAAGCTGGCAGAACTCCAGTATGGAACCCTGCCCCAGCTTCAGAAGGAACTGGAGACCCAGGAGGAGCTCTTGAAGAAGAAGGATGCTGCCCTGGTACACGAGGCCGTCACCGACGAGGAGATCGCCAGGATCATATCCAGGTGGACAGGCATACCGGTCAGCAAACTGAACGAATCCGAGAGGAACAAGACTCTGCATCTTGAGGACGAACTCCACAGGAGAGTCATAGGCCAGGACGAGGGCGTGACAAAGGTATCAGAGGCCATCATCCGCTCTAAGGCCGGCATCAAGGATCCGGGCAAGCCGATCGGTTCCTTCCTTTTCTTAGGACCTACAGGCGTAGGTAAGACGGAACTGGCCAAGAGCCTGGCTGAGAGTCTCTTCGATGATGAGTCCAATATGGTAAGGCTGGATATGTCCGAGTATATGGAAAAGCACAGCGTGTCAAGGCTTATAGGAGCGCCTCCGGGATACGTAGGTTACGACGAGGGCGGTCAGCTCACCGAGGCAGTCCGCAGGAAGCCTTATTCAGTAGTCCTCTTCGACGAGGTGGAGAAGGCCCATCCGGATGTCTTCAACGTACTCCTTCAGGTGCTTGACGACGGCCGTATCACCGACTCTCAGGGAAGGACTGTCGACTTCAAGAATACCATTATCATTATGACCTCTAACTTAGGTTCACAGTACCTGCTTGAGGGTATCGACGAGGATGGCAATATAAGGCCTGAGGCAGAGGAAATGGTCAACATGGCCCTAAGGCAGAATTTCAGACCGGAATTTTTGAACAGACTTGATGAGATCATCATGTTCAAGCCTCTGACCAGGGACAACATAAGCCATATCACAGACCTTCTCATCGCCGATATCAATAAGCGGCTTGAGGATCGACAGATAAGGATCGAACTTACCGATGCGGCGAAAGAATACATAACTGAGAACGGTTATGATCCTGCATTCGGAGCCAGACCCTTGAGGAGATACATACAGAAGTATGTGGAGACCCTCTCGGCAAAGCTTATCCTGGCAGGCAATATCAATATGGGAGATACCATCCTGATAGATGTGGCTGATGGCCAGCTCACAGCAGGAGTCAAATGACTTTAAATGATCGGCTTACATCTGACATTTTGCAGGGAGACAGGCCGTATTTTGCTTGACAAGGCAAAATGATAATGCTAACATATGAAACATATTTGAGGACAAGGGCGTTCTGCATTGCAGAGCGCCCTTGTTGTCTGATAAGACGTAAAAGCAAAGGCGCTTGTGCATTATTTATGCATGATCGTCTTTTTTTGATGGTGAGCTGAAAGGAGGTCAGATGAAATGCAACAGGAAAGACAGCTGCTTAAACAGACAGACAAGATCAATGAACTGCTGGCCCGCTATGGGGTGAAGTTCGGAATCTACAAAAACGGAACCTTTAAGGAACAGCTATTCCCCTTTGATTCGATACCCAGGATCATAGAGCATGCCGAATTTGAAATGCTTGAAAGAGGGCTGAAGCAAAGGGTTTTGGCCCTCAATCTTTTCTTAAAGGATATATATTCTGATAAGAAGATCGTAAAGGATGGAGTAGTGCCGGAGGATTTTATCTTTGCCTCCTCCGGATATATGGCCGAATGTGAAGGCGTAATGCCGGTTAAGGGGGTATATTCTCATATTTCCGGCATCGATCTGGTCAAGGGAAAGGATGGCGAATGGTATATCCTGGAGGATAATCTGCGAGTTCCATCCGGCGCTTCATATCCTATGATCGCCAGAGACCTGTGCAGAAAGAGTTCTCCTGAGACCTTTCATAATACAAGACTGATCGACAACCGCGATTATGCCGGGCTTCTCAGAAAGACTATGGACTATGTGAATACGGGAGGCCATACGGTGATACTTACGCCGGGCAGATACAATGCGGCTTATTTTGAACATTCCTATCTGGCCGAGAAGACAGGGGCTCACCTTGTTACCGGCAGCGAGCTTTTTGTGGAAAATGACACCCTGTATTATGT
>R03__coassemble_984_pt1 | contig 14428 bp, 10 predicted proteins | sample R03__metabat2_high_PE_045 | metagenome-assembled genome bin R03 | reverse complement strand
GTTCAGATACTATCTGCGTGGCAAAAGCCAGCCGGACAAACATACCACTTGAATAGTATTTCACCGGCTGATCTATAAAATCCCCAATATCAGCAAACTCAATGATCTTTTAGGTCTTCTCTGCAAGTTCCTCCTCACTATATCCCATCAGTGCACCATTGAGCCGGATATTTTCCAAGCCTGTATAATCTTGATTAAAGCCCGCGCCCAATTCCAGCAAGGCAGCGACACGGCCATCTACCGTAATCTTGCCTTCCGTTGGTTTCAAGACCTCAGTGATAATCTTCAGCAAGGTCGACTTGCCTGCTCCGTTAGAACCGATGATACCAACTTTTTCCCCACGATTGATTTGGATGTTGATATCCTTCAAGGCAAAGAATTGTCTGTGGTATGACTTTTTTAGAGGATGAAAAGCCTCCTTCAATCGCTCCCTTTCGGAGTTGTACAGCCTATACTCTTTTGTAATGTGTTCAATATTTAATACGCAGTCGCTCATACATTCTCCCTAGATCAAATCAGCGAAATGATCTTTTAATTTCTTGTAAACGCTGATACCCAGCACGCCAATCAAAATCGTTACGATCCAGAAATACAAAGTCGCAGATAATGGTTCTCTCCAGAAGCCGATGCCATCAATCATAGCATCCCGGTAACCCATAACAATGTAATACATCGGATTCTTTTGTAAGACGCGCAATACACCATCCGTCATAGCACTTTCCGCCCAAAAGATTGGCGTCAGCCAGAAGCCAATCTGCATAATCACATTGACCAGTTGCGTGTTATCCTTCAGGAAAACAGACAGTGCAGACACCATATAGGTCAGGCCGACCAACAAAGCCATGATGCAGAAAGAGTAGTAAAAAATGCTGAGCCATGCCCAAGTGGGGCGGTGGCCATACAACAGATAAATCGCCAATATAAAAACCAAGAAGAAGGCATGAATAAATAGCGATGAAAATATCTTAATAATCGGGAGCTGCCATATCTTAAATTTCATTTTTTTGACAAGATAGGAATACTCGTAAAAAACATTCGCGGAGGACATAATTCCATCATTAAAAAATGTCCATGGAATATAACCCGCCACAAACCAGAGAATATACTCCACATTTTCCACCGGTGGATTTTTGAATCCAACCTGGAAGACATACCAAAATACCAATATTGTGACCAGTGGCTGCACATATGCCCAGATTAATCCAAATGCCGAACCTGAATATCTGGATTTCAGATCGTTTCGTGCTAACTTTAATATCAGTTTTACATTATCTTTTACTGCAGTTATCATTATTTTCCTCTGTTAATTTTCTCTATCAATTTTACCAGTGTGCTCTTCTCTCCATGCCGTTCCAACCTCTTCCGGATCATCCGCTCTGCGTCATGGTCAAAGAGATCATACTTCTTGTTAAGGTGCACCATCTCACGCACCGATGCCATCATAACTTCATGGCTCGCCGATGTATTCTCCCCTGTATCCACGTGGATATAGAGTTCCTTGCGGTTGATGGCCAGACGCTTTCCGTTGGAGAGCATCATAAGCCAGAGCAGGTAGTCATCAGCTCCGTTTTTTTTCAGAATATGCTGAGTCCACTTCTGCGGGATGGCATTTTTTTTAATCAAGCACTGGCCCGGCGAGATGATTCGGCTGTCAAATCTGGCGTAGAACCAGATGTGCTTAACCGTCCACTGCATAAAGCCGTAGCGGTATAGCTTTCGCACGCCCTCACCTTCTCCGGCGACACCATTTGCCACGACTGCATCCGCGTCGCCAATGGCATTGAGTTGGCTTACCGCAAAGTCATCTGCGACCACGTCGTCCTGATCCAGGAAATGAATGTAGGTGCCGCGTGCTTCCCGCAGCGCATTGACCCGTGTCTGATGAATGCCCAGATTCATCGGGTTCTCGATGACACGAATGTCCAGGTTAGGGTTCGTCGCAGCTTCCTCCCATTCCTTTGATCCCACCATATCTAAGGACTCCTCCGGGAAATCGTTGATTAGGATCAGCTCCATGATGTCACCGCAATACCTCTCATTTTTGCCGAGTTGCCTGGCGTTTGCTACCGCCACCTCCAGAATTCTGCCTATGTATTTCTGCCCATGGTAAAAGGGCACGATCATGCTTACAACATAGCCCATAGATCAGTAACTCCTGTCCACGATCCGCTTGTAAACCTTCAGAAACATTTTCTGTGGCAGTATACGATAGAGGATCTTCTCGATTCTAAAGACCACTCCTTTGCCCGCCATAACATCCGGCTGATCCTTCCAGTAGGACTTCTGCCTCCATTCTCGGTATAACTCCCGCGCCGGATGCATATTCCCGGTGTTCCATGGATAATCTCCCAGGATGCGAAAGAAATGGACAATCACCGGAGCCTCCTTCGCCGCGCGCACTTCATCCCGACTGTAAAAGTCGTATCTGCCGTATGCCGTACGATAAGCTTCCTCAGAGTACATCAATAGGAAGCCCTGCATATTGTAGCGAATTGGCAGTCGCAGAATCTCCTCGCGGAAAAAATCATTCAGCAGGCATTGCTCGTTGGCCGGATAGTTTTCCACATTTTTAAAGTAATTATTAAGGAACTGCTCCTTAAAGCCTTCCGTCTTCCAATATCCGATGTTGAAATAAATAACGCCGGCATTATAGTAGTGGTCCACCCTCAGTCGCGTGCCGTAACGGAATCCGACCGAATCCAGTGCGCATGCGACCGGATGATCCTCCAGGTCAAAATCCAGGATTGCAGTGACATCTCCCGTGACCAACGTATCGCTGTCGATATACAGGATAGTCTCTACCTCGTCCGGAAGTTGCCAAATGACGAATATCTTAAGCCAAGTGGCACAGGAGCCGTTCCACTGTCCAGCATGGCCGTCCCGGATATAGCCTTCAGCCTCCGTCGTATCCAGCCAGTCCAGCCTCTGTCCATAATCACAGATCAGCTGCTCCAACTTGTTCCGGTTCTCACTCGAAACCGACATGCCTGCAACAAATACTCGAACCTCGGTCTGCTCATCTACATTCGCAAGAAGTGACGTGATCGAGATGCCTGCATAAGGCGCATAGTTGTCGTCGAAGACGTACAGCACGTTAAGCGTCTGTTTTTGTGTCATACGAGTCATCAAAGTTCAGCCTCTCCTCTTCAACGACCAGTGGTCTCTTGATGACTCTGGTGTTGATATTCAGAACATACTCGCCCATAAAGCCGATAAAAAACAGCTGTATGGCGCCCAGTATAAATATGCCAATCACGAGCGGCGCATTGCCGGCAGCAAAAGTGTCCCAATGGGTCAGTTTATAGATCAGGTAGAATAAGGCGACAAGCGCGCTGATAGTACCGATCACGAAGCCCGCCCAGGTGGCCATCCTCAACCCCACCTTAGTGTATGAGGTGATGGACAGCATGGCGGCGTCATATAGTGTGATGAAATTATTCTTCGTCTTTCCTGCTCTGCGCTGGGGCTGTTCGTACTCCACCTCAATGCGGTTGAAGCCCTTGCCGTACTCGGCCACTATTCCCCTGATGAATGGTACCGGATCATCGAGTTTCTTCAAGAGCTTGATGAATGATTTGTCGTAGAGTCCGAAGCCGGTAAACTGCTCGATCATCTCGACATCCGACATAGACTTGATCATTTTGTAGTATATAGATCTGAGGAAATATATGAATGGATTCTCCTTGCTCTTGGTCTTGACGCCGCTGACTATACGATGGCCTTCTTCCCACTTGCTTACGAACACCGGAATCATCTCTATCGGATCCTGGAAGTCGCAGCACAGGCAGATCGTGCAGTCCCCCGCAGTCTGGCACATGGCATAGAAAGGCGAATTGAACTGACCGAAATTAGTCACATTGAATATAGCCTTGATCCGAGGATATTGAGCGCAGAGAATACGGATGGCGTCTCTGGTGCCATCCACAGATGCGTTATCTATGAACAATATCTCGTAGTCATACTGCGGCAGGCTCTCCGCCATCTCGTCCATAACCGTATGAGCTATGGCGTCCACGTTCTCGATCTCGTTATAGCAGGGTATTACTATGCTTATCTTCTTTTTCTTAATATCTGTTTCATTCATGGTATATCATCCCATAATTATCCATACTATCGATAGGATTATACCATATATTGTGGAAGTATACAAATAAAGGATGGACCATTTAAGTCCATCCTCTTACTGATCAACACTACACTCGAAATCTTTCGTTCATAATTCTTATTTACTGCAGCACCCAATTAATTGTCTTGTCTTCATCGAAATCGGTGTCAAAATCGAAATCCCAGTGTCCGGTCGGTGCCGGCATAAGCTCCGGCTCGACTGCCTGTCCGCCATCAACTACCGACTGCGTTCCGAATGTATTTCCGGCATATGTGAATGTCGCATCCCAGGTGATCACGAAATCATCTTCCAAATCCGAAATGCAGTATCTCAGGAAATCCAGGACCTCCAGTTCAAATTCGGAGTAGTCCACTGTTCCATCGGTATATTCATACTCAGATGTAGTAGAGTCACCCCAGATTGCGACCTTGGTTCCCGGCATTACCATAAGCGGCTCCGAATCCACCGTATTATCCGGGAAAATAAGCCTGCATTCGACAATTCCCTCGAATACCTCGAGAATCGTGTGCGACTTGCCGTCAGCATCATAATATACATACACTCTGAAGCAGGTTCCCCTGACTGCCATGGTGGAATTGGGTGTATTCACCACGTATTCCGAATCTTCGCTTAGCTTATTATTGAGCTGGTTGACGATAGCACCTTCCTCCAGGTCTATAGTGGTCTTGGAGTCCTTCGCATTGCCTGTAGCCGTGAGCGTAAGCCTTGTGTCAGGCTCGACCAGCATATATTTATCGTCATCCATCTGAAGCTGCAGATAGCAGTCGGCGAAGGTGCTCAGCTTGTCGCCTGATTGAAGCATCATGTCTATATATGCATCGAGCACTCCCGTGCTGCCTCTTTCGACCTGTGCCTCGCCGCCATCGATCTCATAGATTCTGATTGACCTGTAATCGTCGCTCTTATTCCTGTTTTTCAAGGCAAAAAAAGCTATCACTCCTATTACGATAACCGCTGCGACTATGGCAATCACTGCTATCAGAGTTTTAGTACTTCCGGTTTTCTCTTTCATATCACAATCCCCTTATCTGATAGTAATATTGCTGTCTTCCTTCAGGTAGAAATATTCTCCGCCAGTATATACCGTCGGATCACTGCCTATCTGCTTGTTGCCATCAGAGAACTTATATCTGGTCAGCCCGTCCAGGTCATAGTTGCCTGTATCTATGATCCTCGTCCACTCGGAGGTGAATACTACATTTTTGACCGTATCATAATCATATATGAAGACGGTTCCGGCCGGATACAGCTGGCCGTCTATGCTGTTGCGCCAGCCCTCAAAATAATGCTCCTCATAGGTAGGTTCCTCGCTGTTCAGCATGACCTCGAAGGTGGTCGCTGCCCTGTCGAGCTGTACTACCTCGAAATAATCGGCACCAACTCCGAGCACATACATAATATCGCTGGTCTTGGCCGGTGTGTATACCGCAGTAAAAGTCACTGCATTAGTCCCGTAATTGAAGGACATGTAGTTCATCGGTATCTGCGTGCCTGCAGGGTATACATTGCCGTCCAGGCTGCACATCCATCCATCGAAGAAGGCTCTCGTCTTAACCGGTTCAAGTGCGGGAAGTGATACGACAAATGCAGTATTCTTGATATCTGTCATGGCATAATACTGTACATCTGCCCCCGGAGCGTATCCGCCCTGCGCATCATAGCTCACCTGGACTATTATCGGATTCAGGTCATAAATAGCGGTAAATGTCACCTCGGTATTGGCACTGTCGGAATATGCCAGGGCAACTGCTGCACCTGCCGCATATATATTGCCATCCGCACTGCAATACCAGCCCGAGAAAGTATGGCCGCTATACACAGGAGCCGTCTGAGACACTGCCACTGCAAAGTAGGTATCAGTAGCAGAATTCTGCTTAGCAGACCCGCTCGTCTCTCCGGTGTAACTGCCCGCGCCCGCTGCATAAGTCCAGGTCGCGGTCTTAGGCGCTTTCCAGGTCGCGGTTATCGTCGCCGTCCCCACAGAATAAGGTATGCCTATTATATTTCCCGCTGCATATATCGTATCGCCATAGCTCCACCCCGCGAAGAAATATCCGGTTCTGGTCGGTTCTGTCGACGAAATCGTGACATAGGCTGTCGTGTCGGTCTGCGTTCCCTGGGTGATGGTCACCGGTGCGTAGGCCGTATCGGCTCCATAGGTATTGCCCTGGCCGTCTGCATAGCTTATAGTTACCGACGGAAGCGCGGTTATGGTAAGTGTAGAATTGACATAGGTAACGGCATAGTTGCCCTGGCTTGCGTCTCCGGTAACCGTAATAGGATAGGTGCCGGCCGTCTCGCCTGCTGTTCTTGAGATTGTATAGCTTATGGTATCACTGCCGACCAGTCCGTCCACGGTTGCCGTGAAGGTAGGATCTGCTTCACCCGCCTGCTTGGTGGCAGGATTGGCCGTAACAGTAACCGCCTTCGCATTGACTGTGAGGGTGTACTGAGCATGCGCATCAGTATAGTTGGCATTTACCGCCAGAACATCAACCGTTGTTGTACCCACATTTATGATAGTCGGAGCATTGGCTGTATATGTTGTTCCGCCGTCCGTGCTGTAAGTTATGGTCGTTCCGTCAGTCACATTACATACGGCCGCAGCCCCGTGGGCGGCCCCGTCATAATCTCCGGTATAGTCCGTTCCGGTTATAGTCATGGTCCCGGCTTTTACTATCTCGAAGTCGGCATTAACATAGGTGACCGTATAGTTGCCCTGTTCTGCATCTCCGGTTGCGGTGATGACTCCCGAATATGTGCCGACTGCCTCTGTGCCCGCATTGGATCTTGTAACCGTATAAACCAGGCTGTCCGTACCCGCAAGGCCGCTGACCTGGGCTGTGAATGTCGGGTCGGCCTCCCCGTAAGTCTTGTTGGCATTATTTGCCGTAACTGTAGCCGCTGCTTTATTTATGGTGTAAGTGGCTGTTACAGAGTCCTTGAAGTTGCCCATACCTGTAAGGCTCAGGCTCTTGGTCCCCGCATTGGTAAAATCTGTCCCTGTATAGCTTATGGCATAATCGGTTCCCTCAACGAGCGCCGTACCGCCGAAGGTTACAGATGTAGGAGCCTGCTTGTGCTCGTTGCCATCGTAAGTCACATCGCTGAGTCCCCCTACAACCGCTCCCTGTATGGATGCCTGATTAATCGTAAACTTGCCCTGCTCTATACCGTTCAGAGGAAAGTTGGCCGTCACATCCGTGACAGCAGCGCCGGTCGTCGTCACGGTATAGCCCGTTGTGTCGACTGTCGTGGTGTATTCTCCCGCATCGGTTCCCGATGAGGAAGCGGTAACACCCGATACCGTATAAGTAACACCATCCAGGACGAAATCCAGTCCGGTATAAGTGGTTCCGTCAAACTTGACGCTTATGCTGTGGTTGCCCGACTGGGCACTTCCGGTGTATGTCGCCTCATCACTGCTTACCACCAATGACACATCGTATGTGCGGTCGGTCTCAGTATATGACGCGCGATAATTCATGTCTTTTGTTATGACAGTCGGCAGTGTAGTCACAGCCGCCCCGGTGTCAGCCTCCATCCAGACATTGAAGGTATATTGCTTCAGAGTGGTCGATGCCTTGGTCGGTGTCGTGGGTGCATTAAGTGTCGCCCCGTATATGCCGGTTGACGTTCCGAGGAGAGTTGTGCCATCTTCATCGTAGAAATTAACAGTGTAATCCGTCTCATCCCAGACTGCTGTGAGGCTTATGGTCACCGGCCATACCTCGTCCAGGTTGTCGGTTCCGTCCGAAAGCGAAGATACGTCTATTGATATCAATGTATTGGCTGTTGTTCCCGACCCGTAATCCTTGCCATTATTGCCCAGAACAGTGTAGCTCCAGCCGGTCAGTGTATAGGGCCATTCGGAGGACGCGGTGTCAATGCTCGGCATAGTGATGTTGTACTCGTTGTCATCCATATCAACACTTGCTTCAGTCGCAACAGTTGCGTAAGTCCCCGCCGAGCCCAGGCTTGTATTCAGGATCGGCTTGGTGACATCGGCGGTCCACTGAGCCACGTAGGTCACAGTCGGAACTGCCGTCATCGAAACCGATTTGTCAATCATTATGTAATCCATATCTCCGGGATTCCATTCGAATGCGCCATATACCGGATCTGTCCTCTTCCAATTTTCGAAGGTATAACCGGCTTTTGTCGGTGTATCGGACGGCAAAGTATAGGTATATTCGGTATCATCAAATGTGCTCAGGTAATTGCTCACCGTATCGGAAAAAGCACCTGTGGAATCCGTTCCCCCGTTGAGGTCAAATACAACAGCGGCATGATCTGCCACCCACGCCGGGCTTAATGTCATCTGACTGTCTGCCTCCTCCTGTCGGAAGGTCAACCAATACTCCGATCCGGCAGCTATCGCACTCCCTGACTGGTTCAGCCAGTAGAAATAGAATCCGTCCTTGGTATCGGCAGCAGGTGTGGTTATCGAAAATGAGCCGTTTTCATAACCCGTCTTCCACACATAAGTGCCGGCTGCAGCCGCGCTTTCCTCAACATAATCCGCCGGGTCATAAGCTGATCCGCCGCTCTCTGCAGGCATAGCTCCCGTTCCGTCGTAAGAATACGAAACCTGATAGGTATAATAAGTCAATCCCTCCACGACTGCATCCGCGAATACCTGCAGCCTGCTTGTTCCGAATGTCGTAAGCAGCACAGCCAGGCTAAGTACGATGCCCACCAGTCTTCTTTTTCTTTGTCTTAACTGTTTTTCCATTGTTTTTTCCCTTTTTCAGTATAAGATCTCTGTCTATCATCAAAGCTATCCCTGTCACAAGGCAGAAGATAGTTGCGTATAATGCCCTGTATGTAAAAAAGCCGTGTTCTATGGAATGATTGTTCATAACACAGAACCTCAGTATCGGTATGAATCCCACTCCCACTATAACGGCCGGCCTTATGAGTTCTCGTCCCCGCAGGCCATACAGATATATCAGACACGCCACCACTATAAGCACCAACACCATCGCTGTGATAATGTCTGACATTGACGTCATAGGATCAAGTCCCGTAAGCTGCTTTATATTGATCAGCACCGCCACGACTCCCCTCGGATAAGTTCCGTCGAGGATTGCCTCCGCGTCGGATGCGTTTATCATGTCTGCGGCCAGTATGATGTCTCCGCCTCCCTGCCTTGTCGTTGCTCCGGCAAGTGCCATGCCTATCTGATCACTGCCAAGCACCAGACCGGAGGCCAACCACTTGATAAGATATGTCAGCATATATGAAGCCAGCCAGGCTATGCATCCTATCAGGCTGTATACCATATCCGCTCCCAGTATCAATCCGATAGCTGTCGGAAGCACTATGGTCAGAGTCTCGGTAGTCAGGAAATCGAAAAATGCTGTCATGACTCCTGTGCAGATCATCAGGAGAACTATCTTCTCCCTGTCATCGTATATGCGGGTCATGACTATCGATGCCGCAAGCATTATAAGTATGGTCGGAACATAAGTGATGCTCAGCGCTCCTATCGGAAGCATGACCATGACTCCCGCAAGCCACAACATTACCACAGGTAATTTCTGCCCGACCTTCCACAGCTTTATGCTGAGCACGATCATCAGGGCCGATACTGCCAGCAAAAATACTATCCTCATGCCCCTGATATCCATTATCAGTGCCAGAAGCTTTACAGGGATTACCATACCGTGCCAATAACGGTCATATACGGTATCCGAGCTGCTGTCATCACTGAGCCTTGCGATCAGCATCTCTATGGGGTCTGTATCCGTACCGCCCGAATACATAGGGCTTATAAAGATATCGCTTAAAGCGTTCCCCTTGCCTATGGAATACAGGATATTCAGTGTCAGGCAGTCTGCATAATCATAGAGAGCGGTATTGTGATAACCTTCCCTGAGATAATAAAAATCCGACTCATTCTCAAGCATATACCCGGCAGATTCGATCAGATTGTCTTTTACGGCATTCCTCGGAATAAGCGCGACTCCCACGAAAAGCAGGATCAGGGTCAAAAGCGTTATCGCAAATGCTGCTATGCCTTTGCCGAAAAGCCTCATTGCGCCACGGCCTCATCCGCCCTGTCAAGGGCGTCCTGCAGATAATCGACAAGCCTGTGCTCAAGCTTGCCCTCCTTGTCAGCCATCTCGTAGAGAATGCTTATAGCCTTCTCCCTGGGCATCGGCTTCTTGTAAGGCCTGTCGGTGCAGGTCAGTGCATCATATATATCTACCACTGCAAGGATCCTCGATTCCAGCTTCAGGTCATCTGCTGTCAGATGGTCCGGATAGCCCGAGCCGTTAAGCATCTCATGGTGGGTCGAGGCGAACTCGATGATATTGCCATACCTCTTGTTGAAGTGGACCTCTTCAAGGATCCTTCTGGTCATCACCACATGACTCTCCATGATACGCCTCTCCTCATCGGTGAGAGTGCCCTTTCTGATGCAGAGGCAGTCGGCCTCCTTATCAGTCAGATACTTAAGTTCAGTTCCATCCTCATAGATATAGGCTCTAGAGGCTATATCCCGCATCTTATCGAGCGCATCATCCGGCATAAAGCCTGCGCCGTCCTTCTCATTGATAAAAGCGATCGCATCCGTCAGGTAATCGGCGATCTCCTTATATTCCTCTTCTGTGTATTTGCCCTTCAGGTAATCTATCTCATACAGCGCCTGAAGGAGCTTAAACCTCTCCTGCACAGTCGCCAGACCGTCATCCAGCCTGGTTGCCTTATTCATTACGGACAGGGGGATGATCATCTTGCCTATGTCATGAAGGGTTGCCGCCAGGGTCAGCTGCTCCCTGCGGTTCTCATCGAAATAATCGTCTGTCAGTCCCTCTGCATTTTTGATATTGATCTCATCCGCCACTATACCGGCATACTTTGTGACCATTCTGGTATGAGAGCCGTTATAAGGTGTCCTCTGGTCGACAGCCGTCGCGAAGGCCTGCACGAAGGAATGCATCTGGTCCCTGATGTCCTCGAGGTATTTCATATTGGACACGGTAACCGCAGCCATGGATCCCAATGACCTGATAGCGAACTCGTCGTCCTCCGTAAAGGCTATAAACTGCCCCTGTTCATCGACCTTGTTCATGAGCTGAAGCACACCCACCAGATCATCCTGCGAATCAACGAGCGGGATCACCAGCATGGATCCGGTCCTGTAACCCGTCATCGCATCATACTTCTTCGGCCCCGAAAAATCGAAACGGTCGCTGGTGTATACATCCGGTATATTGATCAGTTCCCTGTGGATGGCCGAGTAAGCACAGACATTTTCCTCCTTAAGCGGAACCGGCGGGAGGTCTATCTGCTCGCCGTTCTCCCCGCGGCTCACGCCCTGGGAAAGAGTCTTCATTATCTTGAAGTGCAGAGCATTGTCATCCCTGTACAGATACAGGGTGGTGGCATCGCACTCGGATATATCGATAGCGCTCTTAAGCATAGTCTCCCACAGTCTGTTTCTGTCCTTCTGACCGGAAAGCTCTATACCGATGCTTACTACATCTTTTAATTCTTTAAGTCCCAGCATATCGGCCTCCTTAAATAAACGGATATACTCTGTGTGCCTTCATATATTCCAGAGAAGCCCTCTGCTTCTCAACACCGGTAACCTCTACCAGAATACTCGCATCCGTGCCGAGCCCGGTCATGATATCCGTGTACTCTTCCCAGTCAATGGAGCCCTGCCCGATCACCTGATGCAGGTCATTGACTCCATCATTGTCATTGATATGCATATGTCTGACATAGGGTGCCAGCTTCTTAAGCCAATCAGCCGGATCCTCCCCAAAAGCGTGAGCGTGGGCATAATCCAGACACAGCCCGAAATTATCAACATCCCTCATAGTCTCTCCGATCCCAAGCATATCGGAGCTGTCTATATCAAACATATTCTCCATATATATATGCAGTTCGGGATACTCACTGCATATACGGGTAAAATACTCCGCATTGCGCTTAAGCCAGTTGTCCATGTAAGGCTGTACTCTGAAGTTAGGTATGGTATTCGTGTGAAATACCACCCCCTTCACTCCGAGCTCTCGGGCTATATCCATCGACTGCCTGATTCTCTTATCGGAGGCCGCCCTGATCAGCGCATCATCACTGTGGGGCGTTATGTCCAGAAAGACTCCATGCAGGGTGTCCTCTTTTCTGCTGCGGTCAAGAGACCTGTACAGATCTATCCGCCTGCTGACGGCGATCTCATCATCCAGCATGTCCGGCATGAAAAAGTCATTGTATTCGAACACTGCATCATATTCTTCCGCGAGTTCAAGCGACTGTTCTATTCTGTTGGCATCGGGTATTATATGCAGTCTGCTCATGTCTCGGTCTCGCCTGTGATATTGCCTTCTTCATCTATGATCAGATGTCCTCCTCCCGGAGTGTTCTTAGTCGGTGCAATGGTCTTTGCCAGATCCTCAAGTCTCGCGGCTTTAATCTGATCATCAGTCATAGGAGTATCAAGCACCTGATCGACTTGAAATACGTAAAGCACTGCGCTCTTACCCTTGAGCGGAATATTGCCGCAGGGGGTTACCCTCACGCGGTCCGCCACAGCCTCATAGACATCCTGTGATATAAGTATCTGTCCTCTTCCTGCATTGGCCTCAAGTCTTGCAGAAGTATTGACAGTATCGCCTATAGCCGTGTAATCCATGCGGAAATCGCAGCCTATATTGCCCACGGTTGCCTCCCCGCAGTTGACACCGATTCCGAAGCTTACACTCTTGCCGAAGCGGTCCATGAGTTTCTTCTCCAGCTCTTCACTTCCGGCAGCTATGTCCCTGGCCGTACATACAGCCCTGTATATATAATCATCCAGATCAAACGGCGCATTGAATACCGCCATGGTTGCATCGCCCACGAATTTATCCAGGGTACCGTTGTTTTTAAATATGGAATTAGTGGTGAGTGTCAGATATTCGTTCAGTATCTCCACCACCTGTTCAGGTTTCAGGCCTTCCGACATAGGCGTAAAGCCTCGTATATCCACGAAGAGACAGGCTATGTTGCGGTTCTCTCCGCCCAGCGTTATCCGGAACTCACCCTTCTTGGATATCTCATCAACAACCTGAGGCGCCACATATTTCTTAAATGCATTCAGCACCTGCCTCTTCCTCAACAATTCGAAGAGATAGCCCCTGATCAGCTGATAGGCGTATATGACGATCACAAATATCGGCAATTCTATTACCGATACGATAATGCCGTTCTGATACAGGATCTTGCCTGCGATCAGATCTGCAGCGATAAAAGCTATCATCAGTATAGTCGAAGGCAGCACCTTGAGCTTGTCGCAAAGCAAATAGTATAAGAGTGCCAACAGCATAACTATGAGTGCATAGTACAGAGTATCAAGCGGGACCTGAGTCCTGCCCTCCAGCAAAGCCTCTAAAATATTGGCATGGATCTCCACCCCGTACATCTGCTGTCCATGCTGGATCGCGACATTATAAGCATCTCCCATTCCCGGAGCAAAGGCGCCGATCATCACGATCGATCCCGCATACACTTTAGGATCAACCGTGCCATCCAGGATCTTGCTCATAGACACGATCTCATAGGAATGCGTGGTCGCATCGCTGGGTTTGCCGGAATATTGGAAATAAAAGGTATTGTTTCCATATGTGTCTATGTCACGTATTTGCAGATCATTCGCAGTGCAATAGTTCATGTAGGCCATATATGCCAACGAATACATCTCACTGCCGTCAGGCAGACTCTGCGATATCATGGCGCTTCTTATATATCCATCCTGCTCCTGAATGGTGTTCGCAAATCCGTATGAGGAGACGTGTCTCAGAGCATCATAGGGATATTCCACCATGCTGACGCTGTTGCTGTCGACTGCAAGTGTTCCGTTTTCAACCGTCACCTCATCCCTGTATACCAGATTGGCCGCAGTTATTACATTATTCCCCATCCGGCAGGCATCGGCCAGCCTTAAGTCTCCGGCCTCGTCCTTGTCGCTGGTCAGTATCATATCCACAACAATGACAGCCGGGGCCGTACTCTCGTCTTGATTCAGTGTCTCCACCAACTGCCCCAGGATATCCCTTGACCAGGTAGAAGGTTCCCCGTATTTCGCTATGGTCTGCTCGTCGATCGCTATGATATGAATCGCATTATCGGTCTGAGAGGCAGTCTGATACAAGGGATCCGATATAAGCTTGTCCAGACTGTAGAATGCCCGGCTGTAGGTGAGCAGGAAGCTGAGTACCACTACTGCAAGCGCTGCTGTTAAAAATATTAATTTATCTTTTTTTGAACGTTTTTGCATAGTATTTTCGATTCCTGATATTCGTCGAG
>R03__coassemble_943_pt1 | contig 14926 bp, 9 predicted proteins | sample R03__metabat2_high_PE_045 | metagenome-assembled genome bin R03 | reverse complement strand
TAGCCGCTTCGTACTCCTCCTGTTTTTTCTTGCGATAGCGCTCACGGGCATAATACTCCTCGCGCGCATCCATGATCATCTTCATATGCTCATCTGATGTGACATAACTAACCGTATCAACAGCCGAATCTATGTATCTGTCTTCCTGCGCTAACATTTTGAGTTCCTCCCAGGTTTTAGCCTTGAATAATCTGGCCCACCTGTCAATCCCGTAATACTTGTCTTCATCTGTTGCCAGATCTATACGACTCAAATCTACCACAGAAAGTCTGAATTTTCCAGTATATCTGCGGTTATTCTTCTCATTCTGCAGATAATAACTGGCGAAGAATTCAGGAGAGTCTTCAAACAATGTAAAATCCAGGAAATCAAACTGTACTGCGGGTTTTACTTTTTCGTATGAAGATCCCTTATTAATGTCATCATAGGACCTGCATAGGTATGCCAGTGATCTGTCAGGCCAGTTATTTTCATTCAGGACCTGCATCTCCAGGTCTATATTTTCTGAATCATTCAACACCACGCGTACATCCAGTATATATGACTTCTCATCGATTGTCTTTCCGGGTTCGATTGGATTTTTAATAGTGACACTTATTATGTCTTCAAAGCGCATATGCATGAGAGAACCAATCAGTGCCTTAAGTACATCCGTATTCTCCTGCAGCAGCACCCTGAAGAGATAATCGTTGGTCATGCGGACACCGATCGGGCCTGTTCGCTGCCTCCAATCCAAAATATTACTGTTATTGATCATATTACCTCACTTCTGTTTTTTTATTTTGTCATTTTATTTTTTGTCACAGCTGTGTAATGGAGATAATACCATGAATTTAATTATGTGTCAACAAAGTTTTTGACACTTTTATGTTTACAAAAAGGACAGGCCTTCGACAGAAGTACCTGTCCCATTCTGTAAATTATACCAGCTTCAGTATATCCGAGAACGTCTCTATCGGATTCTCCGTCTTCGCATATTTAGATGCGCTGCCGATTCCGGCATTGTGGAAGCCGCCGGCAACTGCCGCGTCGATACCGGCCTCGGCATCCTCGATGACCAGACAATCCGATGGAGCCTCTCCGATCATGTCGGCTGCCATCAGAAAGACCTGGGGATCCGGCTTGGACCGCTGTATATTGGTCCCGTCTGATATCTCATCGAAGAAGTCTCCCAGTCCGATCTGTCCCAGGATAAATCTGGTATTCTTCGAGGAAGAACCGATCGCCAGCTTAAGTCCCTTAGCCCTCAAGGCATTCAATGTATCTCTCACCTCATCTGAAAGATCCGCCGGTGACATATTCTTAAGAAGCTCACGGTAGCGGTTGTTCTTCCACTCCATCATCTCAAGCTTCTGCTCATCGGTATATGGCTTTTCGGCCCTCTCCAGTATGATCTCCAGGCTGGCAGCGCGGGATACGCCCCTAAGCCTTTCATTAATAGTCTCATCAAAATAGATCCCTTCGGCATCCGCCATCTCCTTCCAGGCCATGTAATGGTACTTGTCGGTAAAGCAGATAACTCCGTCCAGATCGAATATTACGCCCTTGATATCCATATTCCTATCCTCCTGTCCTCCAATTAAATTTCAGCAGCACGGATGGCTCCGCGCTTCGCCAAGTGTTTGCCTCACCTCGGGGCACTTCATTCGCGTGCTGACACGCACTGCTCATTGAAGTATCCCCTCGTCCACGGCAATTATAACATATTATAGGTAATTTTTTCCGCAAAGCGGGTCAACCGGACTTATGCCTTTAAATTCTGATCTGCCCATAATCTTGTCCATGACCGCATCCAGAAACTGGGGTGCATTGCTGTAGGCATTGATGTAGGTCTTCATCATAGGCGCATCGAAAAGGTGGTAAGGGTATGCCGTGGAGATCATCATGACCGGGATCTCCTGCACCATCCATGGTGCATCGTCACCCAGGCCGAAGGCCACGTTCCAGTTGAGGCGGAGGGTCGTATTGTTGGATGCGTTCTGCATGTTGACCAGGTAGACATAGAGGTCATAATTCTTCTTCATCTCCTCCACGCCGCGGTACATCTCATACATCATATACTGTTTTTCCGGCGGCAGCTCCGGGTTCATGAAATCAGCCGTCTCTATAGTGACCCTCCTGTCGCGGACCGTCACCTCGAAGCCCTCCTTCTCGAAGCGGTCCTTCCAGGCCATAACCAGGGGATCCGCAGGATCCATGCTCTTCTGGATCACGTTCAGATAGACTCTTTTATATTTTTTCGGCGAGATGGGAAGCAGGTTCTGATCGTCCCGGACCAGTGTCACAGACTTGTCTGCGACCTCCTTCGCCCAGGAGGTGAACTTCTCCTGTCCCACGATATCAAGCGCCTCAGGTCCCGGAACCAGGGTCCCGGCCGCCTTCTTCTCCGGCAGCTTAAGTGAAGCCTTGAGTGCTAATATCCTCGCAACTGCCTCGTCAAGTCTCTCCTCTGTCAGGATGCCTCTCTTAATTCCGTCAAGCAGATAGCCGTAATCCTCCTCCAGGCTCTTGTTGAAGAGGATCACATCCGCGCCTGCCATAATGGTATAAGGGATGGCATCCGCCCTCTTCATCCCCGTCGTGAAGGCGATCATGGGTGTCGCATCCGTGGAGATCATGCCGTTGAAGCCCAGCTGGCCCCTGAGCAGACCTGTGAGGAGCTCCGGCGAAAGGGTCGCCGGACGGAGGGTCTCCTCACGGCTTGCGTCGGGATTCAGCTTTTTTACCCAGGCAGGCTGGGCGATGTGGCCAACCATGACAGTCTTGGCGCCCCTGTCGATCAGTGTCTTATAGACATGGCCGTAATCTGCCATCCAGTCCTCTGCGGACAGATAATTGATGCTGGTCCCCAGATGCTGGTCTCTCTCATCCACGCCGTCTCCGGGGAAGTGCTTGATGGATACGGCCACGCCGCACTCATCTGCCGCATCCATGTAGCGTGATGCGCATCTTATTACCTTTTCCGGATCGGAGCCGAAGGTTCTGGTGTTAGTGATCGGATTATGGAATTCCTTATCGATGTCGACTATCGGGGCAAATGACCAGTTTAGTCCTAAGGCTGCGCCCTCTGCGCAGGCCACATAACCCATGCGATAAGCATCCGCGTCATCTCCCGTTGCGGCAACCGCCATGGGCTGGCCGAAGGTAGTTCCCTCTATGGCAAGGCCGTTTCCGCCTGCCTCGGTATTTGCAGCCAGCAGGAGCGGAATCTCTGCCAGTTCCTGGATCTTCCTGTGGGTTTCCTGGATCTCCGCCTTAAAGCCCGGGCGGTACATCATGCCGCCCACACCGATCTCGTTGATCTGATGGCGGAGGGCTCCCTCGTCACTGGTAAAGCCCATTGGGCAGAAAACCTGGCCGGCCTTCTGCTCCAGTGTCATTCCCTCAAGTGTGTCCTTAACCCATTTTATCTGGTCATCGTTAAGATAAAAAGGATTGCCCTTAAAATCAATGTTCATTATCTTCTCCTTGTCAAATGTTATTTAATATCTTATAAGCGAATAAATCTTCTGTTTTGTCTTCTCAACTGCATCGGCATCAAAGCCCAAAAAGCCCATGTACTTCATCTCTTCAAAGGTCAGATTGAGATTTTCCCTGTCGCCCGATGCCAGCATTCCGTAAGCGACCGGCAGGTTTTCCTTAAGTAGATTCCGCGCCTCCTCATCCTGCTCAAGCTCGATTAGCCTGGTCGTCGGCCCGTAGGGCATACGCAGATCCTCTGAAGGCATATAGCTGAAGTCATAGCTTCCGGCAGCCAGTTCACAGACTCCGGTCATTTCATCCAGGCCAAGCTCATCTGCTGAGACCGTTAAGCCGTTTTTTTCAAGTTCCGCTTCTGCACCGGACGGATATTTCGGAAGGGTTACGGTGGCCGATGCAGAATAGGGAACTTCAAAATGGAGGGTTAATCTTCCGTCTGAAGCGATATGCCACTCTGATACATAATTCCCGGCAGCAGCGTTCAGGCTGCACCTGAAATCCTTTAGTCTGACTGTCGGAAGAGGCCTGATCTCTGCTTTTCTGTATCCCGGAAGAAGCGGCTTGATTCCGGCTGTATATTCATACAGGAACTGCACCACCGTTCCATAAGAGTAGTGATTGAAGGAATTCATCCCTGTCCCGCTGATCCTGCCGTCCGGCAGAAGCGAATTCCACCTCTCCCAGATAGTCGTAGCGCCCAGATTTACACAGTAGAGCCAGCTGGGGAATTTCTCATTGAAGAGGAAATAATAAGCCAGATCCTCTCTGCCTATCTTCGCGAGCGTTGTACACAAAAGCGGTGCACCCACAAAGCCGCAGCGTATCTCGTAACAGTCTTTTCTCAATCTCTCTGTAAACTGGCTGATAAGCTTGTCCCTGTCACGGTATATATCAAAAGCCAGGGCCAATATATAGGCCGCCTGTGTATCACAGGTCAGCCTGCCGGAGGGAGCAAAATACTCATCCAGGATCGCTGTCCTGATCTTCTCTGCCAGAGCCTTATAACTTACCGCATCAAGGGCATATTTTTTATATGCTGCATCGTCCTTAACCAGTGCCTTCCCTGCCAGCTTTTCTGCGATCTCCGCCAGAATCTGCGTGGACCTTAAGTAATAACAGCAGCCGATGTAATCATCCTCCGTGGCTCCCTTAAAGCTCTGGTCAGTGATGCCATCCAGGGCCAGCCAGTCACCGAACTGAAAAAAGTTCAGAAACATGCCTCTGTCGCCCCGCATGATATCAACACCATGCATATATTCAACCCAGCCCCGCATCATATCATAATGCTCTTCGATATCATCGAGTGAGCCGAAGGTCTTAAAGAGCACGTAAGGGGTAAAGGTTGCCATATCACCCCAGACGCTGGCGCAGCCTGCGATACTGCTGGCGTTGTTAGGAATGTAGCTTGCCACCGCCCCATTATTTCTCTTAGCATCCGCTGCCAGATCCCGCAGGAATTTTCTGTAAAAGGCACGGGTATCCATGTTAAGGGACGCTGTCTGCGAGAATACCTGGGCATCCCCCGTCCAGCCCAGGCGCTCATCGCGCTGAGGACAGTCCGTCGGAATGTCGATAAAGTTTGATTTCTGCCCCCATACACAGTTCTCATACAGGCGGTTTATCTTATCATTTCCGGTCTTTATATATCCCGTCCGTTCCATGTCCGAATATACAACATGAGACCATATATCCTCGGGTTTAATGTCTCCCGGCCAGCCCTGAATTCTTAAATACCTGTATCCAAAGAATGTAAAGTGAGGTCTGGCTGTCTCCCTGATTCCGTCCGATATATAAACAAAACGTGACCTGGCTGTCCTGTAATTCTCGTTGTAAAAGCATCCATCCTGAAGGACTTCACCGCAATCGATCGTTATGATAGTCTTCTTCGGAAAATCCGCCTCAAACTCCATGATTCCTGCATGGTTCTGGCCGAAATCTATCACAGTCTCTCCCTTTGGCGTACGGATGATCTCCTTCGGATAAAGGATCTCCTTCGAGACCACAGGCAGGCTGTAACGATCCAGCAGCCTTCCCGGTGCCTCTGCAAGGGCTGCTGGAGCGGCCTCTTTAAGTCTTCGTCCTATTCTGTTTCCGCTTCTCCGGTCCAGATCCTCCCCATAATAGATTCCGGATTCCGAAACATCAGACTTCCCGCATAACCAGTCTGTATCCGTTCCTATCACCTGATGCGAACCATCGGCATAATCTATATGTACCTCTGCGACAAGACACATCTTATCACCGTAGTTGTATCCCCCGTTCAGGCCAAAATCACTCATATACCAGCCTTTTCCCAGGGCGATCTGAAGCAGGGCTGCCTTCTCCGCATTTTCCGCCAGCTTATCTGTGATATCAAAGCAGATGACCTGTCAGCCTGTCTCATAATCGTTAAGATATGGCGTCAGGTATTCCTCTCCCAGCTTCTCTCCGTCAATATATGCCTCGAAGAGGCCGAGGCCGCAGATGTAAGCTCTGGCCGATGTCACCTCTTCATCGATGGTGATCTCCTTCTCAAATACAGGATGCTCATCAAAGCCGGATGTGATCCATTTTCCAGTCCAGACTTCATCCACCTTTCCGGTCTCAAACCAGGCCGGCCCGGATACTGCCGTCTCCTTGTTGTCACCGACAACACTGACTCTCCAGTAGTATCTTGTTCTGGGTTTGAGCCTGAGGCCTTCTATCAGTGTTCCTGTGCTGTCAATATTACCCTCCACCGATTTCAGCACATCTGAAAATGCCTCGTCCAAGGCAACCTCAAGGCGGGCAGAGTCTTGCACAGCCGCCTGTGTATCGGTCACCTTCCACGAGGCAACGAGCTGCGCAAAATCGTATCCAAGAGGGTTCGTTATTCCGTTAATCTTTGCGCTTACTATTTTCATGCTATTCCTGTTCCTTTTGGTTATGTCCTGCCTTTTGTCATCTTCTTTTTGATCGCCGCGATCCACACGCCGCCCTGGGCAGAGATAACATTTATGGCAAGAACAAAAAGTCCTGTGACAACTGTTGATATCGCAGATCCCATCTCATTTGAAAATACTGCCTTCAGTGAATATGACATCAGCGACAGTGTAAGCGCCCCCATCAGAGTTCCCATCGTGTCTCCGCAGTAGCCCATCAGCATCAGTCCGATGAATACCGGCAGGATGTTTGAGAAGAGCTCCGAGGCTGTAGACAGAGATGAGAAGGATGCCGAATGCATGCCCTTTCCTATCCATATTATTGAAGCCAGGCCAAAAAGGAGTCCGCTGCAGAGGTATGAAAGTATTACATTCTTCTTCTCGTCAATACCGATGTTGACTGCAGATGACTGGTTGTTGGACAGGAGGGAGCCCTGACGGCCTGCCACGGTAAGATCGCTGTAGATCCAGTAGACCAGGTATGCGATAACTGCCGGTATCAGCACGTAGGGGAAGGTACAGAACTTTCTCAAGGTCATGTTAGATACCAGATTTATACCGCTCCCTTTGTAGATAAGAGCCGTTACTGACTCGTACAGAAGGGCCATTCCTATGGTCGCGATTATGATCGGCAGCCTGCCGTATACATAGAGTATCGCAACACCCAGGCTTAAGCCCACGCACAGCACCATGCAGAGCAGGCACATAAGACCTAAGTTGTTGCCGTTGTCCCTAGCAACATTTCCCGCTATGATAGCCGAGAGAAGCATAATACCGCCGCCGGAGAAGTCGAATCTTCCGTTCTTGAACTGAAGTCCTATGCCAAGGGCGCAGGTGAAGGCAACGCAGATATCAGGTATAAGCGTCTGCCACATGGTCCACTTGCCGTAATAAGTGATGCCATGGGTGGCGCAGAGTATATACATGGCTATAAACATTGCTCCGGGGAGCATGATGGTTCCAATAATTTTCTTTAAAATGTTCATTTCACACGCTCTCCTTTCTACCTTGGCAGGTTACCGCCCTTTTTGCGGCAGGTGATCAGTACGACTACGATGAATATGATGGCCTTGATCAGGAATACCTGATTGGCAGAAATGCCGATCATTGGAAGCCCAACGTCCAGAAGTGAGAAGGTAAAGGCTCCGACTAGTGCGCAGGATACTCTGGATTTCATGCCGCCGGAAAGGGGCATTCCGCCAAGGATAAGGGCTACCATGACATTCATCTCATAACCGGTTCCGGTGGAATCAGATGCCGATCCCGTATATCCCATCTGAAATACGGAGGCCGTTACCACACAGACTCCCATGATCACATAGGCGATCACCTTATACTTTATGATATTAATACCGCTCTGCTCAGCTGCTACAGGATTGGCGCCGATAGCCTTGGCGTTCTTACCGAACTTGGTGTAGTTGAAGAGAAAGCTCACTACAAGAGTTTCAACAACCAGCACAGCGATCATAAGCCAGGTGTTCTTTAAGAAATGGGTATCCACCGTCCTTAAGGCAACATTCCTTGATCCCAGATTGGTGTAGGTTATTGAGCTTATGCCGGACAGCACCATCATGATGACAAGTGACGAAATGACCGGTACTATATGGAGAAGTTCACCGGTAGCGCCGTTGATGATGCCGAGCACAACTGATATTGCAAGTGAAACAATGATCCCCAGAATAAGCGAGCCGGTCGCATTTCCGATAACCACCATCAGAGTTGCATAGAGTCCCACCTGCTTTCCTATACTGATATCCATGCTGCCCAGCGAGTAGACGAAAACCGCTCCTACAGACATAAGGGCCGTTACTATTACGTCCGATATCAGTGTCGAGATCTTTGCCGAAGACCAGATGCTCTGGCCGAATATCGGTGTGAGAATTGTAAATAACAGGAGGCAGAATACCAGTCCGCCGTAGCCTGCAAGCTCCGACCCGTGGGTCTTGAACCACTTTTTAGAAAATATCTTCTCTTTTTCCATAAGGCCCACCTCCTATATCATGTACTCGATGATGTCGGTCTGCTTGAGATCAGCCGAACGTTCGAGTTCCTTCGTTACTTCAAAATCCTTCATGATTATCAGCCTGTCTGCCATTCCGATCAGCTCGGAAAGCTCCTCCGATATCATGAGGATGGCCTTGCCTTCCTTCTTCATATCCTCTATGAGTCCGTACATGGCCTGCTTTACGCCGATATCAACGCCTCGGGTGGGGCAGTCCATGATGATGACATCAGACCCCTTGGCCGTCCACTTGGCGAAGGACACCTTCTGCTTGTTTCCTCCTGACAGGGTGTTCACATACTGCTTTCCGCTTCCGCACTTAATGCGGAAGGCCTCGATCTGGCTGTCGGAAAGAGCCTTCTCATCCTTAGGGCTTATGACACCGTGCTTCTGCAGGGCAGTAAGTGACGGCATCACTATGTTCTCCTGGATGGAGGCGTCGAGGATCAGAGCCTCTATATCACGGTTCTTGCTGATGTAACCGATGCCATCCTCGATGGCCTGCAGACAGGACTTAACCGGCCTGCCGTTTCTTATGACCTGGCCGCTCTCAAGCTTCTCGAGTCCATAGGCAGCCTTGCCTATCTCGTGCATGCCGCAGCCTGACAGCCCTCCCATGCCGACTATCTCGCCCTTTCTGAGCTTAAGCGAGAAATTCTTTATCGGCCCAAAGGAGATGTCCTGAATGTCCAGGGCAACCTCGTCCTGATGGGAAGGTGTGAAATCCTCGCGGAAGTACTTCTCTCCGATCTCACGGCCTACCATCATGTATCTTATCTTCTGGACCGCATCAGGAGCATCCATCTCCTGACGGTTAAGATGTCCTATGATCTCACCGTCCCTTAAGACTGTAAGATCTGTACACTGCTCTAAGATCTCGTCCATGTCATGTGACACGAAGACCACCGATTTGCCCTCATCTGCCATCTTATGGATCAGCTTGTAGAGGACTTCACGTCCGTCATGTGACAGGGCCGTTGTAGTCTCGTCCACGACAAGTATCTCCGTATCATCGGTCACGCAGCGGACGATCTCGACCAGTTTCCTGTCTTCGAAGGTCAGGGCATCTATCATGTCCCGTCCCTTGATGTGGTCTACGCCGAACTTCTTTAAAAGCTCATCAGCTGCCTTGTACATTTTGGGCATGCTGATGACTCCCAGCTTGGAAAAGCTCTTCTCCTGGCCCGCGAACAGGTTCTGGGCCACGGTGACATGCGGGATGGTATTGGCCTCCTGCAGGATCATGGAGATTCCCTTCTTCTGGGAATCGATCATGCTCTTTGGTTCCCACTTTTCCCCCTTGTAGGTCATCTCGCCGCTTGTTGCCGGCTGCATGCCTGAAGCTATGGACATGATGGTGGACTTGCCGGATCCGTTCTCTCCTACCAGGCCTCTGATCTGTCCCCTGTAAAGAGAGATATCAACGTCCTTTAGGGCTATGGTCGGTCCGAATTCCTTGCGCATATGCTTAGCTTCGAATATAACTTCATTTGCCATAGTTTCTTCTCCTGAAATCAATCTTGCTAATAAAAAAGCGGATGGATGAAAACATCCATCCGCCGTAAGTCCGATTCTTAAACGAATGTCCTGCCGATCTTATAAGTCATCCGTGCTTACAGAAGTGATGGTCCTTACAAGGTCTGCGTATGTAGCATCTGCATTGTTTCTCACGCAAAGCTGAAGGATATCATCTACAGTAACCTGGGCATCGTTGACATTCCCTGTTCCGATGATGGAGTTTGAAAGCACCTTTGCCTCGGTCTCAGCAGAGCCGATATACCAATCAGCTGACTGAAGTCTCTCTGCTGTCCAGTCAGAATACTGGCAGCCGTTAACAGCGTTATCTATAAGAACGAAAGCATATGCGATATCCTCGTTGGGAGAGATCTTAAGGGATGCGATGGTTCCGCCGATCGCGTCTGTAATTGATGCGTCAGAATCATATCCGCCCGAAACGATAACCGTGTCAGCTGAGCAGGTTCCGTTTGCAATAGCATTTACAAGAGTCGGATAAACGAAGCTTGTTCCTGCGCAGATGCAGACGATGCAGTCAAGGTCATCATGTCCCTCCTCCAGGAACCATGAATCTGCCAGCGGCTGGAACTCAAGAGTTGTTGTGTCGCCAACGATCTCGATCGGTTCATCAGCAGTCTCGTTATAGTCGTTTACCAGATCGGTAAATGTGGCTGCTGCAACTCCGTGAGAGGGATATGCATAGGACGGGAAGTTCACTACTGCTACCTTCTTGTAGCCGAACTTCACTACCTCGTCAAAGTAATACTGAGCCACAGCCTCACCGGTGTATTCGGTATCGGTGATGGTTCCCAGATAATGATCATTTGTAAGGAGCGCAGCATTGTCGCCGCCGTCTGAATATACGGAATCCATATCTGTGTTGTAGCCTGCTACATAGACATCAGGATACTCCTCCATGATGGATGCGATACCGCCGTCCTGGCTGGTTATGATGCCGACCACATCATCGGTCATTCCGTTCTTTACAGCCTGAAGATTTCCTGCAGCGTCATTGTAGGAATCACCGTATACAACAGTGAAATCATAGCCTGCAGCCTTACAGAGGGCCTCGATATAAGCGTAAGCAGCATCATACTGAGCGCCGCTTGACAAATTCGAAAGCCACATAATGGTTCCGCCTACTCCGTCAGCAACCTCCGTGGTAACCTCAGCCTCGCTCGAGGAGCCTGATGATGATCCGCAGCCTGCCAAGAGGCCGAGTGACATTGCTGCCGCCATGGCAACTGCCATAATTTTCTTAACTAATCCGTTTTTCATTTTTTTCCTCCTGAAAAATACGATATCTTTAACTATGGTCATTTTAGCAGGGAAAATGCAGATTTTTAACGTTTATTTTTAGTCTTTTTCAGTCAATCTCTTTCATTTTATTTATTTTTTAATCGTATCGATTGTTATTGTGTTAATTTTTTGCTATATTTTTATTAAATATTTGATATCGCATTTCAAAAGGAGTTTCCCATGATCTATCCGGAGCTTAGATATTCCTACCGTGAGCTTTTGCCTGTACAATTATCATTCTTTGAATATCACGAAGGGCAGACAGTGTCCCACTGGCACCAGGAGACAGAGATATACTTTGTTCTCGAAGGAACAGCGGATGTACTTATAGAAAGCAGATCCTATAAGCTTTGGCCCGAGGATATCTTCCTGGTAAACCCCGGCGATACCCATACCATAAACGGTCACGACTGCAGCATGCTCTCCATTCAGTTCATACCGGAGCGGCTGCCCTATTTTAAGGGCAATGAAGACACACGTTTCAACCTCTGTTCCGCAGGGGATACCCGTTCACCGCGATATGACCACACCAGATACCTTCTCACATGCTTTGTGAAGAACATGAGCACGGGAGAGCATATCTATAAGGCCTTAAGTCTTGTTCTGACCCTCTACAGCCACCTGATCGATAATTTTCAGGTCCCTTCGGAGGACAGGGGTACAGAAGGAAAAAACAGGGACCGTATGCTGTCAATCATCCGTTACATCAACGATCATTTTGCGGAACACATCACCCTCTCACATCTTGCTGAAGAATTCGGTTTTTCCGTCCCCTATATGTCTTCTTTTTTTGAAAAAAACAGCGGACAGACCTTCTTAAACTACTACAATGATATCCGTCTGACCCATGCTGTAAACGAAATGCTTTCAACAGACAGTTCGATAGAATCTATCGCCCTTGCGAACGGCTTCACCGATGTAAGAGGTTTTACCTCCCTCTTTAAAAAGAGATACGGGATCCTGCCCAGTGCCTACAGGAAGGATCATGCTTTATCTGACAGACTTGATATGCATGACCGGTTCTGCCTGCCGGAATTGTCGGAGCAGCTGATCCTCCAGGGGGCGGATGCCGTGACGAAAGCCATTTCATATGAATGCTTCATGAAATACCAGTCCATCTATCAGCAGGAAGCTTATCCTTCAGATCAGATCACCGATCAGGTCAAAGTGATAGACGGCGGCATGATGAGTTTTTCTTCTGCCGGGATCCCGCTGACCCACAATTTCCACACGCTGCTCTGTGTCGGGAGTGCCCGCCAGTTTCTCTTCAGTGATGTACAGGATATGCTGAGACGGATTCAAAAGGAGATAGGCTATAAATATGTCAAATTTCATGGGATATTGTCAGACGAGATGATGGTCTACTCGGAGGATGCAGCCGGCAATCCACGTTATTCCTTTACAATGGTGGATAAGATCATCGATTTTATGCTCAGCATAGGTCTTAAGCCCTTCTGCCAGCTGTCCTTCATGCCGGCCGCCCTGGCCTCGGAGCCTGAGAAAAAAATCTATAACAACGGTTTCATCACTTCGCCTCCAAAGGATCTGGCAAAATGGCAGGATCTGATCCGGGAATTTACCGCTCATATGGTAAACCGCTACGGATTATCAGAAGTCAGGCAGTGGCTCTTCACCGTATGGAACGAGCCGGACGGCTCCGTCACCCAGTTCAGTTTTCCGTCTGAGCAGGAATTTTTTGACTTTTTTGAAGCTACCTACAGGGCAGTAAAATCCGTCGATGAAGATCTGCTTTTCGGCACACCTTCACTTATGCTGTCCATAATACAGGAGACCGGCTGGGCAAAAGATTTCTTCCTTTTTATAACGGAGCGATACCTTCCTCTTGATTTTCTGAATATCCATTTTTACGACAATTCCATTTTCGAATTCGACGATATGGACCGAAGCTCCTCTGAGATGACGCTGGATAACATGGATGACATGGCATTCCCTCTTACGACGGATCCTTATGCCTTTATGAAGTACATCAACAGTATCAAGAAGCTGCTCCGTCAGTACGGGATGAAGGACCTGCCCATATACTTAAGCGAATGGAACCTGACCATCTCCCACCGCGATCTTATCAACGACACCTGCTTCAAGGCCTGCTATCTGACAAAAAACCTGCTGGAAAATTATGACCGCCTCGAATCCTTCGGCTACTGGGTCCTGACAGACATGATCGAGGAGCTGCAGCTTCCCGGAGAGCTCTACCATGGCGGGCTTGGCATGTTTACATATAACGGCATACCCAAGTCCCACTATAATGCCTTCCGCCTGATCGGAAAATTAAAGGATGAACTGGTTGGAAAGGGGGATGGGTATTTTATAACAAAAAAGGGCAATCATTTTTCAATGATAGTCTATAACTACGAGCATTACACCAAGCTTTTCGCTTCCGGCATGAGGGACAGCATATCCGCGGTCGACCGTTATAACGCCTTCTCCGAGATGAATACTGCCCGCTTCACCTGCACAATAACAGGCCTGGATAAAAGGTATACAAAATGCCTGATACGCGAGCGTTACATCAACCAGACCTGCGGCAGCAGCTATGATGCCTGGATAAGAATGGGATCTTCGGAGCTTAATAACGCCGAAGACCTTGAAATATTAAAACAGCAGTCCGAGCCGGGACTTTATATCCGTCAGGGACTGCCTGAAAATGGCGAATTTATTATAAGCGCCACCTTAGCGCCGCTTGAGGTGAGACTGATCGAGCTGGAATTCATCCCCGGCTGAAGGACAGTGGCAGCTCCAGACCGTTCTCCTCAAGCAGTTCCTTATTAAGAAGGATCTCCTGAGTCGGCCCGTCAGCCACTATCTGTCCATCAGACAGCAGGATGGTCCTCTCACAGGTGTCATAGATAAAGTCCAGATCGTGGGAGGCGATTACTTTGGTTGTCTCCATCTCATTTAGGAGATTTATGAGATTCCTTCTGTTTTTGGGGTCCAGGGCCACCGACGGCTCATCCATCAGGATGATATCAGGCTCCATGGATAAAATGGTTGCGATGGCCGCCAGCTTCTTCTCACCGCCGGACAGCTTGTAGATATGCTTTTTCCTAAGGTCCGTGATGTGAGCCTTTTCCAACGCTTCGTTGACTCGTGCTTCCACTTCTTCTTTGGTCAGGCCGTAATTCTTAGGGCCGAAGGCCACATCCTCCTCCACGGTGTTCATGAAGAGCTGGCTGTCGGAGTCCTGGAAGACATAGCCGATGTGCTCCCGGATGTGCTTCAGGTTTTTGGCATTCATCTCATGGTTAGCTATCATCATTTTCCCCTGATAACCCATATTAAGGCCCACAAGCAGCTTGAGCAGGGTGGACTTTCCCACTCCGTTCGCACCGATCAGGCCTACATTTTCCCCGCCTCTTACTGAGAAAGTAAGGTCATAAAGAATCTGCTCACCCTTCTCATAGGAGTAAGACAGATCTTCTATATTTATTAGCTCGTGTTCGATTCCGGTTTTCATTTCATCATTCCTTTTATTTCATCATTCCTTTTATTTCATCATGCCACAGGGACGCTCCTTGTGACAAAAGGAGCGTCCCCATGGCCTACGGTTCGAAGCCCCGAAGCTGCATGCTCTCGTAAACCGCCTGGGCCCTGTCCATGCTGCGGATCAGCCACTGGCCGACAAGCGGGCCCCATGCCTTGTAATTGATACCCTTCTGCGAGGGAGCCCTCAGGCTGTAGGCATTCATGATGCGCTCCGCCTCCTGCCCCA
>R03__coassemble_939_pt1 | contig 14987 bp, 15 predicted proteins | sample R03__metabat2_high_PE_045 | metagenome-assembled genome bin R03 | reverse complement strand
AGTTTACTGTCCGTAATATGCATTCTCTCCATGCTTTCTGAAGAAATGCTTATCTCTGATGCAGTCCGGAGCCGGCTTCACATTCGGATTGATGAGTTCCGTCCTGGTAGCCATCTTGGCAACCTCCTCGATAACGACCGCATTGTGAACCGCGTTCGATGCGTCAGTTCCCCAGGTGAAGACGCCGTGGTTGGTGCAGAGCACGCCCGGTGTATACATGGGATTAAGACCTCTTGTCTCGAAGGTCTCGATGATAACAAGGCCGGTATTGGTCTCATATGCCTCATCGATCTCCTCGGGTGTAAGGCTCCTTGCACATGGGATTGGTCCGTAGAAATAGTCTGCGTGTGTCGTTCCGTAAAGAGGAATATCCCTTCCGGCCTGAGCCCAGGCTGTTGCCTCCGGCGAATGTGTATGTACTATTCCCATGATCTCAGGATACTTTTTGTAAAGTTCCAGATGTGTCGGTGTATCGGATGAAGGCTTGTACTTACCCTCGACCTTGTTGCCGTTTAAGTCCATAACCACCATATCCTCAGGCTTCAGTTCATCATAGTCAACACCCGACGGCTTGATAACAAAAAGGCCTGATTCTCTGTCTATCCCACTAACATTTCCCCAGGTATAGGTGATGAGTTTCCTCTTGGGAAGCTCCATATTAGCCTCATATACCTGCTGCTTTAATGCTTCTAACATATTTCCTCCTTGTAATTAAAACCTCTATTGCAAAGAATTTACAGCTGCATGCTCGATAGCAAAGCCTGCCTTGTAATCCTCCAGATACTTATCGAATCCGACAACAGCCTCAGGATCCGGAGTGATGGTCGATCCGGTCATGCCTGCAAATACCTTCTTATCCAGGTAGTCCGGCAGTTCTTCTCCTGCCTCCCTTGCGATCATGTATTCAGCAAGGATAGCGATGCCCCAGGCGCCGCCCTCTCCTGCAGTCTCCATAACCGTTACAGGAGCATTCATGGCTGCCGCTGCCATCTTCTGTCCAACAACCGGGGTCTTGAAGAAGCCGCCGTGTCCGTACATGGTATCAAGTGGAACCTGTTCCTCCTTGAGAAGGATATCGAGTCCTATCTTAAGTGTTGCCAGTGCGCTGTAGAGGTTGCTCCTCATGAAGTTAGCCAGATTGAAAGTGCTGTCCGGGCGACGAACAAAGAGCGGACGTCCCTCCTCGAAGCCTGCGACCGGCTCTCCCGAGAAGAAATTGTAGGACACGATTCCGCCACAATCATCATCGGCTCTCATAGCAGCTTCAAACAGGATCGGATAGAGCTCGCCCTTATCCATCTTGACACCTGCTGCCTTTACGAAATCGGCGAATATGTTGACCCAGGCATTAATGTCTGAAGTACAGTTGTTGCAATGAACCATGGCAACCGGATGTCCGTCGGGAGTTGTGACCATATCGAGTTCCTCGTGAACCGACTGAGGATAATGGTCCATTACTACCATGGCAAATATGGATGTTCCTGCAGAGGTGTTTCCGGTTCTCACACGAACACTGTTGGTCGCAGTCATACCGGTTCCCGCATCGCCCTCCGGCGGACACATGGGAATTCCGGCTTGAAGCCTGCCTGACGGATCAAGGAGTCTTGCGCCTTCCTCGGTAAGCTTACCCGCATACTCTCCGGCATTTACGGCCTTAGGAAGGATATCCTCGAGCTTCCAGTCGACCTTGTCGGCAACCAGAGCGTCGAATTTTGCTATCATATCTGCGTTGTAATCGCCTGTATTTTCATCTATAGGGAACATACCGGAGGCATCACCTACGCCCAAAACCTTCTCCCCGGTAAGCTGCCAGTGAACATAGCCGGCCAGAGTGGTGAAGAAAGCAACATCAGTAATATGATCCTCACCATTTAAGAAGGCCTGATAGAGATGAGAGATGCTCCATCTCTGTGGTATGTTGAAATCGAATTCCTTAGAAAGAGCTGCTGCTGCCTGGCCGGTAATGGTGTTTCTCCAGGTTCTGAAGGGAACCAGCAGACAGTCATTCTTATCAAAGGCCAGATAGCCGTGCATCATGGCCGACATGCCGATCGCTCCGATTGTGGTAAGTTCAACATCGTACTGCTTCTTTACATCCTCTGCCAGATCTGCGTAGCAGTCCTGAAGTCCGTCCCAGATATCATTCTGTGTGTAGGTCCAGATCTTGCCGTCCAGGCTGTTCTCCCACTCATGCGACCCCTGCGCTATAGGCTTGTGGGCCTCGGCGATATGTACTGCCGTGAAACCAGTGGATCCGAACTCGACTCCAAGTGCTGTCTTTCCGGCAATGATTGCTTCTCTTGTTGTCATAATTACCTCCCAATATTCTACGTGCTCGTGCACACCTAAAATAATTTTACAACTATTTTCTCAACTTGTCATCTATATTTGGCAAATATTTAAGCTAAGCTTTTCCCCTTTTATGTTATCATTAACTATCATCGTAAATAAACATTTTAAGGAGTAATAAGCTATGACCTTCCTTTTAAAAGAACTGGTAATGCTGATAGCCTATTTTCACGAGAAGCTGATCGACTGGAACGTCTTAAACGGCTACGACCTGACCGACAAGCAGCTTCACTTTCTGGTTATAGGAGTCCTGGGGCTTGCCATGATATTTGTAATCAATCCCATATTCACCCTGCTGGCCAAAAAGAACCATGTTATGGTCATCAGCTGGATCTATGTAGTGACAGTTCTCATCGTCATCACCTTCGCCATCGAGATCGGGCAGAAATGGTCCGGCACCGGCGTCATGGAGTTCAAGGATATAGCCTTCGGCATGCTGGGCTTCTTCGCCTTCTTCCTCCTCTTCGCCCTCATACGCGAACTGATAAAACAGCTGATCCGTATCGTATCGATCAGGTCAAATGATGATTACGAGAAGGATGAGGATTACGAATACTACGAAGAAGACGAGGATTGACAACACCTCATAAAATATTAGCAAGAAAGACCTGCCGGTCACGGCAGGCCTTTCTTTTCCCCACTTCTCTTAAAAAGACTTATTATACTGTCTTGCCCTTAGCAACATACACAGGGAAGGACTCAGAACCCTTGAGTTCTGCGCCGGCATTAACAGTGACATCCTTATCAGTTATGACATAGCTCAGTTCAGCACCATCACCGATGATGGTGTCCTGCATCAGGATACAGTTCTTGACAACCGCTCCCTTGCCGATCTTTACACCTCTGAAGAGGATGCAGTTCTCGATAGTTCCCTCGATCACACAACCATCTGCAACCATAACCTTCTTAGCCTTGGCATCGCCGATGTATCTGGTCGGGTTATCGTCACGAACCTTGGTATAGATAGGTCCGGGTGCGAAGAGCTTATTGATGTTGTCGACCTCGAGAAGCTTCATGCTCTCTGCGAAATACTTGTTGACAGAGTAGATTCTTGCCACATAACCTGTGTACTCGTAAGCCTTGACATCAAGCTCGCTAAGCTTCTTGCAGAGGATATCCCTCTCGAAATATGTCTCTCCATTCACGAAGGCCTCGGCGATCATGTCGATGAGCAGTTCCCTCTTCAATACGTAGATGTTCATACCAACATTGTTGACACCATCCGGTTTCTGGTTGATCTTGATCTCCTTGACATCATCTCCGTCAACCTTGAGTGTATAGAACATCTCACGGCCTGCTATCACTGAATCCGGAGTTGCAGCATTATCTGCTTCCTTATTGTAAGCGATAGTTACGTCTGCCCCGCTCTTGATGTGGGCTTCGATCATTGCCTTGAAATCAAAGTTGGCAACGATATTGGCATCGGAAAGTACTACATACTCCTCCTTCTGTCTCTTCAGGAAAGGAAGGATATTGTTAAGTGCCTCAACTCGTCCTGAGAAAACCTTAGAGGTTCTCTGTGCAAATGGAGGTACTATATTAAGACCGCCGTTCTTTCTGGTAAGGTCCCACTCACGTCCTGATCCAAGGTGATCGAGCAGCGACAGGTAGTTCTCACGGACTACTACTGTTACGTTATCAATGCCGCTGTTTACCATACTGGAAAGCAGGAAATCGATCATTCTGTAACGGCTTCCGAAAGGAATGGAAGCCATAAGTCTCTCATTAGTCATCTCCGGCACAGTAGAATCATAGCTGTTCGGGAAAATGATGCCTAAAGCATTGGAATTCGCGTTTAACATACTGTATCACCCTCCTTAACATCTGTCTCTACCATAGCGTTAGAACCGACTGTCGCGCCTGCTCCGACCTTGACATTAGGTCCGATCGTGGCAACGCCCTTATCCGTATCTGTAGGCATAGCCCCTACAACAGCGCCTGCTCCGATAACCGCATTCTGGGCAACTATACAGTGTGAAACCTTAGCTCCGGCTCCGATAGTTACGCCACCCATAACAACTGCATCCTCGATGACAGCTCCCTGAGCAACGGATACGCCTGCATACAGGATAGAGTGCTTAACGATACCGTCAACATAGCATCCGTCTGTAACCATGGAATTTTCAATGATGGCATTGTCGCCGATGATGTGTCCCGGAAGTCCTGAAGTACGGCTGTACACCTTCCAGTTCTCGTCGAAGAGGTCGATTCCGGAATTCTCGGGATCGAGGACCTCCATATTGGCCTCCCAGAGTGATGATATGGTTCCTACATCCTTCCAGTAGCCTGAGAAATGGAATGCATACATATCTCTCTGATCCTTAAGGAGGTTGGGAATGATGTTGTTACCGAAGTCATTCTCTGAATTGGGATCTGCCTCGTCCTCCTCGAGATACTTCTTAAGAACAGGCCAGTTGAAGATGTAGATACCCATCGAAGCCAGGTTGGACTTGGGATTCTTGGGCTTCTCCTGGAACTCAGTTATCTTATCGTTCTCGTCAGCAACCATGAGTCCGAAACGGGAAGCCTCCTCCCACGGAACCTCCATGACCGCTACTGTGAACTCTGCGTTCTTCTCTTTATGGAAAGCCAGCATCTCGCTGTAATCCTGCTTGCAGATCTGGTCTCCTGACAGGATGATAACATACTCGGGATCATATCTCTCGATAAAGGATATGTTCTGATAGATAGCGTTAGCTGTTCCCTTATACCAGTCTGAGCCGTTGGCCTTCTGATAAGGCGGAAGTACATGTACACCACCATACAGACGGTCGAGGTCCCATGGCTGGCCATTGCCAACATATTCATTCAATTCCAGTGGCTGATACTGGGTCAGAATTCCGACCGTATCGATACCGGAATTAACGCAGTTGCTGATGGGGAAGTCGATGATCCTGTACTTTCCGCCAAAAGGAACTGCAGGTTTTGCAAGCTTTTTGGTCAGAGCATAGAGTCTTGAGCCCTGTCCGCCGGCAAGCAGCATTGCAACCATTTCTTTTGCCATAACTAATTCCTCCAGTTTTTTATATCTGTAATAGCCGTGGATCGTGCAAATTGATACACTTTCACCGCTAAACATACTTTAATTATTTTATCACAAATCAACAAAACCAAAGCGATTTTTGGCAAGTTTTTGGTCACTTTTTATATTTTTTACATTTTGTACAAAATCCATCAGCCGATAATATGCATTTTGTCTGTCGCAATCTCGTTATATAGCTGACCGGCATCGAGAAATTTGTTATTTTCTATTCCGATGTCAGTTTAATGGCATTTCCTGGCACGTCGGCATCGGAAAATTCATTATTCTTTGTCTCGATGTCAGTTTGATTGCATTTCCGAGTAGGTCGGCATCGGAAAATTCATTATTCTTTGTCTCGATGTCAAATTGCCCCGTTTTAGGCTGCAAATGACAGCGGTTTAAATAGTTTTGGGAATTGCGATGCTCAAGCCGCCAAAATTATGCAAATATTACATCGGCATAAGATAATTAGGGAATTCTCGATGTCCGTGGCAAAATCCGCCCTTTAAAATGGCATCGATATTAGATAAGCAAGTTTTTCCGATGTACTGCCGTTCCCAGCGAGTCCAAGCCAGGCATCGCATCGGTTAAAAATTTAGATTATCGATGCCCGCACCGTCGCGGAATTCCAGTCAGGCATCGTATCTGTGAAGCCCGGGAGTGTCGATGCCACTTATCATTATCAATAAAATGACCGGGAATATGATGGCCGCCAGCAGTCCGGCTTTAAGACCATACTCAGGGAAGATGCCAGACACTATGCTCACTACCTCGGGCCCCGTGGCACATCCCACATCACCTGCCAATGCCAGAAAGGCGAACATAGCCGTACCGCCATTTTTCATTGCTTTGGCAGCAATTGAAAATGTCCCCGGCCAGAGTATCCCGACCGAAAGTCCGCACAGTCCGCAGCCCATGAGGCCCAGGATCGGATATGGCGCAAATACCGCCAGCAGGTAACTTATAACACAGAGGATGCAGCTTCCCTTCATGAACCTTTTCAGGTCTATCAGTTCACCCTTCTTCCCGTAAAAGAGCCTTGCGCAGCCCATAAGTACCGCGAAAAAGCAGGCTCCCAGCAGGTCTCCCAGCGTCTTATTGACCCCCAATCCTATTTCAGCGAAATATGACGCCCACTGGGACATGGCAAGCTCTGATGCGCCTGAACACAACATGATAACGACCAGTACCCAGAATGTGCCGCTCTTTACCAGTTCGCCTGCCTTCATACCCTCCTCGCCCTCTTCTATCGTCGAGCCGATCGGCACGAAGAAGAACAGTAATATATTGAGAGCCGGTATAACTGCCCAGATTATGGGAATGTAATACCAGTGTGGTTCTCCGATGACTCTCAAGAGCAGTGTCGTGATGGCCGTAAAGCCCACACAGCCCCAGCAATAAAAGGAATGCAGAAGGCTCATGGCCTTCTCCTTCTCCTCTCCCGGTGCAGCCTCGACTATAGGGCTGACCAGGACCTCCTGGAGGCCTCCGCCGACAGCGTTGAGAAGTGTTCCCAGCACAAGTCCCGGCACTGCGCTCATTCCCGCACTATACATAATTGTCGGGACAACTCCAATCACCAGAAGTCCGGCTACGGCAGACACGTGGGCGATGATCATTGATGCTCTGTAGCCGATCTTGTCAACAAAGAGTGATGATGCATAATCCACGGCTATCTGCATTCCGAAATTGAACACAATAAGAGCCGAGATCATGCCCAGCGACAGGCCCAGCCTGCGCTGGTATACGGCAAACATAATGGGATTTATGAGGTTCACGACGCCCTGGGTGATATATGCTATATAGCAGGCATACAGGGTGATTTGATAATTTGTTTTTATATTGTTCATTTCTATACAACTATTCATATTAATAAATGGCTGTGGACGAGGGTGTACTTCCATGAGCAGTGCATGTTAGCACGCGATGGAAGTACCCCGAGGGTTCCGCAGCCTTTTTAATCATTATATCTATTGCATTATACAAACGGATTATAAAATCTCGTTCCATCATAGTATGTGAATACCAGGGCCGCTGCCATAAAGACCACCGATCCCGCTATCACGATCCAGTCGTTTCTCTTCAGTTTTCGCCCCATATACCAGGTACGCTTCTTATTCTTGCCAAAGCCACGAAGCTCCATGGCATTGCTGATGGTGTCTATCCTCCGCATGCTGGTAAATATAAGCGGGAATATTATGGCCGCAGTGTACTTTATGCGGTCCGTAAGGCGGCCCTTTTTGGACATCTCGATCCCTCGGGCCATCTGGGCATTCCTGATCTTAGTGAAATCATCCTGGACATCCGGTATATACCTGAGCGCCAGGGATATGGAATAACCTATGTTGTAGCTTATGCCCAGCTTATTAAGTGAAGCTGCGAATTCCGAAGGATTGGTCGTCACTATGAAGACGAACACCGAAGGAACTATGGTGAAATATTTCATCACGACATTGAGCTCGTAAAAAAGCTGCTCGGCAGTCAGTGCGTATTTCCCGGTCATCCCAAAAAGCACCGTTCTGGTCCCGTATATCTGAGTCCCCTGGTTTGGTGAAAACAGGTATATAGCCAGTACATTTATCACCATGAACATGAGGACGAACTTGAACACTGTCCCCACCTGATCCCAGCGTGTCTCGGACAGTCTGAAGGTTATCAGGCTTATGATCAGCATGACTATTAACACTCTGATGTCGTAAGTCAGCATAGCCGTAAGTGACCAGCATAGGAAATATGTGAGCTTGGTCACTCCGCAGAGGGCATCGATCCAGGTATCCTTCTTTTCATAGGATAACAATCTGCTTCCCATCAGTCAGCCCTCCTTTTTTCCTTTTCGCTGCTTATGAATCTGGCCACAAAGCTCTCGGGCTCGTCGATTTTGCACTCAACCGCCAGGTCGTAAAGTGAAGTCTTCTTCAGGTAGGCTCTGTCAGTGATATTTTCATCTGAGAGCACATCTGCAGGGCTTGCATTCGCGATCAACTCTCCGTCGGCAATTACTACCGCCCTGTCTGCATACTCGAGCATGAGGTGCATGTCATGGGTGATCATAATGATGGTTATACCCTGATCTTCGTTGATCTTCTTCACGAATTCCATGATCTCAGTGTAGTGCCTGCGGTCCTGTCCTGCTGTGGGCTCATCGAGGATCATTATGTCAGGCTTCAACACGAGTATTGATGCTATAGTGACTCGCTTCTTCTGACCGTAGCTCAAGGCCGATATGGGCCAGTTTCTGAAGGGATAGAGTCCACAGATCTTAAGTGTCTCGTTGACCCTTTCCTTAATCTCTTCCTCGGAAACTCCCCTGACCTGAAGGCCCAGACCCACTTCCTCGGATATCATGGTCTTGGATATCATCTGATTTGGGTTCTGCATGACCATACCTATGCGCTCGCCCCTCTCCTTTACGGAAAGCGGTGCTATGTCCCGGCCATCCAGGTATATGGTTCCCTTATCTGGCACAATAAAGCCGCAGATCAGGTTGGACATGGTCGTCTTGCCGGATCCGTTCTTGCCTGCTATAGCCAGCATCTCTCCCTTTTTCACGGAAAATGTTATATCAGAGAGCACCTTATTTCCCGGAATGTAGGAAAAGTCGATATTCTCGACTTTCAGTGCATCCTCCTCGGATACCTGATGGTGTTCCGGTTCTGTCGTCTCATACCAGTTTCTGACAGCATCCACATAGGGTGCCAGATTCATAGTCTCAATATGCTGAGGCCGGTCCGCCGCATCTATCCTGCAGCCTGCAGCCTTGATGGCAGACACATAAAGCGGTTCCCGGATTCCGTGCTTTTCCAAAAGATCTGACGCGAGAAGTTCATCCGGTGACATATCGGCGACTATCCTGCCTTCTGACATAAGAATAATCCTGTCCATATCACGATAGAGAGCATCCTCCAGGCGATGTTCGATCACGATGATCGTCCTGCCGGAAGACTGTCTTATATCATCAACCAGAGCCATAGTCTTCTTGCCTGTGGCCGGATCCAGGCTGGCCAATGGTTCGTCGAGAAGGAGTATCTCCTCCTCACCTACCATCACGCCTGCTATCGATACCCTCTGCTTCTGCCCGCCCGAGAGTCTCGTCGGTGCATACTCGAGAAGCTTGGACACCTCTACTATATCAGCCGTGGCAGCAACCCTCTTCTTCATCTCCTCCTGGTCCACCAGGTCATTCTCCATGGCAAAGGCTATATCCTCCGCCACAGTCAGTCCTATGAACTGTCCGTCGGTATCCTGAAGGACGGTGCCTACGTATTTAGACAATCCGAATATGCCAAGCTTTGCAGGGTCCTGCCCCTTGATATAATATTCGCCGCTCACATCTCCCTGATAAAAGAAGGGCACCAGGCCATTGATACAGTTCGATAAAGTAGATTTACCCGAGCCTGAAGGTCCTACGATAAGGACCTTCTCACCCGGGTAGATAGTCAAGTTAATGTCATACAGAGTAGGCTCTGTCTGCGCACGGTATTTGAAATTAAAATTCTTGAATTCTATGATCGGTTCCATTTACGGATTAATCTTCTTCCTTCTTAAGACTGGATGACTTGGCCCCGATCCTCGAATAAGCAACGCCTAAAAGTGTTCCGAGAATTGCTGTTATGATGATATTTGCCAGAAAAGCAAGCGCGCCCTGGGCGAGTACCTTGTTAGCAGGCTCGGCATAGATCACGATATCAAGAACAGGTGCGACGATTATCCAGGCAACAGCGTTTGCTGCGATCTGAACGATATTGAAGAGTGCTATCTGCTTTACGCCGAAACCTCCCTCGTTTATAGCGAACTTCTTGGCAAAGAGTCCCATTGCCAGTCCAAACACCGCATCCGGGAATACCCAGCTCCACCATACGCTTCCGTAAAAGAGTGCATCACCGAGTGCGTGTCCTGCGAAGCCCATGATGAGTCCTACCCATGGTCCGTATACGGCTGCCATAAATGCGAGCAGAGCCGCTCTGACCTGCAATGCTGTGTTGGGAACGATCACAAGTGGGATCTGAACCTCTGTAAGTACTACAAAAAGTGCCGTACCTATTCCGGCGGCAACTACTTCTCTGATTCCTGCCTTTTTCATATTTCTCCTCCTTAAAGCCGAAATGCTTTCTCAAACCAATTTATTATACTCTTAAAAGACAGCTTTATCAATTTTATGCATTTATTTTTTATCATTTCAGCTGAAATTTTGTTTTTGATCCGGGCATTTTATTGGAAACATTCTCCCCTCTCCCCGGCGCGGTCTTGAAACTTGAGATTGGTTTGGGGTAAAATAAATTTACACTGGTATAACAACTGACAATAGTTGGGGGATTGTAATATGAGGATAGAAGAATCAGCTCAGGATTATCTTGAGTCAATACTTGTTATTTCAAAGCAGAAGGGCAATGTAAGAGCCACCGATATCTGCAGTTATTTCGGCTATGCCAGAGCTACTGTCTCGGTATACTTAAGGCAGCTCAAGGAGAACGGCTATGTCAACATCGACGAGCATAAGTCCATCACTCTTACGGACAGTGGCCGCAAGATTGCCGAGGAGATCTATGAGAGACATGAGTTCCTCACCGATTTCTTTGTGAGTATCGGTGTTCCCAAAGAGGTCGCCATGGAGGATGCCTGCAGAGTCGAGCACTATGTCAGCGAGCAGACCTTCAATGCCATGAAGGATCATTTCACTGCCTAGACCCACAGTCTCATCCACAGATTTCCGGTAAGCCTGGTCAGGTCATTCTTCCTGTAAAAATTCATCCTGTAAAGCTTGGGCTTCCTATCGATCTGCGACAGTTCTTTCAGTATCTGTCGTCTGTCGTCAGGTATGCCGTCAAGCTTCAAAAGCTGTTCCGCCAGCATGCGTTCCTTCTTGTGGAAAGTCCTCTTCTCATCGGCAAAGCTGCCGTCCAGCAAGGCTCTGATGTTGCGTCCGACCTTATGCATCCTGCTCTCCGAATCACCTGCTCCCATGGCATTGTCGCCATGCTGCCTGTAATATACCAGAGGGCTTTTGATGGAAGCGGTCCTGCCCGTCAGGGCTGCCACAGCAAGGATCAGCTGGTCATGCATCTCTATCCTGTCGACATCGATTCCCGCGTTTATCACCTTGTCTCTTAAGCATCTGTTGAAAAGCAACGTACAGCCTGCTGCCGGATTGTCGATTACGATCTGTGACCAGGCAGTCCTGTCTGCGCTCCTTCCAAGTGTAGCGATGAAGGATTGGTCTGTCACCTCAAGATTCTCATCAACCACATACATATCAGAGAACACGCAGATTGGTGTAGCCGTGCCATCTGTCTGGTCCGTCTCCGACTTCAGAAGTCTGATTTCCTGTTCCACCTTATCCTCAAGCCATACGTCATCCTGGTCGCAGAACATATAATAATCGGCCTCAACCTGCGACAGCATCCAGAGGAAGTTAGCCTTGGCGCTACCGGTTGAATCTCCATTCAACAATACGATCCTGCCCGCTCCATCAGGTTTTTCGACGATTACCTCATTTAAGATTTCAAGTGTACCATCAGATGATCCATCGTCGTGAATATAGATGGTAAAGTCCTGATAAGTCTGCGATAGCAGGGACTCGAGCTGGTCCTTTATGAATTTTTCCCCGTTATAGCTTGCCAGGAGTATGGCAAGGCTCTTATCTGTTGTAGCCATAGGGTGTCTTTGTCTTCAGTTTAAATATAATATTCGGTATCAGTATATCGAGATTGGCAAGGCTGGATTTAAGCTTCACCATCCTGCTTCCGTTTCTGAACCTGTCCTTGTAATCAAGCATACGGCGGAGCTTATTGATCTTACTTATATCCATCAGAGAATTCTTCTCCATATTATCCAGGAACTCATAGCTTGATTCGTCAGTGTTTTTCGTGTCTGCCGATATGTTCTTCCCGGAAAAATGGTGGGTATAGAGCGGCTTGTCAATATAGGCCACCTCAGTTTCCTCGTTCAAGAGAAGCAGCCAGAGGAAATAATCATCCGCCCCGTTCTTGTGTCCCTGATAAGTCCTGTAGGCCTCTGGTATCATCACCTTGGGGAGCATGACCTGTCCGGGCGATATTATCTGGGTTCCCACATTGATGTAAGTAGACAGCCTTCCTATCTGCTTCTTGTGATAATCAGACCTATACCAGAGCTCGTAGGAACCATCTTTCTGTTCCAGGCTGGCATTTGCCACATACATGCAGGCAGCCATCACCTCATCTTCGGCGTCCGCTCCGGACACTATCGCATCGCAAAGCGCTCCGTTCTCCTGCCTGGCCCTCCTGAGAAAGTCCCTCACGGCTGTCGGGCTTAAGGCATCGTCCTGATCCAGGAACATCACGTATTCGCCGCTTGCCTCATTAAGTCCGTTAACCCTGGTCCCGTGGATGCCTATATTCTCGGGATTGGTAAGGATGCTTACACTTATACGCTTGTCTGAAGATGTCTTCAGGCCTTCAGCTGTGATCTCGCACCAGGGACTGTCGTCTACCAGGATAACCTCCAGTTCCTGGTCTGCGTCCATGTTATTAAGATTTTCCATCAGCATAGCCTCGTAGGCCGGCATATATTCCTGTCCTTCGTACCATGCTGTGATGATCGATAGTTTCATATATTTATAATCTTATTAATGCTCTTGCTCCGGGCAATCAGTTCCATATGCATCCAATCAAAAGCTGCTGTTGTATTTTCTGCCTATGAACTTGGCCTCCAGGAAAGCCATGCCCTTTTTTAATATATTTTCCTTCTCGGTATAAAAGCACCTGACCTCGGCGACCCGCGTTCCTTCGTCCATCTTCTTTTCAAGCCACACGTCGAAGAGTATCTCACTCACCCGGCCGAAAAGCCTCTTCTCGAATGCCGACAGCTTATCCAGGCTTCCGTCCTCCGTAAGCCGCTTTTCCATCTCGAAAAGTACCGGGAAGAGGAATTCGCAGTACTCATTCAGGTCTGACTTCGACATGATGAACATATTATACATATAGCCCCAGGTACGTCCGTAGACCCTTCGCAGATATTCGGAATAGACCGACGGATACATGCGGTCGACCAGCTCCGCAGCCATATCCAGATGCCTCCTGTTATGAGTATGCTCATAGTGCGAATAGAGAGTCTCTATATAATATTTTCTCTTTGCAGGCACTATCATATCGTGCTCAGCCAGAAGCCTTGCAGCCTCCTCGCCTTTTAAGGCCATATTGAGACGGTCCGCCACCTCACCGGACGCGGCCCGGCCCTTTCCCCTGAAATGTCTCCTGTAGTGGGCCAGCCCTATATAATCGGCGTCCAGATTCTTCCAGGCCCAGTACACAGCCGTAAGTTCACTGTAGAGCGGATTCTTATCCGAGATGTTGTCTCCCTCGTCATCTCGCCCGAAGGTAATCCTGCTGCCGGTCCTGTCTTCAGCCTCGATAGAATCCTTGTCAAAAGCTCCGACCTGCAGAGGCAGATACATGGCGTCATCAGGCATTATGTAGTTTTTGTGCGCTGCCACGATCAGCTTGATATCAGGCATATGGTGTCTCCCGTCAGGTTACATATAAAACAATATTATAGATTATATGCAAAAAGGCATCCCCTGTCTCACATACATGAGGCACAGGATGCCTTAAAACTGCTCCTCTACTCGTCCTCTGAGTCCTCGTCGTCCACAATGGCTGCCGCGGTGCTCGCTACAGTGCTCACCACCACTACCACAGCTACTATGACAACGAACAAAATAAGTATTGCGAAAAATATCAAAAATCCTGTCTCTGTCATGATGATTCCTCCGATTTGCTCTATTATAACACATTATGCTAAATCGCAAAATGCCCGATTGACTTATCCCGCGACGTGAAATAAAATTTATCTAGAGAAGGTAACAGGCGTATCGGGCATTTTAGTCCCGAGAAACCAGACGTATACAGACATGAATGGGGGTTTATTATGTATCCGGTTATAACTATCAGCAGACAATTCGGAAGCGGAGGCCGAAGCATCGGCCGTGCGGTTGCCGAGGAGCTCGAGATTCCTTTTTTCGATGGTGAGATCATCAACAAGATTGCCGAGTCATCAGGCTATGCCAAGGAGACTGTAGAGAATTCCGTAGAGAATCTCTCTTCCATCAACAAGTGGTTTGATGTATCCGCAGCCAGCGCTATGTATTATCAGAGTCCTCAGGACGAGATATTCCTGGCAACCAGGAAGTTCATCTTAGAGCAGGCCGAGGCAGGTCCCTGCGTTATCGTCGGACGCTGTGCGGATTATATACTCCGCGATGCGGGCGTTGATTGTCTCAATGTATTGATCCACGCAGATATGGAGCACAGGATCAACCGTGTTACCATGAAGTACGGTGAGATCAAGGACGCCGATGTAGCTAAGCGTATCAAGAAGAAGGACAAGCAGCGCAAGTCCTACTATCGCTACTATACCGATGAGATCTGGGGTGACTATCACAACTACGACCTCTGCCTCGACAGTGGCAAGATCGGTGAGGATATGTGCATCAAGACCATCTGCGACATAGCCAAGAGTATGGAATAGTACGATATTCCCGGTTTTTTGTCAAAAATAAACATTTTTACATCAAATAACAGAGATCCGGCAAAGAAATATTGCATCTGCAGACTGCGTTTCCTATTCCTCGCACGCGCTT
>R03__coassemble_932_pt1 | contig 15048 bp, 9 predicted proteins | sample R03__metabat2_high_PE_045 | metagenome-assembled genome bin R03 | reverse complement strand
ATATTTGACTATGTGTTTATGTTCATATTCGGCTGGGGACTCAAAGGGGCGGCCATGGCGACGGTCGGAGCGCCGGTGACCGGCATAATCATCGCCGGGACCCATTTTTGGAGCCGGTCTAACACGATCAGTGTAAAATGGTCACGGCCGAAGCCTAAGATACTTGCCAAGTCCTGCCAGCTGGGTGTCTCGGGCTTCATCGGGGAGATGTCCTCTGCAGTGACGACCGTCGTCTTCAACTTCCTGCTCCTGGGACTTATGGGAAATGTGGCGGTAGCGGCCTACGGTGTAGTGGCAAATATGGCCCTGGTGGCTGTGGCAATATTTAACGGAGTGGCTCAGGGATCCCAGCCCCTTATAAGTGAGAGCTACGGAAAGAGCAGGATAAAGGAGGCTCACACCTACTTCAACATGGGCGTGGCTCTGGCGACCGGGATAGCGATCGCGCTGGTGGTCCTGGCATGGACCTGCACGAAGCCCATGGTGGCGATATTCAACTCCGAGGGTAATGCCGGGATGGCAGCACTGGCCTACGATGCGCTGAGACTGTATTTCCTCGGTTACCTCTTTGCGGGTTTTAACATAACGGCGACCGGGTATATGAGCGCAATCGGCCTGGCAAGGGAAGCATTTATCGCATCGCTGCTGAGGGGGCTGGTGGCCATAGTGGGATGCGCCTGCATCATGGCTGCAGCATTCGGGATCACCGGGGTCTGGCTGTCCTTTGCGGCGGCAGAACTCATAACCGCAGTATATGTGACGATAGCGGTCAGACCGAGGAAGGTCATGGCGGAGTAAATATGATGAAAAAGATACTGAAAAAAGAAAATCTCATACTTTTGGCAGTCCTGGTCCAGTTCGGATTTCTCTTGATATTTAACCTGACCCAGACAAGATACATGGTAAATATGGACTCCAGCGAGTACCTGGTCCAGGTCATGCAGATAGTCAGACAGGGGACCCTGCTCATCAGGGACTATTACTACAGCACGGCTCTCATGTGGGACATGCCGACCCTGCTTGCTGTGCCCTTTTATGCCATAACGAAAAATATATTCCTCTCCTGGGGAATAGCGCTCGACATCCTGTTGGTCCTGCTCTTCGCCCTTTTAAGGAAAATGACTAAGGACCTGCGTCTTACGGATATGGCGTCCTGCATAGTCCTGCTCCTGGTCTTCACGCTCTACGAGCACGGGCTGGTGGACTACGGCGACATGCTGCTTATCAACGGCGGTACCTATCTGGTCAGGATCCTTCTGCTGATAAATCTTTTGGACCTGATACTGGTCATAGATCACTCGAAGCCTGCAGCAGCCGAATGGGTCCAGCTGGGGCTGGGCCTTGCAGGCTTTTTAATCTGCGGGATCTCGACGGGCATCTTCGCGGCCGGCTGCATCATACTGCCGGTCTGCATATATGAGGGGATCCACCTGCTCAAGGCCTACTCCAGGCCGACGGCCAGGAGGACCAACGGGTTGGTATTCTCGCTGATCGCCCTGGCGGCATCACTGGTAGGAGTCGTGGCAAATAAGCTTCTGGGCCTTCCGGCGTCCCAGGAGTCATCCAAGGCCTTGGTCGGCGCGGGACAGATCATGACACAGGCCCTGAACAATCTCTCGGGGATCTTTCAGCTTTTCGGATGGCCGGAGGGTGAGACGGCGCTTTTAAGCCTTAAAGGCATTATGGTCCTGTGCGGCTTCGCCGCAGCCTGCGTAGTCATAGCGGCCTTCGTGATGGCTGTGATATTTGCCAAAAAAGATATAATCGTAAACGAGCAGAAGGCCTACGCGGGGCTCATGATCTGCGCCTTTGCGGTAAATTACGGGCTCTTCACCCTGGTGGACCTAAGCTACGGAGGCGGGAGCTGCGAGTACCGCTACTGGCTGCTCGTGATCATCCCGGCCATGGCCGAAGTGGGCATAGTCATAGACCACCTCAGCAGCTCTATCAGCAAGAATATCAAGGCGGCAGTAGTCGTGGCCATCGTCCTGCTGCTGGCCCTGATCGATGTATATCACGATAAGGATCTCATGGATTATGCCGGACAGGGCAGGGCTTATGCCGTGGTGAATGAGGCGGCGATGGACCTGGCCTCGGAAAATGACGTGGATGTCCTCTACGCCTATATGGATTACTACTGGGGCAGGCAGATCTGCACCTACTCGCCGGAAGACATGGAGGTCTTCGCCGTGGCGGATGACACGGAGGATGGCCTGGGCAACTGGACCTATGATAAGCTTACCATGCCGCGCTGGGGCAATTTCGTAAAATATGACGGAAGCCTGGAGGAAAATCGGGCCGCGACCGAGGGCAAAAAGGTGGCCGTGCTGGTGGATACCAGGGTTTGTAATGAACTAAAGGAACTGGAGAATGAGGCCGCAGAATGCCTTGAGATCTCTTCGGAAATGTCGGACAGCAGTAAATCTGCGAAAAAGCTGGCCGATAATATAGAACTCCTCATATTTGACGAGAATCCCATGGAGTTTGAATGATGAGGAAGACGACAAAACTTAAATTCGACTTCGGAACAGTCGATTATCTGAGGAATTGAATGAAGGATAAGAAGATCAAGATTGCTCCGGCCCTGCTTGCCATAGTCATACTGGCTTCCCTGCCCCTCTTCCTTCCGGGAATAGAGGGCCGGACCGGGCAGGACCTGCAATACCATCTCAACAGAATAGAGGGAATAGCCGAGGCGATAAAAGCCGGGCAGATCGGAAGCCGCATGCAGGCCTACTGGCTGAACGGCTACGGGTATCCGACCTCGATATATTACGGGGATCTGCTGCTCTACATACCGGCATTTTTACGACTGCTTGGCCTTCCGGTGGTGGCAGCCTATAAGGCCTTCGTCGTGTTGATAAATGCGGCAACGGCTGCCATTTCCTACGTCTGCTTCGCTGCGATGTTCGGGCAGAAGTTTGGCGCAAATTCAAGCGTAAAATCAGGCGAAAATTCAGACCAAAAATCAGACGCAAATTCAGTCGAAACATCTGATTGTTCCTGTTGCTCATATATCGCCTTAGCCTGCACTGCTGCTTACACACTTTCGGCATATCGTTTCCTTGATCTGTATGTCCGGGCTGCAGTCGGAGAGTACTGCGCGATAATGTTTATGCCGATTATAGCGTTGGGGATGGTGCGACTTTATTCTCCGCACGGCGGAACCCTCGGGTGTATCTCTCTCGAGACTTCCGCTTCTCGAGAGACACCAACCCTCGTCCACCGTGCGGGCAAAGACACACCTTCGCCGAACGAGAATTATTCAGCGAAGAATGAAGTAAGGCGCTGCGAGGGTCATGAATCGTGTGGCATAGTATTGACGCTCGCTATCGGCATGACCGGTCTCATCGGCACCCACCTCATTTCAACGGAGATGGCAGTTATAACCATAGGCATCATCGCGCTGGTCCTGTGGAGGCAGACATTTAAAAAGCAGACTTTTTTTGCCTGGCTTAAGGCCATAGGTCTTACGATACTTTTGAACCTGTACTTTATAGTTCCTTTTTTGGACTATTACATCAACGAGACGGTGGCAATCCAGACCAGAATGCAGAAGGATCAGCTGATACAGGAGGACGGCGCCTACCTTTGGCAGTTCGTGGCCTTCCTTCAGAATCCTTTCGGCACGATAATCTCAAACCACGAGGATATAATGGCCTTCACTCCGGGAATACTGCTGATGACGGCACTTTTTGCGGGAATAGTCGAATGTGTGGTTACTTTGCGCGGGAGGCAATCTCGAAATGGGATGCCGGATGCGGCGGAGCCGAAAAGTGTAAAAAGAGTGGAAAGCAGGGAAAACAAAGGAATGCTCACATTCCTTGTCGCAGCCTCCCTGCTTCTGATATGGGTATCCTCCAGCCTCTTCCCCTGGGATCTGATAGAGAGGATACCGGTGATCGGGAAAATATTGATCTCGGTCCAGTTCCCCTTCAGATATATCGCGATCCTGTGCCTGGTGCTTGCGATGCTCCTGGGAGTTTTACTTAGTGGATTTTGCCGATATGCTGAGAATTTGAAAGATCATAACGACAGAAAATATCAGAAAGATAAGAAAGATTGGAAAGATAGAGAGAAGGCAGGGAAAATGAAAAAGACTGCAATAATCCTGACAGCCATCCTGGCACTATTTACACCGATATTTTTCACGGCTGAATATGCGCTTAATTATGAACCCGTGTACTATGTTGAGACCGCTGACCTGGATTCCGCTGATGTAGGCTACTTCGAGTATTTAAGAGCCGGCACCAAGAAGTTAGAACTGTCCGGTGGTGTGTATTACGAAGGCCTTGAGTCGGTGGAGATCGTCGAGAGGGACGGAACGGACATGAAGCTGTATGTAGTCGGCGAGCTTGAGGACGGCGAGTATATGGATAACCGTGCGGGCCAGATCGCCGAGGCAGACAAGGCCTATATCGAGGTGCCGATCCTCAATTACAAGGGTTACAAGGCCTGGGATCAGTACGGCAATCGTCTGGAAATTACAGACGGAGACCAGAACGTGATCAGGCTGACCATCTCCAAGGACTATACGGGAGATGTCTTCATAAGCTTCGAGCAGCCCTTGTACTGGACGCTTGCGGCCCTGGTTTCGTTTGTGACACTAATTTTGGTAATAAGCTCGATAATCTCAAAAAAGAGGCTGAAGACCAGGACACAAATCAATGCATAATTTAAGGCATAAGAGGAAATAGAGAAAAATCGAGGGAAATATATGAAAGCAAAGAGAAATGCCAGCGTCGAGCTATTGAGACTCTTCGGAATACTTATGATACTGGGCTATCACAACATGCAGACGGACCTGAAACTGTACAGCACCTACAGTTTCGTGACCGATTTCTGGACATGCTTCTATTGTGACTGTGTGCCGATGTTTTTCATGATCATGGGATTCTATCTCTTCAACGAGAAAAATACGTACGAAAAAGTCTTAAAGAAGATGTTTTTCAACATTATGATACCGGTCGCCCTGCTATTTATAGCCTATTTTTATCTGTACGACTGGATCATTAACGGGGAGACTCTGATCGAGAGCATAAAGCATCCGCTGAGTGAGTATGTGGCATATTTTGCCTCGCTGGCGAAATTCGAGTCGCCACACGATTACACCAATCACACCTGGTATCTTTTCCTGTACATCATGGTGACGCTGACCTTCCCGGTCATGAAGGCCTTTGCCGACTATCTGGATAAGGACGCCAAGAGGGAGAAGATATTTATGGCGGGAACGCTGGGACTTTTCCTGGTAAACGACCTCTTCTCGAACGGGCTCATGGAGTTCTCCTACCACACCTTGGGCGGAGTCATTCCGGCTTTTATCATGATACTCTGGGGACATATAATCTACAGGCATAGGGATGTATTTACCGGGAAGAAGATATACGCCCTCTACGGCGAGCTGGCTCTGATCGGCTGCAACCTGGTAAGGACAGGAATCGTCAGGCTTTTGTCGGATCCGACCACTCTGGCCATGACCAACACCCATGTGAAGAACTGGTACGGAGCCCTGGGACTCATCAATCCGGTTCTTATGATAATAGTCGCCTTCAATATAATCGACGGGGCGGCCGACACCAAAACAAACCGCGTCATCCTGGCCCTGGCATCGATCAACCTGCAGATGTATCTGCTGCACCAGATCTGCATCGACTGGATCACGGCTATTGGCCTGCGCAAGCTGACGACAGCATTTGTCAGGGGATATTTCCCGGGAAAATTCGGGGATTTTGTGCTGACATTTATTAATACATTTATCACCTTCATACTGACATACATCCTGGTATTTATAGTGCTGGGAGTTAAGAAACTGATCATTAAATGCTGGAGCAGCCGAAAGAAATCGGCATAATATATCGTAAGAGCGTATTAATCAAAAGAGAATATTAATATCATAAGAGAATATAAAGAGTGAATTATATGAATAAAAAGAAAACGATCAGCCTGGAGATGCTGGTGCTCACCGCATACGCCCTGATTTTGACATTGAGAAATATCCAGAGCATCGTCGGAACCTACGTGACGACCATGTATGCCTTCACCTATGACCACGGCTTTCTGGCCAGGGGAGTGATGGGGACCATATTAAAGGTGATTGACCTGATCATCCCGGGCGAACAGTATAATTTTGCCGGAGTGAGGGCAATGTGCTATGCCTGCGATTTCCTCTTCGTGGGGATCCTTCTGGCCTTTTTCGCATACTGCTTAAGCAGGTGCGAGTCAACGCTCAACAGGGGGATATTTTCCATGGCCTTCGTGTTGGGGACCTTCGCCTTCCCGGAGTACATCGCCTTCCAGAACTTCGGAAGGACCGACGCGGCCTGCGCGGTGCTGACCATTATAATGGTCTGGCTCATCATCAGGGATAAGGCGGTCTGGCTCTGCGTGCCCTTATGTGCGCTCGGAGTCATGATCCACCAGGGCTTCGTGCTTCAGTTTATCGGGGCGGTTCTGGTGCTGCTGTTTGTAAGGATGTGCGACTGTTTTACTGCAAGCGATTTCCACAATAAAAAGGGCTGGTACTATTTTGCAATCGCTGCACTTTCGGTTGTTGCCGCGGCAGTAATATTTCTCTATCTGAACTTCAACCACACCCAGGGGCGGGCCGCCTACGACGAGATCTTAAAAGGTGCACAGTCGCTGGCATATCCCGGTTACAACGGCGAGGTTCACAAGCAGCTTCTCATGCACGAGATACTGGGCGAGGATCCGGCCTCAGACGAGTGGGCAATACATGTGCTCAATTTCAAGGAGGGTGCGATCTACGCAGTACTCATGCTGCCATATCTGATAATAGCGGGCAGATTTTTTGCAAAATGCATTAAGCGTGCAGCGGGCTGGCTTCAGAAGCTCAAGTATGTGGCAGTGGCTATAGGAGCCTGGCTGATCCTGCCGGATCTTATCGTCAAGATCGATTACGGACGCTGGATCTTCTCGATGATATTGTATTTTTTCCTGGTGGTCATGGCCCTTCTGATGATGAAGGATGAGATCATTACAGAGGAATTTCACGCGAGCGTAAGCCGGATCAGGAAGCATCCGGCCCTGGTCGTGTTCCTCTTCGTTTATCCGGTATTTTTCACACCGATGGGAGACACCTGGATCTCACAGCTGTCGCTACGACTTGCCAACCTGTTGAGCGGGCTTATGTGAAGTATGGTATAATTAACAAATTATGAAGAACGCAATAACCTGCATCGAAAAAAAGGATAAGATCTTCCTCATAATACTTTTTGCCGTGTTGGTACTCTTCTACAACGAGCAGGCCGATATCAGGATAATCCTGAGGGCCTCGGACGTGTTGGTCGATGCCATCAGGCAGGGGCGGATACTGGATTTTTACTCCATGACACTGGAGTATGACGCCTCCACCTATTTCATAGGGATGGCCGCAAACTATAATATCCTGGTCTACCTCTTTGTGTTGGTATTGACGCTGCCCATAAGGCTTCTGCGCCTGATCTTCGGACTGTTCGGAGGGGCGGCTCTCATATCGGAGGACCTGGTGGTACTCTATCTGCATGCCCAGGTGGCATGCTTTGCCCTGCTTTTGCTTTTGCAGATAGAATATCTTGTCAAAGAATTGCTGCTCATCGGGGATTCTTCAGAGGAGGACGCGACAAGACTTTCTATAGTGGCCTGCTATCTGACTGGTTTTTCACCGCTGTTTCTGATCGCGGTGGTGGGCTACACCCAGATCGACGTCATCTATATGCTGCTCACTGTGGTGGCATTGCGTTTTTATATCCGGGGAAAGCTGGATGCCTTCTCCTGGATCATGGCTGTGGCCATAGCCTTCAAGACCTTCCCGGTCATATTCTTCGTGCCACTGCTCCTTGCGGCGGAGAAGAGGATACTCCCGCTCATCAGACATCTGGCCGAGGGGGCATCGCTGACAGTACTTTTCTGGCTTTTGTATGGGCGGAACGCGGGCTATAAAGAGGTTCAGGCCCAGTTCCCGGAATTTATGGAGAGGCTCTTTGAGGTGACACTGCCGAACGGCAGGGAGGGCAGCGTGCCCCTCCTCGTTTGCGGCATGGCCCTGTTCTGCTTCTTCTGCTACTGGTTACGATGGGGACGGACTTTTTCGTCACCAAAATCTGTCCCTTTTGTCACCAAAACGGATGGCAAGGACAGAAACTATCCGGCTATGATTGTGACCTGTATGCTGGTCCCCTCGGTGCTTATAACGCTCTTCTTCAACTGGAACGTGAATTATCTGATAATGCCGGCCGTGGCCTTCGGCCTGGCTTTGCCATTTGTCAAAAACAAGAACCGCTTCATAGCAATAGAGACGGTCGGCTTCGTGGGATTTCTGGTCTACTGGATGCTGGATTTCTGGCACTGGTACGGAATCTGCGATGCCTATCTCTTCCTGGATATATTCGGCTACGAGAGGCCGGCGGTCCTGCCGGATTTCGCGGGAATCTTCGGGGATAAGGCGGACGTGATATCGGCTGCTGCGCTTGCGGTATTTGCCGCGGCGGTGCTCATGCAGACGATCATAGTATTTGCCGACGGAATAAGAGGCGACTGGAAGGCTTACGATATAGCAAATGATGACGGGGAAAATACCCTGCTCAGAGGTTATATATACCTGCCCGTGTTAGTACTTGCGGCCTTCCTGGTCATCCACGGGATATATTATTTTATGGCGTAGATGAGGTAAAAGGGACAGACTTTGGTGACAAAAAAGTCCGTCCCCAACGTATACATGAGAGACGAGAAACTTGATTCGATAAATATCATAAAGGTGGTGCTGTGCTTCGTCGTGACCCAGCAGCTGCATTATCATCAGCATTTTCTGACGGGCTTCGTCAAGCACACGAGCTACCTCTACCAGCCTTACCTGGACTATATATTAAAGCACAGCAATCCTATGGGCGAGCTGATCTTCATGATGTCGGGCGTCTTCTTCGCGGTGGCCTACAGGAACAGGATCATAGGCGGAAAGTCGACCTTTGGTGACTTCATGGTCAAACGCTTTATCAGGATATGGCCCATGGTCATGATAGCCCTGACCTACCTGTATTTCATCCAGTTTCGGGTCTACGACCTGATGGGCTACTGCTACAGCTGGACCGGCACGACAAATATATGGGTTTACCTGGGCGACCTTCTCTATGTGAGGGGCTTCTGGATGGGCACGGCCGAGTTCGGGACCATGCCCATGAACGGGTCGACCTGGCAGCTCTATATCCTGATGGTCTGCTACGCGGTGGCCTTCATACTCTGCCAGATAGAGGGCTATATACAAAAAAAGAAGCCCGGCGCCAAGACCATATGGATCCACGCGATACCGATAGTCATCGGAACGGTCCTCTTTCTGCTCAAGCTGAACCTGCCTGCGCTTACGGAGAACTGGGCCAGGGGCTACTCCTTTTTCATCGGGATCTATGTCTATGAGCTGATGAAATGGTCAAACGGCCTGAATAAAAAGAAGAGATATATCCTGCTGGCCGCCACGGCAGTCCTCTATGTGGGCGTCATGCTGGCAGGGGATACCATGTGGGACCTCTGGGGCATAAATGAGAGTTTGGTCTACACCTATGTGGCATCGCCGGCCCTTATGCTTTTTCTGTACAACAGCAGCCTGGCGGTTAAAATCGGACAGTGGAAGCCCGTGGCCTACCTGGGGGACCTGACATTTGACCTCTTCACCTGGAACTTTCCGATAATGGGGACCTTCTATTACCTGATAAACGCAGGAGTGATCAGGCTCTACGGCTATGAGATCCCGGTGTGGATACTCATGTGGCTGACCCACCTGGTGGTGGCGAGCCTGTCCCATGAGCTCATAGAGAAGCGACTGGGCAACTGGATACAGAAGAAGTGGTCCCTAAGAGGGATAAAGAAAAGGAGCGCATATGATTGAAAAGTTGATAGCGATTTTTTTCAGCCCTAAAGATAAGAATACTGCCTGCGGTGTGTGGACACCTACATATGTGGTTGCAGTAGCTGTAGTAATGGCCTCATTGATAATACTCATCTATCTTTCCAGAAATATGAAAAAAGAGATGGTAGAGAGAGTAATCCGGGGAATGGCTATATTTGCATCGGTCACTGAAATTATTAAGATGGTATTTAAAGGCATAACCTATGGTGTAGAAAAAGTAGATCTGGTGCCATTGTATTTTTGCTCATTGTTTATATATATGACAATACTGGCATCCATGAAAAATCAAACTTTAAAAAATGCGGGCTTATCTTTTCTCTTTTTTGGAGGAATTTTCGGAGCATTGGCTTTTTTTGCTTATCCGAATTCATGCATACCAAACTACCCTATATACCATTTTATGTGCCTCAGAACAATGCTGTATCATGGCTCGATGATATATACAGGGATTTTGATAGTTATGACAGGATACTATCAGCCTAAATTATCAGATTTCAAACCTTATGCGATCAGCCTTTCTATTGTTTGCGCATTGGCATATACAGTAAATCTGATGACAGGAAATGACTATATGTATTTAATGAAGCCACTTAAAATAGGTATCAGTGAAACTGTTTACAACGCAATGCCGCATGTGTATCCGTTTATAGTAATGCTGATTCAGATATTTGTACCATTTGCAGCTACATTTATTGCCTATAGTATATATGTGTGTATTTACAGAATCGTAAAAAGCAAATCGATATGATGGAGAAATGGGAAGAAAATGCAACTGAAAAAGGGAGAATATATCACTTCGATATCATACGGGCGGTAGCCATAGTCTGCGTTTTGTACAATCACACCAACAAGCGCGGCTACTATCTCTACGCCTTCACCGACAGCCTGCCGCTTAAGATATTCTACATAGCGCTTGCGGCCTTCATAGCTGTGGGAGTGCCCCTCTTCTTCATGGTATCGGGAGCCCTGCTCCTTAAGAAAGAGGAGACCATAGCTGACCTCTACAAAAAACGCGTATCCAGGATCCTGATAGTGCTGGTGGTCTTTTCAATCGTCCAATGGCTCTTCAGGGTGGCAGACGGAAGAGATGAGCTGAGCGCGGGATTTTTATTTGGCAAAATATTTACCGACGGAGTGATAGCGCCTTACTGGTTTCTCTACGCCTACCTGGCCTATCTCATGATACTGCCTTTGCTTCGCAGACTGGTGCAGGTCATGAGGACCGAGGATTACAGATATCTGATAGGCCTGCTCCTTATAGTGGAGGGAGTCATCCCGACGATACTCTATCCCTTCGGGATCACTGAGCTCAACGGCTTCTTCGTTCTGCCCTTTATCAACAGGGTGGTGATATATCCGCTTTTGGGCTACTACATGGAGTACGTCCTTCCGGAAAATGTATACGAAAATGAGTCCGCGGGGAAATGCAGGCCGACTGCGAGGGCAGTCCTTGCCATATTTGCGGTCCTTGCCTTCTTCGTGGTCATGACTCTTATCAGAAACCTGCCCTACGAGGACTTTACCGTATACGACAAGGGACTCTATACCTGCTCATTTACCGCACTTTTGGACATGGCCGTCTACTATTTGTGTAAGAGAGCTGTGGTGAGGAGAAAACCTGCGTTGAGCCCAACATATGGCGGAAACGGGAACGACAGCTGCGGGCCAAGCCTTCCGGCTGGCTTCATTATCTCCTTCGGAGGCGCAGCCTTCGGGATCTATCTGATAGAGCAGATAGTCCGGGAGCACACGACGGGCATATACGATGTGATATGCGGCGCCATATCAAAAGGTGCGGGAGACATCGGAAGCTTCATAGCCTGCCTGATATGGCTTGCCGTCGTTGCAGCAGTTTCATACCTGATAACCATAATTCTTAAGAAGATACCGGGGTTGAATAAATTATTATGAGAGCGATCATACTGGCCGGAGGAAGCGGAGACAGACTCTGGCCACTGTCAAGAAAAGAATATCCCAAGCAGTTCATCATAAATGACATGGGAAAGTCCCTCTTTCAGGAGACTATAACCAGAAACCTGCCCTACTGTGACAGCTTCTACGTGGTCACCAACAGGGACTATGTGCCCATCATCAAGGGCCAGCTCAAGCAGTTCCAGGGACTGGACTGCAAGCTGATACTCGAGGAGAAGGGACTGGGAACCGCGCCCGCCATAGCGAGGGCCGTAAGCAAGTGCAAGCCCCAGGACATGGTGGTGATCCTGCCAAGCGACCTCATGATAGGTCAGGAGGGCTACTCGGACGCCATATACCAGGCCAAGGAGCTGGCAGAGGCCGGAGCCATCTGCCTGTTCGGCATCAGCCCCAAGAGCGCGAGCACGGCCTATGGTTATATCCGCAGCGGGGAAAACGGCAAGGTGGTCCGCTTCATAGAGAAGCCGTCGGAGGAACTGGCCGAGAAGCTCTTCCCCCAGGATAACGTGCTCTGGAATGCGGGCATCACGCTGGCCAAGGCAGGCATCATACAGCAGGAGTACAGGATCTACGGCACGTCCATCTATGACGATGTGCAGGCCTATAAGGGACCGGCGGTATCCTTTGACAGGCTGATATTGGAGCAGTCCAACAAGACCTACGTGGTGAAAATGGCAGCCAGCTGGCAGGACGTGAGCAACTACAGGTCCTACATCGGGCTCAATCACCTGGAGGAGAAGTCGGACAGCTCTGTAATAAAGCATAATGCCAAGGGGACGACCATAGTCAACCAGACGCCCAACCAGATCGTCGTGGCAAATGACATCAAAGACGCCCTGATAGTGACTACGCCGGACGCCCTCTATATCACCAGCAAGGACAGGGCCGACGATATCAAGGAGATAATCCAGCTGCATGCCGACGAGCACAGTGATCATTTTACCAGGAGTCCCCTGGTCTACAGACCCTGGGGCTACCGCGAGGTCATCCGCAAGGAATCGGGCTTCAGAGTCCGCAAGATCATGATGTATCCCGGCATGAAGATAACCAAGCATTTTCACGAGAAGAGGACCGAGACCTACACTGTCATATCGGGCGAACTGACCATAGAACTGGGCGAGAACCTGGACAAGGTGATCAAGCTGGGACCGACCATGACCTACTCGATAAAGCAGGGGGTGGTCCACCAGTTGAGAAATGACTCAGACGACTCCCTAATAATGATCGAGTAGAATAGGGCCAAGAGATAAACGACAGGGAAATGTAGGGAAATTAAATATAGGGAAATGATGCGGCAGAAGGCGATGCATCCTTTGCCGGAGCGGCCGGGGCTGATGCCAATGCGGGAGCGGACGGGGCAGGATCAAAAAAGAAGTCTGCCTACGATACTCCTGCAGACCGTCTGCCTGCCATATACAGGTTAAATCCTGCCTACAAGGACTATCTCTGGGGCGGGGATAAGCTGAGACAGGTGTTCGGCAAGCAGTCACCCTACGAGATAACTGCGGAGAGCTGGGAGCTGTCGGCCCATCCGGACGGCCAGTCCATCATAGCGGAGGGGCCATTTGCCGGAGAGAAGTTCGGGGATTTCACCGGACATTACGGGAGGAGCGTATGCGGCTGGAAGGCCGATACCTTTGACAGGTTCCCGGTACTCATAAAATTCATAGACGCAAGAAATCCTCTCTCGGTCCAGATCCATCCCGATGATGATTACGCATTTTCAAATGAAAATGAATTCGGCAAGAATGAGATGTGGTATGTAATAGACGCGGAGCCGGGAGCATATCTCTACTGCGGACTGTCTCGTGAGACCTCTGAGGAGGAACTTAAGGAGCGGATAAGGGACAATACACTGACGGAGGTGCTCAATCGCATCGAGGTCCATCCGGGTGACGTGATGTATGTTCCTGCCGGGACCATCCATGCGATCGGAGCCGGCATACTGATCTGCGAGATCCAGCAGAATTCCAACTGCACCTACCGTATGTACGACTACGGAAGAGTAGACAAGGACGGCAGGCAGCGCCAGCTTCATATAGAAAAGGCCCTCGATGTGGTCAATACAGCACCCTATATGCCCGAGACCAGGGGAGTGGGGGACCCGATCATATACGACCGGTCTACTCAGAGGATACTGAGTCGGTGCAAATATTTCCAGGTGGTGGAGTATGATATAGACGAGCACGAGATCATCCAGGTGGACGAGTCCAGCTTCAAGGCCATCACGGTCATAGAAGGGACCTGCACCATAAAGTGCGGCGATGAGGCTTATGAGGCCAAGCCGGGCGACTGCTTCTTCATCGCCTGCGGCCGTAAGAGGGTCCATATATACGGGGCCTGCACTATGCTGGTGACGTCTATATAGGTCAGCATAAACGGGAGAAGAGCATGACGGAAGTGAAGACGGCGCACAACCGAATAGACTGGATCGATGTGGCGCGGGGCTATGGAGTCATCCTGGTCATACTGGGACACATGGACCTGGGAGATGCGGTGACCACGGTCATCTACTCCTTCCACATGCCCCTCTTCTTCATACTGTCCGGCATGGTCTTATCGACAAAGGACGGTTTTATAGCATTTGCAGAGAAGAAGGTGAGGACCCTGGTCGTCCCCTATTTCGTGCTGGGTATACCCCTCCTTATAAGCGAGTATGTCAAGGCTATATACAGCGGGACCTTTGATGACGAGGTGGCAATAAGCTGGCTTATCAGATTCCTGCTGCAAAAAAGGCTATGGACCCTGTGGTTCCTTGCCGCACTGTTCATCATGGAGCTGGTCTTCTACTGGGTAAGCAGGCTGAAAAATGACCCGGCTATCCTGACTGTATCCGCCCTGATAAGTCTGGCCGGTTATCTCTACTGCAGCCGTATCGATCAGCCGCTGGTATGGAATGCGGACCTGGCGGCGGCATGTATGATATATATGGCGATCGGTTATCTGGCAAGAAAGAGGGACCTGCTCCCCAAGGCGGAAAATATCGGAAAGCCTGCAATGGCGGGACTTGCGGTGACGGCTATGGCGGGATGCCTGATATTTGCCGGATTATCATACAAACTTACCGGGCGGACACTTATGCTGAGCTACAACTCTTTTGGCATGCCGGTATGCACCTGCATTGCCGCAGTATCGGGAAGCCTGGCAGTCATGTTTGCGGCCCAGCTTCACTACACGAGATGGGCGGCTTATATAGGCAGAAATACCTGGATATATTTTGC
>R03__coassemble_929_pt1 | contig 15059 bp, 17 predicted proteins | sample R03__metabat2_high_PE_045 | metagenome-assembled genome bin R03 | reverse complement strand
CCTTCTTGCCGATCTGCGATGCGGACGGATCCAGGTAGCTTACATGCATACCCAGATCGCTGGCCGCCACCTCGAAGGAGCATCTGGTCCTGGTGCTCGTCTTCTCAAATATCAGTGCAACATTTTTGCCCCTCAGCTCATCGTGAGCTATGCCCGCCTTCTTCTTGGCCTTAAGCTCTGCGGCCAGATCGACGAGATAGAGGATCTCCTCAGGGGTGTAATCCATCAGTTTTAAAAAATTTCTGTTCTTTAAATCCATTTATATCACCTTATTTATCAGAAGCCACTTCCGTAACAGACTTGGCAAGTCCTGCCAGACCCTGGATCTCAGACGGAATGATGATCTTAGTCGCCTGTCCGTCAGCTGCCTTGGCAAACGCCTCCAAGCTCTTGAGCTGAAGCACTGCCTCATCCGGAGCTGCCTCTTTTAGCATCTTGAGTCCGTCCGCATTAGCCTGCTGGATTCTGAGTATAGCCTCAGCCTGTCCTTCTGCCTCCTTGATTGTAGCCTCCTTCTTAGCCTCAGCTCTTAAGATAGCTGCCTGCTTCTCAGCTTCTGCATCAAGTATGGCCGACTCTTTCTTACCTTCTGCTATGAGGATCGTGGACTTCTTCTCACCTTCGGCGATAAGAATGGCCTCACGTCTCTCACGCTCTGCCTTCATCTGCTTCTCCATAGCATCTCTGATAGCTGCCGGAGGAATGATATTTTTAAGTTCGACACGGTTAACCTTGATTCCCCATGGGTCCGTTGCTATGTCAAGCGAAGCTCTCATCTTGGTATTGATGGTCTCGCGGGAGGTAAGTGTCTCATCCAGTTCGAGATCGCCGATTACGTTACGCAGGGTGGTAGCCGTCAGATTCTCTATAGCCATGATCGGGTTCTCAACACCGTACGCATAAAGCCTCGGATCCGTGATCTGATAGTAGACAACAGTATCGATCTGCATCGTTACATTATCCTTAGTGATAACCGGCTGCGGTGCAAAATCCACAACCTGCTCCTTCAGATTGACATTCTTAGCCACCCTGTCAATGATCGGTATCTTAAAATGCAATCCCGTATTCCAGGTGGTCGTATATACACCAAGTCTCTCAATTACCGCTGCATGTGCCTGCGGAATGATCCTGGCGCTCATTGCTATTATCGCGATTATTATTATGAGTATTATAAGTACAGCCATTTTTCTTCCTCCCGAAAAAACAAATCCCGATTGCAGAAAAAGTCTCTGCAACCGGGTATATCTTACTATAAATATGCTCAAAAAACAACTTGCGGCCTACCAGAATACCTGCCCACCGATCTGGGTTCCGGCGTGTCCGGTCTTAGCTGAACAAAAGTGAACTGCACCGCCGGTGTTATCTGATCCTGCGAGCGCCTCCTGCGCTGCCTGCATGCAGGAAGACTTGACTCCCTTGGACAGGATATTGGCAATTCCGCCATTGGCTGCAGCCGGGAACTGTCCGCTCTGATATATAACAGCCGAAATGGTGTTAGGATAGCTTCCGCTCTTAACTCTATTGCAGACGACTGCGCCAACAGCCAGCTGATCAGCATATATGTCATTGCCGCACTCATGCTGGATGAGCGCAGCCAGAAGAGTCGTATCATCACAGGATGCCGTAACCGATGACTTCTGCTCCGTCGAGGTGCCTGCCGAAGAACTGCTCGTCGAAGAACTTGAGCTTGACGAAGATGATGACTTCTGTGAAGCCTTCTTAGCGGCTTCCTCTTTCGCTTTCTTAGCTTCCTCTGCTTCCTGAGCTGCCTTGATCTCGGCCTGCTCCTCCTCTATTGTTATAGCGTAAGAATACTCCGTAGTAACCTCTACATATTCTGCGCTGACATAGCCCTTTCCTGCCTCTGTCTCTACGGCTACCCATCCGTCCACTGCTTCAGCATCCGCATCTACAACGACCTGCTCACCTTCATACAGAGCCGTCACAACAGACGCATCTGTCGAGCCTTCGCTCCTTACCTTCAGCCCGCCGGTAGTAGATGTCGCAACCGTATCAGTCACCTCTACAGCCTTGGCTGCTGCATCGACCCCTGTCAGGCAGTAATCTCCGCGGACATAACCCTCCACGTTGCCGGAGGTGATCTGATACCAGCCATCGCTCTCACCGGTGATCATAGCCACGTCCTCAGGGCGAAGCTTGCCGACGATCTCGCTCTCGGTAGACGCCTCCGCACGGACATTCAGAGAATCCTCGGTGTCTGCCATAAGAAGGACAGCTACGATCTGCTGAAGAGCAGCGTCCTCCGATGTGGCAGCATCCGCTTGCGTCGCGCCGTCCTCTGTCGCAACATCGCTGTCAACCGCTACGGCATCCGCAGTTACTGCTGCAGAGCTGTCTGCTGTCACGATCTCACTGTCATCAGAGTCGCTATATGTATTATCCTCATCTGCTGTTGCAGTCACCCACATACTGCCCATATTGGCAACTATTCCGGCTGTAACACCTGATGAAGCATAAGTATTGTCTCTTATTATCCAGGCTGCATTCAGTACAAAGCATACTGCAATTATCACCGCTGATGCTTTTGCCCATTTGCTCTGAAACTTCATATAAGAAATACCCATCCATTTGTTACGATATTGTTACAGAATAATTATATCATTGTTTGGTTTTGTGTCAACAAAGTTGCATTTTCTTGTAAGAAATACACAACATTTTCCTGCAATTTCGTAGCATTTTCAACCAAAACCCCAGCAAAACTGCCCTTTTCCCTCCTTTTTTAACGATTTCTTGACTTTTTGCCTTCAAAGGCTAACAATACAAATATCTCTATTTATAATTCAAAATACATTATATTTTCCATAGAAAGGACATCTGCCATGAGAGACGACAACTGTATATTTTGCAAGATAATTAACGGCGACATCCCGTCCTATACCGTATACGAGGACGACGATTTCAAGTGCATCCTTGACGTCGGCCCCGCTGCCAAGGGTCATACCCTGATCCTTCCAAAAAATCATTACGCTAACGTTATGGAGCTCCCTGAGGAGACCACCGCCAAAGCCTTCACTCTGGCGAAAAAATTAGCCGCCCATATCCAGACTTCCCTGAATGCAGACGGCGTAAATATACTTCAGAACAACAATGAGGCTGCCGGCCAGACTGTTTTCCATTTCCATATCCATGTGATCCCCAGATATGACACTCCCGAAAACAAGAGTATCATTACCTGGAAGCAGAATTCCTTCCCCGCGGAAGAAATGCAGGAAGTTCTGGAAAAACTGGTCTAGGCTACTTAGAGCACTCCTTAATAAGATCTACTATCGTTGCTATGGCGTCGAGCTGCCCGCTTGCTGCCATAGCATTTTTGTATTTATCCTGATCCTTAAGCAGTGTCTGTACCGCTTCGGTAAGGTTCTCACCGGTAAGTTCTTCCTCCTGGATCACGATAGAGAATCCCTGTTTTTCAAAGGAGGCTGCGTTCAATATCTGGTCTCCTCTGCTGGCGTTTGCAGACAGCGGGATAAGCAGATTGGGCTTGTGAAGCGCCAGTAGTTCGCATATGGCATTTGCTCCCGCGCGTGATATAACTACATCTGCTGCCGCCATAAGATCCGGCAGTTCTTCACTTATATATTCGTATTGTCTGTAACCGGCCCTGTCCTCAAGACTCTCATCCAGATTTCCCTTGCCACACAGATGGATTATCTGAAAAGTCTCAAGCAGCTCATCCAGCGAATTCCTTACGGCATTGTTCACGAATACCGATCCCAGGCTGCCGCCAATGATCAGAAGGATTGGCTTGCTGCTGTCAAATCCGGTAAATTCATAGGCTTTTTCCACACTTCCATGAAGCAGTTCCTGTCTTATCGGGGATCCCGAAAGCACCGCCTTGCCTTCCGGCAGGTATTTTACGGTTTCAGGAAAATTGCAGCATATCTTAGTCGCGCTGCTCATTGCCAGCTTGTTGGCAAGCCCCGGTGTCATATCCGATTCATGTATTATAGCCGGAACGCCGTTCAGCCTGGCTGCCATCACGACCGGAACCGATACATAGCCACCCTTCGAGAAAACTATATTCGGTTTTTCCTTTCTTATTATAGAGCAGGCTTGGAACAACCCCTTTATAACCCTGAATGGATCGCTCAGATTCTTCAGGTCTATATATCTTCTTAATTTTCCGGATGCTATCCCATAATATGGCACGCCCTGATCCTCGATAAGCTGCTTCTCCATACCGGCATACGAGCCTATATACTTGATCTCATAGCCTTCCTCACGAAGTCTGGGCATAAGTGCTATATTGGGAGTGACATGTCCGGCGGTCCCGCCGCCTGTCATAATTATCTTCTTCTGTTCCATAGTTACCGATTCGCTTTCTTTGATAATATGTATATAACATTTTTATCTATTATAAATATTATCCCGCGAAATTTCACTATGACTCACCAAATACTTTTCGTCCTAATAAAAATGGTATAGAACATCCGCAAATTTTATTTCATCCCCGGCTTCCAGCCTGCACTGCTGCTTATACGCCAGCATTCGTCCGTTTAAGTAGGTGCCGTTTGTGGAATTCAGATCCTCCAGATAGTATTCACCATTCCCCTGCCTGAGTATCCTGGCGTGATGCTTGCTCACGGCACTGCTCTTTATATATCCATCGTTCCCCTTAAGGTTCCCTATCGTAAAATGATTCTTCTGCACAAGCATGTCTGCGCCGGCCATATCATTCTCACATTTCAGTATCCCCTGGCAGTAGGTCTCCGTCAAGAGACGGGTTGGCTCGTATAAATCTTCATTGTCCGGCTCTTCAGCAGTTGATATCTCTATTTTCTTCTCCTTCTTTGGAAAGAGCTTTGCCATTTTTTCTTTTATATATTCGCTTATCGTCTGTTTTCTCTCAGCCTTCTTATTGGACTTTTCCCAGGCAATATCCTCCACAGACTTTTCAGAATCCTGCCCATTATCCTCGATGTCCTCCCGATTGTCCGGATCCCAATCTGCTATTGGTTCAAGTCCTGTATCGGATTCACATTTTTCCTCATCACCCTCTTCATGCAGTTCGTCCTCAAGCTTCTCACATATACTCAATATGCTTTCCCTGCCTGAAAGCACACCATCATAGATGTCATAGACCAGATCGCGCAAAGTCTCATTTTCGTGATCCACCACCTGTATGAAGTACTCGAAAAGCATCTCCAGTCCTATCTCCTGCAGTCGATCCATAGCGGGCAGATAGCAGAGGTATATGGAAAAGGTATTGTTTTTGGTGTCCAGATAGATTGTATCTGCCGTCATATACAGGTGGCTGTCCGATATCAAGTATCTCTTTGTCTCCATATATGCAAGCTTGAGCTGCCGCATGATCTTATAAAGAAGTTCTTCATCCAGCAGCTCCTGCTCCACATAATCTCTGAGCGATCTCTTGCCGCTTATGTCATACCACAGGTTCACCTTCCCGTTTGAGTTAGTCGAATAATATTTCAGCAGGCATTTAAGCTGATTATTTGCCAGCATTTTATCCTCATATCCCGTATAAAGCAGTTCAGGTTCTATTACCATATAGCTCTGTCCCATACTTCTCTTATATTCTATATCCATTTTATTCCCCTACTATTTCCGAAATCCGAAAGAGCATCTCCGGTTTGATGCTCCACTCAAAGCTTACCCCGTTTATATAGCTAAGCGACCACTCATACAATCTAAAAGCTATAGTAATCGTCATCAGTATAAGCAGGATCGTTATTGCCATGATCCAGCTTGCCTCCACAGTCGCTACAGCATCATACTTATCAGTTCCAAGGTCACGCAACATACATATCCTCCAAATACAAAAGGCACAAAAGCCATCCTATAGTCCCTCTTTTTATGCTTTATTACCACCATATATATTCCATATATTCCGGCCATCGCAGACGAGATCCACAGAAGCGTCAGATTTCCCCAAAACCCTGATGCAATCCCTGTCATCAACAAAACGATTCCATCTCCCATGCCTATGTTCCCATGGCACAGAAAGCTGATAAAGATCAACATCCCACCTACTGACGCTCCCGCTGCCATATTCTGCACGGTCATATTTTCCGTGCAAAGCTGTATCACTGCGATCATCCCGCCTGCAATAGCCGGAATAGCTATATGTATTTTCTGTTCCATCACATCCTGCACGCTGAGTGCAAACAGGGTGATACCTGTTAAAAGCTCTACTATTATATCTACTGTCATCCCGCGCACTTATCACAAGCATGATAGCCTGAAGCCAGGGCGTTTTCCCTGCTCATCCTGCTTATAGTCCTCTTTAAGCTGTTACACGACAAAGACGAATGGTACTCGTCTCCGTAATCCGTGATATATACATAAGTATCTGCTGAACCGAATGTACAGCTTGAGCATTTATGATAGCGTCCGGCGGATTTGTTTCTTAATTCGCTTACACTTTCAAGCGGCACAGTCTGTATGGATAATTTCAGATACGGGCAGGAAAGGCTTTCATGATAAGCAACGCCTCTTTTTGTAACATATACATACCCTGTATCCTCGTCAGTCTCCGGATCATAGCCACACCAGACCCTTACAGCGGCCCTCTGCTCGATCCTTACCTCCTGCGTTCCAAGTATCAGGATTGGAATATTTATCCGGTATTTTACAACCAGGCTGATCATCTCGTCCGAGCAGGAACTGTCACTGTAATCCAGGCCCAGATAACCGTTTTTTATATAATCTGTCGGCACTTCATTTGATTTTATTTTTACATTGCATCTCGTGACTGCCAGGGCCAGTGACGGATCATTTCCCCACACCGCCAGCTCTCTTGCAGTTGCATTTAATGACATTCCTATGCCATACTGTATGAGTATTATCCAGAAGAAGGTCATTATCCCTGCCATCAGACTGACAAATATCGGCAGTACTATTGATGCCTCTATGGTATATGACGCGTCCTCTTTGCGGGATGCAAACGGGTGTCTCTTTATTGTTAGAATGGTTCGAATCAGCTGAATAAAGTCTATTTGCCGACTTAAAATCTCACTTAGTTTGTTCATTAAGACTGATATTAGGTTTAAAAAGATAGCGGCACGTTGTGTGCCTGAACATTAGGTTTTTCGAAAAAGAGACACCCGTTTGCACCCCGATCTGATTATATGTAGGACATATCCGACTTTTTCAGCAGTTTGAGGCTTTTGGCCTGTGATCTGACAGGCGTAAAGTTTAAAAACAATGGTTTTACTTCATAGCTGCATTCCCAGGAGCCCTCGTATATAACATTGTCTATGCAAAAATTCTCATAATTTGATGTCTTCCGTATCTGATTCTCGATCACATCCATAGCTCTGTATGCAGCAGTCCTGTCGCTTGTCAAAAGCAGCAGCTGATACAGATACTCCTGATAGGTAAGTCCCGAATTACAGTCCTTTGCCTTTACATTGACATTCAGATATGCGGCTAACTGTGTGGGATCACTGGTCCATTCACTGCTGTTTTTTATCATCGGCACTTTTCCGCCGGCCAGAAGCAGCCTCACATCAAGGATGCTCTCAACATAAGCCCATGCTGCTATCACTGCATACTCAACTATCTCTGTCAGCTCCGGGCTCAAGGCCACCGAGGACAGGCCGGCAGCTATTCCTTCTGCAAGCTGAACCTTTGCAGAATCCTGCAATATCGCGATATAATTCTCAACGACTCGTACTGCAACAAGCTTTTCAACTGCTGCCTCCAGATTTTGAGCATCACTGCTCTTTCCGGATATTACATATTCCAGTTCATAATCAAGCGCATCATGCCCCAGAGATTTGGGATATGACTGCAGATTTTCTATGAGATACTTTCTAAAAAGTGCCTTTTCGACCAGGGAAGCCTCTGCTTGTGTTCCGGTCCCTGTTTTTACATTTCTGACCAGCAGACTGCCACTCGTATCATATGTCTTATTCGACAGGTCAGTATCAACATTGATTACCTGAGCAAGTATCCCCTTGCTCTTCCACTCAGACACTGTATCTATCGGATTTTCCTCCACCTCGATTGCCTGCACCTCTGTTAAACTTCCCGTATCCTCCTGCATTTCTGTTGATGCTGCCTCGGTTTCGGTCAATGCATTTGTCCCGCTTTCCAGTATCTTGTCTACATCCACATCCTTAAGAAGGTCCTCCATTCCGTCTATTGACTGAAGCTTGGACAGATCACTGTACAAAACGGTTTCTGAAGCTTCTTTAATGAAGGCCGCTCCATCATTGTCGGTCAGCAGAGAATATGATGTCGTATTAACATTCATATTCCCCGGTGACAGCAGATTGATGTATCCGTCGTTTTTAATTTCCATGCTGTTCTCTTCGACAATTTCAGCTATATCATCTTCGAGCCGTACCAGATCCATTGCGGAACTACCATATCCTGCGTCGATTCCCAGTATTCCATATAGATTCCACAAAGGTCTCACATAGTAAGAAAATGCGCTCTCTACTGCAATGTCGGAATATCCCTGACTGATATTGTTGATGGCAACATATCTGGTTCCCTCGATAAGAGTGAATGCCAAGGCTGCCACCATCAATATGGTCATTAACATAAATATCGTCACGCTCGCCCTTACCTTATACATTGCCGGCCTGCTTGGTTATGGTCTTGAAGATACTGTTCACGAGATCCGTCATCTGGGTCTTGAATATGAGTACCAGTGCGATCAGCACTACCAGGATCAGTATCATCTCAACTACTCCTATTCCCCTGTCTTCATTCAGCTTGTCCATAGCGATTTTTACCCTTATAAAAAGTCTGTCCAACATAACTCCTCCTTTTGTCTTTTCACATTACTCTTGTTTATATGTTCATCTGCATCATTGCCGGTGTCATCAATATTGCCAGGATTATCCCCAGCAGCCCCAGCATTGGCAGCAGTAATTTAGTCGATGCCTCTTCACCAAGCATCCTCGCCCGTGCTTTTCTGTTTTCGAAGGCACTAAGCTCCTCCTGTTCCAGCTTGACCGCCAGATTTTTAGTCCCTTTCTTCAAATTCTGGACCATTATAAGTGCTAATTTCTTATATTCCGGATTGCCACTTCTTATGCCCAGATCCTGAAAAGCCTTTATTTCACTTTTACCGGCTTCAATCTCTTTACACCATATCTTAAGTTCCTCGTAGCCGCCTGCTCCGGCAGTGTCATCAGCCCTCTTTTCATGATCGATCACCATCTGCTTTATGGCGTTTCTCGTACTTATTCCCGAGGAAATAAATAAGGACAACTGACTTACTATCTTCGGATAATCACTGGCCAGCACCTGCTGTCTCTTTTTCTCTTCCTCCTTTGCAAGCTCAGCCTCTAAAAAGGGCCTCATCAAAAGGAATATCAGACCCAGGCCACAGAGCACTAATCCCCGCGGTTCCATAGTCCCGAAAAAGCTCAACTTGATTCCCTGCAGTTCATCAGGAAGATTTATTTCCTCGTCCTGCGCGGTCTTTTCGTCAGCCTCCTCCACAGCTTTTTCTATGTAGTATTCGGCGCCGGTAGCAGTCTCTGCCGATGGAAGACGAACCGTAAACATAAATTCATAGTCCTCCTTCTGATCCTGATACTCGAGCTCGACTCTCGCCGTGATCATTTCATTTTCCTGAATGGCATCGTACATTATCCGGCCATTGCTGCTGACCACCTCCGGATTGCTGAAGCTCCAGGCCGCCGACACATTTCCATCGACATAGCTATCTCTGACACATACCGCCTCTGTCACATTATCAAGGCTCTCATTCTCCCCAGGAAAACTCTCATCTATCTCCATTCTCGCCTCTTCCAGTACCGCTTCAATCTCCTCCTGGGAGCTTTTGGGCGGTGATATGACTATATCGACCTGCTCCTTTATCTCTCCCAGCCTTGCCGTGAGTGTCTGCGTCACCTCTTCTGTTTCGGGTCTTTTCAGGCTCCTCACCGGCTGAAACCGACTGTACAGATCGTATGCAAACAGCAGGATCCCCACCAATTCGATAACGATTATTAACCCTATCACTTTCCTGCCGTCATACTTCAATATCTACTATCCTCCTTCCCAAAAACATGAAGAAACCATAGAGTACCAGGCACAGGCTCATCATTATTGCCCCTCCTGCATTTCCATATAGTCCCTCTAAGAATTCAGGAGAGCTTATATTGATGAAAGCTAACAGGCACACGGGCATTATGCACATTATTATCAGTTCCAGTTTCTTGGCGGCGATTATTGTATCTATCTCCTGCCTCACCCTGATCTTCTCACCAATCTTCGTGGCGCTCTGCTCTATCCGTTTTGTGTAATCGCCACCCATCCTTTTTGAAAAGGAAAACATTCGTGCGAAATCCATCACTTCCTCAAAGTTCTCCTGCTCCGCCATTTCAAGAAAAAGCTGCTCAAGAGGGACCTGCAATCTCATCCTCTCACTTATCCTGGTCAATATGCCGACCATCTGCGAGTTGTTTCCAAACAGGGTCCTCATGTCTTTTTCCGCCTCGAAGACGCTGTTTTCCATAGAAAATCCTGCCTGCAGAGAGGCCTCCAAAAGTTCCAGGAATTGTCCGAATTCCTTCATGAACTGCTTATTGCGCCTTTCAGTCTTTATCTCGGACAATATGTTATCGGCCAGATAAAAGACCGCCGGGAAGACCAGCAGGCCAAATGCGGATCTGTAAAACAAAACCGCTATCAATACCGTGGTTGCTGTTGCTGCTAAGAGTACATCAATTGCCGGCTTTTTAATTTTTCGGTGTTTTGAAGTCCTTCTATCTTGACCCAATTATCATCTTCTCCTACATATCTGTATAAGGTCTGCAATCTGACCTCTCCTTCCTCTATTCCCCTTACCTCGGCTATCTCCTCGACAACCCTCCTCCCATTCGGAAGTCTGGCCAGGTGAATGAATATGTCTATTCCCGATGCGATCTGTTTCCTTATAGCCGCAATCGGGAGGTCCATCCCCATAAGGACCATAGTTTCCAGGCGGCTTACCATGTCTATTGTCGAATTGGCATGTCCGGTACTTAAGGAACCATCGTGTCCCGTGTTGTTAGCCTGCAGCACTTCAAGCGCCTCTGCTCCTCTGCACTCGCCAACAATGATCCGATCGGGCCGCATTCTGAGTGAAGCCCTCACCAGATCTCTTATGGTGATCTCCAGCTCCCCGTCAAGATTGGCATTCCTGGCTTCCATTCTCACCAGATTATCCACTCCTATTAGCTGAAGCTCCGCAGTGTCTTCTATGGTTATCACCCGCTCTCCCGAAGGTATGTATTCTGTCATCGCATTGAGAAAGGTCGTTTTTCCGGAGCCTGTTCCCCCTGACACAAATATGTTGTATCTCGCGCTTACCAGCCCCTTGACAAAATCTGCCAGTTCCCTCGAAAGAGAATTTTTCGCGATCAAGCTGTCCATGGTATAAGGCTGCTTTGAAAATCTTCTTATCGTCACGATCGGCTGATCCACTGCGACCGGAGGCAGAATTATATTGACTCTGGATCCGTCATCAAGGCGTGTATCCACTATGGGGATGGAAGCATTGACTATCTGATTACGCTTTCCGACGATCACCTGTATTATGTCCTCAAGCTTTTCAGTTGATGAAAATTTAAGGCCAGTCGCTTCCAGCCTGCCTTTTCGCTCGACAAATATCCTGTCCGCGCCGTTGATCATTATCTCCGTTATCTCCGGATCATCGATGAGAGTCTGCAGGACATCCAGCTTTCTTAACGAATTGAACACGTCCTGCTCTATAACAATTCTCGTCCCGACATCCAGCGACTCCCGCTTTCCCAGCTCTATTACCGCCTCACGTATAAGTACCAGCAGTTTTTCGTCTGATAATTCGGGATATTCATCCAGTTCCTCCAATACCTTAAGTCTTATCTCTTCTTCCGCCTGCTCACACAAAAGCCGCTGCTTTTCTGACGAATTCATTCAGTCTTCCATCCCACAATTCTTCAACCTGGAAATTGCCGCAATCAATGTCCGCCGCCGTGAATGGCAGGTATACTCTCCTCAATACATCGCTTCCCAGCATATCTCTGCACATTCCCGCGAAGGCCTCCTGTGACAGTTCATAAAAAGCTCCCTGTCTTGCCAGTTCGATTATCTCATCACACTCCGGCGCTATAGCTTCAAACCCCTGCTGAATACAGTCAAATACAACCACAACCTTACTGAATCCCGACTCCTTTATTTTGTTCACAACTCCTTTCCATTCATCGTATGTTATGGCGTTATATTCTCCGGGGCCTGATGCTGCGCCCAAAACCGACAGGCCTCGAATATTGCTGATATAACTGCTTATCGCTGTATCCTTTTCCTGGGAGCTCTTGCTTTCAAGCATATATACCAGGTCTGTCAGATTACGGTCGAACCGCTCGCCGCAGAAGGCAGCCAATATGCTGATCTGCTGGGCATCAACAAGCAACGCACTGTCTTCTTCGGCAAGCATTTTCGTGTAAAGCATTGCATACGGCACCAACAGCTCATGATGAATCGGTGATATGATTCCTATAATCTGCTTGCTGTTATCCTTCCTCTTCGTTTTTCCATCCACTCCATCCGGCTTTAAAGACATAAGTTCGAGAAGCTTATCCGCCGACTGATACTTGTAGAAGGCATTCTCTCCCATCGTATCCTCATTGTCTGCAAGATATATCCTGACCGCACTGCTCTCCTTCCCTCTGGCCTCCTCCTGCAGATCACTTATCAGTTCGAAATAAGGGCTTCCCAGTATCATATAGTCAAAGGTTTTCAGGAAATCCTCCTCATATAATGCCTCGCCAAAACATTCCTCGTCTGAATAAGTCGTTATCTGCAGTTCTCCTGCCGTGCTCATCATGAATGAGACCAGCGCCTTCAGGTAGCTCTCATCCCTGTCACAGATCAATACGTTCATCGTTCGTCCTCCTGTCTTTCATCAACGTATCCCTAATTATGCGCATCCTTCAAAAAAGCACCATAGCGTTTTGAAAAAGTTTCCATCTGACTATTTTGCACAAAGATTTGTTTATAATTTGTGCAGATTTTCTTGACACTGATTTCTTCATGATTTTTCGGCATTTTCCGGAAACTCCTTTTGTTCAAATCGTGTTTTGATTTCTTTCTCATGTAGAAAAGCAACAAAAAAAGACGCAGAAGTCTGTTTCTGCGTCTCAAAATTTTTTTAATTATTTTTCTTTTTCTATTTAGTTTCCTGAAATCAGTTCTCGAAAAATGCCTTGGCAAGCTGATACAGATATACCTGGTCCTTAGCGCCCATAAACTCTCTGGCGGAATGCATAGCCAGTATCGGAACTCCCAGATCGACTGTCTTCATTGGAAGATGCGATGATGCAATGGAAGCTATCGTTCCGCCGCCTGCTATATCTGACCTGTTAGCATATGTCTGATATTCTATGCCATATACCTGGCATAGTCTTTTAACTATTGCAAGTGCTTCCGTATCCGTAGCATATTTTTGGCTGTAATTGGTCTTGATAGCCACACCATTTCCGCATATACAGTGATTTTTGGGATCATATTTGGCTGAGAAATTCGGATGATATCCCTGCGCAACATCTGCCGACAGCATCATGCTTTTAAACATCGCGTCCCTTAGCGCTGACGTCTCGAATCCAAGCCCGGCATATATTTTTTCCAAAATATAATTGACCGTGAGCGAATCCGCCCCCTGCTTGCTCAAGCTTCCCACTTCCTCATTATCATATAAGGCGACCAGGCTGATTTTATCTGCATTTTCAGAGTCTGCCAGGGCTGTGATGAGGCCATAACATGATGTCTGATCGTCGAGCCTCGGTGCGGAAATAAATTCATTTTCTGCTCCCAAAAATACAGCATCTTCACAATCATATACATAGAGGTCAAAATCCAGTATGTTGTCAACATCTATCCTGTAATTAAAGCCGTATTTTCCACCGTTAAGTTCCCCGGCCAGCAGTTCAAGCAAATAATTATCTCTGCTGAATTTCTCGGAAAGGAGTCCTATTATCGGCAGCAGCTCTGTCTGCTTATTGTACTCATAGCCTTTATTTATATCCCTGTTAAGGTGGATCGCCAGGTTTGGTATTGTAAGAAGCGGCCTGGCAAAATCAACATTTACAGCGATCGGGTCAAAAGCATCGTCGCTTTTGAGCATAACCCGGCCGGCAATGGATAACGGCCTATCAAGCCAGCTGGATACGATCAGCCCTCCGTACGTCTCCACATCAAGCCTCATATAATCAGCTTCGATCATCTCCGGATTCGGCTTGATCCTGAGGCAGGGATAATCCGTATGTCCTCCGCCTATGCGCAGGGCCCCTCTCTCCCGATAATGATCACCTATATTAAATGCATATATAGAAGTGCCAAATGGAACGGTGTAATATCTGCCACCCTGCTTCAGGCTCCAGATGCTCCCCGCATCAAGTTCTGTATATCCCTTTTCCTTAAGATATTCGCGCAGCGTATCAATCGCCTGATATGGTGTTACTGCTTTGTTAATGTAAGTTAAAAAATCCATAATTATACTCCGAGATCCGTCTCCTCAAGCGGCCATACTTCTTTTGCCAGGTTAAATACTGCCCAGCCCTTCGGCCATCCGGCATAAAAAGCTGTATGCGTAATAATTGCTGCAATCTCCTTCTGTGTGACGCCATGATTTTTTGCATTTATCAAATGAAATTTTAACGAAGAATCCGTAATCCCTGAGGACATCAGCGCAACTACCGTTATGATACTTCGGGTCTTCAGATCTATATCCTCATTATTCCAATTCTCTCCAAACAAAACATCGTCATTGTAATGCGCGAATTCCGGGGCAAATTGTCCCAATGCATCCCGTCCGGCTGTCTGAACTATTTTTGCCATATGTCCATCCTCCTTATGCAAATATTAATTATATCTATAATACTACATTTTAAAAGCAGTAAAAAAGGCCCGCAGTAATACGAGCCTTTCAAAAATTAACACTGAGACACGCGGGAATCGAACCCGCGACAACTTGATTAAAAGTCAAGTGCTCTACCGACTGAGCTAGTGTCCCATCTCCATATGGTATTAATACCAAAGGAAATGCCCAGTTCCGGAATCGAACCAGAGACACGAGGATTTTCAGTCCTCTGCTC
>R03__coassemble_908_pt1 | contig 15250 bp, 9 predicted proteins | sample R03__metabat2_high_PE_045 | metagenome-assembled genome bin R03 | reverse complement strand
CCGGGCTCTGCGGCATCTGCGCAAGGAGGGAGGCGCGCTTTGGGGATTCGGTGCAGGCGCTGAGGTCTCTGGCGGAGCCTCCTGCAGTGGTATACTTAGACCCCATGTTCCCGGAGCGGGAAAAGAGCGGCCTCATAAAGAAAAAATTCCAGCTGCTGCAGCAGCTGGAATCTCCATGCTCCGATGAAAAGGATATGCTTGAGGCCGCCATCGGCGCAGCCGGACATAAAGTCATTATTAAGCGTCCCGCCAAGGGTCCTTATCTTGCCGGTGTAAAGCCGGATTACTCTATAGAAGGCAAGGCTGTAAGATACGACTGTATATATGTGCGATGAAGCGCCATATATTGGAAATTATCATATTTGTTCACTTATTTTCTGGAAGTGTAAATATATTTATTCTTCTGTCGATACTCTCCGGGAGTCACTCCGTAAATAGCTTTAAAATGCATTCCAAAGCGGCTTTGTGAAGAAAAGCAGAAGTATTCTGCTATTGTGTAGATCTCGCATTCAGAGTAGCGCATCATTTATGCCGCGTGCTCACAGCGTTCCCTGATCACATATTCCCTGATGGTCATCCCGGTGGTCTGCCGAAAAAGTCTGGACAGATACTCCCGGCTGACGTGCAGCTCTTCGGAGATATCACTGACCTGAAAGGGTTTTCTTAAGTGCTTGGCGATGTAGTCCCTACACTCCTCCACCAAAAGGCATTTGCTGTTCTCCTTTGCCTCGGCAACCATATCGGTAAAATCCGTCAAAACCTGCATTCCGAACCGATTGCGGTCAGCATTGGTTTGGAATTCTGCCAGCCTGCGCATATAGATGTCAGCCATCTGATATGCCTTCTCCGGATTCATCCCGCCCTCAATCGCTGCCCGGGTGACAATGGTGATCAGACTTACGATCATATACTCCGTCTGCCTGTTCTGATCATCCGCCACGATACCGACCTCGTTGGGGTCGTAAGCATTGACCTCCACCATATGCCGGATCTCTTTACGGTCTCCGTTCTTAACAACATTCCAGATCCGCTGTTCATAGGCTCTGGCATCATGGCCCCGATCATCCTCATTGAGCTGCAGTGAATCCTTCTCCAATGCAGCTGTAATGTTCTCCCTGTCCGGGCAATCTTCCTCATAACAGCTGACTATATCAATTTCTTCGTACCGCTCTACATGTCCTCCGGTCAGTTCTGCCAGCAGAGCCAGTTGTCTTCGCAGAAGGCCATAGGTCGTCTGCTGGACAGCAAGCTCTCCCTTGACATGGTGTCGGTGCCGATACCTTGATATCAAATGGTCCCCGATCCTGCGATCCACCAGCGGGCCGATTATGTAGAGGTTCTCCTCCGGGTCCAGATACAGGCCGCAAAATATTACTTCCTCCTCCAGGAGGAGCACTGGATGCCCCTTGACTTTTGCTATTTCCCGCAGATTTCTGCTGTAAACAGGGTCTTTTGCATAGGGGCAGTCGTTTTTTTGATCTGCCCCTTGAAAAATCATCTCATCGTCATCTGCTGCCATCCGGCAAACAGGAAGCCCGATCAGGCTGTATATCATTTTCAGTGAGATATTAACGGCATCGCTCATTTTTTCTCCTGACAGCCTTTTGACTATAAAATCAAAAGTAAGATAAATAAAAGCTGCGGCAACACCATTATTATAATCAAACAGCGCATAAAAGTCTTTAGAAACTACTGATTCTGAAGGATCTCATTTGCATAGTCACAATAGATCTCAACGCCGATTTCCTTATATCCTTCCACATAGGCATCCCAATCCTCATCACTGTTGATATCGTAGCTGCCCTTGATGAACTGTGGTATCTCAGTCTCCGCATAGGTCGTAGCCTGGCTCTGGATCAGAGATACCTCGGAAGCCTGATCGGATGTCATCTGCTTGGATACGACTGAGGGCATATTTCCGGTGCATGCATACTTGGTCCACAGGTCCACGGAATGCTGGATATCTGCTGCATAGCCGGTGGCGATGTTGAAATTGGCCTGCAACCCTATTACTCGGTTCATACATGCGGCAGTTGCCAGACCATCCTCCGCATTAAGTGCCTCCGAATTCTTGTTGACGATCTCCGTTCCGTTTTCATCTGTGGAAATGTAGTAAGCGCCGTCGGACAGGCCATGCTCGTTATAAAACTCATTGTTCAGTTCTGCCTGCTGTTCATCCGAGAAGCCAAAAGTGAAGAGACGTGCGCCCTCTGTTGTGTACATATAATCAATGGCCGTCAGCAGAGTTGCAATATCCTTGTCTTCTGCTTTGCTTGTGATAACGATGGACTGACCGATAATGTTGCTGGCTGCATAGCAGTCGGTGGGCAGGATATACTGGTGATCGGCATCACCGTACACATCATTGATCGGCTGCGGTGCTCCGGCTATATAGATTCCATTAAGCGGATCCGACTCATCGCCACTGCCTGTGTCCATGCTGCTGCCCAGCTGAGACAACAGTCCCCAGAAAACACCGACTTTTCCCGAATACATACTCGCTGCATCGATCTCATAGAAAGCATCATTCGTTCTCTCATCGAAGGCCTTGTCGATCCACCCGTTCTGATACCAGGCTGCCATGCACTCAAGATAAGCCCGCATGCCATCGGAGATCGCGTTGAACTGTACAGTTCCGTCACTGTCCAGATACCAGCCGAAGCCTCCCTCACCGAAGCCACAGACCAGTTCACCGGTCAGGTGTACACCGGCATATGGGATGCTGAGTGCATACCCGTCCGTGATGCCTTCCGCATCCAGTGCCTTGTCCATAATATCCAGCATCCACTCCCAGTCGGAGATATAGATTGGATCAGTCTCTCCTGACGGGAAGACTACATCGTCGCTCCATACTCCATCGGCATCATATCCGCCCGTAAATGCCTCACCGGTCTCCGGATTGGTTCCGTATTTTACGATCCAGTCACGGCGGTACTCAAAGCCGCCCCACATCTCGCCATTGCCCTCTGTCAGCTGGTAGATCTGCAGGTACCTGCTCTCACCGTCCACCTTGTTGGTCACTTTGGACTCAAGGTTATTTTCCTTAACAAATGCCAGGTAATTCGGCATATATTTTTCCACATAATCAGTCAGGTCGAGTGCGATGCCCTCCTCATACAATGAGGCAATGCTGGTATTGCAGAAAGAGGTGGAAAAGATATCCGGATACTCTCCTGTTGCCAGAAGGGTGTTCAGATTATCTTTCTCAGATCCGGATATCGGTGCCGAGAAGTCGATACTGATCGTCTTCGTCTCACCACTACCCTCAGCGTCCCAGCCCAGATTTGCCCAGTACTGATAGACAGGATTTTCTTCATACTCATCATAAAATTCGGAATCAGGTGCGACGTCGATCAGATAAGTAAATGATGTATCATCTCCTCCCGCGGACCCGCCTGATGTATCTGACGAGCCACAGCCGGACAATACCGCAGTAACTGCAAGAGCTGACGCCAGCCCTAAGGCCAGCTTACTTTTTAAACAGGATTTCATAGTTTTCCTCCTTTATCCTTGATGTTTGTTTACTGTTGCAAGAGCTGTTTCCAGTTCTTCTTTTGTCATAACCTTAAATGTTGCCATTGTGGAAACCGGCATGGAATCCATCATAATTCCGGTGACCTCGTCAAACCTGCCGTCTTTCATGAATTCCGCCACACTCATATGACGCATGCCCGCTACCATGGTACAGATCGCATCGCCTAAGACCCTTCGCCCGCTTGCGCTCTTCATCAGATCACCCATTGAGGAATCCTCTGTATAAATAAAAGGGATCTCACGCACGGTCTTTACCGAGACTTCTGCCTGCAGTCTGATATCCTGCGAAGATGCGCCTACCTGGATCTCATACAGGCCCTCCTCCGCATACCAGTCAGCCAGGACCGGATTGTAGGCCTCAAAAGCCCGGTAGGAAAGAGTAAAGGTAATCTGCTTTGACTCCCCGGGCGCCAGTCCCACTTTTGTGAACTCCTTCAGTTCCCTGACAGGTCGCGGCAGTTCACCCGTTTCGGGTGCAATGTAAAGCTGCACGATCTCCTTGCCATAGCAGTTTCCGGTGTTGGTCACTTTCAGGGAAACATGGATCTCTCCCTCATCTGCGATCTCCGCGGTATCCACCGTAAGGTCCGAATAGAAAAATCGGGTGTAGCTCAATCCGTACCCGAAGGGGAACCTGACTTTCATCTTGCGCTTGTCATAATACCGATATCCGACAAATACGCCCTCATTGTAGTGGACCTTGGTGTCATATCCCGGATAATTCATATAAGCAGGGGTATCCTCCAGCTGATATGGGAAGGTCTCCGCCAGCTTACCGCAGGGATTTTTCTCCCCATAGAGAAGCTTTATCTCCGCCGTTCCGACGTTTTCGCCGCCCAGATACATTTCCAGAAGTGCCGGTACCTCATCCGCCCAGGGCAGTTCCAGCGGAGATCCGTTGTGGAGCACTACGATCACATTGGGATTTACCTGAACCAGTTCATGGATCAGTTTATTCTGATTATCCGGCATCTTCATATCTGTCCGATCCATACCTTCAGACTCGAGTGTCGGCGGCAGTCCGGCAAAAACCACCACTTTGCCGGCATCCTTTGCAGCCTGCAGAGCCTGCTGCAGCAGAGCCTCATCCTTCTCTGACGATGTCTCCGTGTATCCATCGGCAAATTCAACATGACAGCCCAGTGCATCTACCGCTTCAAGTGCAGAGGTGACCCTCTTCACATTGATGTGGGCGCTTCCGCCTCCCTGGTAGTGGGGTCTCTTTGCATATTCTCCAACAAACAGGATCTTCTCTTCCTTTTTCAGTGGCAGTATGTCGTCCTCATTTTTCAAAAGAACAGCACATTCCGCCTCCGCTTCAGCAGTAAAGGCATGGTCTTCATCATAGGGAAAATCAAGCCCCTCCTGCCTTCTCTTCTGTACGGTATCGATGAGGCGAAGGATTCTCCTTACGCTTTCGTTCAATTCCTCCTCCGTCAGGCGTCCGTCTTCTACCGCATCCACAATGGCAGAATCATACTCAGGATTGCCGCCCGGCATAAAGATGTCGACTCCGGCCTTAATGCCCTTGATCCGGTCATGACCCGCACCCCAGTCAGTGATCACGCAGCCATCATATCCCCACTGATCCCGCAGCACCTCTCTTAAAACAGGGATGTTCTCCGAAGAGTAGGTCCCGTTGATCCGGTTGTAGGAGCACATGACCGTCGATGGGTTGCCCTCCGTGATTGCTTTCCTGAAGCTTTCCAGATACAGTTCGTTCAAGGTACGGTCATCGATGATCGAATCACTGTTCATACGTTGATGCTCCTGGTTGTTGGCCATGAAGTGCTTGATGCTGACGCCCACTCCCTCTGACTGCACGCCGCGAACAAAGTGAAGTCCCATCTCTGATGACAGGCAGGGATCCTCCGAGTAGTACTCGAAATTCCTTCCGCACAGTGGCTGTCGTTTGATGTTCATCCCCGGGCCCAGAATCACCTGCACGTCCTGCGCAATACACTCCTTCGCGATCCTTTTCCCGATCTCCGTCAGCAGTTTGCGGTCCCACGACGAAGCCATGGCAACCTCCGCCGGATGGCATACCGAAGGCTCGCTTTCATTGATGCCCAGCATATCCACGTCATGCATCTGCTTCCTCAAGCCATGAGGACCGTCGGTGATCATGATGGATGGCACGCCCAGCCGTTCGACACCTTTCAGATGCCAGTAATCCAGCCCGCTGCACATACCGGCCTTCTCTTCCAGCGTCATTTCGGAAATTATTTTTTCAATGTCCATTATTTTCTCCTTTCAGTAGATTTGTTGATTCTCATTTTATCTTTTAGCCGGCCTCTATCCATTCGCCATGTGATATTTATATCCGGTTTGTGACTTGTTATGCTTTGACAGGACAAAAAAAAAGAACCCTGACGGGTTCTTTTTTTCTGTTTCACTATTTGCCAAGCACCTCATTGATGGCGTCCTTATAAAGGTCCGGATCATAATCCATGATTCCGTCCACGAAGGTCTGCCAGTTGGCCTCGTTCAGCTCAGTCCTGCCTGTGATCAGGTTTGGAAGCTCGGTCGAGATATATGTACGGATATTTACGGTGTTGGCGGATGTCTCCGTAGCTGTGTCCGTATCAAGCTGCCCGCTTACATCAGATGTGATGTTTCCGCTGCAGGGATATTCTCCCCAGAGGACCAGAGCGCGTCTTCCGACCTGATTATAGCCCAGATCAAGGTTGCTGTTGACATTCTTGCCTGCGACACGAAGTCCTGTTGCTGCGTTTCTTAATCCATCCTCAGCATCACATGCCGGATTGAGGACTATGTACTGTTCTCCGTCGATCTCCTCATACCACCATGCGCCGTCATCCATGCCATGCTCGATATAAAACTCATCCTGTATCTCGGCCTGCTGGTCCTTTGAGAAGCCTCTCGCATGCATCAGGCCGCCCTCGTCACCGTAGAGCCAGTCGATAGCTGTAAGCAGAGCGCCCAGGTTCTTGTCAGCTGCCTTCTCGGTTATGATATAGGATGTAGTCATGATTGAATTGGCATAATAGCAGGTTGGCGTGTAGCCCTGTTCTGACTCGTCGCCGTATACATCGTTTATCGGATAATTGGCTCCGTATGCGCAGATTCCGTCAGTGTAATCGCCGGAATTGGTGTCCATCATATTGCCGAAGGAGCTTACCATGCCGTACCACATTCCGACCTTGCCGGAATATACATTTGCCGTGTCGACCTTCCAGAACATGATGTCACTGGTGTTCTCATCGAAGCTCTTCTGCAGCCAGCCATTTTTATACCAGGTATTAAGGCAGGTTGCGTAGTTGTAATAGCCCGGCTGGTCAAAGCCGTACTGGCACTCACCGTTCTCATCCAGATAATAGTAGGAGTTTCCGCCCTCGCAGAAGGTTGATGTCAGGCCTCCCATGGTCTCATCACCTGTGTAGTAGATCTGCATTGCATATCCGTCAGAGATTCCTTCAGCCGCAAGAGCCTTCTCGAATATCTCGCACATCCACTCCCAGTCTGAGATATAGATCGGATCGGTTCCTCCTGACGGGAATACAACGTCGTCTGACCACTCGGTCTTGTCTTCATCCTGCCAGCCGCCTGTGAAGGCCTCTCCGGTCTCAGGATTGGTTCCGTACTTTACGATCCAGTCGCGTCGATACAGCCATCCGCAGAAGGGGGCCTCCGCCTCGTCGCCAAGTCCGTAGAGCTGGATGATCTTCTTCTCGCCGTCGATCACGTTATAGAGACGGTCCGCATACTCCGGATGATCCTCCATCCACTGCATATAATTCGGCATGTACTGCTCCACTAGCTCGGTGAGATCGAGTGCTATGCCATTCTCATAGAGTGCTGCGGCGCCGTCAGATGAGTATGTCATTGGCATAACATCAGAATATTCGCCGGTAGCCATCAGCGTGTTCATGGTGTCCCTCTCCGATCCCGACGGAAGAGATGAGAAATCGATGTCGATCTTCACGGTCTCGCCATCGACATCCCACTCCTGTGAAAGCCAGTACTTCATGATCGGGTTGTCCTCATACTCAGTGTAAAATGATGTGTTCTCCGCTGCAGAGATGATGTAAGTGAAGGACAGTGCCTCCTCATCTGTACTGCCTGAGCCGCCCGTGCTGCTCCCGCAGCCTGCCAGCATTCCTGCTGCCATTGTTCCGGCCAGTCCGACTGCCAGGATCTTCTTTAATGTTCCTTTCATTTTTTCCTCCTTTTTCTGAGCCATGGGGACGTTCCTTTTGTCACAAGGAGCGTCCCTGTGGCGCCGCCTGCCGCGGCACTTCAAATCCCGTACTTTGGGAATTGTTTCTAAATATATAATTGCGATGCCTAAGCCAAAGGGACACTCCCTGAGCCAAAAGGAACGTCCCCATGGCACAGCTCCACGTAGCCCTGCGGAGTGTATACCCTTCCTTTGATCCAGCTTAGGTGTCCCATCAGCGGCTTCGCGTTCATCTTTCCACAGCCCGGCTCCACCGGCCTTACGCCCGCATATACTGCGGGAAGCTCGTAGAGAAGTGCCGATGCCCAGGCGTGGCAGTCGGATCTTGCGTCAGTGTCATTCTCCACGCAGGTGGTCATGTTGTCCTCCACCATCTTCCGCCAGGTATTCCAGACATCATCAGCCTTCTCGTACCAGTCGGCCTTCTCCAGTGCCCTAAGCAGGTAGAAGGTAAAGGATACCGAAGCCTGGGGTATCCCAGGATTGCCTACCGTAGCCTGAAGGGCTCTTTTGCCTGCATCCGAACCCAGTTCGTCGAAAACGCCTGTGATCACGCCAAGGACCTGACAGTGAACCGAATAATCATCGACGCCCGGTCCGTCCTGCAAGGCCGGTGTTCCGTTCAGCGATCCAATAGCATTCTTCCTGATTGCGAGTCTGAGCCTCTTGGCCTGAGCCCTGTATGAAGCTGCAATTTCATTCCTGCCGACAAACCCGCACAGGTCAGCTGCCGCATCCAGTCCCATAAGATACAGCAGACTTTCAGCGGTTATCGCACCCGTCCCTTTCATGTATGCCGGCGGCGTTCCTCCCTGCCAGTCAGCAGCCCAGTCGATAAAGGACCAGTACTTATCCCTCATTATCATTCCGCCCACGCGGGACACCATTCCGTTTTCCGCGATATGCTTGTCGAAATAGCTGAGCACACGCCCGACAGACGGCAGATACTCTGCGACTAATTCCCTGTCCCCGAAATACATCATGTGGTCGTGGATCATCATGATATAGTAGACAGAGAAGCCCGGGATGACATTTGCCCTGGTGGTAGGCGCCGACGCATTGATGAGGCCGTCCGTCCTCTGTGACCGTCTGAAGTCATCGATGCAGCGGCGGGCCAGCCTGTCGTCCCCTGAAACCGCATAGGTAAAGAGTATCTCGGACCTGGAATCCTGGCTGTACTGGAGCTGCTCGTAATAGGGGCAGTCGAAGTAAGTTTCCATCATGCAGCGCTTTAAAGTCCTTAAGGAGATATCCCAGATCTTTTCAAATGTCGGATCCGAACAGGTCAGTTCCGTCTTTACCTCGAGAGGATAGCCCGTCTCGATGTAGTCAAGCTCAGCTATCACCAGTGGTTCTTCCGCGGTCACTATATCAAGCTGCAGGTATCTGAAGGTTCTGAACCAGAAGGGAGTATATTCCTCCGGGATCTCGTCCGTTCCGAAGCCTCCGACAGTGTAATGATCATCCATGCCCCCGGTCAGCACGCCGTTCACATAATCTGTCCTGTCGCCTTTTTTCGGTGCCGGCTGAACCGGTCCTCTCGGCGTCATCTGCACCGGCTGCGGGTAAGCATAGCATTCTGAAGGAAGGACCGTTATAGCTGCCCCCTTTCCTCCCTTAAAAGCATAGTTGATAAAGCCGCATTCAAGCTCTCCGGCGGAGATCTCCACGATTACTCTCGAATCAGCAGGGATAACCAGCTCGCTGCCGCCAAGGATCAGCTTCTCCCAGCCTGCCTTGTTGTCGGCGATCAGCCTGCCTTCACCGTCTCTGAAGCAGACAACCTCAGCAAATCGCTTAGCCGTGTGCTGCATGAGCGGAATGGTCCTGTCTGCCAGGTTGAAGGGGCTCATGGCCTGATTGATGTTAAGTATGGTATAGCACGTTGCCGCCGGCCAGTCCGAATCGTCATACCCCGGTCTCTTCCAGCCTGCAAAAGCTGCGTCGCCGCCGGCATCCTCCAGCATCTTTATCGGCGCCGGCTGATGCTTCTCAGACCTGAAGCCCGTGCCTTCATACACACGGCATCTATACCCCTCCTTCGCCGCAAGTGAAAAGCCCTCCGGAGTCCCCTCCAGCACTGCGTCGGCAATGTAAAATCCCGGCCATGGTGTCCTGTACAGGCTTGTGTTTGCATTATCCGGTCCATTCGGGATCCTCAGCACTTCAGCCGCTATGACATTCTCTCCGGCCTTCAGGTATTCCGTGATGTCCACCGTGTCCGCATACCAGGTCTCCTGATCACCCTTGGACGGGCCTTCATTTACGAATATCCCGTTCACATAAAGCTTGTAACGGGTCTCACCGCTGACCTTAACCACGCATTTGTCCGGGGCCTTGTCCAGATTTACTGCTTTTCTGAAGCAGACCAGTGTGGACTTAAGTTCCATCTCAGGCTTAAAGTCCGGTGACCAGCACCAGTTGGTCATCATCATCTTTCGCATGTCCATTGAAAATCACTTCTCCTTTCTTCATTTTTCGTCGGATTTTGTCATCTAACATCTCAATGTGGCAAAATCCAATCTTCTTGATACCATATTATCCACATTTATCAATCAATACATCTGTAAATATGATTTAAAAATATGGTAAAATATAACAAATCGCCAAAAGGAGCTTTGTTATGACTCGTGAGGAAGCCTTTAAGGAACTGAATGACTACAATATTCTCGAAGCTTTAAGCCGTGAGGCTTATATAAGATCGCAGGAACTTGGGCATGATAATTATCTGGATATTCTGACCCTGTCGAAGCCCGATATAGAATACAACAGAAAATTAAATTCAGAAGGAATACTTGCCTCAGTAAAAGGTATTCGCGCCGATAATACAAGCGAGACCCGGCTGCCAAGACGTATGTCCGCGCATATGCAGGCAGACCGCTTCGCCTTAAGTGAAACAAGAAAAATATCTATCGTAAAGCACCTGCGCTACAGTCTTGACGATTTTCACGACAGTGAATTCTTCGAACTCACCTATCTCTTTACCGGGAACTGCGCCCAGTACTTTATGATTGACGACAAATCTGTTTCTGTCGATATGAAGTCCGGTGATCTGATCATCATCCCGCCGGGCTTACAGCATTACACCCACATCTGCGACGACAGCCTTATGGTCAACATCATCGTCCACAAGCAGACCTTCCGTTCGGCCTTCTTATCACAGCTACCTAAGAATAACATCATTTACCGCTACTTCACCCGTGTCCTCTTTTCCGATAACGAGCAGAGCTATATACACATACAAGACACGCCGAGTCGTCTTTCCGAAATAATTCTGGAAATGTATATCAATGACAATGAAAATGACTCCTACTCCGCTCGGATATGCGAGAATCTTCTGCGCATATTTCTGCTTGAGGTCCTGCGCGGAAATCGGTCGACCATGGAGTTGGCATCATCGGTTTCATCCTCTGACCGCCTTATGGCGTCACTTCTTTTATATATAGAGAACAACTATCAGAAGACATCTCTTGCACAGATATCGGAGAATTTCAATTATTCCAAAACCTATATCAATAAGATTTTCAAGGAAGCCATGGGGCTTACCGTCCAGCAATACATCAAAAATCTGCGCTTAAACGAAGCCCACAAGCTGCTGGAGAACAAAGCTCTGACGATTGAAGAGATTGCAGAATATGTCGGCTACAACGACACCTCTTACTTTATCGAAGAATACAAAAAAGCCTTCGGCAAAACGCCGAAGGCAATGAGAAAACTTATGTAATAAAAATATTGTGTAAGTGGCCGGCATCACCAATGCTCTGCCATATTGTAGATGAGTTCTTCAGTCTTCTCCCATCCCAGACATGGGTCGGTTATGGATCTGCCATAAACTCCATCATTTGCAGACTGGCAGCCGTCCTCTAAGTAGCTTTCTATCATGAGACCCTTGACCAGCTTTTTGACGCTGTCAGACTGGGTCCTGCTGTAAGCCACATCCTTGGCTATCCTGATCTGCTCTAAGTATTTTTTCCCGGAGTTGGAATGGTTGGTGTCTATGATGACCGCAGGGTTCTCGTAATCCTTCTTCTCATACAGTTCTATGAGTTCCTGCAGGTTTTCATAGTGATAGTTCGGATGACTGTTGCCGAATCTGTCCACATATCCCCTGAGTATTGCGTGGGCATATGGATTGCCCTTGGTCCTGGTCTCCCAGCCTCTGTACATGAAGACATGGCTGTTCTGAGCCGCAAGAATGGAATTCATCATGACGGTCATATCGCCCTCCGTCGGGTTCTTCATGCCACAGGGAATTCCTATGCCGCTGGCCGTCAGTCTGTGCTGCTGGTCTTCGACCGAGCGGGCACCTACCGCCACATATGAAAGCAGGTCAGACAGATAGGCGTGATTCTCCGGGTAGAGCATCTCGTCCGCGCAGGTAAAACCGGTCTCCTCGACAGCCCTGGTGTGCATCTGTCTTATAGCCACGATCCCCCTTTTCATGTCTTCCTTCTCGAGGGGATCTGGCTGATGCAGCATACCCTTGTAGCCTACACCGATGGTCCTGGGCTTGTTGGTATATATCCTCGGTATTATGAAGATCCTGTCTGATACCCTATCCTGAACCTTTCTCAGTCTGGTGATATAGTCGAGCACCGCATCCTCGCGGTCCGCCGAGCAGGGGCCTATGATAAGCAGGAGCCTGTCGTCACGTCCTGCGAGTATATCCCTGATCTGTCTGTCACGGTCTGCTTTTATCGAAGCGATTCTTTCATTGATAGGGAATTCCGCCTTGATCGCATCAGGTGTCGGTATCTCCCTTATGAACTCCATATCCATGACAGTGCTTAGCCGATTGCCTTAAGGGCCTTCTCGATAGCTTCCTTCTTCTCGTCATCGATTCCCGGAATCATTCCAACGATCTGTGAGAGCTTCATGCCTGAAGCCATAGAGATCATCGGGTTGTCAGCCATACCCGGTGCGAACTTCTCGATTACGGCCTTAGCCTTCTCATCGTTTAAGATATCTCCTACTGTGCTGTCTAATGTGTACATTGCTAAAATCCTCCTTGATCTTATTGATAAACTATATTTATTTTAAATGTTTCTGCCTGATATTACAAATATTTATGTATTTTAGGATAGTTTCTAAAACATTGACATAAATTTAACCAACAATTTTTGCAATGTTTGAAACAATTTGTGAAATTCTTTTTTTCTTATATTGATGTTAGTATCTGCAATAGATACATATTTTCAAATCCATATGAGAAGGAGGATTTATTATGGGAAATAATGCAATAGTAGGACAATCCGGCGGACCTACGTCTGTAATTAACGCAAGCCTGGCCGGCGTATTTGAAAGCTGTAAAAGGCGTGGCGCAGGCAAGGTGTACGGCATGATGCACGGCGTACAGGGTCTTCTTGACAGACGCGTCTGCGTGCTTGATGACAAGCTCAGATCACCTATGGACATTGAGCTTCTGAAGAGGACACCCTCAAGCTATCTCGGAAGCTGCCGATACAAGCTTCCTGACTGGCAGACTGAGGAAGGAGAAGCTGTTTTCAAAAAGCTTTTTGAAATACTTTCCGAACTGGATATAGGATATTTCTTCTATATCGGCGGAAATGACAGCATGGACACCATCGGAAAATTATCTGATTACGGCAGACACATCGGAAGCGACATCAGATTCATGGGTGTTCCAAAGACTATCGATAATGACCTGATGGTAACGGACCACACGCCCGGTTATGGTTCTGCTGCCAAGTACATCGGCGTAGTTATGAAGGAGATCATAAGGGATGCTAATGTATATGGGACAAAATATGTGACCATAGTTGAGATAATGGGACGTAACGCCGGCTGGCTTACCGCTGCCGCCGCTCTGGCCAAGTCCGATGACTGTGAGGGTGTGGATATGATCTGTCTGCCCGAGGTTCCCTTCAATGTAGACCGTTTTGTTGAAAAGGTCCGCCGCATGCAGGAGAAAAAGCCCAGTATCGTCATTGCCGTATCAGAAGGCGTCAAGCTGGAAGATGGCCGTTATGTCTGCGAACTTGCTGATGACGTGCATGCCGTGGATGCTTTTGGCCACAAGGCTCTTACAGGTACAGCCAGGTTCCTGGCCAATACATGTGCAAGAAACCTTGATACCAAGACCCGTTCCATTGAGCTTGCCACTCTGCAGAGATGCGCCGGTCATATAACAAGCCGAACCGATATCACTGAAGCCTATCAGGTTGGCGGAGCTGCAGCAAAGGCTGCCTTCGAAGGCCATACCGGTGAGATGGTCGCTCTCATAAGGACCAGCAACGCGCCTTACCAGTGCACCACTGAGCTTCATCCCATCAGCGATGTCGCAAATCTGGAGAAGAAAGTACCGCTTGAATGGGTTAATGAGGATCATACTCAAATGCTCCCTGAATTCATAGCCTATGCGATGCCGCTTATCCAGGCAGAGCTCACTCCTATTTATGTAGAGGGTCTTCCCCATCATATTTATCTTCCGGAAGCATAACATGCAGAAGGGGACAGGCCTTCAGCAAAAGTGCCTGTCCCCTTCTCAAATATTTATCTCCACTCATCCTGCCATCTGATCTTAGGCAGATCATTTTCGTCAAATTCCACCGGCAGCCACACATAATCAGCTATGCTGGTATTAGCGCTCTCCAGGTCGCTTCCGCTCATATAGATCTCCTGATCGCCGGGCTGAACCGGATATTTGTCAGGCTCAAAATGGTTGGCAATGAACCTTTCGATCGCCTCGGCCTTCTCCCCGGTTACCACGAATTCCGGGACCCATCTGTCGGCTACTGATATATATCTGTCGGTTCCCGGGATATTAAACACCTGTGAGATCTGGCTGTTAAAAGAGGCCTTGCTGGTATCATCCACATGTGGATCCCCGGTGCTTACAAAAGGCTTGTCCCAGCTGTCAGTCATTGCCGAATCGCTCCTGTTAGGGATATATCCCGACATGCCGCTCGTCAGCATGTAGATCCTGCCCTTTCTCTCAAACAAAGTTATGGCCTCTCTGCAGAAGGGTGCATGAAGCCCGGTATACTGCTCGCTGATCCGCTTTTGGGCGCTCAGGAAATCCTCTGCCAGAAGGTATCCGTACACTCCTCCGTGGCTTCCGTCCATGAACATATACCCCTTGCCGTTTTCAGCTATTATCATGTCAAAATCGCCCACTTCAAGACCTTCCGGCCTGTAGTTGCTCATCACCTGCTCATAAGGGCCGAAAAAAGAATCTGCCTGAAGGATGAGAAAGCACCCCTCCTGTCCAGCCTGCTTGATCCAGCACACATATTTGCCGGTTGCAGGGCACTTTAAGATATGCGGCCTGTCGGCGTGACACTCCGGGTACATGCCGTTGGTCTCGTCGTCGAAAACAGGCGGAATGATTAGCCCCATGTCCTCCCAGTTATAGAGGTCACGGGATCTGTAGGCCCTGATACCCCAGGTCCAGACATGACATTTGCCATCGGTATGGTCCTTATTTTCTCCATACCAATAGTAATAGCCCGTCTTGTCATAATCTGCAGTATACACAGCCCCTCCGTGCGCCTG